>Ga0187843_10000039_pt1 | contig 110311 bp, 102 predicted proteins | sample SpaLakP09_SKY_43_FD_134516 | JGI IMG/M metagenome (GOLD analysis project Ga0187843, IMG submission 134516) | Oligotrophic lake water microbial communities from Sparkling Lake, Wisconsin, USA - SP09_SKY_43 | ecosystem: Environmental > Aquatic > Freshwater > Lake | place: USA: Sparkling Lake...
AGACTATCGAATATCGGCGCTTGCAACACCGCAAGCTGGCCGCCTAATATCAACCCAACTGATGAGGCCAACACTCCGTTAATTTACGCAGCCAACAGTGCCAAATGTTCTGACGACGGACAGGCTTGGGCTGTTTGGGCGTAAGCCGCAGGCACGAACATCGCGCTGCAGATGGTACTGCACAAGGCAGCCGTGATTACACGATTAAAACGACGCATTTCTCTCTCCTCCAATTCAACTGACACCCTTGCGGCATTTGCTGCGCGCTTCGGGAAGCCAGTTTTGACACGCTCACCGGCTGAAATGGTCCGGTGGGCAAGCTCTCTCTCAATCACCATCCTATCGCCGAATTTTCACAAATCCAGCAATTTAATCAGGCGGTTGAAATTTATACTTTGCGGTAGCTTTTGTGCCCTTTGGCGCTAATTATGCGTATCTATGTTTGACCGTCCTACGATATTAGACGCGGCTTTTCTGCGGCGTGTTGCTGCCCATGACTTTCCCGCTCCGCGTTCAGAAGGTGCGAACGAAGCCGCCGCCCCCCATCTGCTGGTGGATTTGTTCGATACGCAAATCATGAACCGTCACCTCGATCTTTGGGCGCGCCGGTCAAAGGGGAAGACATTTTATTCCATCGGCAGTTCGGGGCATGAAGGCACTGCGGCGATGGCGGCGGCCACGCGCGCGACCGACATGGCATTTTTGCATTACCGTGATGGCGCGTTCCTGATTCAGCGTAAAAAGCAAGCGGGCGGCCTGACGCCATTATATGATATGGCTTTGTCCTTCGCCGCTTCGGCAGATGATCCGATTTCCGGCGGGCGGCACAAGGTTCTGGGATGTGCGCACACTTTTGTCCCGCCGCAGACCAGCACCATAGCCTCGCATTTGCCGAAAGCCGTTGGCGCCGCGCATTCCTTGGGTCTGGCGCGGCGTCTGCAACTCGATGATGCGGTCCTCCCCCACGATTCTATCATTTTATGTTCCTTCGGCGATGCATCGGCCAACCACTCGACATCGCAAGGCGCGTTCAACGCCGCCTGCTGGGCTGCGTATCAGCATTTGCCCATGCCCATCGTCTTCCTGTGTGAGGATAATGGCATCGGCATTTCTGTGCGGACGCCCGGTGGATGGATAGCGGCCAACTTCGCGCATCGCCCCGCATTGAAGTACATTGCCTGCGACGGGGCAGACCTGAATGATGCTCTGCGTGGCTGCCACGAAGCCGTTGCTTATGCGCGTGCACGGCGCAGGCCTGTATTTCTGCATATGCAGACGGTGCGTCTCATGGGGCATGCGGGGGCAGATGTTGAATTAAGCTACGCGCCAATTGCGCAGATCGAAGCCGCCGAAGCGCAAGATCCATTGCTGCACAGCGCCCGGATTTTGCACGAGCAAGCGGGCATGTCCGGCGCGGAGATTGTTGCGCGCTACGAAGACATGCGCGCGCGGGTGGACCGCGTTGCCTTGGACGCGCTGGCCAAACCACGGCTCGTCACCGCGCAAGAGGTGATGGCCTCCATCCTGCCAGCGGAAGGCGTTAAGGCATCGCCGCCATTGCCCGATACGGCCGCACGCGATGCTCTATTTGCCAAAGATGCGCGTAACCTCGCCAAGCCTGTCACTTTGGCCAAGAGCATCAACTTCGCCTTGGCGGACATCATGCTGCAATATCCCAATGTCGCGGTGTTCGGAGAAGATGTCGCGCGCAAAGGCGGCGTCTATGGCGTGACACAGGGGCTGCAGGAAAAATTTGGCGCAGCGCGTGTGTTTGACACGTTGTTGGACGAACAGACCATCCTTGGGCTTGCCATCGGCATGGGGCATAATGGCTTTGTTCCTATCCCCGAAATCCAGTTTTTGGCCTATCTGCATAATGCAGAGGACCAGATCCGGGGCGAAGCGGCGACCTTGTCCTTCTTTTCAAACCGGCAATATCGCAACCCGATGGTCGTGCGTATCGCTGGCTTGCCCTATCAAAAGGGCTTTGGTGGGCATTTCCATAATGACAACAGCATCGCTGTCCTTACCGACATTCCCGGTATCATTGTCGCATGTCCGTCCAACGCTGCCGACGCGCCCGCAATGCTGCGTGAATGCGTCCGGCTGGCACATGAGGATGGCCGTGTTGTGGTCTTCCTTGAACCTATCGCGCTGTATCACACAACGGACCTTCACGGCGCCGAGGATGGGGCGTGGTCAGCGGAATATGCAGCGCCGACGGACGCGCGTGAAATCGCCTCTGGTGCGCTTGGACAATTTGGCAATGGCACTGAACTTGCGATTATAACATATGGAAATGGTTATTATTTATCGCGTCAGGCTGCGCCCGAATTGGACGCCTTGGGCATCAAATTACGCATCATTGACCTGCGTTGGTTACATCCGTTGAATGCGGACGCAATTGTGGCTGCGGTGGCGGATTGTTCGAATATCCTGATTGTGGACGAAAGCCGCCGATCGGGCAGCGTGAGTGAAAAGCTGATGACCATATTGACGGAGGCTGGGCGCGGAAATGCGGTTAGCCGGATTACCGCCGAAGATTGCTTCATCCCGCTTGGGCCCGCGGCGGAGCTGGTGCTGCCAAGCAAGCAATCGATCGTAGACGCTGCCAAGGCAGCGGTCGCATGAAGAAGCGCGCATTGGTCGTTTGCCCGGGACGCGGCACCTATAACGCGTCGGAGCTTGGATATGTGCAGAAGCACCATGCGGCGCGCGCTGATGTGGTCGGCATTGTTGATGCGGTGCGTGCGGAAAAGGGCCAAGTGCCGGTATCGGCGCTCGATAAAGCGGAGAAATACGCGCCATCGGTGCATATGACCGGCGATAACGCATCTCCGCTGATTTACGCATCTGCCCTTGCGGATTTCGCGGCGATTGATCGTGAACGCTTCGATGTCGTTGCGGTGACGGGCAATTCAATGGGCTGGTATCTCGCGCTTGCCTGTGCAGGCATTGTCGATCTGGCGGCCGGAGCGCGGCTTGTGAACAATATGGGCCAGTTGATGCATGAACATGGCACCGGCGGGCAGATCGTATGGCCGATTGTTGATGCCGACTGGAACATTGACGAGAAAAAAGTAAATTTTGCGAATGCTTTACTAGATGAAGCAAAGAATATTTCTGATATTTCCATATCGGTGTCGATACGGCTCGGCGGGATGGTGGTGTTCGCTGGCGACGAAGCCGGGCTGAAATGGCTGGCCGAAAAACTGCCGAAGGACGACCGCTTCCCATTGCGGCTGATGCACCATGCGGCTTTCCACAGTCCGTTGCTGCAGCATATCGTGCCAATGGCGCGCGCGCAAAATCCCGTGGCGGATTTCGGTCCCGGTAACATTCCGGCAATTGACGGGCAGGGCAAGATTTGGTCGCCGCATGCCTTTAGCCAAGACGCGATCTACGCCTACACGCTTGGCGCGCAATTGACCGAGACATATGATTTTAGCCGCGCAGTGCAGGTTGCCGCAGCAGAATTCGCGCCGGACGTGGTGATTGTTCTGGGGCCCGGAACGACCTTGGGCGCGCCAACGGCACAAGCGCTGATTGCATCGGGTTGGCGCGGCCTTTCGGGCAAAGCAGACTTTCAGGCACGGCAACAGGACGAACCCATATTGATTTCCATGGGTATGGACGAACAGCGCGCCTGGGCATCACGTTAAACGTTGCATACGAATAAGCGCTAGACGCTTGTGCCCTGCAGGATAAAGGGGGCACAATTGGTAAGGCGACCGACTGGTGCCTTGCATGGAGACGGACAGAATGAGCATGCACAGTTCCACCTTGCTGTTGTTTGGGGCCACGGGCGACCTTTCACGACGGATGCTGCTGCCGTCCTTATATGCGCTGCATGCCGATGGCCTGATTAATCCTGACCTGCGTATTTTTGGCACGGCACGTAGCACACTTACCGATGATGCTTTCCGCGATATGGCACGCGCGGCATTGTGCGAATTTCTACCCGATGACCGCAAGGCCGAGGGCCTGATTGACGCCTTTCTGCAAAGGCTGTCTTATGTCGCGCTGGACGCGTCCGATCCGCAAGGTTTTGCCGCGTTAGCGGACAAGATTGGCGACATATCGGGCGGATTGTCGATTTTCCTGTCCACCGCGCCATCTTTGTTTGAACCAACGATCAAGGGCCTGCATAATGCGGGCCTGTCTGGTGAAAATGTGCGCATTGGCTTGGAAAAGCCATTGGGCAATGATTTGGCATCATCGCAGCATATTAATGACGCCGTGAACGCGGTTTTCCCGGAAACACGCACGTTCCGCATCGACCATTATCTGGGCAAGGAAACGGTCCAAAACCTGATGGCGCTTCGTTTTGCCAACATGTTGTTTGAACCGCTGTGGAATGCCAATGCCATTGAGCATGTGCAGATTACCGTGAGCGAGACCGTCGGGCTTGAGGGGCGGGCCGGATTTTATGACGATACCGGCGCGCTGCGGGACATGGTGCAAAACCATATGCTGCAATTGCTGGCGCTGACCGCAATGGAGCCACCGGCAAGTCTGGATGCGACGGCCATCCGCGATGAAAAGGTAAAGGTTCTGCGCGCGCTGCGTCCGGTGGTCGAAGGTGACGTCGTGACTGGGCAATATAATGACGGTGCGGTCAACGGCGAAGCGGTCAAAGGCTATGACGCGGACCTCGGCAAACCATCCGACACCGAAACCTTTGTCGCGATTAAAGCCTATGTCGACAATTGGCGGTGGCAGGGCGTGCCGTTTTTCCTGCGCACCGGGAAACGTTTGCCCGAACGCCGCAGCGAAATCGTGATCCAGTTCAAACCCGTCCCCCACAATGTGTTCAAGGACCGTGGTGGTCGGCTGGAGGCAAATACGCTGGTTATCCGGTTACAGCCCGAAGAATATGTTCGGCTGTTGGTGATGGCCAAAGAACCCGGGCTGGATCGCGGCGGGGTCACCTTGCGCGAAGTGCCGCTTGATCTGTCACTCACCGCGGCCTTTGCCGGATCGCGGCGGCGGATTGCCTATGAACGTCTGCTTCTCGACCTCATAGAAGGCGACCAGACGCTATTTGTCCGCCGTGACGAGGTTGAGGCCCAGTGGAAGTGGATCGATGCCATACGGGCGCTGTGGGACGCGACAGCGTTGAAGCCAAAGGGCTATGGTGCCGGCAGCTGGGGCCCCAGTGCAGCGATTGCACTCACCGAACGTGATGGAGTGAGCTGGCATGAGTAAAATGCACCCAACCGTTGAAGCCGTCACCGCGCGGATCATCGAACGGTCAAAGCCCGGGCGTCAGGCCTATCTCGACCTGATCGCGAAGCAGCGTGATGCGGGCGTAAACCGGCCCACGTTAAGCTGCGGCAATCTGGCGCATGGCTTTGCCGCGAGCGGTGAGGATAAGCCTGCCATTCGTGGCGGCAAAGCGATGAATATCGGCATTGTCAGTGCCTATAACGACATGCTGTCGGCGCATCAGCCATATGGCCGCTACCCCGAGCAGATGAAAATATTCGCGCGCGAAGTTGGCGCCACGGCGCAGGTCGCAGGCGCAGTGCCCGCGATGTGCGATGGCGTGACGCAGGGGCAGGATTCGATGGAGCTGTCGTTGTTCAGCCGCGATGTCATCGCCATGGCAACCGCGGTTGGCCTGAGCCACGGGATGTTTGAAAGCGTCGCGATGTTGGGCATTTGTGACAAGATCGTCCCCGGCCTTCTGATCGGCGCGTTGCGCTTTGGACATTTGCCGACCATCCTCGTGCCCGCAGGCCCAATGCCGTCGGGCCTTGCCAACAAAGAAAAACAGCGTGTCCGTCAGCTATATGCAGAGGGCAAGGTCGGCCGCGCCGAATTGCTGGAGGCGGAAGCCGCGTCCTATCATGGCGCTGGCACATGTACTTTTTACGGCACCGCCAATTCCAACCAGATGATGATGGAGGTCATGGGGCTGCATATCCCCGGTGCCGCGTTCATCAATCCGGGGAACAAGCTGCGCACCGAGCTGACACGTGCGGCTGTGCACCGCTTGAGCGAAATTGGCTGGGACGGCGATGATTACCGGCCCTTGGGCCTGTGCGTCGACGAAAAAGCCATCGTCAACGCTTGCGTTGGTTTGCTGGCAACAGGCGGATCGACCAATCATGCGCTGCACATTCCGGCCATCGCACGCGCCGCCGGCATCGTCATTGATTGGGAAGATTTGGATCAGCTGTCGGCGGTGGTTCCGTTAATCGCCCGCGTGTATCCCAATGGCTCGGGCGATGTGAACCATTTCCACGCCGCAGGCGGAATAGGCTATGTCATCCGCGAACTGATAGACGCAGGGCTTCTCCACCGCGATATCATGACGGTCGCGGGACAGGATTTGGCCGATTATGGACGTGAGCCCATGTTGGAAGAGGACAAGCTTGTGTGGCGCGACGCGCCTGCGGTGACCGCCGATGACACGATGCTGCGCCCGCCGTCCGCGCCGTTCAGCCCCGATGGAGGGATGCGTTTGGTGACGGGTAATTTGGGCCGCGCGACGTTCAAGACCAGTGCGGTTGATCCAGCCCGCTGGACCATCGAAGCACCGGTTCGGGTATTCCACGAACAAAATGATGTTCTTGCAGCCTTTAAGGCGGGCGAGCTTGATCGCGATGTCATTGTCGTCATCCGTTTTCAGGGGCCTGCCGCCAATGGCATGCCTGAACTGCACAAGCTGACGCCGCCATTGGGTGTGTTGCAGGATAAAGGCTTTAACGTCGCGCTCGTGACCGACGGGCGTATGTCGGGCGCATCCGGCAAAGTGCCGGCGGCGATCCACTTAAGTCCCGAAGCTGCACGTGGCGGAGCAATCGCGAAGCTTCAGGATGGCGATGTCGTGCGTCTGTGCGCCACTAGCGGCACGTTGTCCGTGCTGGTCGACGACGGCGAATGGTCCGGTCGCACGCCAGCCCCGACGCCCGTGGCGCAAATGGGAACTGGGCGCGAGCTATTCGCACTGATGCGTGCCACGGCCGACGAAGCGGAAAAGGGCGGGTCAGCCATGCTCGCGGCGGCAGGGCTATGACCGCGATTGTCGCCGTCGATATCGGCGGAACCCACGCGCGCTTTGCGCTTGCTGAAGTGGATGCGGGCAAGGTCATCAACCTTGGCGAGGCGGTAACGCTGAAGACAGCAGAGCATGCCAGTTTCCAAACCGCGTGGCAGGAATTTCAGCGGATGAACGGAGCGCCGCTTCCGCGCGCAACCGCCATCGCCATTGCCGGGCCCGTCGATGCTGACGTGATTAAGCTGACCAACAACCCGTGGATCATTCGCCGGTCGATGGTGTGTGAAAAGCTGAATGTCGACAGGTTCGTTATCGTCAATGATTTCGGCGCCGTGGGCCATGCGGTTGCGCAAGCGGGGCCAGAGCATTTCCACCATTTGACGGGCCCCGAGCAGGCGTTTGCACCCGAAGGCACGCTGAGCATCATTGGCCCGGGAACCGGTCTTGGCGTCGCACATGTCGCGCGCAGCGGCGGCGCCTATCATGTTCAGGCCACCGAAGGCGGGCATATCGATTTTGCGCCGCTCGATGCCATTGAAGATGCCGTATTGGCGCGCTTGCGCAAACGCTACCGCAGGGTGTCGATTGAACGCGTGGTGTCTGGTCCCGGGTTAGTCGATCTTTACGAAACGCTGGCCGCCATCGAAGGCCGCGCGGTTCAGCAATATGATGACAAGACGCTCTGGCAAATGGGTATGTCCGGTGAAGATAGCCTTGCGGCGGCGGCTGTTGACCGTTTTTGCCTGTCGCTGGGCAGCGTTGCCGGTGACATCACGCTCGCTCAGGGCGGCTTTGCAGGGGTCGTTATCGCAGGCGGCCTAGGGCTGCGTATCAAGGACAGTCTTGTCCGTTCAGGCTTCGCCGAACGGTTCCGCGCCAAAGGCCGCTTTGAAGGACTGATGGCATCCATCCCTGTTAAACTCATCACCCATCCGCAGCCCGGCCTTTTCGGCGCAGCGGCGGCCTATGCCCAGCAATATATTGAGGAAGAATAACCAATGTCGCCCGTTGAAAAAATCATGCGCACCGCGCCCGTTATCCCCGTTTTGGTGATTGAAGATGCGGCGCATGCACGCGCGATTGCGGAGGCATTGGTTGCGGGTGGTTTGCCGGTGTTAGAGGTCACGTTGCGCACAGCAGCGGCATTGGATGCCATTGCCGAAATGAAGAAAGTGCCGGGCGCAATTGTGGGTGCAGGCACCGTTGTTGATGTCGCAGGCCTGGACAGCGCAATCGCGGCTGGGGCCGAGTTTATCGTTTCGCCTGGCCTGACCGACAATTTGGGTAAAGCCGCCATCGCCAAGAATATTCCGTTTCTTCCGGGCGTTGCGAGCGCGGGTGATATCATGCGCGGACTTGATCTGGGCCTCACACATTTCAAATTCTTCCCGGCGGAAGCAAATGGCGGTCTTCCTGCGCTGAAATCGCTTATCGGCCCGTTCGGTCAGTGCAAATTCTGCCCGACCGGCGGAATCAAACAGGAAACGGCGGCAGACTGGCTCGCCGTTCCCGAAATTTTATGTGTTGGTGGAAGCTGGCTTGTTGGTAAAGGCGTTCCTGATGTTGCCGCGATAGAATCTGCAGCGCGGGCAGCATCGGCATTACGCAACTAACGGAGACGCAAGGCACATGGCCGAAGAAATTGAATGGTGGGACTTTGACGCAGCAGAAGATTTGATCGACGCTGTTGTCGGCGACGTCAGCTTCATCATCGAAAGTGCACTTGATGCCCGTGGCCAAGCGTTGGTTGCGTTTCCGGGCGGTTCGACACCAAAACCGATTTTGGAAAAGCTGGCGCAAGCCAATATCCGCTGGAAAAGTGTAACAATCATTCCGACCGACGACCGGTTGGTTCCGGTCGACAATGCGCTGTCGAATGTTGCGATGATTGCGAAGATATTCATTCCGAAAGGCGCGCGTGTGTTGCCGATCACCAGCGATGCCGCGGACTATAAATTGGCCGGAGGGGCAGCAAATGCCCGTCTTGCGGACCTGCACTGGCCACCTGATCTCGTCTGGCTGGGTATGGGCACGGATGGGCATACCGCGTCGATATTCCCGGGACCTGATCTCGAAACCGCGCTCGAAGGCGGCAAAGATGTGCGCGCCGTCGGTGTTGCGCCAGACCCGCTCCCGCCCGAAGCTCCGGTCAACCGGGTGACTTTGACCGCATCTGCAATCGCTGCCGCGCGTACGGCGATATTGGTGATCAATGGTGCCCAGAAGCGTAGCGTGCTTGAGGCCGCGATTGAGCAGGGAAGTAAGTCAGCTTACCCCGTTGGCCGCGTGCTCGACAAGATTGCCGTCCCCGTCGACATCTATTGCTTGGACGATTGATTTAAAGGCGGCGTAGTTTGCCAGGTACGGGCGGCGTCGTGTTCAGCTTTTGAAGATATAGGGGCAAGTCGAGCACACCAGTGTTAACAGGCTTACGCGCGTCTTTCGGATTGATGGGGTGATCAAACGCAATGCCCACACGGCCGTCGGTTACCCATGCAATATGACCGCTGACCCAACCGATTCTGTGCAGCTTTATCTCCACCCGTTCACCGCGCGGTGCATTAGTTGGGATTTCGGCCATCAGCCCGCCGGCTGATACATTGCGAATGCGCACTTCGTGTTCGTCTTTTGTGTTGGGAAAGCGCAGGACCGCCTGTAAAAATAGCCTGTCGCGATCCATGCCCCGCTTTGCAACGGACATGCTATTTTCGCCAAATGAGTCATTCATAATGCAGCACCACGCACAGAATTGCGGATAATTCAGGCTTGGACAGTGGCACCTAAGTGTAGCCAAAAGGTTAATTCAGCGAATAATCTGATGGATTTCACATGGTTGCATCACCCATGTTCATTCCACGTTGCGGCGTTAGTCGTCGCGCGAAACGCGTTCCTGCCGCTCGTGCCGTTCCTGCGCCTCAAGTGTCATTGTCGCGATGGGGCGGGCGCGCAGTCGGGCAAGTGAAATGGGCTCGCCTGTTACCTGACAATATCCATATTCGCCTTCGGTAATGCGGCGAAGCGCAGATTCGATTTTGGAAATCAGTTTGCGCTGACGGTCGCGGGTTCGCAATTCGATTCCCCAGTCCGTTTCGCTCGATGCGCGGTCGTTCAGATCAGGTTCGCGCATAGGGCCATCCTGAAGCTGATTCAGCGTGCCTTGCGATTCTGCCAGAATGCTATTTTTCCAATCAACCAACTGTTTTTCAAAATATTTCAGCTGGCGATCGTTCATGAACGGCTCGTCCTCGCTGGGGATATATGAAGGGTCAATATCGTAACCGGAATTGTTCAATTCTCCGGTATTCTTTTGAGGCTCGGCGCTTGCGCCCATGTTAGATTCTCCACCTCTGGCGGGCCCCGCAAAACCAAGGTTGCCGCGTCCAAATCCACTCTCGCCGGCGCTATAGACTCACGTCAAAACCCGCACAAGCGGCAAATGTTACAGAAAGTCATAGAATGCATAAAAGCTGTGGAAACGGCGTGGCTTCATAAATGCCATCGCTCCAAACAGTTCCAGTCCGGGACGCCTTACAAGTTGCACGTCGGAATGTGGCCATTTCCCTCAATTTGGCTCGCCAAACATGGTTAATGTGTTGAGCTACTGCCGTCCTGAGGCATCATCTCGTTTCGACAGGTTAAAAATTGTGCAGTTTTCGCGCGACCCTTTTTCGTTGCGAAAACCATGCGCGAACGGCATAGCCAGCGACCATGCATGACCTAAAATATATCCGCGAAAATCCGCAAGCCTTTGACGCCGCCCTTGTCCGCAGGGGCGCTGCACCCGTTGCTGCATCGGTTCTCGCAATGGATGAAAATCGCCGCGCTTTGTTGACCGAAATGCAAAATGCGCAAGCACGCCGCAATGAAGCGTCCAAAGCAATCGGCGCTGCCATCGGCAAGGGCGATATCGCGACGGCAGAGGCGCTGAAAGCCGAAGTTGCCGCATTGAAGGACACTTTGCTGGCATTGGAAGAGCAGGAACGCGCTGCAGGCGAAGAATTGGATACGCTGCTCGCCGGACTACCCAATTTGCCGGCTGACGACACACCCGACGGCGCAGACGAGACAGAAAATGTTGAAGTCGCGCGGTGGGGAACCCCGCGCAGTTTTGAATTTGAACCGCGTGATCATGCCGATTTGGGGCCAGTGCTTGGCCTCGACTTTGAAACGGGCGTTGCGATTTCCGGTGCGCGCTTCACCTTCATGCGCGGACAAATGGCGCGGCTTAATCGTGCGCTTGGTCAGTTCATGCTGGATTACCAGACCGGACAGCGCGGTTACACAGAATGCGCCACGCCCTATCTGGTGCGTCAGGAATCGTTGTTTGGTACCGGGCAGCTTCCAAAGTTTGCCGAAGACAATTTTCAGACGACCGACGGCCGTTGGCTGATCCCAACCGCCGAAGTGTCGTTGACCAACAGCGTGCGCGAACAGATTTTGGACGAGGGCGTGCTGCCCATCCGTATGACCGCATTGACGCCCTGTTTCCGTTCCGAAGCAGGCGCAGCGGGACGCGATACGAAAGGCCTGATCCGCCAGCACCAGTTTGAAAAGGTGGAGCTGGTCTCCATCGTTCGCCCCGAAGACAGTGCCACCGAACATGAACGCATGGTCGAGAGTGCCGAGGGTATCTTGCAAGCGCTTGAACTGCCATATCGCAAGATGCTGCTGTGCACGGGTGACATGGGTGCCAGCGCGCGCAAGACCTATGATCTTGAGGTCTGGTTGCCGGGGCAGGGGCTGTACCGTGAAATTTCGAGCTGTTCGAACTGCGGTGACTGGCAGGCGCGCCGTATGAACACGCGCTACCGCCCCGCGGAAAGCAAAGGCAATGTGTTCGTACACACGTTGAACGGCTCTGGCTTGGCCGTTGGCCGTACGCTGGTTGCTGTCCTCGAAAATCATCAGCAGGCGGACGGCAGCGTGACCGTTCCAGCCGCGCTGCTGCCATATATGGGCGGCCTGACGAAGCTAGAGATTGCAGCCTGATGCGCATTTTATTGACCAATGATGATGGTGTGAATGCGCCAGGTCTTAAGGTGTTGGAAGCGATTGCCCGTACCTTGAGCGATGACATCTGGATTGTCGCACCGGCGGAGGAAAATTCAGGGGCAGGGCACTCGCTGACGCTGACTAAGCCTGTTCGTATTCGCCAACATGGCGAAAAACATTACTCGGTTGCGGGAACGCCGACGGATTCTGTGATGCTCGGCATTGGTGTCATCATGAAAGATGCCAAGCCCAACCTGATTTTGTCCGGCGTCAACCGCGGTGCCAATCTTGGTGATGACATTACCTATTCGGGCACGGTCGCTGCGGCAATGGAAGGCGCGTTGGCGGGAATCCGGTCCATTGCGTTAAGCCAAGTATATAGCAAAGAAGGCATGGCGGACGCCGTACCTTTTTCAGCTGCCGAAGCATGGGGCGAGCGCGTGCTGCGTCCGTTATTGGACACGCCGCATACGCCGCGCACGTTAACCAACATCAACTTCCCGCCGCTTTTGCCGCAGGATGTCAAAGGCATCAAAGTCGCGCGGCAGGGGTTCCATGACTATAGCCGCGGTTCAATCGTCAAGGGCACGGATCCGCGTGGCTACGACTATTATTGGTTCGGGCTTCATGGAATGGTCCACACGCCGGGCCATGATACCGACCTTGAGGTGATTGAGGATGGCTATATCGCCGTGACCCCGCTGCAGCTTGACTTAACCCATGGCGATTCCCTCGCCAATCTTCGGAGCGCTTACAGCGGGTAGGGGAAAGCCATTCGCTGCAGCGTGCCAGTTAAGTTGCGTCCGGGATCATTGTTCATCCCACTGAAATTCGGCCACATGCCCAGCCTTCGCAACCAACCAAATGGACTGAAACGCGGCAATCCGCGTGCGCACGGCCTCAATGGATTGGGGCGTCAGCGCTGGCATTGCTACAAATGAAGCCTCGCAAGCGGTTGCCGCAATAGCAATAAAGGTTTCGGCATCTGCCGGGGCACCCCACGCGTCGGATTCGAAACATTCCACCAAGCGTTCTGCCTGAAGCAACTGCACAATATGCTCGTCCGGCGTCTGCGCCCGTGACGCGCTGGCGTGACCCGCCTGTTTTGCAATTTCCTGAATATCTTCGGGGCTATGCCCTTTTGCTACCATTCCCCAAAATGCCATCGGCAAGTTCAACTCGGTTTCGACGAAATAATGTATCGCATCATGCGGCGTCACGCCTTTTTTCGGAAAGGTTGCGGTCTCCGTCGAGCCGTCGTTCCTAACAATAGCGAGAAAATCGCGATCCGTGCCTTTGGTAATTTTTATGATCATTGTTGGATTATTATCCTGATGCGCAGCGCAAATCTATACTGCCCGTGACAAGCCTGCCGAAACCCGCTATGCGGCCCGCCATCATGGCAACTCAAATCAAAGCAGCGCCGAAGGTCGGCATGGTATCACTTGGCTGTCCCAAGGCGCTGGTCGATAGCGAACGGATCCTCACAAAGCTACGTGCCGATGGCTATGGCTTATCGCCCGATTATGCCGGCGCTGACGTCGTACTCGTCAACACCTGTGGCTTTCTGGACTCCGCAAAGGAAGAGAGCCTTGAGGCCATTGGAGAGGCGATTGCGGAAAATGGCCGTGTGATTGTCACAGGCTGCATGGGTAATGAAGCCGACGTCATCCGCGCCCGCTTCCCTGATGTGCTCGCGATTACCGGTGCGCATCAATATGAAGCCGTCGTTTCGGCGGTTCATGAAGCTGCGCCGCCGACACGCGGTGCATTCGTGGATCTGGTGCCCGAAGGCGGCTTGAAGCTGACGCCGCGCCATTACAGCTATTTAAAGATTTCCGAAGGGTGCAACCACAGCTGCGCCTTCTGCATCATTCCGTCGTTGCGCGGAAAGCTTGCAAGCCGGCGGATTGACGCCGTGTTGCGTGAGGCGGAGAAGCTGGTCGCCGCGGGCACCAAAGAGCTTTTGGTTATTTCGCAAGATACGTCTGCTTATGGTGTCGACACGCGGCACGAGCCACGCGATTGGCAGGGGCGTCAGGTGCGCGCACATATGACTGACCTCGCCCGCGAATTGGGCAGTTTGCGTACGAGTGAGGGCATCGCGCCGTGGGTGCGGCTGCATTATGTCTATCCTTACCCCCATGTTGATGACGTTATTCCGTTGATGGCCGAAGGTTATCTGACGCCATATCTCGACATCCCGTTTCAACATGCCGCGCCGAATGTCCTAAAGGCGATGAAGCGCCCCGCCAATGAAGCAAAGGTGCTTGAGCGCATTCGTAAATGGCGCAGTATCGCGCCCGATATCGCTATCCGGTCAAGCTTTGTGGTCGGATTTCCGGGCGAAACCGATGCGGATTTTCAATATTTGCTCGACTGGTTGGACGAAGCGCAGCTCGACCGCGTTGGCGCCTTCCGTTTCGAACCTGTTGAAGGTGCGCAAGCGAACGATTTACCAAACCCTGTTCCTGAAGAGGTGAAGGAAGAGCGGTTCCAGCGGATTATGGAAAAGACGGCGGCGATTAGCGCTGCGAAGCTTGCCGCAAAGGTTGGACGCAATATCCCTGTCATTATCGACGAGATTGGCGATGCCGACGAAGATGGCAGCGTAGGCGCCACCGGACGGTCGCAAGCCGATGCGCCGGAGATCGATGGCCATGTCTATTTGCGTGACGTTGCACCGACCTTAAAGGCGGGCGACATTGTGCAGGTTGACATCGAGGATGCGGACGAGCACGACCTTTTTGGCGTTGTTGCCTGATTCAAGGCACCTAAATGGGCGTAACGGGCACCCGCCTTTAATGGCTTAGCGCGACTTTGGCGGCAGCGGGAAGAAGCCAGAGGTGCGCGCGACATATTCCGCATAGCCGGGCCGCGTTTTCTTCATGCCATATTCTAGCATCGGCTTGCCCGACCAGCGCGTGAGCGTGAAGGTCAGGAATATCGGGCCAATGATGCTGATCCAACCCGGCAGGCCGGTCTCGCACGCGATCAGCCAAATACCCCACCATGTGCAGGCATCGCCGAAATAATTGGGGTGGCGGGTATAGCGCCATAGGCCAGTGTCGAGCACCTTGCCTTTGTTGGCAGGGTCGGCCCGGAATGCGTTTAGCTGCGCATCACCAATGGTTTCAAACAATATGCCGATGATCGCAATAATCGCGCCGGCAAATGCCAGCGGACCTAAAGCTGTGTTCGCGCCATCGCTATACGCGATGCCGAGCTGTGCGGGCAGGCAGGTGATGAACAGCAATGGGGCTTGGGTCAGAAAAACGGACAGCAGCGACGTTTTGCTCCAGCTCCAGCCCTTTTTCTCCATCACGCTGCGCATAATTTTTTCATAACGCGGATCTTCGCCATGCGCGCGCCAGCGTGTCCACAAATGCAGCGAAAGCCGAAGCCCCCACAATGTGGTCAGGCCAAGCAGCACATGCGAAAGCGCGCCCGGTGCGTCGGATTGCGTCCAGCTTGCCCACGCAAGCAGCACCATCCCGAACGCCCAAAACGCGTCAATGAATGAAACATCGCGGATCTTGACCGAATACGCCCAGAGTAGGAGTATGACTGCAAGAAGGGCAGTCGCGTTGATTGCGAGTGTTGAGCCAATAGCGATCATGTTTCGTCCTTTGCAAAAACGCCGGTCATCCCTTTCGCAGGGTATTTCGGCACGACAGTAGAATAGATTTCGGCGACCTTTTTCATGTCCGCCTTATAATCGCCCGTGGGCCAAATTTCCGGCCCTAAGCCACCGGTTTTCGACTGATAATCCATCATGCCAACGACCAGCGGCACGCCGGCACCCATGGCGATATGGTAAAAACCCGTCTTCCACGCTTTGACGTTGCCCCGTGTGCCTTCAGGGGCAATAGTGAGCATGAATTCTTTTCGCCGTTTGAATTCGTCAATCATCTGCTGAACATAATTTTTGTTCGACGAGCGGTCGACTGGCACACCGCCCATGTCCAGCATGAAGTTCGTAAATGGCCAACGGAAGAGAGAAGATTTCCCCATGAAATGGGGCATAATGCCAAGGTCATCTGTTAACCCCAGAAAATAGACAAAATCCCAGTTGCTGGTGTGTGGTGCGGCAATCAGCACGAATTTACGCGATTCCGGCACGACGCCATGGGCATGCCATCCGCCGCGTTTGTATATCCCCACCAATGCCCGCCTGACCAGCCGGGACAGCCAGCTAGGCTGACGTTCCTTCAACGACATATTTTGTCTTCCTCCCCCGTCGCCCACATAACTGGGTTGCAAAGCTTTTCAAACGTCTTGTTTCATAAATACGCAAGCGCTAGGCACGGGGACGAAATTAAAAAACAAGCGGGAACAAACATGTCGCATTCAGCGCACGGCACCATACCAGTCATTTCAGCCACTGGCTTATTTACACCAACCGATACCATCAGCAATGCGGAGCTTGTTGCCAGCTTTAACGCTTATGCCGATCGGTATAACGCAGCGCATCCAGATGCAGAGCCACTGACGCACAGCTCGGTTGAGTTTGTGGAAAAGGCGAGCGGCATAAAGTCGCGCCACGTCATGGACAAAACCGCGATATTAGATCCGGACATTATGGAGCCGCGGTACGCAGAGCGTCCGAATGACCAGATTTCGCTTATGGCGGAAATCGGCGTGGCGGCATGCCGGGACGCATTGGCCAAGGCTGGCCGCGACATTGCCGACATCGATGCAGTTTTGTGCGCCGCGTCCAATATGCAGCGTGCCTATCCTGCCATGGCCGTCGAAATTCAGCATGAATTGGGCATGCAGCGTGGTTTCGGCTTCGATATGAATGTGGCGTGTTCTTCGGCCACCTTTGGCATCCAGATGGCCGCCGACTATATCCGCAGTGGCAACGCACGTTCTGTATTGGTCGTAAATCCCGAAATTACGTCCGGCCATCTCAACTGGCGCGATCGTGACAGCCACTTTATCTTTGGCGATGTGGCAACAGCCATTTTGGTCGAAGCGAAAGACTTGGCGCCAGCACAGCATTGGGAAATTTTGGGGACCCGTTTGAAAACCCAGTTTTCGAACAATATCCGCAATAATTTCGGATTTCTAAATCGCGCGCATGGCAATGGCCCTGTCGATCAAAGCGGACCGCGCAATGACAAATTGTTCGTTCAGGAAGGCCGTAAGGTTTTCAAGGAAGTCGTGCCTATGGTTGGGCAGATGATCCTTGAGCACGCAGAAAGCCTGGGCCTGTCAGGGTCAGATTTGCGTCGCTTGTGGCTGCATCAGGCCAATACCGGAATGAACCGGCTTATCGCGCAAAAGGTGCTCGGGCATGAAGCTGTTGAGGATGAGAGCCCAACGGTTCTCGACACATATGCCAACACCTCAAGCGCGGGATCGATAATCGCATTCCACAAGCATAATCAGGATCTGAAAGCAGGTGACCTTGGTCTCATCTGCTCCTTTGGGGCGGGTTATTCGGCGGGGTCGGTTTTTGTGCGCAAGGTTGGGTAGGTCCGATAACGCGCGCAATAGGCGGCAACGCATTACCGCTTAATTGCGGGCTTTGATTAACGGATATCTGCGGACGATGTCGTCGTACACGGCCGCGTGCAGCCGTTGGACAAATTCACAGCCATAATATTCATTTTCATGCCATGCGATCCGCGCTTCGAGCGGATTATATCCTGGCAATGTCAGGAATATTATCCGGTCAGCGGCAATGAATGACTCCGTCCGCATACGAAACCCGGCTTGCGATAGGTCGACAACTTCAACCTGTTGCCGACCCCCGCCGTGTTCGCGGACGCTTGCCGTGATGGAGACCCCGCTACGCGTAAATGCGCGGTGTTCATGTCCACGGCTGTCAAAAACGTCCCCGGCCATCGGTGGCTCCTGATCTCCTGACCTCCGATAGACGGTAACGAAATAATCAAATTTAGTCGAGTATCATCGCCAGCAGGATATAGATCAGGACGGGTGAACCAAATCCAACCACGGTCGCGACCGCAAAAATCAGGCGAATGATCATCGCGTCCATCCCGGACCAGTTGGCCAATCCGGCGCATACGCCGAGAATTTTCTTATTGGTTTTGTCCAATGTTAAACGTGCCATTTCTTCACTCCCTTGTTTTGAACTGCGTTAATATGTTTAGGCAACGATAGCTGCGGCAGGCGCTACGGCTGGTGCAATGCTGATACCGATGGTGATGACCGCGCAAAGTACAGCGGCAAAGGCTGAAACGATTTGGGTGCGTGCATATTGTGTCATGTGACGTTCCTGTAAAATCTACCGGACTATTCCGGCCATGCGAGATGGTTTGCACAGGCCGTGCCAAATTGGATGTATTTCATGAAATCATATAGTTAGGTCCGTTCTTGGTAGCGGGGGGGCGTGAAACAATTTCATATATTGGGAAAAAATACCAATATTTGGTTTGGCGATTTTCCGACAAGCAGCTTGACCGGAACATGCCACTATAGCAGGCAGTTTATATGGTCCTGTCCCGCCTGTCCTTGAATGATTTTCGCAACCATGCCGCGCTTGAGATCCGTCCCGATGCGCAGTTCATTGCGCTTCATGGGTCAAATGGTGCGGGCAAGACGAACATTCTGGAGGCCGTTTCGCTGTTGGTTCCGGGGCGCGGCCTTCGCCGCGCTGCCATGTCGGATATGGTCCGCGCTGGCGGTGGCGGTGGATTTGCCATCGTTGCTGAAGTGTCGGGGAATGTGATCGGAACGGGCGTGAGCGCGCAGCAGCCCGAGCGCCGCAAAGTCCGCGTGAACGAGAGCAATGCGTCCATTAACAGCCTTGCTGAGTGGCTTTCGGTTATTTGGCTTACGCCCGCGATGGACCGCCTGTTTGCCGATGGTTCCGCCGCGCGTCGCCGGTTTTTGGACCGCCTCGTGCTGGCACTCAGTCCTCAGCATGCGCGCCACAGCAGCCGCTATGAAAAGGCCATGCAGCAACGCAACAAGCTGTTGTCAGGGACGGTGCCCGCTGACCCGCTTTGGTTGGATGCACTTGAACAACAGATGGCTGAAAGCGCCCACGCCATTCAAGCTGCGCGTACCGGCTTGGTTGATGCCCTGCGCGATCAATTGCAAAGCGCGCCTTCGGGGCCATTTGCGGTTCCGCTGATCAGCCTTGTCGATAAGGCCGGCCCAGCAGAGGGCGAACTGGCCGTGATCTGGCGTCAGGGCCGCCGCCGTGACGCCGCCGCCGGGCGCACATTATTTGGTCCACATCGCGCCGACCTTGACGTCATACATAAGGATTCCGGCCAATTGGCGGAGCAGTGTTCGACCGGCGAACAAAAAGCGTTGCTGCTATCGCTCATCCTCGCGCACGCCGCATTGGTGTCCGCGCAGCGTCAGGCACCGCCAATCCTGCTTCTGGATGAAGTTGCAGCGCATCTCGATCCGTCAAGACGCGCTGCATTGTTTGCGTTACTGGTCGAAACTGGCGCGCAGGTCTGGATGACCGGAACCGAGCCCGAATTGTTCAACGGTATAGGGGCTTCTGCCCAACTGTTGCCAGTCGGGCAGAATTAGGTTCCTTATTCGGCCTTGCTGGCCTTTTTCACGACCTTTTTCTTCGGTGCCTTTGGCTTTGTGGCCTTGGGCGCCGCGGGCGTTACTTCAAAACTTGGTGCGCCGTCCTTCATGTGCACAGCGACTTCGCCGCCATGCACGAGTTTTCCAAACAGAAGCTCTTCAGCAAGCGGCTGTTTGATCTTCTCTTGAATCAGGCGTCCCATTGGCCGTGCGCCATATAGCTTGTCATAACCACGTTCGGTGAGCCATGCCCGCGCTTCGTCGTCCAGTTTGATGTGCACATTCTGGTCGGCGAGTTGCAGTTCAAGCTGCAGAATGAACTTGTCGACAACGCGCGCTACAACGTCCGTTGGCAGATAGCCAAATGGCACGGTTGCATCCAGACGGTTGCGGAATTCCGGCGCAAACATTTTTTTGACGGCTTCGTCGCCAGCATCTTCCTTGCTGATGTTATTGCCGAAACCAATGCCTTCTTTCGCCATGTCGCTGGCACCGGCATTGGTTGTCATAATCAAAATGACGTTCCGGAAATCAACGGTCTTGCCATGATGATCGGTCAGACGGCCATTATCCATGACCTGAAGCAGGATGTTGAACAGGTCAGGATGCGCTTTTTCGATTTCGTCGAGCAACAACACGCTGTGCGGGCTTTGGTCGACGGCATCGGTCAGCAAACCGCCTTGGTCAAAACCGACATAGCCCGGAGGCGCACCGATCAGGCGGCTGACGCTGTGGCGCTCCATATATTCGGACATGTCGAAACGCTTGAGCGGAATGCCAAGGATGGAGGCGAGCTGACGCGCGACTTCGGTCTTGCCGACGCCGGTTGGGCCGCTGAACAAATAGCTGCCGATGGGCTTTTCGGTGTCACGTAAGCCTGCACGGCTGAGCTTGATGGCGCTGGCAAGCACCTCAATCGCTTTGTCCTGTCCAAACACGACGCGTTTCAGATCGGCCTCAAGCGTGCCGAGGGCGGTCTTATCGTCGCTGGACACCTGCTTTGGCGGAATGCGGGCGATGGTGGCGATAACAGCCTCAATCTCGCGCGCAGTAATCAGCTTCCGGCGCTTTGATGGTGCAACCAGCATTTGCATTGCGCCAACCTCGTCAATGACGTCGATGGCCTTATCGGGCTGCTTGCGGTCATTGATGTAGCGCGATGACAGTTCCACCGCTGCCTTAATGGCCTCTGGCGTGTACTTCACCTTATGATGCTCTTCGAATGCAGACCGCAGGCCGGCGAGGATTTTGATGGTATCCTCAATGCTTGGTTCGTTGACGTCAATCTTTTGGAACCGGCGCAGCAACGCGCGGTCTTTTTCGAAATGGTTGCGGAACTCCTTGTACGTCGTCGAACCGATGCAGCGAATGGTGCCGCCGGATAAAGCAGGCTTCAGCAGATTGGACGCATCCATCGCGCCGCCGCTGGTCGCACCCGCGCCGATGACCGTATGGATTTCGTCAATAAACAATATCGCGTCGGGCAGCTTTTCGAGTTCCGACACCACAGCCTTTAGCCGCTCTTCGAAATCACCACGGTAGCGGGTACCGGCCAAAAGCGCGCCCATATCGAGTGAGTAAATCACAGCGGGCAACAATACTTCTGGAACCTGCTTTTCAACGATACGACGCGCCAGACCTTCGGCGATGGCCGTTTTGCCGACGCCGGGTTCACCGACATATAATGGGTTGTTCTTCGACCTACGGCACAAAATCTGTACGGTGCGATCGACCTCAGCCGTGCGGCCGATGAGCGGATCAATGCGGCCCTGCTTGGCTTTTTCGTTCAGATTGACGGAGAACTGGTCAAGCGCACCCTCTTTCTTGTCCTTCTTTGCCTTTGCATCTTCGGGTTCTTCGCCCTTTTGCTCGGAACCAGTGACCGGGCGCGGCTCGGCAAGTTTGCCGTCCTTGCCAATGCCATGGCTGATATAGGAAACCGCGTCGAGGCGGCTCATATCCTGCTGCTGCAGGAAATAGACGGCGTAGCTTTCGCGTTCGGAGAACAGGGCCACCAAAACATTCGCGCCCGTCACGACATCTTTGCCCGAGCTTTGCACGTGCAATATCGCGCGCTGAACCACGCGTTGGAAGCCGCTGGTGGGGGAGGGGTCTACCTTGCCTTCGACCCGCAAGCTTTCGAGTTCGGTGTCGAGATAGGTGATGATGATATCGGATAGCTCGCCCAGATCGACGCCGCATGCCTGCATGACCTTTGCCGCATCAGCATCATCGATGAGCGCGAGCAGCAAATGTTCAAGCGTCGCATATTCATGCGCACGGTCGCCTGCGTGTTTCAATGCGTTGTGAAGCGTTGCTTCCAGCGACTCCGCAAATGATGGCATGTTATCGTCTCCCTTAAATGAGTCGCTGTCGCTTGAGCACTATATTGGCGCGGCCTTCTTTGCTTTCAAGCAACATGAGGCAGATAACGGTTTTCATCCCCAGTTTCTTAATCCTGTGGGACCGCTTTACGCCATCTGCCGTTTATTTTTTGAACAAAGCGTCGGCAACACTGCGATGTTTGCTGGCAAAGGCTATCTTACCCTCACAGCGCACAATTTCTGCCTTCAATGCAGCGATGCGGGTTTCAAGTTCTGCAACAGAAAGGGAATCAATATCTTGCTTAACAAGTGTATTGAGCGGGTCGTCCCGGCGTAACGGTAGATTGTCGTCGATTTCCATGGTTCATATTTTACCCAACAGCGGTTGCTGTCAATATGATGCTTCCCTAAAAGGCATCTCAATTGACATGGGGATGCAATAGACATGGAAAAACTGCCTGAATTGATGACGGCTATCGAGATTTCGACGCCGGGTGGCCCTGAAGTACTGATCGCGGCAGAGCGGCCAGTGCCAAGCCCTGGCGACGGTGAGCTGCTTTTGAAGGTTGCCTTTGCCGGCGTAAACAGACCCGATGTCATTCAACGCAAAGGTCTATATCCGCCGCCGCCCGGCGCGAGCGATCTGCCCGGACTGGAAGTATCGGGCGTGGTTGTTTCGGTAGGCGCGGGCGTATCCCGCGAGCTTTTGGGCACGCGCCAATGTGCGTTGGTATCGGGCGGCGGATATGCCGAATATTGCATCGCCCGCGCTGACGTTTGCTTGCCCGTTCCAGCGGGAATGGAAATGGCGCAAGCCGCGGCATTGCCTGAAACGCTGTTCACCGTGTGGCACAATTTGTTTGAACGCGGCTACGCGGCGTCCGGCGAAACCGTCCTCGTCCATGGCGGCACGAGCGGCATTGGAACCATGGCGATTAAATTGGGCAAATTGTTTGATCTCAATGTCATTGTAACTTGTGGCTCGGACGATAAATGCGCCGCCGCAAAAGCAATCGGCGCGGATCATGCCATAAATTACAACAGCACAGATTTTGTCGCTGAAGTAAAAACGATTACCAACGGCGCGGGCGTGCATCTTGTCCTCGACATGGTCGCAGGTGGTTATGTTGCACGCAATCTTCAGTGTCTGCGCGAAGATGGCCGCCATGTGACCATCGCAGTTCAAGGCGGGATGACCGCTGAGCTCAATATGGCCTATATCATGTCCCGCCGGTTGATGCTGACCGGATCCACGCTACGCCCACGCACAGCAGAGTTTAAGGCTTTGTTGGCGCAGGAAATATCAACGACGGTTTGGCCAATGGTGTGCGATGGCGCGTTGCGGCCGGAAATGGACCGGATATTTCCTTTGGCCGATGCCGCTGGCGCACACGCCTATATGGAATCCGGCGCGCATATTGGCAAAATTCTGCTCGAAATTTAAGCGGCTGGTGGCGGCAAGCCATCCAGCCATGCTTTTACGTCGGCAGCGCTCTTCTCCGGAATTTCTTCCATTGGGATGTGGCCTACGCCCGGATAAATAATCAGCTTGGATTGCGGCAAGGCGTCCGCGAACCACCGCGCAGCACTTACGGGGATGAGGTTATCCTCTTCTCCCCACATGATCATCGCGGGCACCTTGATCGCCGCCAGCTTCTCTGTGCTGCCGGCGTGCATGTTTCGCAGGTTTGCAAAGCGCTTCATGGTTGCTTCGCGGTTACCGGGATAGCGGTTGAGCTCCCAATAGCGGTCGACAAGCTTTGCGTCGATTTTCGATTGAACGCTCATGGAGGTTTTGACGCTGGCTTCAAAAATGCTGCGTGGGGCAATAAAGCGCGCGGCCTCTTTGATAACCGGCATCCGCATCAAACGGAAACCAATTGGTATATTGCCAGATTTGGCAGAAGGCTGGCCGCTGGCATCCACCAGCAACATCGCCTCGACTTTTTCGGGGTGCGTGAGTGTGTACATCCACGTGACGCCGCCACCCATTGAGTTGCCGCCGATGATAGCCTTTTTGACATTCAGCCGTGAAAGCAATCTATCAACGACCCCGACATACGTCGCGCTGTCATAGGTGCCGGATGGATTTTGCCCGGTCAGGCCATGGCCGGGAAGGTCCATCGAAATGATACGATATTCCTTGCCCAATATCTGGACCCACGGCTCCCATGTATGCAGCGAGGCGTTCGATCCGTGGATGAGGACAAGAACGCGGCCGTCCCGATTGCCTTCATCGCGATAGTGGACGCGCAGGCCGGGCTCAAGGTCAGCAAAGCGTGATGCGCTGCTGCTATATTTGGTTTCCATTGCTGCAGCATCGGTATCTGGCGCATATCCCCAGATAAAGACGGCGGCGACCGCGATCACGAGCGCACCAACGAGCCATTTGATAAGACGTTTCATTTCTTCCCCCAATCCGTTGTTGGATTGCATGCCCGACGGGCAATGCGCAAGCCCCCACGCGCATTGTCGCTTGCCGATGCGGTAAAGTTCGCCTAATGCACTTTTCAAGATTTTCAGGCCGCTCCGTAAGGGGCGGCCCTTATTATTGGAGCAAAAGACATGGCCACCCCTTTGATGCCACATGCGACTGCCGCTTGGTTGGTCGACAATACTGGTTTGAGCTTCTCGCAAATTGCCGAATTCTGCGGCATCCATATTCTTGAAGTTCAGGCTATGGCCGATGACATGACTGGCTCGAAATATACCGGTCGCGACCCAGTGCACGCGGGCGAATTGTCGATGGAAGAAATCGAAAAGGGTCAGGCAGATGAAGACTATGTCCTTCAAATGTCCAAGGGCCCGGATCAGGTGCGCCGCACAAAGGGACCGCGCTACACGCCAGTTTCGAAGCGTCAGGATAAGCCAGACGGCATTGCATGGCTGTTGCGTAACCATCCGGAAATTTCGGATGGCGCGATCTGCAAGTTGATCGGAACGACGCGCAACACGATTGCCGCCATTCGCGATCGCAGCCATTGGAACATTGCTGAAATCCAACCAAAGGATCCCGTCACGCTTGGTTTGACGTCGCAACGCGAACTCGATGCCGTTGTCAATCGTGCCGCCAAAAAGGCAGGCATTGATAACACGGCGGCAAATGATGCGCGTCTTGGCACGGATCGTGACGCGCTGATCCAAGAATTGCGCGCAGAACGTACCGAAGCGGCACGCCGCGCGGAAGCTGCTCTCAACGGTGAAGTAGAACCGACTGAAAAGGCAGAGCTGACCGCCGATACTTTGTTCAAAAAAGCGGGCGAATAAGGACGACGTCGTCATTGCCTTAATCGCTTGATTAAGGCACGGGTGGGCTATGGCTACCAAAGCACCCCCTGATTATGACGCGTCGCTTGCCGACCACGGGTTTGAAGCAAAAGAGTTTAAAGGGCTAACATACCCCTTGGGCGATCATGCGCCGGCTTATGGCGAAATCTACCCCATCGCGCCGGACATTGGCTGGACGCGTATGCCTGTGCCCGGCAATCTGGCCCATATCAACCTGTGGTTATTGGACGAGGGCGATGCTGGCTATGCGCTCGTCGATACCGGCCTGTTCATGCCGCCGACCATTGAACAGTGGAAAGCAATGTTCGCGGGCAATTTGGCCGACCGCGAGCTCAAGCGGATTTTTGTAACCCATTTCCACCCCGACCATGTTGGCTGCGCGGGATGGCTGTCAAACAAGTTCAAAGTCCCTGTCTGGATGAACCGGACCGAATGGTTGATGGCACGGATGCTCGTTGCAGATCAGGCGGATCAGCCGCCGGAAGATGTATTGAACAACCGGCGTTTTGCGGGTTTTGACGAAGAACGCATCGATGCCGTGCGTAAGCGCGGTTGGGGCGGATTCGCACGTGCAGTATCGCGGCTGCCGACCGGGCATGTGCGCATGGACGACGGGCAAGTCATCCGCGTGGGGCAGCGGGATTGGACCGTGATGACAGGCGGGGGACATACACCGGAACATGCCTGCCTTGTCGATTTCGACAATGGCATGATCATCGCGGGTGACCAGATTTTGCCGCGTATCACCTCAAATGTCTCTGTCATGGACAGTGAGCCCAATGCGGACCCGTTGGGTGAATGGCTCGACTCCATTACAAAATTTCGTGACGCATTGCCTGCGGATATGCTCGTCCTGCCAGCACATGGGGAACCGTTCACTGGGGTGCATGTCCGGTTGGATAGACTGGCGTCCGGCCACCATGAACGGCTCGACAAGTTGGAAGCTGCCCTGCGGCATACAGAAATGCGGGCGGTCGATACATTTGCATTGCTGTTCGACCGGGAAATTGATGACACGGTTTACGGTTTGGCCACCGGCGAGGCGCAGGCGCATTTGCGCTACCTGCACTTTGCCGGTCGGATAAAATGTGAAATCCGCGATGGTGTTGGATGGTATCACGCGGCATAATGGGCACATGACCCAAAATATCTGGAACAGTCGTTACCTGCACCCTGTAAAATGGGACCAACATTTTGCGCCGTTGGCCTTGCACGACATGTTTTTCCAGTCCGCCGAACGGATGGGCCGTGCGGCAATCGCCGATTTCATGGGCCGTAAATATAGCTACGCCAATATGGCGGACACCGTCCGGCGGGTTGCCCGTGGTCTTCAGGATAAAGGTATTGGCAAGGGTGACCATGTTGGTCTTTTTCTGCCGAACGTCCCGCAATATATCGCGGCTTATTATGGCGCGCTTGCCGCCGGGGCGACCGTGGTTAACTTCTCGCCTTTATATAGCGTTGATGAACTGGCACATCAGGTGGCGGACAGCGGTACGTCAATTTTGTTCACCGTTTCAGCTGCAGCATTGCTACCGACCGCTATCAAGGTTCTGGACAACAGCAACCTGAAGGAACTGATCGTCGGCAGCGTCGCCGAGGCATTGCCCAAGGCGAAAAGCTGGGCCTATCGGTTGCTGAAACGCGGCGACATTGCCGCAATAGCTGACGACAGCAGAATTACGCATTATGCGGCGCTCATCGCGAATGATGGCGATTACGCGGTCCAGCCTTGCACGCCTGAAAAAGACATTGCGCAGCTTCAATATACAGGCGGCACGACAGGCACGCCAAAGGGTGCGATGCTCAGCCACCAGAATATAACGGCGAATGCGCGGCAGATTAACATGCTTGATCCGCACAGCGCGGTGAACGAGCCCAATCGCCCTGCAGATGACCGGATTCTGGGCGTGTTGCCGTTCTTCCACGTGTTCGCCAATGCAACTGTACTTAATCGCACTGTCGCCAATGGCGGTGAAATTGTGATGCTGCCACGTTTCGAGGCGCGCGCAGCGTTGGCGGCCATTAACCGCACTAAGGTGACATCATTGCCCGGTGTGCCGACAATGTATCAGGCACTGCTCGATTGCCCCGATATTGCAAAGACCGATTTCACCAGCTTGCGCGCGTGTATCTCGGGTGGCGCACCTTTGGCGGCTGAATTGAAAGAACGTTTTGAAAAGGTAACGGGCGCAGTCGTGATCGAAGGTTACGGGCTAACCGAAAGCTCAGGCGTCGTGTCGTGTAATCCGTATGAAGGTATCAACAAGATCGGCAGCATTGGTCAACCCGTTCCGGGCACCGATGTGAAATTGGTCGACAAGGAAGACCCGAGCAAACCAGCGCCGGACGGCGAACCGGGCGAATTGGTGTTTTCAGGTCCGCAGACGATGTGCGGATATTGGAACCGCAAAGATGCAGATGCTGAGGTATTTCTGGGCAAATATTTGCGCACAGGCGACGTTGCGACCATCGACGAAGACGGCTTCATCCACATCGTTGACCGGTTGAAAGACATGATCGCGGTAGGCGGCTTCAAGGTGTTCCCAAGCCAGGTCGAAGATGTCCTCTACAAGCATCCTGCGGTCAAAGAGGCGCTCGTTATTGGCGTGCCGGATGCATATCTTGGCGAAGTACCGCGCGCATTTGTGACGTTGCACGCTGGCGCTACGGAGGATGGTGCCGCATTGACGGCGTGGCTGAACCCGCGTCTTGGAAAGCATGAACGGGTTCAAGGTGTCACCATCCTCGACGTCCTGCCAAAAACCATGATCGGAAAGCTCGACCGCAAGGCGTTGCGTTCGGCGGTTGGGCCGTAAGCATTCGGTTATATGGTGACCGACTCCGGAGAGATACGCAAAATCATCCATGTCGATATGGATGCGTTCTACGCCAGCGTAGAGCAGCGCGATAATCCCGAACTGCGCGGTAAACCGGTCGCCGTCGGAGGATCGTCGAAGCGCGGCGTTGTGGCGGCGGCAAGCTATGAAGCACGGGCATTTGGTGTGCGGTCTGCCATGCCTTCGGTGACTGCATTGCGGCAATGTCCGGACCTGATTTTCGTGAAGCCGCGGTTTGAGGCGTACAAGGCTGTGTCGCGTCACATTCGGGAGATATTTGCCCGGCACACCGATGTAATCCAACCTTTATCGCTGGATGAGGCATATCTTGACGTCACGCACGACAAGCAGGGCATTGGTTCGGCAGTGAAAATTGCCAAAGCCATTCGCGCGGCCATTCGCGAAGAAACTGGCCTGACGGCAAGCGCTGGTGTGAGCTACAACAAATTTATCGCCAAGCTGGCAAGTGACCAGAATAAACCTGATGGCATGTGTGTGATATTGCCCGAACAGGGACCGGAATTTGTCGCAAGCTTACCGGTGCGGCGGTTCCATGGTGTGGGGCCACGCACTGCCGAAAAAATGGCCAAGCTTGGCGTGCACACGGGTGCCGACCTTGCCCAAAAGGATGAGATTTGGCTGTCGCAGCATTTTGGCAGTTGGGGCGCTTATCTGTTTCATGCGGCGCGCGGAATCGACAACCGCCCCGTCAACGCAAATGCTGTGCGTAAATCCATTGGCGCTGAAAGCACCTATTTCGAGGATAAACGCAGCGAGGATGAGTTACGCGAAGCGTTAGACGATATTGTCGAGATCGTTTGGGATCGTATCGACCGTAATCAGGCCCAAGGGAAAACCTTGGTCTTAAAGGCGCGTTATTCCGATTTCCGCACCGTCACACGGTCGCGGACGGTTGGGCACATATTATCTGACCGTTCGGCAATCGCGACGCTGGGGCATGCGCTGTTGGACCAGATTTTGCCCGTCGAAATGGGTGTTCGCCTGCTTGGGCTGACATTGTCGGGACTTGTTGATCAAAATGACATTGCCGCAGGACCAACAGTGCAAGGACAGTTCACATTTGATCACGTTGAAAAATGAAACAATCGGCGTTATATCAGAAAACTGTTATGCAGTCATAATACAGGAAGCAGAATGGCGCGGCCACAAACTGATATAGAAGCCGGTAGAACTGCGTTGCTTGAAGTCGTCGATGACCTTGTTCGCAAACGCGGGTCGGTCGATATTTCCATGACCGATTTGGCCGCAGCTGCGGGTATGTCGCCGTCAAACCTGTATCGCTTTTTCGACAACAAGGAAGCGTTGTTAGAGGCTGTGGCCGAGCGTTTCTTCGCGGAAAAAATCCGTATCATGGTCGAAGTGACCGAGTCCGACTTGCCGGTTCGCGACAAAATGTACCAATATTTTGCCCGCCGCTATTTGGCTTCGGTCGAGCAGTATGAGGCCGAACCCGAGCTGTTAAAAAGCTATTTGGAAATTGGTCAGCAGCATTTCGAAGTGGTGCGCGGTTATGTGGACCTTGGTGACCATTATCTTGCGATCATCGTGGCCGAAGCAATGGATCAAGGTTATTTCGAAGGCCTGTCTATTGACGAGGCGGTGTCGCTCATCAACCAAATGCTGCATTGCTACACAAACCCCGACATACTTTTTTACATCGGGACAACGAAGCTAAGCGTTACCAAATTGGCCATGATTGTGGACGCCGTGTTTCAAGGGCTAGGTAAAAAGATGGCGACGCAATCGGCACCCGGTTCGCACATGAAAATCGTGTCTTAACCGCCCGAATTGGCCTTCAAACTTATCGTCATCACCGCAATGTGACGACGAAGACATATTCGCTTTTACAACATGCCTCCTGTGATTTAAGCAGATGATTAAATTAGGGGGAGCGAACAACGATGCGGGTAGAAAACGCCGTTTTTCCGGGCACGGAGCAGATCACGTCCTTTTTCGGCGGTCCTGAAAATGGACCCTTTGTGATGGTCAACCTTCTAAAATTCAAAGAGACCGCAGAATATGCCGATGGCAGCGACGCTGACCTGAGTGGCGCAAAGGCGTATGCCCGTTATGGCAAGGCTATTCAGGCATGTCTCGCCGCCGTCGATGGCAAGCAGATTTATGCCGGGCCTGTAACTGGCCTGATGATTGGCGAGGTCGAAGAGCTTTGGGACATGGTTGCGCTGGTCGAATATCCGTCGCTGGCGGCCATGCAGAAAATGATGTCCTCCCCGGAATATCGGGCGATTGAAGTTCATCGCAAAGCTGGCCTCGCCGGCCAACTCAACATCCGCACAAGCCAGATTGGACGCTGACATTATGAAACCGATTAAAAACCGCATCACCGAATTGCTTGGCGTTGAATATCCGATCATTCAGGCGCCCATGGGCTGGATCGCGCGGGCGCAACTGGCTTCGGCCGTTTCAAACGCCGGTGGACTTGGGATCATTGAAACGTCCTCCGGCCAATTGGAGGAAGTGCGCGCAGAGATCATCAAGATGCGCGAACTGACGGATAAGCCCTTTGGCGTGAACATTGCGCAAGCCTTTGTCCGCGATCCCGGTATCGTAGATTTCGTGGTCGATCAGGGCGTAAAATTCGTCACGACGTCGGCGGGCGACCCGAACAAATATTGCGGTCCGCTAAAGGCTGCGGGGCTAACCGTATTCCACGTTGTGCCGACTTTGGCCGGCGCGTTGAAGGCGATTGAGGCTGGTGTCGATGGCCTGGTCGTCGAAGGCGGCGAGGGCGGCGGGTTTAAAAATCCCAAAGATGTTGCGCTCATGGTCCTGTTGCCGCTCATCCGGAGCAAAGTTGACGTGCCGATCGTCGCAGCTGGCGGAATGGTCTGCGGACGGACGATGGCGGCGGCTTTTGCGCTTGGCGCAGAAGCGGTGCAAATGGGCACGCGGATGGTCAGCGCGGCGGAATCGCCAGTCCATCAAAACTGGAAAGACGCGATCATCAACGCCAAGGAAACCGACACGCTGTTCCTGAACCGCCATGGCCCGGGCCCTGCGTTGCGTGCGCTGCGTACCGACCGGACCGAAAAGCTGGATGTGACGCCTTCGGACAATATCATGGGCGAAATGCGCGGCGTGCTCGATTTGTATTTTGGCGGTGACATGGAGGCTGCGATCGCGCTGTCGGGTCAAGTTGCCGGACGCATTGATACCGTAAAGCCTTCCAAACAAATCATCGACGAAGTCATGGAAGAATTCCACGACGTGATGAACAATATGCGCAACGACTATCTTTAGGAGCCGCATTGGACCCTGTCCTTGAAGAATTTCTGAGCGATCCCGCGGCGGATGTTTCTGCGCTGCACGATGTTGCGCGGATTAAGGCAATTCTTGAGCAATGCGCACGCGATGGCCGGGCAATCAGCTATTCTGAGTTGCTGCTGAACCTTGGTTTCCGGTTTACGCGGCCAAAGATGCGCGCGGTGTGCAAGACGTTGGATAAGATTGACCAGATGACGCTTGCCGAAGGTCGACCAGCGCTTGCCGTGCTCGTGGTGCGCGAAGGCGACGGCTTGCCGGGGCAAGGGTGGTGGACCGGGCGCACCGACTATCAGGGCGAATGGACGGGGCCACAGGCGCAAGCACATATCCGGCAGTTACAGGACGGGATATTTGCATATTGGCAGGGGCGGCCCGTTTGAGCGACGATATCGCCCTTTTGGTCACGGCCTTTGCGCGACGGGTGTTCGGGGGAACCGCCGACGCTGAGAACCTTGTCCGGCTGACAGGCGGCGCCAACATGGAAAGCTGGTCGTTTGATTATGCAGGGCAGGGATATGTGCTGCGGCGGTCTCCATCTGCGGACATGATGGCAGGCCGAACCTATGGCCATGACGTCGAGGCGGCTGTCGTTAGAGCGGCCTTTGCGGCGGGCGTGAAGGCGCCAGAAATAATGGGTCAGGTGACAGCTGCTGATAATCTCGGAACCGGCTATGTGATGCGCCGTGTGGAGGCAGAGGTTAACCCTGGAAAAATCTTGCCGAACGCTCCGCCGGGATTGTTGCATGATTTTGCACGTGAACTCGCTGCAATCCATGCGGTGGGGGCTAATACGCTGCCGCAGTTGCCTGAGACGAACGCGGCGAGCTTACTGGCCGAGTTGCGGGGGCGGTTCATCACTTTTGGCGCGGATCGCCCAGTGATGGCGATCACGTTTAAATGGCTTGAGGACCATTTGCCTTCGCCGCATCCCGCAGTCTTGCTTCATGGCGATTTTCGCATGGGCAATATCATGGTCGATGCTGATGGGCTCGCGGCTGTTCTGGATTGGGAATTGGCGCATTTGGGGGACCGGCATCAGGATCTCGCCTTTGGCTGCATTAACAGCTGGCGGTTTGGATATATTGACCGGCCCGCATTTGGCATTGGCCCGTTGGACCAATTTTTTGCCGCCTATGAAAGCGTGAGCGGTACATCGGTTGAACCAGAACGCTTCCGTTGGTGGCTTGTTTATTCGACATTGTGGTGGGGCGTCTGCTGCCTACAAATGGCCGATATCTGGCGCAGTGGTCTCGATGAAGGGTTAGAGCGTGCCGTGATCGGACGGCGGACTTCGGAAACCGAAATTGATTTGCTGATGCTATTGGAAGAGGACGCACCTGAAGCCGAACGTGGCCCAATTACGCTGCCGACACCTGCAGCACCTCGACGGCTGGGGGAGCCATCTGCAACCGAAATGCTGGAGGCGCTCGCGCATTGGATTGAGATCGATATCAAACCGCAGGCAAAGGGACGTGACCGTTTCATGGCTGCCGTCGCCGTGAACGCACTGGGCATGTTGCAGCGCGAAGCGACTGCGCCATTAAACGTGCATGATAAGTCGCTGTCCGATGCATTATTGGCGGGCCGACAATCGCTCAATACCCCAGGGTTGCTGGCGCAGTTAAAAGCGCAGTCGCTCGCCAAGCTTGCGGCTGACCAACCCAAATATTCAGGCTTGGCCGCGGCCAGAGAAAAATGGACAATCTAATGCTCTTCGAAATTCCCACAGAGATTACCGACTATTTGGCCGAACTTGACGCGTTCATTGATCGGGAGATCAAGCCGATCGAGGCGCGCGACGACAATATACGTTTTTTTGATCATCGCCGCGAAAATGCGCGGACCGATTGGGAAAATGACGGCCATCCGCGTGCCGATTGGTGGGCATTGCTGGCCGAAATGCGGCAGGTGGCGGACAAGGCCGGGCACTATCGCTTTGCTATCCCCGAAGAATTTGGCGGGAAAAATGGCTCCAACCTGGCGATGGCGGTCATCCGGCACCATCTGGCGCATAAGGGGTTAGGGCTGCATAATGACCTGCAGAATGAAAGCAGCATTGTCGGCAATCTCGTGCAGGTTTTGATGCTTCGTGATTTTGGAACGCCGCAGCAAAAGGCCGCGTTTATTCCGCCGATGCTTGAGGGCAAAATGGGGTGGAGCTTTGGCCTGACCGAAGAAGATCATGGTTCCGACGCGACGCATATGGATACGCGCGCCGTGCCTGAAATGCGTGACGGCGTTGCAGGCTATCGCATCAATGGCAACAAGATGTGGACGACCGGGCTGCCCTATACATCGCATGTGATGACTTTCGCGCGCACCAGCGGTGAAGATGGCAAAGCACGCGGCATTACCTGCTTTGTTGTGCCAACGGATGCGCCGGGATTTGAAATTGGCGAATATATGTGGACGTTTAATATGCCCACCGACCACCCCAAGGTTAAATATACCGATGTCTGGGTGCCGGAAAGCGCGATCCTTGGGGAATTGGACAATGGCCTGGCGGTTGCGCAGCATTTTGTGCACGAGAACCGCATTCGCCAAGCGGCAAGTTCGCTCGGCGCGGCCCAATATTGCATTGATGAAGCGGTGAAATATGCACGTGCGCGTAAGCCATTTGGCAAACCTCTTGCGGTAAATCAGGCCATTCAGTTCCCCTTGGTAGAACTGCAAACCGACGCGGAGATGCTGCGCCTGTTGATTTACAAAACGGCCGCCGAAATGGACAGCATGACCAAACCTGAAGTCGCGGTGCGGTTATCTGACAAAGTCAGCATGTGCAATTACAAGGCAAACCGGTTGGTCTGCAACGCTGCGGACTTCGCGATGCAGGTGCATGGTGGCATCGGTTATTCACGCCATAAGCCGTTCGAGCATATCTACCGACACCATCGGCGCTACCGCATTACCGAAGGTGCAGAGGAAATCCAGATGCGCAAAGTGGCGGGACATTTGTTCGGATTCATGGGGTGATGGTGATGCAGCAGGCAACGGACTTTTGGGAAGAGAGCAGAGCATTGGCAGGGCTTCTTGCTGCACTGTCCGATTCTGATTTCGAAACGCAAACGCAGTTCAAAGGATGGACGATCAACAACATCATCCGGCATTTGCATGTCTGGAATATCGCGGTGGATCTGTCGTTGCAGGATGAAGCGGCATTTGGCGCATTCGTCACCGCGATGATGGAGGGAGTCCGGGGCGGGAAATTACCTGCTTTTGAGGCGTCCTATTTGGACGGTTTATCTGGACAGGCTTTGCTCCATGCGTGGCTGGAACGCGCTGAGGCCGTTGCTGCGGCTTTTGCCGAGGCCGATCCGAAACTGCGGCTAAAATGGGTCGGGCCCGATATGAGCGCGCTAAGTTCCATAACCGCACGTCTCATGGAAACATGGGCGCATGCACAGGCGGTTTATGATGTTTTGGGTGTCGCGCGTCAGGATACGGACCGCATCGGCAATATCGTCCGGTTGGGCGTTAATACATGGGGCTTTACGTGGAAAAACCGGCGCCAAGACCCGCCGGGGTCAATGCCGCAGATCCGTCTGACTGCGCCTTCCGGAGCGATTTGGGAATATGGTGAGGCGTCGGACAGTGGGCTCATTACCGGCAGCGCGACCGAATTTTGTCAGGTTGTGACCCAATGCCGCAACATTGCCGATACGTCGCTTGCAGTCACCGGAGAAGTCGCGCATCAGTGGATGGCCGTTGCACAATGTTTTGCCGGGCCACCGCAAGATCCGCCGCCAGCGGGATCGCGTTGCATGGCCAATAGGGGAGTTTGATCGAATGAAGATGTTTGCTGTTGTTTCACTGAGTGCTGCGTTGTTGGCAAGCTCTCCCCTTGCGGCCCAGACGGTGGAACAAGTCACCGTCGTCCATGCCGGGCAATTGCTCGACAAGCCTGGAACGCCCCCACGCGGTCCATCCACTGTCATCATTCGTAATGGCAGAGTGGCCGAGATTTTGGCCGGGCATCAGCCCGGACCAGCAGGCGCGAAGTTGATCGATTTGAAGGACAAGTTTGTGCTTCCCGGTTTGATCGACAGCCATGTGCATCTCGATAGCGACGCGGGCGGCAATGCAGCGTTGATTGAGGCTGTGACCGATAGTCCTGCCCGCGCTGCATACCGTACCGCCGGAAACGCAAAAAAGACGCTGATGGCGGGTTTCACCACCGTGCGCAATTTGGGCGATGGAAGCGGGGCGACATTGGCGCTCCGCGATGCCGTTGCCGCCGGTGAACTACCCGGGCCGCGGATCATCGATGCCGGGCGCTCTATTTCGACGACAAGCGGTCATATGGATGCCACGCTGTCGGTTTCGGAAGATCTGCATAACAGTATCAACCAAGACAATCTGTGCGATGGCGTTGAAAGCTGTCGTCAGGCGGTACGCAAGCAAATCCGGCGCGGGGTAGATGTCATTAAGATAGCGACAACTGGCGGCGTAAACAGCCGCATTGGCGCGGGCCTTGGCCGGCAATTATTTGACGATGAAGTTAAGGCTTTGGTCGACACCGCACATTTATATGGCAAGAAAGTTGCCGTGCACGCCCATGGTGATGACGGCATTGATGCAGCGCTTGCCGTTGGTGCCGACTCTATCGAGCATGGGACGATGCTGACCGATGCGAGCATTAAATTGTTCAAAGCAGCAGGCGCATATTATGTTCCGACGCTGTCAACCGTGAATGGGTACATTGAACGGCTTGCTGCGAACCCCAATGCCTATCCGCCAGACGTGTTGGCAAAGGTCAAATGGCGCATTGGCGTTACGGGCAAAAGTCTTGAAAAGGCCTATCCTGCCGGCGTGAAAATTGCGTTCGGGACAGATGCTGGTGTCTCAAAACATGGAAAGAATGCTGACGAGTTCGAGCTGATGGTCAAGCATGGTATGCCCGCCAGCGCGGCCATTCAGGCTGCGACGATGAACGCGGCAACTTTGTTAGGCGTGGAGAAGGAAGTGGGCAGCCTTGAACCCGGCAAAGCTGCAGATCTTATTGCCGTTGCAGGCGACCCCACATCAGATGTCACCGTTTTGAAAGCGGTGAAGTTTGTGATGAAGGATGGCCGGGTTTTTAAGGACGAATGATAATCCCGACCGCGGGATCTGCTTTGCCCTGAAATGTGTCGGTGAACGCGGGAATAGCTGTCGTTATTCCAGTGCGTTCATCGATTTCCACGACACCGTCCACGGCGCCAAGGAAGCTTTTCCAGCTTGTGGCAACGGCTTCGCCAAAGCCTTTGGGACCAAGTTCCTGAATGGTGGCGACGGCGTGATCGGGCGCGAAGAAAAGAATAGGCTTGGGGCCCGGCATTGCATCGCCATTGCCACCCGGGCTGTTCGCGCCGCGTGCATCGACATGCGTTGCGCCGACAAGGCAGCTATATTTTAGATGCTCCCCTAGCTCGTCGTGGATGCCGCGCAGCAATCCGCTGTTGCCGGCAAAATCAACGGCTACCGAGCCAGCAGCTGGCAAATTGCCAACGTCGTCATAAGTGATGACTTCGTCATAGAGACCCGAATTGGCGACGAATGCGACATTGCCTTTTGATGTCAGGCCAATCCGCTTGATATGCGGCGACAAGTCCTTCGCAACGCTCGCGAGGCCCATGGATGTTTTCGACGACGCGCTGGTCATCACCAAATTCTGCGCGCCAAACCAATCTTCGCGGCGGAACATGGCTTCAATGAGAAAGCCCGTTTTGAACAGCGGCCCAAATAACATGCGCTCCGCCTCTTTCGCTGCATCATGCTCGGGGTCCGCATCGATACGGCTATACTGGTTATAGATCGGGCTCATGGGCTGCCGATGGGCCGCGGTGTCGGTGAAGCCGCTGGCGCTCACTTTTCCGGGCAAGACGTCCAAATGCGTGCCCATCGGAAGATAGCCGTATACGCGCTCACCAACAGCGATTTCGGGGTGGCGGGATTCGGTGACCACCGCGTGCCCCCACATGGGAACGACGCCCCACGCGCCTTCAGCCGGAAAGAAGTTCCAATATCCGAACATATCGCCAATGACGGCATAGGTGATGTTGTTTGCGGTTACCGAGAAGCTTTCGATTTTCAGGCGGATGGCGCCATCCGCCAATATGGGCAGGTCGGCATCATGGACCATGTTTTCCGAAAGCTTCGCTTTGTTTACCCATATTGTCTGCGCCATGACACTCTCCTCAACATATCAATGTGATTCATGCTTTGACAATCACATTGCAGTGTGAAAATAGCGAATCATGTTTCGCTATTCTGTGAATGTTGGAGGTTATATGTCCACCCAGTTAATTGAAAAGCTTCGTAATCTTGTCAACGAAGGCGGCTTGTCGCGCTCGGGGCTTGCGCGTGCGGCGGGGCTTCACGCCAATACCTTGCGTGATCTGGATGACGCGGGCTGGAATCCAACGGCGGAAACACTGCGTAAGTTGGAAAGCTATCTCTTTTCGAACGATGACACGCCTGCGCTCGTTCCGATCGAAGAAATCATCGAAGAAGCGCGCAATGGCCGCATGTATATCCTCGTTGATGATGAAGACCGCGAAAATGAAGGCGACCTTATCATTCCAGCGCAAATGGCAACGCCGGACGCGATCAACTTCATGGCGACCCATGGCCGTGGCCTGATCTGTCTTTCGATGACAAAGGCGCGCTGCGAGCAGCTTGGCCTGACACCGATGGCGCGCGAGAACCGCGAAAGCATGCAGACTGCCTTTACGGTGTCCATAGAAGCGCGTGAGGGCGTCACGACCGGCATTAGCGCCGCTGACCGCGCGCGGACAATTTCGGTGGCTGTGGATGCCTCTATGGGGCCGGATGACATTGTTTCTCCCGGCCATGTCTTTCCGCTGACTGCGCGCGATGGCGGTGTTCTCGTGCGCGCAGGGCATACCGAGGCTGCGGTGGACATCAGCCGTCTTGCCGGTCTCAATCCGTCGGGCGTGATCTGTGAGATCATGAAGGACGATGGCACCATGGCCCGGATGGATGACCTTGTCGCGTTTGCGCGCATGCATAATTTGAAAATGGGCACAATCCGCGACCTGATCGCCTATCGCCGTCAGCATGACCATCTGGTCGAAAAGCGCGCGGAGATGAAGTTTCAAAGCAAGTGGGGCGGTGAATGGACCGCCATGACTTTTTACAACAAAGCCACGGGCGACGAGACAATGGCGTTGGTGAAAGGGCGTATCGATCCCGAAAAGCCGACACTTGTCCGTATGCACACCATGTCGATGTTTGTGGACGTGTTCGGCGAAGAAAACGAGCGTTCCGGGCTTCTTTCGCGCTCGATGGAGGCCATTGCGGCCGAAGGGGCAGGGGTCATTGTTGTGATCAACAAGCCGATGAAGGGCTTGGTTTCGCGTTTCATGCAGCTTCGCGCCGAAGGCAAGCAGGCTGGCGCCCCCGAAATCGAAGAGCTGCGCGATTATGGCGGCGGTGCGCAAATCCTGACCGAGCTGGGTGTGCATGACATGATTTTGCTGACCAACACCCATCACACGCTGGTTGGTCTTGAAGGCTATGGCCTTTCCATTGTAGGCGAGCGCGCGATACCCGGCACCGGAGGCGAATAATGGCAAAGTTTTTAATAGTTGAAGCGCGGTTCTATGACCATTTGAATGATATGCTGGTCGCCGGTGCGAAAGCCGCACTGAAAGCTAAGGGGCATGAGGTTGAAGTCATCACCGTTCCCGGTGCGCTCGAAATTCCGGGCACGATTGCGATGGCCGCCGAAGCGCAACAATATGATGGTTTTGTTGCCATTGGCGTCGTTATTCGCGGCGAAACCTATCATTTTGAAATCGTCGCTGGCGAAAGCGCGCGTGGTATCATGGCGTTGACGATGGACGGCATCGCCATCGGAAACGGCATCCTCACCGTCGAAAATGAGGAGCAAGCCATTGTCCGCGCTGATCCCAAGCAGAAAGACAAGGGCGGCGAGGCAGCCATTGCGGCGATGGCCTTGCTAAATCTGCAAAATCGTTTCAATTGAAACGATGAGCGCACCGACTTTATCGACCCAAATCAACACCGAATCTGACGACTACAAAAAACGTGTCGCGCACAACCGTGCGCTGCGCGATGAACTGTGGGCAAAGGTTGCCGAGGCCGCATTGGGCGGCAATGAAAAGTCGCGCGAACGGCATACCTCGCGCGGCAAACTGCTTCCGCGCGAGCGCGTCGAGCGTTTGCTCGATCCGGGCTCACCATTTTTGGAAATCGGCCAGCTTGCGGCCAATGACCTTTACGATGGTGAGATTCCCGGCGCGGGTTTGATTTGCGGGATAGGTCGAGTCTCCGGGCGCCAGTGTATGATCGTCTGCAACGACGCGACGGTGAAGGGTGGCACTTATTACCCGATGACCGTCAAAAAGCATTTGCGCGCACAGGAAATTGCCGAGGCCAATCACCTGCCGTGCATTTATTTGGTCGATAGCGGCGGTGCGAACCTGCCGCATCAGGACGAGGTATTCCCTGACCGCGATCATTTCGGGCGTATCTTCTTCAATCAAGCGAATATGAGCGCCAAGGGCATTCCACAAATCGCCTGCGTCATGGGCAGTTGTACCGCCGGTGGCGCCTATGTTCCTGCTATGTCGGACGAGAGTGTTATTGTTCGCAACCAAGGCACGATCTTCTTGGCCGGCCCGCCATTGGTCAAGGCCGCGACGGGTGAAGAAATCAGTGCCGAAGATTTGGGCGGCGGCGACTTGCATGGCCGTAAATCGGGCGTGGTCGATCATGTCGCGGAGAATGACGAACATGCGCTGACCATTGTGCGCGATATCATCAGCCACTTAGGGCCAACCCACAAACCCGACATTGATTTAAAGGAACCACGTCTCCCCAAATACGATACCGGCGAACTGTACGGCGTCATCCCCGATGACGTCCGCGCGCCTTATGATGTTCATGAAGTCATCGCGCGGTTGGTCGATGGCAGCGAATTTCATGAGTTCAAGGCGCTTTATGGCACGACCTTGGTCTGCGGCTTTGCGCATATCTGGGGCATGCCCGTCGCGATCCTCGCGAACAACGGCGTATTGTTTTCGGAAAGCGCGGTCAAAGGCGCGCATTTCATTGAACTTGCCTGTCAGCGGCGTATACCCTTGCTGTTCCTGCAGAACATCAGCGGCTTCATGGTCGGCGGCAAATATGAGGCGGAGGGCATCGCCAAGCATGGCGCGAAGCTTGTCACCGCGGTCGCCACCGCGAGCGTGCCCAAGATCACCGTCTTGATCGGCGGCAGCTTTGGCGCGGGCAATTACGGCATGTGCGGACGGGCTTATAGCCCGCGTTTCTTGTTCACTTGGCCGAATGCGCGCATTTCGGTCATGGGGGGCGAGCAGGCCGCGAGCGTGCTGGCGACCGTCCATCGCGACGCTGCGACATGGACGCCAGAAGAAGCCGAAGCATTTAAGGCGCCCATCCGGCAGAAATATGAAGACGAAGGCAACCCCTATTACGCGACATCGCGCCTGTGGGATGACGGGATTATCGACCCGGCGCAGACACGCGATGTTCTGGGGCTGGCCTTCGCCGCTGCGCTAAACGCACCCGTCGAGGAGGCGCCCCGCTTTGGGGTGTTCCGGATGTGAGTGCGCACCAATGATCGATAAATTCGTTGATGCTGCCCGTCAATGTATCGAGTCCAAGAACTGGTACGCCGCACTCACACTGGCCCTCACGCTTCCCGATATCTGCAGTTCGCTTGAGGATCCTGGCCCAGGAAAGGTCTTTAAGAGATACGTTGGGTGGTGCAGAAAATATCTAGAACCGAAATTCACTCTCCATATTGGCAATCCACCGAAATCCGTGACGCTTCTTTCAGCGGAGGATTGCTTCCAGGCACGCAACAGTATCGTTCACGAGGGAAGCCCAATCGTCGAAGTTAAAAAGCGTGGAAAAATTGATAGATTTGAGTTTTTCAGCGACGGCAGCCACATGAATTACGTAGGGGGCGGAACTTACAACGGAATTTCGCAGCCTAAGTATCTCCAGCTTCGTGTTGATTTGTTCTGTGAAGCGATTTTCATGGCAGTGTCAGACTGGGAAACTGACGTAGCTAAGAATAGCAAGATCCAGAACGAGATGAAGAAATTGCTTAAAATCAATGAACCCGGAACTCAAATCGGCGGAATTATGTGGGGTTAACGCGAAAATGATCAAATCCCTCCTCATCGCCAACCGTGGCGAAATTGCTTGTCGGATCATCCGCACGGCGCGGGATATGGGTATCCGCACCGTTGCCGTTTATTCAGATGCCGATGCCAAGGCGCTGCATGTGCAGCAAGCCGACGCGGCGGTGCATATCGGGGCGTCTGCGGCGCGTGAGAGCTATTTGGTGGGTGAGAAGATCATCGCCGCGGCAAAGGCCAGCGGAGCGGACGCAATCCATCCGGGCTATGGTTTCCTTTCTGAAAACGCGGAATTTGCGCAGGCCGTGATCGACGCTGGCCTAATATGGGTCGGGCCAGCACCGGCCAGCATCACCGCGATGGGTTTGAAGGATGCGGCCAAGAAATTGATGGCCGAGGCGGGCGTGCCCGTCACCCCCGGCTATATGGGTGCAAATCAAGACCCGGCGTTCCTTGGGCAGCAAGCCGCCGAGATCGGCTATCCCGTGCTCATTAAGGCCGTCGCGGGCGGCGGCGGCAAGGGGATGCGCAAGGTCGATGATGCGGCGGACTTTGCCGACGCGCTCGCGTCGTGCCAGCGTGAGGCTACCGCCTCGTTCGGCAACGCGCATGTCCTGATTGAAAAATATATTCAGCGCCCGCGCCATATTGAGGTGCAGGTGTTTGGCGACACGCACGGCAATATCGTCCATCTGTTCGAACGCGATTGTTCGCTACAACGCCGTCACCAGAAGGTGATCGAGGAAGCCCCTGCGCCGGGCGTAACGCCATATACCCGCGAACTGATATGCAGCGCCGCTGTCCGCGCAGCAAAGGCGGTCAATTACGTTGGCGCAGGCACAATCGAATTCATTGCCGATTCTTCCAAGGGTTTCATCGACCCGGACCTTGTTTGGTTTATGGAAATGAATACGCGGCTTCAGGTCGAACATCCCGTGACCGAGGAAATCACCGGCGTCGATCTTGTCGAATGGCAACTGCGCGTGGCGAGCGGTGAACCGCTTCCGCTTAGGCAAGATGAGTTGCGTATTGATGGTCATGCAATCGAAGCGCGGCTTTATGCCGAAGATCCGGCGAAAGGCTTTTTGCCGAGCGTTGGTAGGTTAGAGTTTTTTGAGCTCGACGGCAGTGTCCGGATTGATACCGGCGTGTATCAGGGTTCCGAGGTATCGCCATTTTACGATCCGATGATTGCCAAAATGATTGCCCATGATTTGGACCGCGAAGGCGCGATACAGTCGCTTGCATGGGCTTTGAACGACAGCAAAATTTGGCCGGTTAAAAACAATGCTGCGTTTCTTATCAACGCGCTTGAGCATCCTGATTTTGCGTCCGGCAACGTCGACACTGGCCTGCTGCAGCGCGCGGGCGACGATTTGATACCTGACGAGAACGCGGATATTGATGATCTGGCGCGGAGCGCAGAGCAGTATACCCATCAAGCCATTGCGGGTTTCCGGCTCAACGGTGATCGCAATCACAAGGCGGTTCTGTCGGTCGACGGGATTGCAACCGAAGTCGACATTCCAATTGTTGAATATGTCGACCCGCGGCCGTTCGTTTTCAGCCAGAACGCTCCAAGCGGATTTTTCCAGACTGGAAATGGGCAGACTTGGTGGGTCGAACCTTATCGTTATGCAGGCGGCGCGCATGCTTCAGCCCATGACGGAGACATACTTTCCCCCATGCCGGGCCGGATCATCGCGGTGGACGTCGCGGCGGGCGATGTGGTGACCAAGGGTCAGAAGCTCCTCACGCTCGAAGCGATGAAGATGGAACACAGCCTAACCGCCCCCTTTGACGGTGTTGTGGCCGAGCTAAACGCAGAAGCCGGCGCGCAGGTGCAGGTCGAGGCATTGTTGGTGCGAATTGAGGCGGCGGAATGATGGACGAACGTCTCGTCATCCTGAACGTGTTTCAGGATAGCGGATCACCGTCGCGTGTTATCCCGAAACAAGTTCGGGATGACGAACTAAGAAGCGGGAGCTGATAGTGGCAGGCAAATATTTCAATCAATGGCAAATCGGCGACACTATCGTCCATGACATCCGGCGCACGGTCACGGAGACCGATAATCTGCTGTTTTCGGTCATGACCCATAACCCGCAGCCGCTGCACATTGATGCAGAGGCGGCGAAGGCCAGCGAGTTCGGGCAAATCCTCGTCAACGGCACCTTCACCTTTGCCCTCATGGTGGGGCTGTCGGTGGGCGACACTACCTTGGGTACGCTGGTCGCGAACCTTGGCTATGACAAGCTGGTCATGCCTAAACCGGTGTTTATCGGTGATACGCTCCGCGCCGAAACCGAGGTCATTGGGCTAAAAGAAAGCAAGTCGCGTCCTGATGCCGGCGTTGTAACGTTCCTGCACCGATGCCTCAACCAGCGCGATGAGGTGGTATGCAGTTGCGAGCGCGCGGCGTTGCTAAAGAAAGCGCCGACTGATATCTAGACCGTAGTGCTGAGCCTGTCGAAGCACGCCCCGCCGATAAGCGCCCTTCGACAGGCTCAGGGCTTCAGTGAAGTTGAAAGGCGTCGCCTCCATGAAACTGCGTTCACTCCTCTTCGTCCCCGGCGACCGGCCTGATCGTTTTGCCAAGGCATCCGCCAGCGGGGCCGATGCGATTATCATCGACTTGGAAGACTCCGTCGCAGTGGACCGCAAGGTTGCAGCGCGTGAGGCGACTGCGGAGTTTTTGTCAGGCGACCGGCCCGTTCCGGTGTTTGTTCGCGTTAATCCGCAGGATAGCCATCTGACCCATGACGATCTGGCGTCGGTTTTGCCCTATATGCCGGACGGAATTGTCCTGCCCAAGGCGGAGGGCGCACGTTCGGTCCATTGGCTCCGCGCAGAAGCCGCAGCGGTGGCGGATAGTCAGGATGGCGAGGCTCCGCCGATCTTGCCGATCGCGACCGAAACCCCGGGTGCGGTATTTGATCTGGGGACTTTGCGCGAAGTTTCGCATTATCTGGCGGGTGTGAGCTGGGGGGCGGAGGATTTGCCCGCGGCGGTTGGCGCCGCAACGGCGCGTGAGGCCGATGGTCGCTACACAGCGCCGTATGAGATGGTGCGCAGCCTGACGCTCTTCGCGGCGCATGCCGCTGGCGTTGCGGCCATCGATACGGTCTTTCCAAATATCAGCGATGAGGCTGGGTTGTCAGCCTATGTTGCGCGCGCGGCGCGGGATGGCTTTACCGGAATGCTTGCCATTCATCCATCGCAAGTAAAGTCGATTAACGCCGGCTTCACACCATCGCCTGAGCAGATTGCGCATGCCCAATCGATCGTTGATGCCTTCGCAGCCAACCCGGGATCGGGTGTTTTACAAATCGGCGGGAAAATGATCGACGCGCCGCATTTGAAGGCGGCGCTGTCGATCTTAGCACGCGTTTAGGCGGCTAGTTTCCGCAGCACATAGTGCAGGATGCCGCCGTTCATGAAATATTCGACTTCGTTCGCGGTGTCGATGCGGCACAGCGTGTCGAAATTGAACGTGCTGCCGTCCTTGCGGGTGACCATGACGGTGACCGTCTGGCGCGGCTGAAGCTTTCCGACGCTGGTGATCGTGAAGCTGTCGTCGGCGTTTAGGCCCAAGGTCGTGCGGCTTTCGCCTTCCATGAACTGCAATGGCAAAACGCCCATGCCGACCAGGTTTGAACGGTGGATGCGTTCGAAGCTTTCGACGATGACTGCGCGGACGCCGAGGAGGTTGGTGCCTTTTGCAGCCCAATCGCGGGATGAACCGGTGCCATATTCCTTGCCGGCGATGACCACCAGTGGCGTGCCGTCGGCTTTGTGCTTCATGGCGGCGTCGTAGATGGGCATGACTTCGCCATTGTAGCTGCTCATACCGCCTTCGATACCGGGGACCATTTCGTTCTTGATGCGGATGTTGGCGAAGGTGCCGCGCATCATGACCTCGTGGTGGCCGCGGCGGGCGCCGTAGCTGTTGAAGTCAGCCTTGCTAACCTGATGTTCCATAAGGAATTTTCCGGCCGGGCTGTCCGCTTTGATCGATCCGGCGGGGGAGATGTGGTCGGTGGTGATGGAATCGCCCAGGATCGCCAGCGGCTTTGCCTCGATGATATCCATCACCGGCGCCGGCGTCATGCTCATCCCTTCAAAATAGGGCGGATTAGCGACATAAGTCGAGCCGGCGCGCCATGTGTAGGTGTCCGAACCTTCGACCTGAATCTTCTGCCAATGCGCATCGCCTTCATAGACGGTCGCATAACGCGCGGTGAACATCGAACGGTCGATGTTTGCGGTCATGACATCATGCACTTCCTGATTGGTGGGCCAGATATCGCGCAAATACACGTCCGAACCGTCGGTCGCCTGACCGATTGGCGTGGTGGTGAAGTCTTCGGTCACGGTGCCCTTCAGCGCATAGGCCACAACCAAGGGCGGCGATGCGAGGAAGTTCGCGCGTACATCGGGCGACACGCGGCCTTCAAAGTTGCGGTTGCCCGAAATGACCGAGGCGGCAACAATGTCATGGCCGTTGATCGCGGCGGAGATAGGCTCTGCCAACGGGCCGGAGTTACCGATGCAGGTCGTGCAGCCATAACCGACAAGGTTAAAGCCAACCGCGTCCAGATCCGCGGTCAGGCCCGCACGGTCAAGATAGTCGGTCACCACCTGTGATCCAGGGGCAAGCGATGTCTTCACCCATGGCTTGGGCTTCAGACCAAAGGCATTCGCCTTGCGCGCAACCAATCCGGCGGCCACCAGAACGCTTGGGTTCGATGTGTTGGTGCACGACGTAATCGCCGCAATCACCACGTCACCGTCGCCAATATCGTGCGATTTGCCCTCAACCGCGACGCGCTTTGCGCTGTCATGCTTGTAGACGTTGATAAGATCGTCGTTGAACACATTGTCGACCTCAGTGAGGACAACCTTGTCCTGCGGACGCTTTGGTCCGGCAAGCGATGGCACAACGCTGCCCATGTCGAGTTCAAGCGTGTCGGTGAAAATCGGGTCCGCCATATCGGCATAGGCCCAAAGGCCCTGTTCCTTGGCATAAGCCTCAACCAATGCAATCTGGTCTTCTGCACGGCCGGTCAGACGCAGATAATCGAGCGTCTTGTCATCAATGCCAAAGAAGCCACAGGTCGCGCCATATTCGGGCGCCATGTTGGCGAGCGTCGCACGGTCGGCCAGCGACAAGGACGCAAGGCCGGGGCCATAATATTCGACAAAGCGGCCAACCACGCCCTTGGCGCGCAGCATTTGTGTTGCCGTGAGCACAAGGTCGGTCGCGGTCACGCCCTCGGCCAACGCGCCGGTCAGTTTGAACCCAACCACTTCAGGGATCAACATCGATACCGGCTGGCCAAGCATCGCGGCCTCCGCCTCAATCCCGCCAACGCCCCAACCCAGCACGCCAAGGCCGTTGATCATGGTCGTGTGGCTGTCGGTGCCAACGCAGGTGTCGGGATAAGCGATGGTCGTGCCATCTTCGGCTGCGCTGGTCCAAACCGCCTGCGCGATATGTTCAAGGTTCACCTGATGGCAAATGCCGGTTCCAGGAGGGACGGCCTTAAAGTTATTCAGCGACTTTGAGCCCCATTTCAGGAAGTCGTACCGTTCTGCATTGCGCTGATATTCGATTTCGACATTCTGCTCGGCGGCCTTTGGGTGGCCGAATTCGTCAACCATGACGCTGTGGTCGATAACCAAATGTACAGGCACGAGCGGGTTGATCTTTGACGGGTCCGCCTTCAACGCGGTCATCGCGTCGCGCATCGCGGCCAAATCAACCACGCAAGGCACGCCGGTGAAATCCTGCAGCAAAACGCGGGCAGGGCGATATTGAATTTCGCGGGTCGATTTGGGGTCTTTCTGCCAATCGATCAGGGCTTGCACGTCCTGCACCGAAACGGTGAAGCCGCCATCTTCAAAACGCAGCAGATTTTCGAGCAATACCTTCATCGAAAACGGCAGGCGGGACACATCACCCAATTTTTCCGATACTTTTTTGATCGAAAAATAATCCACCGTCTTGCCGCCAGCGGTCAAGGTGGAACGGGTTTGCAGGCTGTCTAATCCGATTGCGGTCATGTTGGTACTACCCCTTCAAAATTAAGGCTTTTGGCCGGATGGGGAAGACGACACGGTAGGCGCTTGCTGCAACCCATGAAACGCGCGTCAAACCAGCGTAAAAGCGGGAGATTCGTTTGCTGGCCGCGCCTTAGCGCGGATGGGGTGGGGGTGCAAGGTGGCGACGGGGAAAATTGCCGGTGGGTGGATGGGTATTTGGGCGCGGGGAGGTGCGAAGGCAAACCAAACACTGCTGCCCCTGCACCCCGCCCTTCCGGTTTCGCAATGCGGTAGAGGCCGACGGGCCTACCGCCGCAGCCTGAATGTCAGGCCTACCGTACGCGGATCGCTAGGCGTGCCAAGGATCAGCCCGGAATTGCCCGCCTGAATGGTCAGGTTCTGGATGTAGTTCGCGCCCAGCAGGTTGCGCGCGAAGATGGCAATCTCCCAGCCGTTGCCCTGCGCGTCTTCCTGCCGATAGCCGATGCGCGCGTTGGTCAAGTTGTAGCCTTCGATCCAAGTGTATTGCGACAAGGTGGGATCGCCGAAGTAGCCGCTGCGCCAGTTGCTATCGGCGTGGAGCACCAGTGAGCCGCCGGCCAGCGGTAGGGCATAGTCCCCGCTCAAGTTCTCTGACCAGCGCGGCAGGCCGGCAAGCGGCTTGCCGGTAAGATCGCACGCTGCGGTCGCCGATGTCTGGACCTCCAGCGGGCACGGCCCAGCGGGGTATCTGGTGTAGGTGCCGTCACCATAGGCCAACGCGCCGGTCAGCGTTAGCGCCCCCAGCCGCAGCGCCGCGTCGGCCTCGATGCCTTTCACCCGCACTTCGGGAATGTTGGAAAGATAGCCGCGCAGCGCCACGGTCTGACTCGAATCGACCACGGTTGCCTGAAAGTTACGCAATGTGGTGTGATAGGCGGCAAGGTTCAGCGTGAGGCGCTGGTCCCACAGTTCGGTCTTGATCCCGGCTTCCCATGTCGTGTTGCGTTCAGGCCTGACCACGGCGGTAGACAGCGTCGGCTGGTTGTCCGCATCGAGCGGTAGGCCCGACATGTTGATACCGCCCGATTTGAAGCCCCGTGCGAAGCTGGCGTAGAGCCGCACCACATCCACCGGCTTCCATGCCAGATTGGCCCGCCCTGAGAGGCTGCCGTCATGGTCGCGCGCCGAATAGCTTTGCGGCCGCAGCACGCTCAGCTTGGCATTGTTAAGCGCGGTGCTATTGGTCGCAAGCCCGCCGAACACTGTGGTTTTGTAGTCGCCCTGCTTGTCCTCCTGCGTATAGCGCAGGCCGCCCGTGACCGTCAGGCGGGGCAGGATGCGCCAATTCACTTCGGCAAAGCCAGCATAGCTGTCCACGGCAAAGCGGGTGTCGCCGGTCTGGCCATATCCGTCGAGCAAGTTCATCGGCACCGGCGTCGCGCTTGCGCCCGTGGTGCTGCCGATCAGCCACGGCGCACCATAGGGGCCATAGACGCTGTTGGGATGGCCGGTCAGCACCTGCCGGAAATAGTACAGTCCCGCGACATAACGCAGTGCATGGTCGCCATTGGAAACGAAGCGCAGTTCCTGGCTGAGCTGGTCCTGCCGTGAAGGGATGCGCTGGATCAGCTGGATCGGCAGGCCGGTATAGTCCCGGTCGTTTGCCGCATCCCAGTTCCAGAATCGCCATGCGCTGACCGAAGTGATCGTGGCGGGTCCGACGTTCCAGTCCGCGGTGCCGGCGATGCCACCCTCGCTGGTCTTCACGGCAAGCGGCGCGTCGATATCGGTGAACCGGTCATAGGGATTGGTGCTGGCAGGCGTGTAGCCTGCCGCTGCCGCAAGTGCCGGGAATTGGCGTCCGGTCGCACGCAGGCTGGTGCCGACGCGCAAGTAGACCTGTGTGCAGCACTCGCTGCCGAAGTTGGCAAAGTCGGCGATCAATTTGAACCTGAAATCGCGCGATGGCTGCCACAGCACCTGCCCGCGCACTGCCTGCGTGCCGAGCGTGTTTTGATCCTGCCCTGTACGCACGTTGCGCAGCACGCCGTCGCGGCGGGTCACAGTGCCGGACAGGCGGAACGCCAGCGTGTCGCCTGCCAGTGGCCCCGTCGCCGAAACGCGCGCCTGCACGAAGCGCCGCTCGCCCACGCTCAGCTCCACATTCGCGGCGCTGGTAAAGCTGGGTACCTGCGAAACGATGTTGATCGCGCCCGCCGTTGTGTTCTTGCCGAAGAGCGTCCCCTGCGGCCCGCGTAGTACCTCGATCCGGTCAATATCGGAAAAGTCGAAGGCCGCGGCCGCGGGGCGCGCATGGTAGACTCCGTCCACATAGTAGCCAACACCCGGTTCGAGCCCGTCGTTGGCCTGGCTCACCGCGACCACAGTCGATCCGAGTCCGCGAATGGTGAAGGCCGTGTTGCGCGGGTTGGCCGAGGAGTAATTGAGCGCGGGCACAAGCGTGGTTAGCCCCCGGGTGTTGAGCGTGTAGGACTGCTCAAGCCAATTGCTCCCAACCACGGACAACGCGGCGGGAACATCCTGTGCGTTTTCAGGCCGCTGCCGAGCAGTGACGATGATCGTCTCCGCAACTCCATCGGCTACAGGTACCTCTTCCGCCATGGCGGGCATGGCAAGGACAAGGATTGCACCGGTCAACAGGCCGCTGGCGAGAGTGGTGCGCAAGAAGGTCCCCTATAGTCGCGAAACAAATCTATATTTCACCATATATAGATGAGGGGATGAGGCAAGCCGACTTCGCGGGGTGATATCGGCCAAATCGGAAATGTCCGCTGAACAAAGACTTTGCCGTAACATTGGGTTAAGTTCAGGGTGGAAACAAAGCCCTTCGCTCACACCAAAACCCGCACCCTTTTATCCCGCGCGGTTTGGCTGTGGGTGATTTCCAACTGGCTGACCGATATCCCCAACAGCTTGGCCAAGATGGCCAGCACGGCCTTGTTCGCCTTGCCATCCTCCGGTGCGGCTGCAGTGTTAGCCGCCATTTCGATCCAGTGTTCTTCTTACCAAATATAAGTGAAGCCACTGAATGCCCAGAAATAGAAAACCCATAAAGAACATAGCCGGTATGACGAGTTGCTCATCACCAGCTCTGGGTTTTGTTGTGAGGCTAAGTGCAACATATGAGGCAAGGACAATGATTGCGAATGTCGGAATGAAGGCCAATGCCACACGACGCGGCGCATACCAAGTAACCTCCCCGTTGAGCCACCATTGCATGGGTAAGCGTTGCTCACCGGAAAACCGGCTATTGGCGCGAAGCGCCAGCCATATCATCACCGCAGCGAATACAGACCCGATTGTAAGGAGCACCATTGTCTAGGCTCCCTCAGTTGTGTTTAGCTTTCTCTGGCTCCGTCCGCAATGTTGTCATGTCCGAACCGTCCGATTTCGGTCGAGATTGCCGGTAACCCTCATGGACATCACCAACTCGGCTTAAGGATTTTGAATGCGTCCGCATTCCTAATCGACTTGGCGTTCAAGCCAGCGTTGGGCGAAAGTTACGGGGTCTGCTTCGTCCGCTGGAATCCGGATATCAGACGCGATGCCGTCGGGATCGACGGGGTCGCTTGGCAACCGCATTGAGCGTGATGTTGCCCAAAAGACCTGAAACCGCCCGGACGGGGTTTGCATGCCCACGACATTGGCGAAGTCCAGCGTACCAGCAGAATTCTCCTTGCCGAACAGGGTCACTTTCCGGCTTTGGCGCGCTTCGAGCAGGAATTGCTCGCCGGTGCTGGCGGCGTTGTCGATAAGAACCGCGACCCGCTTTGGAAAGGGGAGCACAGTGTTGAGCCGTTCGACGTAAACGGTCTGGTCGCCGCCGGGCACGAAGGTGCCAAGAGCGGCGGCCATGCGCGCGATCTGCCGGTCGAGCCCTTTTGCGACATCGGGCGCTTTCGTGCGCAGTTCGTCTGCGATGGCTTTACGCAAGGTGACGTTATCCTCGGTCGCGCGCATCTCGACACCGACGGAATAGATCGGGCGGGAGTAAAGCAATGGTGTGAGCGGGGCATAAACAAAGTCGGCCCCACCGCCATTGTTGCGCAGGTCAATCACGAGGTTGGGGGTCGATGCGATCAGAGCCGCATTGGCCGCCAGAATATCTCGGAGTGGGTTGGCACGGCTGTCGTCGAAATCGGGAATGCGGAGCCATAATGTGCTGGCCGACAAGGGCTTCATGAACATCGCATCAGACGGCAGCGCGCGTTCCACGAGGGCGGGATCGGCAATTGCGGGCACTTCGCGCACCCAGTTGCCCCAGTCCGTAACGCTTAACACCGCGCCGTTAAGTACAAGATTGGCCCGCGTCTTGTGTTCCGTATGGTCGCCTGCGCGGTAGAGCATGTCGACCCCGCCATCCGCTTTGCGCGTCAGTTCGGCCTTGATATGGCCGATGCTCCAACCCTTTGCTTTGGTCGTTAATATGACTGCCAAAAATGCGCCCGTTCGGCCCGGCGTTCGCAGAATTCCGATGCGATACAGGCCACCGTCGATCTGCCATATCCCCTCAAGCGGATCGCGGGCCGCACCGCGGGCGTCCAGTTCGGCGCGGACGCTGGCCTCCGTCCAAGCGCGTGACGGGCTATGCGCAGACGTGGGCGGCGTTGTGCCTGCCAGCGCTAACGCAGGCGCGGAAACTGGTGCGATGCCAACATGGCCATCGTCAAAAAATGTGAGCCATTCCCGCAAGATCGCCGTGAGTTCTTGCGGCGTTGCCTCTCTCGCTGCAACCCGCAGGCGGGCGGTTAGTGCATCAAGCGCAGGCCGCGTCTTATCCGTGACCTTGGTGTCCCAGCCGGCATAGTTACGGCGCAGCTTTTCAACGACAAAGTCGAAATCCAGCAGGTTTGGATTCGCATCGGCAGTCGATTGGCCTTGCCCAGATGAAGAAGGTGGCTGCGCACTGCTTTGCGCGAGGGCCGAGTTGCCGTTGAAGGCCAGGCAAGCCAACATCGCTGCAGCAATTGATCGATATCGTGCCACCAGCATTTCCCTCCAAAACTGCCGAACGATGCCGCAATTCGGAACAACTGACAATAGAATGATCCCGTGGACGCTTTCAATCGAAACTGCCGTTAACTTGCGTTAAGTTCGGCGTGACGGCGGCGGAGGCCGGTCTCTCACACCAAAACCCGCACCCTTTTATCCCGCGCGGTTTGGCCGTGGGTGATTTCCAGTTGGCTGACCGATACTCCCAACAGCTTGGCCAAGATGGCCAGCACGGCCTTGTTGGCCTTGCCATCCTCCGGCGCGGTGCGGAGCCAGATTTTGAGGGCGCCGTTTTCAATCGCGGCCTTTTCGACCTTTGCCCCCGGCACGACGCGCAGCGATAGTTCGTTTCGGTCGGATATCAGCGCGGTGATCGCTTGCGGGGTCAATGTGGGTGCAGCCATATTGTGGCGATAGCGCAGGAACCGCTTTCCTACAACATTCCAAATAGGTTATTATATTTTATATAATGAACCAATGGAGTTTATATGGCACGCAAAACCAGCACTTCCGACGTCGTTTTGACAATATTGCCCGATTCGGCGCAGCGCATTCCGTCTGGGCCGCGGGTGAACCGCAACCGGTTAATGCCCGGATTGCGCGTGCGGCATGACGGGTGGACCGAGGAGCGGACGCAGCGTTTTTTTGATGCCTTGGGCCATACCGGTTGTGTGCGCGATGCGGCGCGGGTGGCGGGGGTTTCCAATGCGGCGGCGTACCGGATGAAGCGGCGCTTTCCGTTATTTGCGCAAGCGTGGGAGGATGCGCTGGACCGTGCGGGGCAGGGGTTATTGGCGATTGCGTATAAGCGCGCGGTGGAGGGGCGGGAGACCGTGATCATCCGCGGCGGGCAGGAATATGAACGGCGGATAACGCCGTCGGACGCGATCCTTGGCCTGTTGCTTAAACGCGGCGATATGGCGGGGACGGGCGCGCTACCGGGGGGCAAATTGCCCGATGATGTGTTGAGCTTTGACGAATGGCAACGGCACAAGCGCTTTGACGATTATGGGCGCAAGATCGAGATTGAGGACCCCGAAAAATCGAAGGATAAGTTCATCGCCAAGCTGACCGAAATCCGCAACCGGTTGAAAGAATATGGGCGGCAAGGCGTGGCATGCCCCACTTGTCATCAGCCGCTGCCCGACGGGTGGCCGAACCAGTCCATGGCGGTGCTGGTTGCGTCGGGATTGGTGGGCCCCAATGAGCTGTTTGATGATTAGTCGCGGAAATTCATCGCCGCCGGGTTGCTGATCCCGGCGACTTGAATGAATTGCGGTTTGCTTTTCGGGGTGTCGTCATTGGCTTGGGCGACGCTGGCCAAGAGGTAGGATGAAACGCGGTGGCGCGTGCACAGGCCGCCTGCGCCATCGCTGACCAACGGGGTTTCAAACTCGACCGCGATCATCGCGTCCTGCGAACGGGTGACGGTGCACACGACCAATTGCCCCTCCAATAAATCGAGCACAAGATTGGTGCCTTCGGGAACGTTCAACAAGCCATCGATCAGCGCGCCGGTTTTCGACAGGTTGCGCATCAATGCTTCATAACGGTGGTCGTCATGGATGATGCCAACGCGCCGGAACACCGAGCGGCGTTCGGGGCGGTGGCGCAGCGGGCCGTCGGGGATGATGCGCAATTCGCCGTTCGCCATGCGGGCCAGCAGCGTTTCCTGATCCATCGCCTTTGCGTAAATCCACCCCTGGATAAGGCGCGCGTTCATGCCGCGCACAATCTCAAGCTGGTCAAATGCCTCTACGCCTTCGACCGTGGTTTCCATGCCCAATGCTTCGGACAGGCTGATGATCGCGGCGATGATCTTCGCGCTGTTCTGGTCCTTTTGCGTGCAGCCTTCTACAAAGGTGCGGTCGACCTTGATCTTGTCAAACGGGGCGGAGCGCAAATAGCTTAACGACGAATAGCCCGTGCCGAAGTCATCCAGCGCAAGGCGAACGCCAAGGTCTTTGAGCGCGCGGAAAATATTGTCGATGGTCTCGAAGTCGCCCATGAACACGCTTTCGGTGAGTTCAAGTTCCAGACGATCGGGTTCAAGCCCGGACACCCGCAGCGCATGCGCGACGGTGTCGATCAGTTCCGAGTGCGCGAATTGGGCGGCGGAGACATTGACGGCGACGCGTACAGATTTGGGCCAGGCCATCGCGTCCATGCACGCCCGATTCAGCGCCCATGCGCCAATATGGTTGATAAGGTCGGATTCCTCGGCAATCGGCACGAAGACACTGGGGCTTATCGGCCCGCGTTCGGGGTGGTCCCAGCGCATCAATGCTTCGAATGCGACCACCATATTGTCGTCGGTGCGGACGACGGGTTGGTAATGCAGCGCCAGCGCATCATTGGCGAGGGCATCGCGCAGGCCGTCTTCAAGCAAGCTGCGTTCGGCGGCTTCGTCTTTCAGTTGTGCTGCGTAAAAGCGGAATTGCCCCCGTCCGCCATTTTTTGCGGCGTACAGCGCAAGGTCGGCATTGTCGATCAGGTCCAGTTTTTCGACGCCGTCATAGGGCGAAATGGCGATGCCGATCGAGATGCCGATGGTCGCGCGCTTGTCGTCTATGATATAGGGTTGCGAGAGGATCTGGATGAGCTTGTTCGACAGTTCGCCCAGCTTGCCGCGGTCGTCAAGGTCAGGCAGGATGATCTGGAATTCATCGCCACCCAAGCGGCCGATCTCGCCCGCGCTGCCGACCGCGCGTTCAAGGCGGCGGGCCACTTGGCGCAGCAACGTATCACCCGCCGTATGGCCAAGTGTATCGTTGACGATTTTGAACCGGTCGAGGTCAAGCATCATCAGCGCGCAGCTGCGCTTGGCGGCTTTATACGCGGCGAGCGTGCCCTCCAGCTTTTTGTCCATGCGGTGGCGGTTCGCAAGGCCGGTGAGCGAGTCAAATTCGGCAAGGCGCGAGTCCACAAGCTTGCGCTCATGTTCGATGGTGATGTCTTTTGCGCTGCCGCGATAGCCTTGGAACGTGCCGGCTTTGTCGAACTTCGGATGGCCCGATAGCGACCACCATGTTTGCCGGCCACGGCCCTGTGGTCGGCTGAGGGTAAAGCGCACCGTGTGGTCGACGATCCTGTGACGCGCGGTCATCTGGAAATTTAGCGGCCGTTCCGAACGCTCACCGGGCGTCGACGCGTCGGTTTCAAACAGCTGCGTGATGGGGCGCGCGAGCAATTCCTGCACGGGCCGGTTCAGCTTTTCAGCCGCGTTTTCGGAGATATAGATCAAACGGCCTTGGGCATCTGTGGCCCATAGCCAGCCAATACCCGCATGTTCGAAGTCGTCGAGAATTTCGAGGCGCCGGTTGATGTCGGTAGGCGTAATGACCGCCGCACCATAGCCCCCCGAAATGCTTTTTAATAACCGCGATACAGCCATCGTTACCCATCAAGCCAATGTGCAGGGACTGTGCTTCACCCCATGTCGGTGAATCTAAACGGCTTTGGTTACGATATTGCTAATGGCTGCAACGCGAAGGAAAAGCGTAGGTTTTTACAATATATAACAGGGCTTTACATCACTATTGTGCCTGGCTTCTATAGGGTTACCCCCGATTGCTTGAGAAATGCGATCAGCTTGCTGCGCCATTCCGGAATGATCATGACATTGGCCAATTTTTGATCAGCCGTATGTGCTTTTGGACCACACAGCGCACTGAATCTTTGCCAGTGGCGGTTGGCTTCGTCGATCCGGCCTTCTGATGCCGAAATCACCGTTTCTGCCGCATAATAAAATCGCAATTGTTCGGCCGTCTCGGGTGGTACCGATGGTTTGATGTCCGGAACTTTGTCGATCCGATTTTGGCTTACCGCGGCAAATGTTAATAACAGCCGCCCCCGGTCTATTAAGGGACTTTGTGCCAACAACGCTTGGTCAAATATGCCTTTGGCGTTGGGATGATTGCACGATGGGGATAATGCCGCAAGCGCCGCGGTGAAAACCGGATTGACCGAATGCTGGTCCAGCGTCCGGTTGGTGTACACAATAGCCGCCGGGCAATCTCTTGCGAGATAGGATGCTGTCGCCATTGCGAAATTCGCCCATGGGTCCCTTGGATTGGCGTTTACGGCCTGCCGCGCAAACAATACCGAGCGCTTGATGGCGGATTTCGGCTGGACTCTGCTGCTTGATCTTTCAATCTCAAACATAGCGCGCATGCCCAATAGCGTCGGCGCGATGGTCTGTTCCTGCACGGGTTTGCCAAAGCAATCGTCCAGTGGTGATTCCATGCGCGGATCGCGACTGCGAATAAATTCGAAATACTTCAACATGCATGGATAGCCCCCGGCGGTGCTGTCGCGGAGCCGAACTGTTTCGTTCAGCGTCACCGCGCCAACTGGGCCCATGATGTCACCCAATAAGGGTGTCAGTTGGGCCGATGCCGCGACGGGATCGACGGGCAGCAGAACGGACTGATTCCACAAAACGGTGTCATTGCCCGATTCTTCCACGCTTACATATAAGGTGGCGTGTGACGTGCTGGTTACCACAAGCCGTGTGTTCACCCGATAGGCTTCTTTTTGTTGATGGGCTTGATCGGAACGACGGCCGATCCGGACGCGCGCCGATTTAAAGCGGGGCAGATCGGCCTCATATGCGTTTCGAATTGCCCCGACCAAGGGCATTAATTCCAATTCTCCACCCGTCGCGATCGGCATAATTTTGACGACAGGGCTAAAACTGGCGGTTTCCGGCGTAGCAGCATATTGATAGCCAAAGAACGCCATCGCGGCGATACCTATGCCGGCCGCGATACCCGTCGATCCCCGCCATTTATGAACCCATTCGAAAAATTTTCCCGCGCTTTTGTCCGGTTCGGTTGACGGGTTTCGCCTGGTGGTGTTGCCGCCAGTCAACGACTTGTCGGTTGTCGGATTGGTTGGGGCTTGCGCGCTGGCAACCTCCTGTAACCGGTACATCGTTGGATATGCGATAGAAGGAATGGCAATGCGGACGACATAGGACCCCGCTTGCACATATAAACACAGTCGGTCCGACGGCGCGTTTTTTGCGTAATAGCTCTCAAGCGCCTTGCGTAGCCGGATCATCTGCACACGGGCAGAGCTGTCAGAAGACGGATCGAAATCTACCGACCGACCAAGCCCGTCTACTGCGATGGTATAGGATTTTAGGTCCTCGCCGCGCCCGGCGATTGTTTCGTTAACAAGATACCTCAATAATGCGCTTAATGTCGGAGAGCGACGGAAGCTAGCGTCCGCTAAAACAGCTTCGGCTTCCGCTTGGAGATGCAAGCGACGTTCACCGTCGTCTTTCAATCTGTCCATTGCACCTCGTTCGGATTTGAATGTGACCGGATGTAGAATACATATATTAGTTACAAATGAAACCCTTCGAAAGCATATTCACGTCGGTTGTGTAACGTTACATGCATATGCAAACGCGCGGATGACGGGGGTTCCCAATTCCGGACCGTTACAAACAGGTTCAACCTAACCGCTCCGTTACAAGTTGGCCATAATTTCCACATGAATGGTCGCCTGCTGACTCGGTAGCGGATTTCTCGCAATGTTGGTCGACATCGGGACGTTCGCAGCCGCCAGTTGCCCCTCAACTGGTTTGAATGTCTTTGGCGATAATTCTGTCACCATGTGCATGTCATATGTGGATGGTGGCGGGGGCATAACATCCCGGAGTCCGGGGTCGTATGATGGCATCACGCTATCATTAAAATTGCTGCTCGCCCCCGGCAGCACAAGATTTGAGGATATAATATGTAAAATCATATCGCGCCGTCGTGGATCACGAAAATGGATGCGGTGCATCGCGCCCAATGGATCGTTCGAAACAGAAAGAAAATAACTGCGTGATCCTTTCCGAAATTGCCCAAATTCTTGATGTGCCGGTCGTTATTTTGGCGTGTCAGCACAGCGATGGTGCCAATCGCGATGCGATATTCGGGATTGAACTCGGCGTCGACCGGGCGGGCTTTGCGGCAGCCTTTGGGGCACAATGCGGCAGGGGGACAACCGTCGTCCCCAATCTTGCGGTACATCCACAGCTCAGCCAATGGGCAGACCCGCTGCTCCTGCGTGGGCTGAAGTTCATGGTTGGTGTGCCCTTATATGATGCCAATGGCGAGCGTTCCGGCAGCATCGGCGTGGTTACCACGCAGACGCATGTGGCCCAGCATGGAATTCGGGTGCATCTTTTAAAAGAACTCGGGACGGCCTTTCTCGCGCAAGCTGGCTAAGCCGCGCCCATTGGTTTGGCTGGCTTTTCCATGCAAGCGCCGCTACAGCGACGGCGATGAATCCCGTAATCCTTGTCATGTCCGGCGGAGCGATAGGTGCAGCACTGCGCTATGGCCTGTCGCGTGCGCTGCCGGTGAACGTCGGGGGTTGGCCATGGCCGACCTTTGCCGCGAACCTGCTTGGCGGGCTTGCCATGGGGTTGCTGGCGGCGTGGTTGGTGCGCGGCGATAACGCTGCGGAACCGTTGCGCTTGTTTTTGGGTGTGGGTGTGCTGGGCGGCTTTACGACGTTCAGCGCCTTCAGCCTTGAAATGGCGCAAATGGTGCAACGGGGGCAGGGCATGATGGCGGCGGCATATGCCGCGGTTTCGGTAATATTGGCATTGGGTGCGGTCTTCGCCGGAATGATGCTGGCAAGGACAATTTGGACATGAGTAAGCAAGACGAAAAAGGCATTCGGCAATTCGTCGTCGCCCCTGATGATGATGGCATTCGCCTGGACCGTTGGTTTAAGCGGCATTTGCCCGACGCATCGTTCAACATCGTGTCGCGTTGGGCGCGCACGGGGCAGTTGCGCGTTGATGGAAAGCGCGCGACCCCGGGCGACCGGCTGTTGGCGGGGCAAACGCTGCGCGTGCCGCCTGCTGATGTGTCGGCATCCTCCAGCGCGCGTCCGGTGCGCAAGCGCCGCGATCTGACCGAAGACGAAATGGAATTCGCGCTGAGCATGGTGATCCACAAGGATGATGCGGCGCTTGTCATCAACAAACCCGCTGGCCTTGCGACGCAGGGCGGCACCAAGACCGAGAACCATGTTGATGGTTTGCTTGACGCCTTAGGATTTGAACTCGATAACCGGCCAAAACTGGTGCACCGGTTGGACAAGGACACGTCGGGCGCGCTTTTGTTGGCGCGCACGTCGCGGTCGGCAGGGCATTTTGCCAAGGCATTTTCCTCACGCACCGCGCGCAAGGTATATTGGGCGTTGGTCGTTGGCGTGCCTGACATCGCCGATGGTTTTATCGACCTGCCGATTGGCAAGCAGCCCGGTAGCGGCGGCGAGAAAATGCATGTCGATGAAAAGGAGGGGCAGTCGGCCCGCACCCGCTATCGCATCGTCGAACGCGCCGGAAACGCCACCGCATGGGTCGAATTGCAGCCTTATACCGGCCGCACCCACCAGTTGCGCGTGCATATGGCCGCCATTGGCCACCCCATTGTTGGCGACGGCAAATATGGCGGTAAGGACGCGTTTCTGACAGGCACGATCAGCCGCAAAATGCATTTGCACGCGCGCCGCATCCGCATCGACCATCCATCCGGGCACCAGATTGACGTGCGCGCCGACTTGCCCCCGCATATGCAGTCGAGCTTTGAAGATTTGGGCTTCGACATCGAAATGGGCGATGCACTGGTGCTGGATGCACCGAAGTTCAGCGAAACGGCGGAAGGCAAAAAGCGCGTTGCCGCCAATATCGCCAAATCCGCGCGCAAGGAGCGCAAGGGCGAACGCCGCTCGCGCGGTTCCGTGTCGGACAAGCCCAAGGACAACAAACGCAGCCAAATGGCCGCCGGCAAGAAAATCGCCGCCAAAAAGCCAGTGATCAAAAAAGTCGCCAGCAAAAAACCGGCGGGGAAGAAGGTCACGTCAAAGGGTAAGCCCTGATGCATCCCAATGCTGCATTCCGTTGGGAAGATTGCGACGCCATGCGCGCTTTCGCCAAGGATATCGGCTTTGGCATGTTATTCCTGAATACCCCCGATGGGCCGTATGTCGCGCATCTGCCATTTGTATTTCTGGACGATGATCGCATCGGTTTCCATATGGCGCGCAACAATGCGATAGCGCGCTATCTAGACAGCGCAGAGGCATTGTTCGTGATAAACGGGCCGGATGGTTATATCAGCCCCGATTATTACGGCATTCCCGATCAGGTGCCGACATGGAATTATGTGGCGATTGAGCTTGTGGGTTCTGTCCGGAAAATGGACGAAGCGGCGTTGATTGCCCAATCGGACGCGCTGTCACATCATCAAGAATTGAAGCTGGCGCCCAAACCCGTTTGGACACGCGCCAAAATGGCCGACGGCATGTTTGAAAAAATGCTGCGCGGGATTTACGGTTTTGAAATGCACATTGCCACGTGGCGCAGCACGTTGAAGCTTGGCCAAAACAAAGCCGAAGCTGTCCGAATATCGGCCGCAGATGGCGCAGAGGAAGCCGGCAACATTGCCATCGCCAATGCTATGCGTAATCTCACCCCATGATAAAACTCGCCATTTTTGATTGCGACGGCACGCTGGTCGACAGTCAGGCAAATATTTGCATGGCGATGGAGCATGCCTTTGAAGAGGCGGGGCTGACGCCGCCGATGCGGCATGAAACGCGGCGGGTGGTCGGATTGTCTTTGGTGGAATCGATGCGGATGTTGTTGCCAGAGGCCGCCGATGATCTGCACCATGATTTGGCTGACAAATACCGTGCGGCCTTTTGGACATTGCGCAGCAATGGGCTGGTCGATGAACCCTTATATGACGGCATAGCCGCGCTTTTATCCTCTCTGGACGAAAGCGGTTGGATGCTGGGCGTCGCTACCGGAAAGTCCGACCGCGGGCTGACGCGCTGCCTCGACCATCACGCACTCCGGCCCTTGTTCGTCACATTGCAGACCGCGGATCGCCACCCGTCCAAGCCACATCCGTCGATGGTGTATCAAGCCTTGGCCGAAGCAGGGGCCGACGCCGCCAATGCGGTTGTCATTGGCGATACGGTGTATGACATTCACATGGGCCGCGCGGCGGGGACACGCACTGTCGGGGTCAATTGGGGCTATCACAGCGTGGACGATTTACGCGAGGCAGGCGCGGATTACATCGCCGAAAGCATGGACCAGCTTCAAATCTATCTGGAGAATTTTGCATGACGCCTAATGATGACAAGGCGCGCGACGATACGCAGGCGCAATATCGGTTTCTGGTCATCAATCTGTGCCGGATTGGCGGCGCGATTATGTTGGTGACAGGGCTCGCCGTCATCGCGCGTCAGGCCTTTGGCCTGCCCATCGCCGCGGGTTATGTGCTGTTTCTGATCGGCATGTTCGCCTTCCTGCTCGTGCCGGTGTTTCTGGCCAAAAAGTGGAAGAGCAAGCCGCTGCCATGAGACGATTTTGGAAAGAGGTTACCCTAGAGCCAAGCAGTTTTGGACATGCGGTGCGGCTGGATGGCCGGCCGATTAAAACGCCTACGCACAATGTGCTCGCGCTGCCGACGCAAAAGCTGGCGGATGCGGTGGTGGCCGAATGGGATGCGGTGGAAAAGACTGTCGACCCGCTGTTGATGCCAATGACGGGTTTTGCCAACGCGGCGATTGATCGCATTGGCCCCGATAGGGATGGCTTTGCCGCTGCGATTGCGGCCTATGGCGAAACTGATCTGTTTTGTTATCGCGGCGCTGCGGGTGAAGCATTGGCGGATCGGCAAGCCGAAATCTGGGACCCTTGGCTCGACTGGGCACGCACCCGTTATGATGTCAGCTTTGTGATTGTGGAGGGCATCATGCACCAGCCACAGCCTGAAGCGACGCTCGAAACCTTGCGCGCTGCGGTGGCGGCACGCGGCACGTTTGAACTGGCCGCCATGGCAAAGCTGGCGCATCTGTCGGGCTCGCTGATCGCGACGCTGGCGGTTGTGGAGCGCGCAGGATCGGCGGAGGATATCTGGAACGCCAGTTGCCTTGATGAACTGTGGCAGGAAGAATTGTGGGGCGCGGATCATTGGGCGCAGAAAAACCGCAATGACCGCGCCGCTGAATTTATGGCCGCCGTCCGGTTTCTCGACCTGCTAACACCGGGTGTTGAAGCGAAACCATAGGTAAAAGCCCATCTTGGGCTAACGCTGGACCAAACTTATGTGCATGCAGCATGTAAGGAAATCCCGATGACCGACGCTTCGCCCAAAAACACCGCGATATTCACGTTAAGGCCGCTACCCAAGGCGGCATTTGTCGCGGGCTATGCCGGTTTGCTGCCGCAGATTTTTGCCGCCGTGCTGGTGTTTTCGGGGTCAGAATATCGTTGGACTGGGCTTGCCGCGGCTTATGGTTATGCGGCGTTTATCTTCAGCTTTTTGGGCGGCATGTGGTGGGGACTGGGCGTCACGACGCGCCGTGATGATGCATCGGCGACCGCGATATTCGCGCTGGCTGTGGCGCCAAGCTTGCTGGCGTTCGCCACCTATCTGCCGTGGATATGGGGCCTTGAATGGCCCGGCCCGTCGCTGGCGTGGCTTGGGTTTTTCGTACTGGGTTCACCGCTGGCGGATCGCTGGCTTTCCGCGCGCTGCCAGTTGCCGGACGGTTGGATGAAGCTGCGCTGGCACCTGTCGATCGGTTTGGGCGGAATTACGCTGTTGCTCGCAGCGGTGGCCCCGACCGCTTAAGACGCCGCGAGGTCGCGCACGAAGCCAATGAGTCCCTTTTGCCGGCGACGCTTCATGCGTTCTGCGGCCAGAATCTGGCGGACCTTTTCAAAGCAGGTCTGCACATCGTCATTGATAAGGACATAATCATAGCCGTCCCAGTGGCCGATTTCGGCCTTGGCGCGGCTCATGCGGTCGGCGATGACGGCTTCGCTGTCTTGCGCGCGGCTGTGTAGGCGGCGTTCGAGTTCGTCGATGGATGGCGGCAAGATGAATACGCGCACCACGTCGGGGCCAGCTTCCTGATACAGTTGCTGCGCGCCTTGCCAGTCAATGTCGAACAAGACGTCGCATCCGGCGGCGAGCTTTTCCTCCACAGGGGCCTTTGGCGTGCCGTAGCGATGGCCAAAAACATGCGCCCATTCGAGGAATTCGCCGTTTGCGGCCATTTTTTTGAACGTCGCCGTGTCGGTGAAATGGTAATGGACGCCCTCAATCTCACCGGGCCGCGGTTCGCGCGTGGTGTAGGAAACCGATAAGGCGATTTTTTCGTCCGCTTCCAACAACATGCGTGAAAGCGTCGATTTACCTGCGCCTGAAGGTGACGAAAGCACGAATAGAAGGCCCCGGCGTTCCAGTTCGTGCGGCTTATGATTGTCGGTGTTGCCCATAGCCGCTAGTGCGCGAAAGGGCAGGGCGGCGTCAAGAGGGAAGCTTTAGTGGCAATGAAAGCGCGTTAGCCCTCTTTGCGGCCCTTGCGCTGATCATATATGCTTTTCGCCGCAATTGCGCCGCCGACAAGCAATAGCCCCGGAATGGAGCGCGTCGCCAAACGTGTGGCCACGAGGCCAATGCCTGCACCCAACAAGCCATGGCCACTTTTGCGGCCAATCACTTCACCGACAACGGCGCCTGCGATGGATCTTAGCATTATCGGTCTCCTAAACCATATCTTCCGGTCTGACATGGGTATCGAAGGTTACTTCGTCAACCAGTCCGGATGCTAACGCCGCTTCGCGCAGGGTGGTTCCATTTTTGTGTGCGGCCTTGGCAATGTTGGCCGCATTGTCATAACCAATGACGGGCGCAAGCGCGGTGACGAGCATGAGCGAGCGTTCGACAAGCTCCGCAATGCGGTCGCGATCCGGTTCAAGCCCGGCGACGCAATTTTTGGCAAAGCTGTCCATGCCGATGCTGAGCAACTCCACCGAACGCAGCACATTGGCGCCAATAAGCGGTTTGAAGACGTTCAGCTGCAAATGTCCCTGCATCCCGCCAATCGTCACCGCCTGATGATTGCCCATGACCTGCGCCGCGACCATCGTCAGCATTTCGCACTGCGTCGGGTTCACCTTACCCGGCATGATCGAGCTGCCCGGCTCGTTCTCCGGCAAATGCAGCTCGCCAAGGCCCGAGCGCGGACCTGACCCAAGCAAGCGGATATCGTTGGCAATCTTGGTCAGGGACACGGCAAGCGTGTTGAGCGTGCCAGACATCTGCACCAGTCCGTCATTGGATGCCAGCGCCTCAAACTTGTTACGCGCGGGTTCAAAGGCGATGCCCGTCGCGGTCGAGATTTCGGCGGCAATCGCAACGTCAAAACCCGCTGGCGCATTCAGGCCCGTGCCGACCGCCGTGCCACCTTGCGCGAGCTTTTGCACATTATGGACAATTGTCCCTTCGACCCGCGCACGGTTGGCGATCAGTTGCGCGACAAAGGCGGAAAATTCCTGACCCAAGGTCAGCGGCGTTGCGTCCTGCAAATGGGTGCGGCCGATTTTGATGATCGCGCCCCATGCCTGGCACTTTTCGGTCAGCGCATCGGTTAGGTGTTGCAACGCGGGGATCAGATCACGCCACACCGCGATGGCCACCGCGACATGGATTGCGGTGGGAAAGCTGTCGTTCGACGATTGGCCCATGTTGACATGATCATTGGGGTGCACCGGCGATTTGCCGCCGCGTGTGCCCGCCAGCGCTTCATTGGCGATGCCGGCGATCACCTCGTTCACATTCATGTTTGACTGCGTGCCGCTGCCCGTTTGCCAGATGACGAGCGGGAATTGATCGTCATGCTTGCCCGCCAATATGGCGTCTGCGGCGGCGATGATCGCGTCGGCAATGTCCGCTGGCAACGCGCCCGATGCTTTGTGCGTTAACGCGCCGGCGCGTTTTACATGGGCAAGGCCGTAGATAATGCCAATCGGCATCCGCTCCTGCGCCAGAAAGGGAAAGTTCGCGATACTCCGCTGCGTCTGCGCGCCCCAATAGGCGTCTGCGGGGACCGCTATCGGTCCAAAACTGTCGGTTTCAGTGCGGGTTTCCGCCGTCACTTTTTCCGCCCGAAGTCCACGCTGACGACGTTTGAGCCGTCTTCGACGACGACGGTCGGGCCGTCATTACCGGCTTCTTCATGCGGTTCGGGCTCGCTTTCGCCTGCATCGACATGGAACTGCAGCGCGAAATCCACGGCCGGATCAACAAAGGCGGTGATCGCGGCGTAAGGGATGAACAAATGCGACGGGATCTGGCTGAACGACAGGCCAACTTCGAAATGTTCGGCCTCCACCTTCAGGTCCCAATATTTGTGCTGCAGCACAATGGTCATTTCATCGGGGAAGCGTTCGTGCAGATGCTGCGGAATGGCAACGCCCGGTGCTTGCGTCTTGAACGTGATGTAGAAATGATGGTCGCCGGGCAGGCCATCGCGCGCGACATCGCCCAGCACGCGGCCAACGACGGCGCGCAATGCCTCTTGCACAACGTCATCATAAGGAATCAGGCTATCTACATGCTCTTCGGTCATGCCCGCTTGGTGGACGTCCGCGCGTGTGAAATCAAGATACTTGTTGCCTTAAGCCAACTTGCCAAATGCGTGCATGTGGCTATATCGGCGGCCATGCGTACAGGCTCCATAAGTCGTAAGACGAACGAAACGTCCATTGATGTTGAGGTGAACCTCGACGGCACTGGTGTATATGACGTGTCAACGGGCATCGGTTTTCTCGACCATATGCTTGAGCAATTGTCGCGCCATTCGCTGATCGACCTGAAGGTGAAGGCCGTTGGCGACCTGCACATTGACCAGCACCACACCACCGAAGACACGGGCATCGCGATTGGCGAGGCGGTGTTGCAGGCATTGGGCGATAAACGCGGCATCACGCGTTATGGCACGGCCTATGCGCCGATGGATGAAACGTTGACGCGCTGTGCGCTCGACATTTCGGGTCGGCCCTATTTCGTGTGGAAAGTATCGCTTGGTATGCCGCGTCTGGGCGAATGGGATACCGAGCTGATCGAACATTGGTTCCACAGCTTTGCGACCAGCGCGGGCATTACGCTGCACATCGAAAATCTCTATGGTTCGAACAACCACCACATCGTCGAAAGCTGCTACAAGGCTTTGGCCCGCGCATTGCGCCAAGCGGTCGAGATTGACCCGCGCAAGGCAGACGCGATCCCGTCGACCAAGGGCACGCTCTAGGCCGTGTCACTTGCGCTGATTGATTATGGCGCGGGCAATCTGCATTCGGTGCACAATGCGTTGAAAGCGGCGGGCGCAGGCGACGTGCATGTCACCGCCGATCCCGATATTGTTGCCAAAGCCGACCGCATCGTTCTGCCCGGCGTTGGCGCCTTTGCGCATTGTATGGAGGCGCTGTCCGCGATTGACGGCATGGTCGCCGCGATGGAGCAGCGCGTGCGCGTTGAGGGCATTCCGTTTCTGGGCATTTGTGTCGGTATGCAGCTGTTGGCCGATGCGGGCGTTGAGCATGGCACGACGCGCGGGCTTGGCTGGATTGGCGGAACCGTCCGCGCGATTGCCCCGGCTGCGGATTTGAAAATCCCGCATATGGGCTGGAACGACGTTGTTCCAACGCAAGGTGCGCCGCTGATCGAAGCGGGCGAGGCGTATTTTCTGCATAGCTATCATTTCGATGCGACGGACGATGCGGACGTGCTCGCGACAACGGACCATGGCGGGCCCTTGGTCGCGGCGGTTGGTCGGGGCAACATAATGGGTGTCCAGTTTCATCCCGAAAAAAGCCAGGCTTATGGCATTAATTATCTGAAACGCTTTTTGGAGTGGATGCCGTGACGGGTCCTTGGTCAACTCTCCGCGCCTCTGCGCCTCTGCGTGAGGTTGTTTTCTGTTCACGCAGAGGCGCAGAGGCGCAAAGAAGAGAGAGTTTGTTATGATAGTCTTCCCCGCGATTGATCTGAAGGGTGGCGAAGTTGTGCGCTTGGCCGAAGGCGATATGAACCGCGCGACGGTCTATGCCGATGATCCCGCTGCGCAGGCGATGCTGTTTGCCGAACAAGGCGCAGAGTTTCTGCATGTCGTGGATTTGGACGGCGCCTTTGCCGGTCGCCCCGAAAATGCCGAGGCAGTTGAAGGCATCATCGAAAATTTCCCCGGTTACATCCAATTGGGTGGCGGCATTCGCAATACGCAGACGGTTGAACGCTGGTTCGACATGGGCGTCGCGCGGTTGGTAATTGGCACGGCGGCGCTCAAAGATCCGCAGTTCGTCAAAGAGATGGCGCGCGAGTTCGAAGACGGCATTGTCGTTGCAGTCGACGCCCGCGACGGCTTTGTCGCGACCGAGGGCTGGGCCGAGAAATCTGACATGCCGGTGATTGATCTGGCGCGCCGGTTCGAAGATGCGGGCGTGGCGTCCATCCTGTTCACCGATGTGGGGCGCGACGGGATGCTGACCGGTTGCAATATCGACGCGACCGTTGATTTGGCGCGGCGCGTAAACATTCCCGTGATCGCCAGCGGCGGGGTGAAGGGCATTGATGACATCCACATGCTCGCGCTGCATGCCAAGGATGGCATTGAAGGCGTGATTACCGGCCGTGCGATTTATGACGGACGGCTGGATCTGGCCACGGCGATTAAAGTGGCGGAGCGGGCGTGAACGTGCCTTCACATAACACCGAAGCCCTGAGCAGCAGCCGCTTGCGGCTGCGTCCGTCGAAGGGTGCCTATAATGCTAGTGCATCACCGATGGGCGTCCTTCGACTTTCATCAGCGCGTGCCGCGCTGATGGCTCAGGACTGCGGTGAAACATCGATGGCGATTAAAGTGGCGGAGCGGGCGTGATATTTGGGGGTGAAAAATTCCTCCCCGGCACGGGGAGGGGGACCATCCGCAGGATGGTGGAGGGGGCTTGCGTTGGCCTCCCAACCCTGAATGCTCTGTGCATTCGTTACGCCCCCCTCCACCCCGACGCTGCGCGTCGCGGTCCCCCTCCCCGTACCGGGGAGGAATGGCAATGACCGTCCGCGTCCGCGTCATTCCCTGCCTCGACGTATCCAATGGCCGCGTGGTCAAGGGTGTCAACTTTGTCGACCTGCGCGACGCCGGTGATCCGGTGGAGCAGGCGCAGGCATATGATGCGGCGGGTGCGGACGAACTTTGTTTTCTAGATATCGGCGCAAGCCATGAAGGGCGCGGCACGATTATCGATGTGGTCCGGCGGACCGCAGAAGTATGCTTCATGCCTCTGACCGTCGGTGGCGGCGTGCGCAGTGCAGAGGATGCGCGGGCGTTGTTGCTGGCAGGGGCAGATAAGGTCGCGGTCAACAGCGCGGCGGTGGCCCGACCCGAAGTCGTCGCGGATATCGCCGCACGTTTCGGCAGCCAGTGCGTGGTCGCTTCGGTCGATGCGCGGCGCAGCGGTGACCATTGGGAGATCTTCACCCATGGTGGACGCAAGCCAACAGGCATTGACGCGCTCGAACATGCGGTAAAACTCGCCGAACTCGGCGCAGGCGAATTGCTCGTCACCAGCATGGACCGCGACGGCACGCGTGACGGCTATGACCTTGCACTGACCCGCGCGATTGCCGATGCGGTCAACATCCCCGTTGTCGCCAGCGGCGGCGTCGGTAACCTTGACCATCTGGTCGATGGCGTCCGTGAAGGGCATGCGAGCGCGGTGCTCGCGGCGTCGATTTTCCATTTTGGCCAGCACAGCATCGCCGATGCCCATGCGGCGTTACGGGCGGCGGGATTACCAGCCCGCGCTTGACCCACGACGCGAAAAAAATTCGCTTCCCGAGTCCTTGACCTGTCATAAAAAGACCCTATCTGGGCTCCGTTAGCACTCGTCCTGTATGAGTGCTAATGCACATTCATTGCCGTCCCCTGCTTGATGTAGGCGTGGCGGGATGGCGAAACAGAAAAAGGATAGTTCAACATGGCATTTCGTCCATTGCATGATCGCGTTCTCGTCCGTCGGGTCGAGGCCGAAGCAAAAACCGCTGGCGGGATCATCATCCCTGATACAGCCCAGGAAAAGCCACAGGAAGGCGAAGTCGTCTCCGTGGGTTCCGGTACACGCGCCGACGACGGCACTGTAACCGCACTTGATGTCAAAGCTGGCGACAAGATCCTGTTCGGCAAATGGTCGGGCACCGAAGTCAAGATCGACGGTGAAGACCTGTTGATCATGAAGGAATCGGACATTTTGGGAATCGTTTCCTAAACAACGTAGATGTTTCCCGGCGCAGGCCGGGATCCAGTCCAAACACAAGAATCTGGACCCCAGCCTTCGCTGGGGCACACAACTAAAGGAAAAATATCATGGCTGCTAAAGACGTGAAATTCGGCCGCGATGCGCGTGAACGCATCCTGCGCGGCGTAGACATTCTTGCTGACGCTGTAAAAGTAACGCTTGGTCCAAAGGGCCGTAACGTTGTTATCGACAAAAGCTTTGGCGCACCACGCATCACCAAGGACGGCGTTAGCGTCGCCAAGGAAATCGAACTGAAAGACAAGTTCGAAAATATGGGTGCACAGATGGTCCGCGAAGTTGCTTCGAAGACCAACGATGTTGCCGGGGACGGCACGACCACTGCAACAGTTCTGGCGCAAGCGATCGTTCGCGAAGGCATGAAGTCGGTTGCAGCGGGCATGAACCCAATGGACCTGAAGCGCGGCATCGACACGGCGGTAAACGCGGTTGTTGCTGACCTTGTAAAGCGTTCGAAGCCAGTTGCTGGTTCTTCGGAAATCGCACAGGTCGGTACGATCTCTGCAAATGGTGAAGCTGAAATCGGTAAGATGATTGCAGACGCCATGGAGAAGGTCGGCAAGGAAGGCGTTATCACCGTCGAAGAAGCTAAGGGCCGTGAAAGCGAGCTCGAAGTTGTCGAAGGTATGCAGTTTGACCGCGGTTACCTGTCGCCTTACTTCATCACCAACACCGAGAAAATGTCGGTCGAGTTGGACAACCCATATATCCTCATCCACGAAAAGAAGCTCGGTAACTTGCAAGCCATGTTGCCAATTCTCGAAGCTGTGGTGCAGTCGGGCCGTCCATTGCTCATCATCGCTGAAGACGTTGAAGGCGAAGCGCTTGCAACTTTGGTCGTCAACAAGCTGCGTGGCGGCTTGAAGATTGCTGCGGTGAAGGCACCTGGCTTTGGCGATCGTCGCAAGGCGATGCTGGAAGATATCGCGATCCTCACCAAGGGTGAAATGATCAGCGAAGATCTGGGCATCAAGCTTGAAACCGTTACCTTGGGCATGCTCGGCCAAGCCAAGCGCGTCACCATCGACAAGGACAACACCATCATCGTCGACGGTGCTGGCGAAACCGGTGCGATCAAGGGCCGCGTAGAAGCGATCCGTGCACAGATCGAAAACACGACCAGCGATTATGACCGTGAAAAACTGCAAGAGCGTTTGGCGAAACTCGCCGGCGGTGTTGCCGTGATCAAGGTCGGTGGTTCCACCGAAGTTGAAGTGAAAGAGCGCAAGGACCGCGTTGATGACGCGCTGCACGCAACCCGCGCAGCCGTTGAAGAAGGCATCGTCCCAGGCGGCGGTACTGCACTTCTGTACGGTACAAAGGCTCTCGAAGGCCTCAAGGGCGCCAACGACGACCAGACACGTGGTATCGACATCATCCGCAAGGCGATTGTTGCTCCACTGCGTCAGATCGCAGCCAACGCCGGATTTGACGGTGCAGTTGTCTCGGGCAACCTGCTTCGTGAAAACGACGAAACCATGGGCTTCAACGCTTCGACCGACGTTTACGAAAATCTCGTAACCTCGGGCGTTATCGACCCAACCAAGGTTGTCCGTACAGCGTTGCAAGACGCGGCATCGGTTGCTGGTCTGTTGATCACCACGGAAGCTGCTATCTCCGACGCGCCAGAAGATAAGGCTGCTGGCGCCGGCGGCATGCCAGGCGGCATGGGCGGAATGGGCGGCATGGGCGGTATGGACTTCTAATCGTCCAACGCTTTTTGAAGCACAGCAAAATGGGCCGGAGGGGAAACCTTCCGGCCTTTTTTGTTATGTTGTTATTGTGCGCCGCGGCGCTGTTCGGCGATGCGTTCGGCGGTGAGGAGCAAAGCTTCTAGGTCAGCCAAGTCGATGTCGAAGCTTTCATGCGCTTCCTGCACGGCCTGATCGATATCGGCGCGCAGCAGGCCAACGGGCAGGGCGGGTGTGGCCACCGCGCGATGCGGATAGCTATGGCCGCTGAAACGGTGGAATAACCATCCTGCCGCAAGCAATGCGGCCGAATTCGCGGCGACAATCGACATTGGGTATATATAGCCCGCATCGACAATGGCTTGGCCGCCCAAAATGGTCGTGATGGCGACAGCGCCGCTGGGTGGATGAAGGCAACGCAGCAACGACATCAATAAAATCGACGCAGCCACTGCAATGGCGATCGCGGCAAAGGTGACGGGTACCATATGCAGCACCGTCACGCCGACCAACGCGGAAATGACATTGCCGCTGAACACGGGCCATGGCTGCGCCAATGGGCTGGAGGGCACCACGAAAACCAGCACCGCCGATGCGCCAATGGGGGCAATCAGGAATGGCAAAGCGGGGAATATGTCCTGAATGCCTAGGCCCGCAAGCGCCGCGACAAGGACGCCAAGGCCAGCACCGGCACATGCGATTAACCGGTCATGCAAGCTTGCGCCGGCAAGTTTCGGTACGAACAGGTGCCACCGGCCCGATGTGTCTCCGGTTGCCATGCGCTTAGGTGCTCATGCGCTGTAGCATCTCGCCCATTTTCTGGTGGAGCATATTCATGCCCTTCAACGGGCGAACCATGACCTTGAAATGGGTGATGAGGCCATCATCATCGCAGCTAATCATGTCGATGCCATTGATCGCGATACCGTCGATCACGGTCTTGAATTCCAGAATGGCGCTGTTTTCGCGGTGCCATTCGCCGACATAGGCAAATTCGGCATTGCCCAGCGTATGCCCCGCGGCGGCGAGATATTTGGCGGTGATCGCCTTGCCCATTTGCGGCGAGTGGACGACGGGGCTTTCGAAAACGCAATCGTCGTGCAGGACGGCGGATATGGTATCAACATCGCGTGACAGGGCAACTGTGTGCCAGATTTCGGCGGGGTTATGGGGCATGACATGTTCTCCTATACCGTAAGTGCTGAGCCTGTCGGGGGTAGCGCTACACCAGATAGCGCCCTTCGACGGACGCAGCCGCTTTGCGGCTGCTGCTCAGGGCTAAGGTGGTTTAATATCCCAGATCGAGGTTTACTAGCGGCTCCAACGGCGCGCCTTGGCGGTAGCGTTCCAGATTTTCGAAAAAGCGCGTGGCGGAGCGCATGAACATTTTGTCCTGCGCGCGGCCCGATAAGTGCATGGTGACATGCGCGTTGTCGAGCGTCCACAGGACATGGTCTGCCGGTAACGGTTCGGGCGTCGTCACATCAAGGAAGGCATTTGCGATGTGCTTGTCCTGCAACGCAGTGACCAATGCGTCCTGATCAATGACGGAACCGCGCGCGATGTTGATGAGCGTTGCGCTATTCTTCATCGCGGCAAGTTCGTCTGCGCCAATCATGCCGTCGGTTTCCGCGGTCGCGGGAACGGCGAGGATGACCCAGTCAAAATCGCCCAATTGCGCGCGCCATTGATCGGGCGTCAGCGTGTTTGGACCTGCCGAGCGGCGCACAATGGTGACATCGACACCAAAGGGCTTCAACCGCTCTTCAATCAACTTCCCAATCGCGCCATAGCCCAGCAGCAAGGCCTTGGAACCGAACAGTTCAACCTTGCCCGGCGAATCGAGCAGCCATTCGCGGCGTTCCTGCGCGCGGACCACTTCGCGATAGTTTTTGGCGACGGTCAGCATGCCCATGACGACATATTCGGCGATGGTGATCGCGTTAATGCCTGCGCCATTGGTGACAACACAGCCCTGCGCCTTCAACTGCGCCAGCGGCATGCCGTCGACACCGGCATAGATGCTGTTTAGCCATTTCATGTTGGTGGCGGCATTGATGATCGTGGCCATATCGCCCTTGTCATACATGTCGAACCAGCCAATCTCCGCCTGCGGCGCGAGCGCGAGCGCCTCTTCCTTCGACATGAAGAAATGCGGCTCGATCCAATCGGGCAAGCGTGGTTCAATGAGGGGGCGCACAAGCCCCGACATCACAAGTTTCGTTTTGGTCATTCGTTATTCCTCCCCATCGACTTGCGATGGGGAGGTGGCATCGCGAAGCGATGACGGAGGGGCCTTCCCAAAACGCACAAGTCGGTCGTCGATTGTGGCGACAATGTTATGTGTTACGTCTGTTGGATCCCTGAGTACGTCAATTGCCGGAATACGCAAGGTGTCGATGCGACGTTCCGACAGCCACGCATCACGCGCAATATCTCGTTCCGCCCGGACGTCCGTATCATGCGCGGCGCCATCGACCTCAATCGCCAAATTGGCGCGGGCGCAGAAAAAATCGAGAACATAGGGTCCGGCGGGATGTTGCTTGCGGAATTTGTGACCTGACGGCGATGTGCGCAGGTATTGCCACAACATAAGCTCCGGCTTGGTCAGTTCGCGGCGAAACTGTTTGGCGCGGGTGACCGACAAGGCGGATTTGCGCGGACGCACTTTGGCCCCTCCGTCAGTCCTGCGGACTGCCACCTCCCCATCGCAAGTCGATGGGGAGGATAGAGCAGGTTGCGCAAAACTCCTCCCCAATGACTTGCATTGGGGAGGTGGCAGCCGGTGCGTGAGCATCGGATGACGGAGGGGCCAATTCAAACATCCAACTTCCAATCCCAACCAAGCGGGTCGCCGTCCATGACTTCAACGCCTTTGGCGATGAGGTCGTCACGGATGGCATCGGACTTGGCGAAGTCTTTTGCGGCGCGCGCGTCTTTGCGCAGCAGCAGGGCGGTTTCGATTTCGGCCTCGGTAATGACGGCGGCTTTGGGCCGGATGCGGAGGTCGGCGCGTTCTAAACGTCCGAGATTCAGGCCCATTACCCTGTCCATGTGTACGATGGCCGTCGCTATACATTCGGGGGCGGTACCTCTTAGGCCAAGCATCTCTTCCAGCACCGTCAGGGCATCGGCAGTGTTGAGATCTCCGCATATCGCTGCATTGAAGCGGGCAACCAAGGCATTGGTTACACGCTCACGTTCCCAGCTATCGCCAGGGGTCATGCGCCCTTCTTTTAGTTGATCAGCCCATTTGCGATACGCCATCACCATCCGCTTCAACCGCACCAGCGCCGCCTGCAAACCCTCCCAGCTAAACTCCAGTTCGCTGCGGTAATGCGCTTGCAGGCACATCAGGCGATAGGCGAGGGGGTGGAAGCCTTTGTCGATCAGCAATTGCACGCGCAGGAACTCGCCCGATGATTTGCTCATCTTGCCGCTGCGTTCGATCAGAAAATTATTGTGCATCCAAAATTGTGCGCCGCTGTGGTCACCGCCGCAGCGCGCCTGATTTTGCGCGATTTCATTGGGGTGGTGAATTTCGCGATGGTCGATGCCGCCGGTGTGGATGTCAAACGGCAGGCCAAGCAGCGCCTCTGACATCACCGAGCATTCCAGATGCCAGCCCGGCGCGCCTTTGCCCCATGGGCTGTCCCATTCCATCTGCCGCGTTTCGCCCGCGGGCGTCTTGCGCCAAATGGCAAAGTCGGCGGCGTGACGTTTGCCTTCGACCTCTTCGATGCGGCCTTCTCCGTCCTCGGTCTTGGCACGGGCCAATGCGCCATAATTGGCAACGGTAGAGGTGTCGAAATACAGGCCCGATTCCAATTCATAGCAATGCTTGTCGGCAATGCTTTTGGCGTACTCGATCATCGCGGGCACATATTCGGTCGCAATCGACCAATGCGCGGGCTGACGGATGTTCAGCGCCTTGATGTCGTCCCAATAAGCTTGCGTATAATGGCGCGCGATGTCCCAGATCGACTGCGCTTTTTCCGCCGCCATCTTCTCCATCTTGTCCTCGCCCGCATCGGCGTCGTCGGTCAGATGGCCGACATCGGTGATGTTGATGACATGGGTGAGCTTATAGCCCTTATATGACAACACCCGGCCAAGCGTGTCGGCAAAAACATAGGCGCGCATGTTGCCGATGTGCGGGTAATTATAGACCGTCGGGCCACAGGTATAAACGCGCGCCTCGCCAGCGTGGACGGGGGTGAAGGTTTCGAGTTGCCGGGTCAGGCTGTTGAAGAGTTTAAGCTCGGTCATGGTTTTGCGATGGCTTAGCTACGGTGCAAGGTCAAGAGTTGCCTCATCCTCCCCATCGACTTGCGATGGGGAGGGGGACCGTTCGCGCAGCGAATGGTGGAGGGGCTTGCACTGTTTGAGGCCCCTCCGTCAGTCCTGCGGACTGCCACCTCCCCATCGCAAGTCGATGGGGAGGATGACAGTGCGGCTACGGTAATATTTCAAAACCCGTCCAAACGGATCGCTTGATCAACATTCACCGTAGCCCTGAGCCTGTCGAAGGGCGTTTATCGGTGTTGCGCTGTGGTCGAAAGGCGCCCTTCGACGGACGCAGGCGCTGCCTGCTGCTCAGGGCTACGGTAATGTTAGAACCCCTGCAGCGGATCGCTTGGTCAAATCGTCAACACGCACCGTAGCCCTGAGCCTGTCGAAGGGCGTTTATCGGTGTTGCGCTGTGGTCGAGAGGCGCCCTTCGACGGACGCAGGCGTTGCCTGCTGCTCAGGGCTACGGTAATATTTAAAATCCGTCCCAGCGGATCGCGTGCCCACGCCGCGGCGTAGCTGTTTGAAAGGCCGGCCTATTCCTCGTCAAACAAGCCGGCGAGTTGTTCGATCATCGTGCCGCCCAATTGTTCAACGTCCATGATGGTAACGGCGCGTTTGTAATAACGGGTGACGTCATGGCCGATGCCGATCGCGACCAATTGCACGGGCGATCGCGTTTCGATCATTTCGATAACCTTGCGCAAATGCTGTTCCAGATAGCCGCCATGATTGACCGACAAGGTGCTGTCATCAACGGGCGCGCCGTCCGAAATGACCATCAATATGCGGCGGTCTTCGGCGCGGGCGATCAGGCGGTTGTGCGCCCATAGCAATGCTTCGCCGTCGATATTTTCTTTCAGCAAACCTTCGCGCATCATCAGGCCAAGGTTGCGCTTGGCATGACGCCATGGCTCGTCGGCTTTTTTGTAGACGATGTGGCGCAAGTCATTGAGGCGGCCGGGCATGGGTTGCCGTCCAGCAGCGAGCCAATCTTCACGCGCTTGACCGCCTTTCCACGCACGGGTGGTGAAGCCCAATATCTCGGTTTTAACGCCGCAGCGTTCCAGCGTGCGTGCCAATATGTCGGCGCTGATCGCCGCGATGCTGATCGGCCGTCCGCGCATCGATCCGCTATTGTCGATCAGCAAGGTCACAACCGTGTCGCGGAAATCGGTTTCGCGTTCGATCTTGTACGACAGCGAGCTGCCCGGCGAGACGACGATGCGCGCGAGCCGCGCTGCGTCGATCATGCCTTCTTCCTGATCGAAATCCCAACTGCGGTTTTGCTGCGCCATCAGGCGGCGTTGCAGACGGTTGGCGAGCTTTGTCACCACCGATTGCAGGTTGGACAATTGCTGGTCGAGATAGGCGCGCAGCCGGTTCAGCTCTTCTTCGTCGGCAAGCTCGGTCGCGGTGATGGTCTCGTCATATTTGGTTGACCAGATTTTGTAATCGCTTTGCGGCAGATGGTCCCAATTGCGGCGCTGCGGGGTGACGGGTTGCATGCCGTCATCGCCCATTTCGCCGTCGGCACCGTCCTGATCGTCCATATCCTCGCCGTCATAATCGGCCTCGGTTTCTTCGCCTTCACCCTGTTGTGGTTCGGCGCGCGCTTCGGCTTGGCCAGCTTCGCCTTCGCCATCATCGTCGCTGTCGCCATCTTGGTCTTGGCTGTCCTCGGCATCATCGCCGCCTTCATCGGCATCGGACGGGTCGACGTCGCCTTCGGTCAGGTTCAGATGCTCCAGCATCGCTTGCGTGAGCGCGGCAAATGCACCCTGATCGTCGAGCGCGAGGGCAAGTGCATCAAGATCGCTGCCTGCCTTTTCCTCAATCCAACCACGCAGCATATCGACGCCAGCAACCGCCGCGTCCGGGACAGGCGCGCCCGTCAAGCGTTCGCGCACGATGAGCGATAAGGCGGTCGAAATCGGGACTTCGTCGGCGGACTGTGCGCGGCTGATCGGGTCGGTGCGCAATTTGAGTTCGAGCGCGTGGCCCAGATTTGCGGCGATGCCCGCCATATTGCGCGAACCCAATGCCTCAACGCGCGCATTCTCAACGGCATCAAACGCAGCGCCGGCAATGACTTCGGATGGACGCAAGGCGGCATGGCGCGCGGCATTATGGTGCTTGAGCTTCAGTGAGAAACTATCGGCAAAGCCACGCGCTTCGGCGACTTGGTCAGGCGGCAACAACCGGCCGGGCATGGGCACTTTAAAATTTTTGCCCGCGTGTGTCGGCGCGTCGGCGGTGAACGCAAGCTCAATCTCCGGCTCATGCGCGAGCGCGCGGGCCGTGCCGGTCAGGACTTGCTTGAACTGTTCAAGTGGAGATTCGTTCGCCATCAATCCGCCACTCGCTTACATACCGCTGCAATGTCTGCTTTCGTCGGCTTAACCGGCGCGCGCAGCGTAAAGACATGCGCCTGTGCGGTCGCAACGCGATCTTCGGTTGTCCGCGCGCCATTCACGACAGCCGCAAAATCCTTGCACACGGCAAGGCTGCGCAAATAATCGCTATGGCCAGCGCCACCGCCGGATACATCGGTGGTGTCAATGATGGTAAAGCCCGTTTTGGCAGGCTCTGTCTGATATTTGGTCGTGCTCGCAAAGCAACGCTGCGGCAGCCCTTTGGCCTTCAAATCCTTGGCTTCGAACGGACTGAAGCAATAAGGTGACCCCAGCCGCGGATAGCCATGGACGGCGCGCGATACGGCGAGGGCGCGGTCGCTGAGCGAGGCGTAGACGGTTACGCGCCGGTCATTGTTAACGCGGCGGGCGGCCAATACTTCTTCGGCGATATCGCGCTCGAAATCTTCACGGTCAACATCAGGCGACGCCAATATGATATTGGAAATATTGCTGGAATCGGCATTGGTCGATGTGCGGTCGACATATTCCACGGCAGGGGTGACAAGCCGTGCGCCGAGCGAATGCGAGACAATGACGATTTCCTTGACCCATTCGGCGCGCGCCAATTTGGTCAGGAAGTTCCGGAAATTACGCTCGTCCCAATACATGTTGGTTTCATCAACGGCATAACTCAACAGATTGCCCTGTGATGGCCAGCTATAATGGATAATCGGGCCGTCAAAATTGCTCATCGCGCCAATCTGGACGGCGTCGCGGGCGGTGGTTTGCAATGTTTCGCGATAGCCATGCACATATAAAAGGACGCGGCCCTTGCGCAGGTTCGCGGCATCGCGCAGGCCATCCCACCATGCGTCTTCCGGCTGAAACGCTAACGGCACCACCAATTGCTTGTCGCCCTTGGCGGGCTTGATCGTTTCTGGCGGCGAGAACCGGCCAAATCGAACGCGGTCGGCGCGATGGTTGGTCAGTTTAATATTATCGCCGCGGCAATCGGGCAGCCGGCTGGTGACGATGAAATAGTCTTTTCCGCCAACCGATGCGCTGTCATTTTGCGCCGGGTTACAGCGCGGGTTTTCCGCCAGCACATTGTGGGGAATGTCGCCATATTCGACAGCCACAGTGCAGCCAGCCAGCAGCATCGGCAAAAGGAGAAGGGGAACTTTGCGCATTATTTCCCTTTAGGATTGGCTGCGCGCCATGCCCTTACCGCGTTCAGTGCGCCAGACACATGACCCTTCACACCCAGTTCGGAATACGCGAACAACACCTTTCCATCCGGCGCAATCACATAGGTCGTGCGGTTCGTGCCGCCCATGACGGGCAGGCTGACCTTATAGTTTTTGATGACGGGTTTGGACGCGATGCCAACGGTGAACTTGTTGCGGCATGCCTCCACCGAAAAACGCTTCAACGTGTCGATATTGTCCGCCGACATGCCAATGATCGATGCGCCAAAGGCCGCAAAATCATCGGCGGCTTCGGAAAATTCATGCGCCTCGACCGTGCAGCCCGATGTGAATGCCTTGGGATAGAAATATAAAACGACAGGGCCGCGTTTCAGGGCCTTGTTCAAATTATAGGTATATACGTCGCCCGCCAAAACAGCCTGCGTGGTGAAATCGGTTGCGCGTGTGCCGGGCTTGAGCGCAGCGAATGCCGGCGATGCGCTGAGCGCGAGCGCCAGAATAAGAGCAGTGCGTTTCATAAATGGTCCCTTCAACGGTGTTTCGGCGAAATGGCCAACGTGCTTACGATTTTCCAACGACGCTTTCGGGCAGATCCTGACCAAAGACGCGCTGATAATATTCTGCCACTAAAGCGCGTTCGGCATCGTCACATTTGTTGAGGAACGACAGGCGGAACGCAAAGCCGACATTTTTGAAAATGGCGGTGTTTTGGGCCCATGTGATGACGGTGCGTGGGCTCATCACGGTCGAAATATCGCCATTGATAAAGCCCTGGCGCGTCATTTCCGCGACCTTGACCATGTTGGCGACGGTCGCGGCATCGGTGCCCGATGCCTTGGCCAAAACGATTTCGCTTTCGACCTGCGCGGGCAGATAGTTCAGGCCAACAACAATGTTCCAACGGTCCATCTGACCCTGGTTGATCGCTTGTGTGCCGTGATACAGCCCGCTTGTGTCGCCAAGGCCAACGGTGTTGGCGGTCGCGAACAGGCGGAAATATGGGTTCGGGCGAATGACGCGGTTCTGGTCGAGCAGCGTCAGCTTGCCCTCGGTTTCCAGCACGCGCTGGATCACGAACATCACGTCCGGACGGCCAGCATCATATTCGTCGAACACCAAAGCAGTCGGTGTCTGCAGCGCCCACGGCAACAGGCCTTCGCGGAATTCCGTGACTTGCTGCCCGTCGCGCAGAACGATCGCATCGCGGCCGATAAGGTCGATGCGGCTGATATGCGCGTCAAGGTTGATGCGGATGCACGGCCATTTCAAACGCGCGGCCACCTGTTCAATATGCGTCGATTTACCTGTGCCGTGATATCCCTGAACCATCACGCGGCGGTTGTGGGCAAAGCCGGCAAGGATCGCGAGCGTGGTGTCGGGGTCAAAGACATAGCTGTCGTCGGTGTCGGGAACGCGCTCATCGGCAACGGAAAAGGCAGGACATTCCATGTCGACATCGATGCCGAACATTTCGCGCACGCTGACGGTTTTGTCAGGGGCAGCTAGAATGGTCGTGTCGCTGCTGTTGGGCTGGATATTTGGAATGTCAGTCATGTCGTTCTCGTCAAATAAAGGCGGGCGATGTTTTAAGGTGCGTATAGGCAGCAATGACGTCTTGCAAAGCCTTTTCATAAGACCGGTTGCCGCCATTTTTATCAGGATGATAGGCGCGGACCTTGGCCGAATAGGCGCTGCGTAAGGCGCGCCTATCCGCATCCTCGCCAAGCCCTAGCGTCTTGAGCGCTTTGCGGTCCTCAGGCGACAGGAATTGCCCGTCGGCGCGTTCCTTGGGCATGCGTGATCGGAAGCGTGTGGATATGGCATCCAACGGGTCTTTGAAGTCCGCCCATTTGGGCGGCGAATCGACACTGCCGCTGGCGCGAAAGGCACGGGTTTCGCTTGGCCAGACGTTGATGGGGCTTTGCGCTTCCATGATTTCTTCGGCGGTCATGCCCGCGAACCAGTTATAGTCTGCGTTAAACTGCCGCACATGTTCAAGGCACAGATATTGATAGTCGCCGGGGCCATTGGCTGATGCCCGCTGGCCATGCGGGTCAGGCGCGCGAAACTCGCCTGCCTCACGGCATTGCGGATGCGCGCAATGCCGCTGTGCACCGCGAACGCGGCCGTGAAATCGGTCAAAGGGTTGCCGCGAATCCATAATTCCCCTTGGCGAAAAACTGCGGATATGGGAATACAGAGCTTATGGAAAAAGGCCCTGCACATATTGAAATGGAAACGCTGCTGACGGCAGCATTTGCGCCCACACATCTCGCGGTCATCAACGACAGCGCAAAACACCATGGCCATAGCGGTGACGATGGCTCAGGTGAATCGCACTTCACCGTGGAAATAGAGAGCGCAGCCTTTGCGGGCGTATCTCGCCTGATGCGGCAGCGGATGGTGAACAAGGCGCTGGGGGATATTCCGGGAACGCGCGTCCACGCGCTAGCGATCAAGGCTAGTGCACCGGGCGAATAGCCGCTAGGCTCAAGTACAAACGAAACGATGGTCCAATGCGGGAGAGACGAAAATGCCAAAGCTGACCTATGCCGTTCTGATCGCCGGCCTATGCGCGTCATCAGCGCATGCAGCCGAAACGACCGTCAATCGTCCCAAAGTTTACAGCGACATCGTTGCGTGCCGTGCCTTGGCAGATGCCGCTGCGCGCTTGGAATGCTTCGACGCCGCCAGCAAGTCGTTGGAAGAGGCAACCGAAAGCCGGCAGGTCGTGTTGCTTGATCAAGGCGAAGTGCGCAAGACCAAGCGGTCGTTATTTGGTTTCTCCTTGCCCAAAATTCCGTTCTTCGGCGAAAGCGACGCGGAGCAGGACGAAGAGTTCAAGCAAGTCGAAGGCGAGCTTCAAGCTGTTCAAGCACTGGGCAATGGCCGATATCAGTTTACGGTAAAAGACGCTGGCACATGGCAAACCACCGAAACAAGCTGGGCCATTCTGAAAAACGGGCAAAAGTTTAAAATTAAGCGTGGTGCGGTTGGCAGCTATATGCTTGTCGTTAACAATAGCGGCATTCGCGTTAAGCGGGTTAACTAGGCTAGTTCCGCGAATATTATCCCGGATGGCCTATTGTCGTGTTGTTTCGCGTCGGTGCACATTTTTTGCAAACAACATGGATGTCTTTGCATTTAGAGCGAAGCGCGGTCCAACATCTATCGCAATTCTATAAGGCACAACATCATGACTGAACTAAAGCATCACCGTTTTTCCCTTTCAACCGGGATTGAAATGGATGCGTTTACGGCGGGTGATCCTGCCAATCCTGCGATCATATTCTTGCACGGATTTCCGGAATCGCACCGCACATGGCGGCACCAGATGGCCCATTTTTCGGACCGGTTTTTCTGCATCGCGCCCGATCAGCGTGGCTATCGCAATTCATCAAAGCCGCAAAATGTCGATGCCTATACGGCGGACAAGCTGACCGCGGATATCTTTGCATTGGCTGACGCGCTGGGCATCCACAATTTCACCATTGCAGGTCATGATTGGGGCGGCGCGATTGCATGGAGTGTTGCACTCAATGGTCAACCGGGCGGACCTAACCCCGCATGGGCAGGCCGCGTGACGCGTGCCATCATCGCCAATGCGCCGCATCCCTATCTGTTCCAGCGGCTGATGATCAACGACATGCAACAGCGGGCCGCCAGCCAATATATCCGTGCGTTCCGTGACCCCGCAAATGATGCTGTGGTGCGTGAGGCTGCGCTGACCGGCTTGCTGTTGAAGACGATTAGCTGGGATAAACCAAGCGCAATGGAGCCCGAAGAGCGGGCTGCGTTGCTGAAAGATTGGCAAGACCGCGATGCGTGCTTTGGCATGCTCAACTGGTACCGCGCATCGGCACTTTATGTGCCCGCGATGGATGAAGACGCCGAAATGCCTGCCTTTGCCGCAAGCGAATTTCCCAAGCTGATGATCCCGACGCTGATTATGTGGGCGATGGATGATCTGGCACTGCCCGCAAGTAACATCGACGGCATCGAAAAATTGGTGCCACATGTGACGATTGCACCCGTGCAGGATTGCGGCCATTTTGTCATCTGGGAACGGCCGGACGCGGTGAATGCGGCCATGGAGGAGTTTCTAGGCTAACTGGCCCGCCACTGTACCCACGCGCCATGGGCCTGCGCTTCGGCCAGCAGCTGCCATGTGTCGGGCCCGGGCCAATATTTGACCAACAGCTCATGTTTGAATGTCGCTCGGTTCGTTTCGAGCATGATCCACGCCAACGGACGTTCGGCGGTTGCATCTTGTCCTGCCGCTTCAATGGCCGCACGAATTTTCCGCCGACTTTCTTCCGGTATATATTGCCAGACGATTGAGTGGTTAAAAACCCGGACGACATGCGGTTTTTGCGGTGCGGAAAGACGTTCCAAAACCCAGTCTAGCGCATCTGCCTGCACAACATACGGAGGCGACTGCGCAGCAAGCGCGATTGCGGCATCCATCCGCTCCAGTCGGTCTGCATTTTCGGGCCAGACATAGCTTTTAACCCGCAGCGCAGCGTCCACGTCCGACAAATCAACGGGCGCCTGATCACATCCGCTGATCTGCACGATTTCGACGTGTGCGTCGGGTGGCGGAGAACCTATCCACTCCGGCTTTATCTGCATAAGCGAGTGCGCTGGCCCCGCGCTTACGCCGCCCAGATTGTAATGATACCGGTCCATCATCGTATTGATACCGGCGCTGGCACCGATTTCGTTCAATTCGAATGTGCCGCCGATTCTTGGCGATAGCCAGAGCAAGGCCGCCATGAAGCTGGCGGAGCGTCCCGCTTCGTTGGTCTGTGGCGGACCATCAAGCCATGGCAGTAAACGGGCATCATGGTCAGCGGTTACGGCAGTCAACACGGCGTCGACATCGGCTTGCGCGCTAATTTCGCCCTCATAGATAGGCGCTAGGCGTTCGTCCGCGCCGGTGAGGTGCAAATGGTGAAACCCGCCAGCGAGCCGCAAGGGCATGGCATCTTCAAGCGGAAGGCCGGGCCAATGGGCAATGCGCTGGCCGCACATATTGTTGCCATGCATCAGCGCCAATTGCGCCTCTACTATGCGGGCGGTGATAGGCGCACCATTGCGTCGGCAGTGTTCGGCCTGCACCTTAATACCTTCGGCAATACGGTTGTCATCCATAACACCCTTGCCAAAATCGTGCGACTTCGTGGTTTCTGCCATATTGCCCTTTCTGTGCATGACCCCTAAAGCGCGGGCATTGTGACTGAACGCATCATCTTTGCAATCCCCAAGGGACGGATTCTCGACGAGGCTTTGCCGCTTATGCAAGCGGCGGGTATCGAGCCTGAGCCTGCGTTCTTTGACGATAGCAGCCGCGCGTTGCTTTTTGCGACCAACAATCCCGCGATCAGCATCATTCGCGTGCGCGCTTTTGATGTTGCGACCTTTGTAGCCCATGGCGCGGCACATATTGGTATTGTCGGGTCCGACGTGATCGATGAATTTGATTATTCGGAGCTTTACGCTCCCGTTGACCTTGGCATTGGCCGCTGCCGCATTTCGGTCGCGATGCCGCGGGACGCCGTTGATGATGTTCAGGCTGGGCATATCCGCGTTGCAACCAAATATCCGGCGACCACCGCGCGTTATTATCATGCGCGCGGCATTCAGGCGGAATGCGTCAAGCTGAACGGCGCGATGGAGTTGGCGCCATCGCTTGGCCTTTCGGGACGTATTGTCGATCTCGTGTCGTCGGGCAAAACGCTCGCAGAAAATGGTTTGGTCGAAACGGCGATCATCTCGCAGGTTTCGGCGCGGCTGATCGTTAATCGCGCGGCCTTTAAAATGATGAGCGGCACTATTCCTGCGTTGGTGCAGGCGTTCCGCGAATTGTCGGGCGCACGTGCAGCGGCTTAACGCATCTGACGCTGGCTTTGCTGACGCATTTGATGCGCTGGTAAATGGCCGGCGTGAGGCGGATGCCGACGTCTCCAGCGTTGTCACGCAAACCATCCGCGATGTCCGTGCGCGCGGCGATGTGACTTTGGCCGAAATGACCCAGCGTTTTGACGGCTTTGACCTGAATGCCGCGGGTTGGCACATTGATGCTGCCCAGTGCAAGGCGGCCTATGAGGCCCTTGCGCACGATTTGCGCGATGCGTTGACGCTCGCGGCAAAGCGGATCGAGGCCTATCACAAGGCACAATTGCCCGAAAACCGGGACTATCGCGATGCCGACAATGTCCGTTTGGGCGCACGTTGGTCAGCGGTCGATGCGGCGGGGGTCTATGTACCCGGTGGCCGTGCCGCCTATCCATCGTCGGTGCTGATGAATGCCATTCCTGCGAAGGTTGCAGGGGTGGAGCGCATTGTCATGGTCACGCCAACGCCCGGCGGAGAGACCAACCAAGCCGTTATGGCGGCGGCCTATCTGGCTGGAGTCGACGAAATCTGGCGCGTGGGCGGCGCGCAGGCAATTGCGGCGCTCGCTTATGGTACGGAGCGCATCCGCCCCGTTGATGTCATCACTGGCCCCGGAAATGCATGGGTCGCCGAAGCCAAGCGTCAGCTTTATGGCGTTGTCGGCATTGATATGGTTGCCGGCCCTTCCGAAATATTGGTGGTCGCAGATGCGAAGAACGATCCTGAATGGATTGCCGCAGACCTGTTGAGCCAAGCCGAGCATGACCCCACAAGCCAGTCGATTCTGTTCACCGACGACGCCGGTTTTGCCGACGCAGTCGCAAAAGCCGTTGATGCCCAGATTGCATCACTCGCAACCGGCGCCGTCGCGCGGCAGAGCTGGGATGATTTCGGTGCGATTGTGCTGGTCGACGATCTGGAAGGCGCGATGCCACTGGTCAACCGCTTGGCGGGTGAGCATTTGGAGCTTGCCGTGGATGATGACCGCGCCGAACGGCTTTTCGATCTGGTGCGGCACGCAGGTTCGGTTTTCTTAGGGCGTATGACGCCAGAGGCCATTGGCGATTATGTTGCCGGGCCCAACCATGTGTTGCCAACGGGACGCCGCGCGCGATTTGCGTCGGGCCTCTCGGTTCTCGATTTCATGAAGCGCACCAGTTTTATCGCGCTCGATAAAGCCGCCATCAATGCTATAGGCCCCGCAGCGGCAACGCTTGCCGATGCCGAAGGTTTACCCGCCCATGCGGCGAGTGTCAGGAAAAGATTATGAGTGCCAATAACGCAAGTGCGAAGTCTAAATCCCGTTCAGCAGCGCGTCTCGCGTCGGTGCAGGCGCTGTACCAAATGGATATGGAAAATATCGGCATTGCGCGCCTTTTGAATGAATTTCATGCCCATCGTTTGGGGCAGGAAATCGAAGACGCACAATATGCCGACGCCGATGCCGACTTTTTCGACGACGTTGTCTCTGGCGTGGACGCCCGCCGCGAAGAAATTGACCAGTTGGTTGACGCAAAGCTTGGCGAGCAATGGAAGATGGGCCGTCTGGACAAGACGATGCTTCAGCTGCTGCGCTGTGGTACCTATGAATTGATTGCGCGGCCTGATGTCCCAACGGCGACGGTGATCGACGAATATCTCGACGTCGCGCACGCCTTTTTCGACAAGAAAGATGCAAAGTTTGTCAACGGTTTGCTGGATGCTGTCGCGAAAGATGTCCGTAACTGAATGTCCTTTTGCCCTGAACGTGTTTCAGGATAGCGGGCACATCGGCTAGCGTTGCAGCATGACCACCGAATCCGCCTTCATCAATATATTGCGTGGTTTCGCGAAAGACCCCGCGGCGCGCGGGCTTCTGGATGACGCTGCGGTCGTTGAAATGGGCGACAGCTGCCTGATCATCACGCATGATATGATGGCCGAAGATGTGCATTTCAAATCCAATGCAAATCCCGCCGATGTCGCGTGGAAACTGGTCGCCTCGAACCTGTCCGACCTCGCGGCGAAGGGGGCCTCGCCCATTGGCGTGCTGCTTGGCTTCATGCTTGGTGATGATGATTGGGACAGGGCGTTTGCCGCCGGTCTGGAAAAGGTGCTTGGCCATTATGGCGTTGCCTTGCTTGGCGGGGATACGGTTTCCAACCGTGGCGACAAGCGCGCGCTTGGGCTAACCGCGCTTGGTATCGTGACCAATCGCCCGGTGCCCTCACGCGCGGGCGCGCAGCTAGGCGACATACTGTACGTGACCGGAACCTTGGGCGACGCGCTTGCCGGATTTGAACTGATCGACGCGGGCTTTGACGAGGTTGGCGCGCTTGCCGACGCGTTCAACCGGCCACAGCCGCGCCTGTCCGAAGGGCAGAAGCTTGCGCCATTTGTCCACGCGATGATGGACATATCCGACGGGCTTTTGATCGATGCCGAGCGCATGGCGACCGCCAGCCGGATCGGCATCGAAATCGACCTCGCGTGCATTCCCTTGTCACCTGCTTATGTCAGCTACCGCACGGACAGCCTGGAAAGCCGGGTGCAGGCGGCAAGCTGGGGCGATGATTATGAGCTTTTGTTTTGCGCGCCCGCGGACGCCCGCATAAATGTCGACGCAACCGCGGTGGGACGTGTGATTGCGGGCGGGGGCCTCACAATATGCAACGGCGATGAACTGGTGAAATTGCCGCCTACGCTGGGTTATCAACACCATTGAGTGAAGCGGCGGAAATGGCGGCGTTTAAGGGTTGCCATGTCTGACGATGCCGCCTTATACCCCTACAGCTTGCAGTTCTCGGGAGGAGAATGGCAACAGGAGTTGTTTTTATAAACAGGAGGGGAGAGATAATTTCATGTCTCTGACAATTATTGCAATAATATGCGGGTTGCTTGCCGTCGTGTACGGTTTTGTAACCAGCCGCCAGGTGCTGAGCGCCTCGGCTGGCAATGAAAAAATGCAAGAAATCGCCGCGGCTATTCAGGAAGGCGCAAAAGCCTATCTTGGCCGTCAATATCGGACCATCGCCATCGTCGGCGTTGCTGTTGCGGTGCTTGTGGCGGTTTTCCTTGGCGTCATTCCAACCGTTGGCTTCGTCCTCGGTGCGGTGCTTTCGGGCGTTGCGGGCTATATCGGGATGAACATCTCGGTCCGTGCAAACGTCCGCACGGCGGCTGCGGCGCAGACCGGGCTTCAGGCCGGTCTGACCATGGCATTCCGCGCAGGGGCGATTACCGGCATGCTCGTGGCTGGCCTTGCCTTGCTCGCGATTGCCGTCTTCTTTTGGTATCTGACCGATGTCGCGATGATGGCACCGAACAGCCGCCCCGTAATCGATGCGCTGGTCGCATTGGCATTCGGCGCGTCGCTGATTTCGATCTTCGCACGTTTGGGCGGCGGTATCTTTACCAAGGCCGCTGACGTCGGCGCTGACCTTGTTGGCAAAGTTGAAGCTGGAATTCCCGAAGACGATCCACGCAACCCTGCGGTTATCGCCGATAACGTTGGCGACAATGTAGGCGATTGCGCTGGTATGGCGGCTGACTTGTTCGAAACCTATGTCGTCACCGTTGGTGCGACGATGGTGTTGATCGCGCTGCTGGTGAAGGGCGTAACCGACGCTGGATTGTTCATGAACCTCATGAGCTTGCCGCTGTTGATTGGCGGCGTGTGCGTTATCACGTCGATCATCGGAACCTATTTCGTCCGTCTTGGTGGCGGCACGAACATCATGGGCGCGATGTACAAGGGCTTCCTTGTAACAGCAGTGCTTTCGGTTCCTGCGATCTGGTTTGCGATCAGCCATGCGCTTGGCGGCATGGAAAGTGATGTTGGCGGGTTCACCGGCCGGACATTGTTCTATTGCTCGTTCCTGGGCTTGGTTATCACTGGCCTGATCATCTGGATCACCGAATATTATACCGGCACCAATTACCGTCCGGTCCGTTCGATTGCGAAGGCATCGGAAACGGGTCACGGCACCAACGTTATTCAAGGTCTGGCAATCAGCCTTGAATCCACCGCGATGCCAACGATTGTGATCTGCGCAGGTATCATCATCGCGTATCAGCTTGCTGGGGTTATCGGCATTGCCTTTGCTGCAACGGCCATGTTGGCATTGGCCGGTATGGTTGTGGCGCTTGATGCTTATGGCCCAGTTACCGACAATGCCGGTGGTATTGCTGAAATGGCTGGCCTTGATGACTCGGTGCGTGAAAAGACCGATGCTTTGGACGCAGTTGGCAACACCACAAAGGCTGTGACCAAGGGCTATGCCATTGGTTCGGCTGGTCTTGCAGCACTTGTGCTGTTCGCAAGCTACACCGCCGACCTTCGGGAATATTTCCCCGATCTTCAGGTGAATTTCAGCCTTGAAAACCCCTATGTCATCGTCGGGCTCTTGCTCGGCGCGCTTCTGCCGTACCTGTTCGGTGCGATGGGCATGACGGCGGTTGGCCGTGCGGCGGGTGAAGTGGTGAAGGACGTACGTGACCAGTTCGCGAACGACCCCGGCATCATGACCTTCAAGTCCAAGCCAAATTATGCCCGTACAGTTGACCTCGTTACCAAGGCCGCGATCAAGGAAATGATTATTCCTTCGTTGCTGCCCGTACTGACGCCAATTGCGGTATATTTCATCATCACGGCTGTTGCAGGCCAGGCAGAGGGCTTTGCAGCGCTCGGCGCGCTCCTGCTTGGTGTGATTGTGGGCGGACTGTTCGTTGCTATCTCGATGACCTCGGGCGGCGGCGCATGGGACAATGCCAAGAAATATATCGAAGACGGCAACCATGGCGGCAAAGGCTCGGAGGCCCATAAGGCAGCCGTTACCGGCGACACCGTTGGTGACCCCTATAAGGATACCGCTGGCCCAGCCGTAAACCCAATGATCAAGATCACCAACATCGTGGCCTTGCTTCTGTTGGCGGCATTGGCCCATGGTGCCATGTAAAACATAACCGCATTAACGGTTTAAAAAGCCCCGCCGGAAGCGATTTCGGCGGGGTTTTTCGTGGTTGTCGGCACCATTCATCGAAAAACTTCGACACGGTATTTTGTCCGGCTTGCGTCTCTTTTTATCCAACCTATAACCATAATGGTAGCAATCAATTTTTGGGGAGCAGAGACTGTGAAAAAAATGATTTTGACGACGTTACTCGCGAGTGCCGCCCTTCCGTTTAGCGTTGCCGCTGCGGAAACCGGACATGGCTCTGCTCCAGCCACTGCGGCCGCTATGCTGGCGACGGATGCCCGGACAATTGTCGTTAATGCCCCTCGCGGGCGGGTTGATACAGCTGTATTCGGCAAACGCCCGTTTATGCGCTCTCCGCGCTTGTCACCCGACGGCACCAAAATCGCCGTGATGATGACCAAGGATGGTGTGGATAGCCTAGGTTATATTGATGTTACCAAGCCCGGATCTGCACCGGTTTTCTTTGCCCAAGCAGAAGAATATCGTGAGGCGGGGGATCGCACCATTGGTTCCTGGCGCTTTGTAGGCAACCGCACGATTGTTTTTACCGTCGCGTCACGTGAAATCCTTCAAGGTCGCCGCTCTGACGTTTCGCGCTTAGTATCCTATGACATCGAGACCAAGAAAATCAGCCCGCTGGCGTGGGACGGTGCCGGCGGAAGCGGCGCGAATATCCTGTTCATCGATGATGAAAAGGAGACATTATTGGTCTCGCGCGATGTCCTGAAAGACATGAGCTATAGCGGAAATCCCGAAGTCATCGAAGTCGATGTCCGATCTGGCAAGTTCAAGACCGTCATGCGGCCGAATGTTGAAGTCAGCCGCTGGTTAGTGGATGGCAAGGGTGTCATCCGCGCTGGTGTGGGCAGTGATGACGATAGCGGCAAGCAACGCCTGATGTATCGTTCGGATGCCAGTGGCACAATGAAGACCGTTTCAAATGAAGCCGACACAACGTTCACAGGCACGCAGATCACGCCCGATATCTTCTTAGATGAGCCGGACATGGCCATAGCGACGAGCAACAAGGATGGGTATCGCAAGGTTTACAAAGTCAACTTGAAGACCATGCAGATTGTCGGCGAACCCATATTTGGCGTCAAAGGCTATGATGTTGACGGGCCAATTGCCAACAAGGACCGCAACCAGCTTGCCGGCGTATCGTACACGAGCACGAGGGAACGTACACGTTGGTTCGATCCACGTTTGGCGGAAGTCCAAAAGCTGATGGACCAAGATTTCGGGCGGGGGAATGCGCAAATTATTGCGAGCAATGACGGCGATACCAAAATCCTTATGCTGATCGCCGACGTTGATGCGCCGGGTGGCTATTATCTGTTTGATACAGAGACCGGTAACCTGAACCTGCTGGGTTGGGCGCACCCTGTGCTCAAGGACTTCCAGATGAACCCAACCGATTCCATTCGGTACAAGGCGTCCGACGGCATGGAAATCGAGGCAGTGGTGACCTATCCACGTCACCGGCCGCATCGCAAGAATTTGCCGGTCATTGTCATGCCACATGGCGGTCCTTTCGGTGTTCGTGACCAAGAGGAATTTGGCTTTTTCCCATGGCATCAGGCGATGGCAGAGCTTGGCTATGTCGTCATTCAGCCAAATTATCGTGGCTCGGGCGGCTATGGTAAGGAATTCGTCAAGGAGGGCCGCAAGCCGAATGGTTATGGCTTGCGTATGCAGGATGATTTGAACGACGTTCTGACATGGTTTGGCCAATCCGGGCTGATTGACCCGAAACGTGCCTGCATCATGGGTTGGTCCTATGGCGGATATGCGACAGCGCGTGGTGCGCAGCGCGATCCGGACAAGTGGAAATGCGCTATTGCAGGCGCAGGCGTCTATGACTTCCCCATGATGAAAGCCTATGACACGCGTTCATTTGGTGATTTCGGTGCAAACTTCCAAGCGACGGCAGATGACCTCATCGGCATTTCGTCGGCACGCAACACCAACGGACCATGGTCGCCTATCTTGATCGTCGCCGGATTGCGCGATGCGCGTATCCCCATCGAACAATCACGCACACTCGTGTCGCGGTTAAAGGGTTCCGGCAAGAAAGAGGGCGTCGATTTCCGCTATGTCGAACAGCCAAAGGGCACACATAATTTGCCATATGAAGATGTGCATATTGAATGGCTGAAAGAGGCAGAGGCCTGGGCTGAACGTTTCAACCCGGCCTATATCGCATCTGACCCGGACAAGGCACCGCCTGTAACGGTCACCCTTGCATCCAAATAAGCTCAAAAAGCTATAACGAATGGGCCGTCCCAAACGGGGCGGCCTTTTTCGTTGGGTATTGGCATTTTATTTGCCGCTATGGCGCCTCATGCGCAAATTGCGCGTGGGGTGAACGCGGCGGTTAAAACCGCTTTCTAAAGCTCAGTTCAAACACACGGCCGCGCGGGTCGATATATCCCGGCTGATAGCCCAGCGGGACATTGCCATTTTGGTCACGCACATCGACAATGTCGTTGAGGATGTTTTCGACACGGAATGTCACGCGGCTGCCCTTTAGGAACGGCATTGCCTTCACAACGCGTGCCTGTTGGTCGAGGTTGATGAACAGGAAGGCGTTGACCGCTGCAAGATCGCTGAAGCGCAGATCATTGCTGCCGGGCAATCCGGTGCCATTGGCGGTCGTGCCGCTCTTGTACGTGCCCTGCAGGCGTAAACCAAAGCCCTTGTGGAACATGCCGCCCGAAAGCTCGACCTCATGCCGTGCTGCGCCGCCATTGCTGCTCGTGGCTGATCCATTGAGCAAATCGAGCAGCGGAACGCCGGGACGGATCAGGATTTCCTCCTGAATGCGATATGTGTGGTACAGTGCGATGTTCCAGCGGCTTGGCTGGCCGCCACCACCAAAACCACCGCCGCCGCCAAAGCCGCGACCGCCGCCAAAGCCGCCACCGGCACGTGGTCCACGCGGCGCGCCAGCGGGTGCGGCCACGCCGGGCGCGCCACCGGGGGCACGCGGGCCGCCCGCACCAGGAGGGCCGCCAAAGGGCCCGCGTGCTGGCGGGGCTGCGCCGATATTTCCGGACATGTTAAAGCCCCAACGGATGCGCTGCGACGTTTCACGATCATAATTCACCGGCCGCTGGTCCACGCTCAATAGGCGGCCATTTACGTCCCGCACGACGCGGCTTGCGAACGCAGCCTCAATTTCGGGGGTCAGCAATGGAAAGGACGCGGTTGTATTGCGGCTGTTGTTTCGGAAATAGCTCGCTTGAAGTGCGAAATCCTTGATGAAGGGCGGGGTCCAGTTGGCGTTTAGGATCAGATCGCGGCGCTTTTCGCCAATCAACGCGGGATTGCCGCCTGTTGTGACATTGATGAACAGGCTTTCCCCGCGGGTAAAGTCATAAGTCGCGACATTTGGCGTCACGAGGGTCGGGTTGCCCAACTGGCCAATGCCCGGCGCATTTTCATCGCCCGTAATCGATGCCTGAAATGTCAGGTTGCGGGCAGGGGCCCAACGCAGACCCGCGCCATATTCAACAAGTTGGCCAAAGTCCGACAGGTCGCTGAACCCAATATTGCCGTTGATTGACCATTCGCCGATGGTTGAACCAATGCCGAAATCACTGCCCGTGATGGGCACTTCGGCGTTGACCGAATGGTTTGTGATATTGCGGCGCAGGGCAACATTGGTGGTGACGCCCGACCGCCATGTTTCGCTGTCGAGCATCTGGCGTGTGAAGCCGGAGGCTAATGTTGTCTGCACCTCGCCAGCGGGCAGGGTAAGCACGGAACCGGCCAATGTACTGCGGACATCCAGATTTTGGTTCAGGCTGCTCGCCAGATCGGGTGCCAGAAACAACAGGTCCGCGCCAAAGCCTGCGGCAAACGGGTTTACCGTTCCCGCAAGGACGCCCGCGCGCAAAGCCGTATAGTCTGCGTTGCGCGTGGTGTGGGTTTCATTGTCGGTGCGTGCGTAATTCCCCGTCACCGTCCAGCGCCAACCGCCGAGCGCATGATTGAACGTGCCACCGGTTTGGAAAACATGCGTTTCGCTCTCGCGCTCAAGCGGGCGCGGCGTGTCGAAATAGCGGCTGAGCGTCACATCTTGACCGAACGGGGAAAAGGGGCTGCTGCCCGGCAACACGAAGCTGGTTCCGGGCAAGCCAAGCAAGGATGCGCTGCCATTCAGTGCATAATTGGCGTTGAGCGACAGCCCCGTCTGTGGGCCAAGCGATCGGCTCCATGTGCCATTGACTTCAAGCCGTTCGGTCCGTGGCAACAGCGTGCGGACATCGCCGATGTCGCTATCGTTCAGCCGGTTTGCAGTGCCTGCAAATTGCGCCAAGGTTGGGTTGGCAATGCCAATCGGCACGCCGGCCTGCGTGACCGTGGAACCGGCAGCAGCGTTGAGCGATGGCGATATCACGCCATTCAGGCCAAGGCCGCTGATATTCCCGCCACGGGCCAACAATGAACCATTGGAGGCAATCAGGTCGCGTTCGCTTTCGGTCAACGCGGTCGCGCGTTCCAGTTCCACATCAAGGTTGAAGCGCGTGCTGGCGCCAATGCGCGTCAGCGTTGCTTCCAATTCATTGCTACCAAAACCGCCAGCTTCGGGTTGTGCATGTTCAAACTCGGTCGCGAAGGATGCGAAATTGTCTTTCAGAATGAAGTTGATGACGCGTTGATCAGGGCGGTAGCCATATTTCAATGCAACTTCTTCGGGGAAAATCTGGACCTGCCGAATGGCCTCGGGCGGCAGATCGCGCAATTCGCGAAAGCCCGAAACGCGCTGACCATTGAGCAAGATGATGGGCATGCCGCCGCCACGGCCACGGCCCGAATTGGCTTGCGGTGCAACCGCCGCGACCAGATCGGTCAACGATGATGCGCCTAATGACGCAATATCGGCTTCGTCTAACTGTTCAACGGGTGGCACGTCGGTATCGACTGACCCGCGAATGCGTTCTGCGGTAACGACGATTTCACGCGATGCACCTTCTTCAACGGGCATGTCTTCGTCGTCTTCCGCGATTGCCACGGTGCTGCCGGTGGTCTGCACATCAACGGCCGCCATGGCGGGCGCAGCAGCCGTAGCAAGCAGGATGATGCTAAACGGAAAAATTTTCATTGGGGGAGAAGCTCAGTTTATATTGTTAACGCACGGGTTTCATAACGCATTATAACGCCGCGCACAGATGAACTTTGTAGCATTTTGTCGCAATTGCGTGAATATACTGTAGCGCTTCCCTTTTTCCAACATGTGGTTTAAAGGCGCAGCAAGTTTGGATTTTTGACGATTTAAGGGGCCGAATGGCAAAAGAAGAATTACTCGAAATGCGCGGTACAGTACGTGAACTGCTGCCTAACGCGATGTTCCGTGTCGAGCTGGAGAATGGCCATGAAGTTTTGGGCCATACCGCCGGAAAAATGCGCAAAAACCGCATCCGCGTTCTCGTGGGTGATGAGGTTTTGTGCGAACTGACCCCTTATGATCTGACCAAAGGCCGGATCACCTACCGCTTTAAATAAGGGCGGCAGACCTTGGGTCTGAATCCCACACTCATATTGGCATCATCAAGCCCGCGCAGGCGCGAATTGCTTGCGCGGCTTGGCGTCGTGCCCGATCGGATAGCCTCGCCGGACATTGACGAGATGCCGCGCAAGGGCGAAGTGCCGCGCGTCTACGCGCTGCGCATGGCCGAGGAGAAGGCTATCGCCGTTCCGCGCGCGCCGGGTGAAATTGTCATCGCAGGCGATACCACGGTCGCGGTCGGCCGCCGTATCCTGCCGCAAGCGGCCGATGGCGATATGCAACGCGGGTTTCTGGAACTGCTCAATGGCCGTCGCCATCATGTTTTGAGCGCGGTCGCCGTGATTGACGCGGACGGACGGATGCGCAGTCGCATTTGCGACAGCATCGTGCGTTTCAAGCGTTTGTCGTCCGAGGAAATCGAAAGCTACATCGCGTGCGGCGAAGGCCTTGGTAAAGCCGGTGGCTATGCCATTCAGGGTAGGGCAGAGGCGTTGATTGACTGGATGGCGGGAAGCCATTCGGGCGTCGTTGGCTTGCCGCTGTATGAAACGCGCACCTTGCTACGTGCATCGGGCTATACGCTTGCCTGAACTTTGGCGCGACGATGCACCGGGCGAACGCCGCGCCGCCTACGTCGAAGACGGTCAAATCGTCGAAATTCATATTCAGCGCGATGCGCATTGGGTGCTTGGCGAATGCGGTATGGGCCGTGTCGACCGGCGTACACCGGCGGGCGCTTATATCATTACCGAAGATGGCAGCGAAGTTTTGCTGCGCAGTAAGATGGGCGCGGCAGAGGGCACACATGTGGCGTTTGAAGTGACGCGGGAAGCCATCGCTGAGCCTGGCCGCGTTAAGTTGCCCGAGGTTATCTTGCGCGACGGCTTGCCTGAAGACCATTTGACGAAAGACGGTCTGTGGGAACAGCGTCTGGCGGCTTTTGGCTGCTCGACTGCTACGCAGGCCTTCGATGACGGCTTTGACATCGCCATTGCGGGCTATGCGCAGGTCGGGGATGTCATCATCAGCTTTCAACGTACCAAGGCCGGACTGGTATTCGATGTCGACGGTATTGGGGATGCCTTTGCGATTAACCGCATCGCTGCCGTGGAAATCGCGCGGCTGCTGCGCCTGTATCAGGTGGGTGCGATGGTCATAATCGATTTTGTGTCGATGGAGGCCAAAACCCAGCGCGCGGAGATTGCGAACATTTTTGACGCGGCATCCGCAAAAGACAGCCGTCCCTTCGAACGCACCGCGATCAATGGCTATGGCCTTATGCAAGTGGTGCGCGCCCGGCCGCGGCCGTCAGTGCTCGATCATCTGTTTGGCACCCGCATTGCCGCCTTGTCCGACGAAACGCAGGCCTATTGGTTATTGCGCAGCGCAGCGCGGTCGTCCGGGTTTGGAGTTAGAACGATAACGGCTCGCCCTGCGGTGGCGCATTTGCTGTTGTCGGAACGCTGGCAGCCGCTGCGCGCCGAATGCGCGCGTCTGGCGGGGGCAGGGGTTGCGGTTGTTGCAGATGAAAATGCCACAGGCTATGGGCATGTGCATGTCGCGCAAAGCTAATCAATGCCCTTTATGTGGGAAGCCACAACAGCCTGAAACCAAACCTTTTTGCAGTCAGGGATGCAAGGATCGCGATCTGCTCAAATGGCTGGATGAGGGCTATCGCGTGCCTGGTCCACCGGCGGATTATGCAGATAGTTTTGGCGGAGACGACATAGACTGATTTTGCGCTTGCCAAGGGGCGTATCGTCTCTCTATAGGCTGCGCTCCCACGCGGTTTTTACCGTGTAGCCCGAGTAGCTCAGGGGTAGAGCAGCGGATTGAAAATCCGCGTGTCGGTGGTTCAAATCCGCCCTCGGGCACCATTTTCCGGTGTTTTATATGTATCCAGCGCGCGGCCTGTTTGGCCGGTCGTCCGCTTTTGTGCGCCGTTCTTCGGCAATGGACAAAGAAAAAGCCGGAGCAGCACTGCTGCCCCGGCTCAATCTGCCCTGAGGTTCTCAGGATATTAGAACTTGTACTTCACCGAAGCACCATAAGTGCGTGGTGCGTTTGGATAGCCCGAAATGGAACCGGACTGCACAACGCTTGGGAAAATGACGGAGAGATATTTCGCATTCGTCAAATTGCGGCCCCAAAGCGAGAACTGCATACCACTGTCCATACGCAACGTGATCGCTGCACTCAGGTCATTAACTTCGCGCTTATACTGACGCCAAGCTGGGTTTTCGTTAATAACGACCTTTGATTCATTGTGGTAATCGGCGTTCAGGATCAGCGCATTGCCGTCGTTCAATTCCGCCGTGTAAGTTGCACCCAATGTTGTCGACAGTTTTGGAATGCCAGGTACCGCTTGGCCACTGACGTCGCCAAATTGCGATCCAACATAGCTGTCATATTTGGAGTCGAGATAGACAAAGGCTGCACGCAATTGCAGTGCGTCGGTCGGATTGACACTGCTGTCAAATTCGATCCCCTTGACTGACTGCTTACCGGCATTGGACAAAACAAAGCCCGTACCGATGAAGCTGTTGCCCTGGAAGTTTTTGATCGATTGATCAAAGACTGTCAGATTGAAAGCAACACGGTCCCATTTCGCTTTCAGACCCAATTCCATGACCGCTGCCTCTTCAGGAAGCGCATAACGCGTACCGCTGGTGAGGTTAGCCAAGGCAAGACCCGCGGTCCGAATGGCCGACGGTGTTATCGGTGCGCCTTGTGCAGGTGAACCCGCGACGAAATCCGAAACGAATGGACGCGAGTCAATCGACATGTTCCAAGATGTCGCCTTAAATCCAGTACCATAGCTGGCATACAGGTTGATATTGTCTGTGGCTTCCCAGGCAATACGTGCCGAATAGGTCAGCTTACCATCGCTGGTACGGCCATCTTCAACCGCATTTGGCAGGTTCAGGAATGGCGGCAAGAATTGCAGCGCCTGAAGGCCGAGGAACGGGTTACAAGCGGTTGGTGCACCATTTCTATTCGGGCAAGCCGTGATGCGCGGATACAAAGTGCTGGTATTTCCGGCTGCACCTGTCGGTATAACCGCAGGGACGCCGGCGGCACCAGCAACCTGGATCAAATCGATGCTTGAGAAAACATCGGTAATCCGAATGTCGCTCGCAAGATTCTTCTTATCCTTGGTGTAGTTGAAACCACCCGTCAGAACGAGGCCGTCGGTGAGTTCAAGGTCCGCAGTACCGAAGATGGAATAGGCTTTGTTCTTATAATCCCAATCTTCAAAACGTCCTTGGCCTTGGCCACCAAATGGAGCGGCGGTTGAAGGGACGCCTGCCAATGCGCGGATGAGTGCTTCATTGCTGGCATATGCACCGCCGGTGAAGGCGTTTGCATAATTGCGGAAATCACGACCGAGCGTCAGTGCCTGTTTGTTGTTGATGCTTTCGTCAAAATAATAAGCACCCAGCAAGAAGTTGAATGGACCGTCAAAATCCGACGCCAAACGCAATTCCTGCGTTTTTGTGGTGATGTCCACATCGCCGCGGTTTTGTCCGATGAGGTCAGCGCTGGTGAAATCACTGTCCGCGTTCGTTTTTGCGCGTGATTCACGATAGGCGGTGATTGAGGTCAGGCTCAACGAACCCATTTCATAATCCGCCTGCATCGAGACACCACCATTGGTGATTTTGTTTTCCGATGCAAAGTTCTGATATTCGCTATAGCTGAAGATACCAGCGGAGTTTACGCGACCACCGATAGCACGAATGGCTGCGCCGGTTGGACCGTCCAAGATATTGCCGACGAAGCAGCAATTTTCGTCAATCTTGTCATAGTCACCGATGAAGCGGAGCTTGAAGCTTTCCGAAGGTTCGATCAACAATTGTGCACGGCCATACCAGCGGTTACGCTCGCTTGTTTTTGATCCGTCAACCAAGTTGGTGCCGTAACCGTCCGCTTTGTTGATGCCGCCAGCAAGGCTGAAAGCAACATTGTCTGCGATCGGGCCAGTGACATCGGCCTTCGCTACGATTGCGTTACGATTGCCATAGCTGAGTTCAGCCGAACCGCCGAATTCATAGCTTGGTGCTGCAGTCACGATCGAGATAACGCCAGCCGAGGCGTTTTTGCCGAACAGGGTCGACTGTGGACCGCGCAACACTTCGACGCGTTGCAGGTTTGGAAGATCGCTGATCGCTGCAGCGGAACGCGAACGGTAAACGCCGTCGATGAACACGCCAACCGAACCTTCGATGCCTGGGTTGTTGGCGCCGTTGCCGAAGCCGCGAATGATGAAGTTCGTGTTGGCCGAGCTTTGCAGCTGGCTGACGCGGAGTGAGGGAACGAGTGTCTGCAGATCCTTAAGGTCGCGCACTTGGGCGCGTTCGATTGCAGCAGCCGAGGTCACCGAAACAGCCACTGGCACTTCTTCAAGTGTCTGTTCGCGCTTCGTTGCGGTTACGATGATGACATTTTCGTCAGCTTCGTCGCTTGCCTGTGGCGCAGTGTCTTGTGCGAACGCTACCGAGCCAGCGCTCAGCGACACAATGCTGATCGTTGACAGCATTGCAGCCTTCAGCAGATGATTTCCGAATTTCATATACACTCTCCTGTTGATCACTTTCCTAAGGCTTTCCGCCCTTTTTATTGGGGATGAAAGCGTAATTTGCCCCCTGCATCCCTTTGAACAGCCTTAAGGCGTAATAGGCTGTTAACGTTTGAAATGCTGCGCAGCAAATAGTTAGTTTCATTTGCAGAAATATAGCGGAAACTGCGATAAAAATGTTACGCACGTAACACGCGCTCAAATATGGAATTTCGCAATGCCCAAGATGGTCAAAAAATCAGACTTGCCGTCAAAAATATGCGCGGCATGTGAAAAGCCGTTTGCGTGGCGCAAAAAGTGGGCGAAAGATTGGGAAAATGTGCGCTTTTGTTCGGATCGGTGCAGGCGCGCGCGTTAAGCACCTTCTGGAGGGCCGCTGGTGCAGCGCATCAGGTTGCTGCGACGCTGACGGCTTCATCATCCGCCCACCGCGCCAGAAGCAAGCCAGCGCGTGCGATGCTGACTTCCTCTCCATGTTTTTGCGCAAGCTGTGCGCAAATGTCCACAAAGCGCAACGCCGGATTCATTTGCATGAAAATTTCCGCTTCGTCGGCATCAACTATCCTAAAACACGGGGCCCAATCGCTTCTCCAAACAAGGATGTCGATCGGAACTTCCGCAGTTTTGGGCACTGGCGGGATTTCGGCGCGCGACAGTGCGGACCAAATCTTCGCTGCGTTGCTGGTGTGACGCAGCACTTGGCCCCCCGACGCATGCGTGAGGGACACCTGTTCCCAATCGAGATGCGTGAACATCTCACGGGATAAGGGCAGTCGGTCGGCTGCAGTCTGGGCGTCGCTCAGCGCCAGTTCCAATTCGGCAAGTTCGTGTGCGACCAGATCATTGGGAAATAGCGTGCCGACTTCAGCGGCAAAGGATGCAGGGTAGGCGTCAAGCGTCCACGCGACTGGCGGCTGCGCCATGATATGGCAACGGGCGCCTGCGTGAAACCGGTCGCTGCCAAGCCATGTTCGCGTGTGGGGAAATGCGTGGTCAAGGCAATCTAGCAATTGCGTCCGGTAATTGTTGAGATAGACGTTAAGCCCTGGCTGCGCGGCATCGCCGAAGTCGGCGACGTAATCCGGGTTTCCGGTTTCGAGCCATCCCCTCATGGCCTGCTGTATGCTGGCGAGGTTCAATGTCCCAATCCACGCTTTGCGGCAGCGTCCGCCCGCGCACGTGCCATTGCAAGTTCGTCGAGCAATTCGCCAATCGGGGGGATATTGTTGTCGCGTTCAATCATAACCGCAACGGGCCCGGCGCGGGTCATTGCCGTCTCAAAAAGATCCCAGACGGCGTCGCAAACGGGTTGATCGTGTGTATCGACCAGCACGTCCTGACCTTGGCTGTGGCCAGCGATATGGATCTGCCGCACATCAGCCATAGGAAAGTGCGCGATATAATCCGCAGGATCGAAACCCAGATTGCGGGCGCTTACATAGACGTTGTTCACATCCAGCAGCAGGCCGCAGCCAGTTTGCGCGCACAGTTTGGAGAGGAAATCCCATTCGGGCATCTCTGACTCGGTAAAACCCAGATAGGCGGACGGATTTTCGAGCAGTATCTGTCGCCCAAGTATATCTTGCGCCGCGTGAACATGGTTAGAAACGATGTCCAGCACCTCCTGCGTATAGGGCAGCGGGAGGAGGTCGTGCGAACTAAAGCCCGGGACCCGGGTCCAGCATAAATGGTCTGACACGAACAAAGGGTCGATCACATCGACCAATGCCCGAAGCCTCTGCACATAGTCCCGATCGAGACCTGATACGGAGCCTACCGACATCGAAACACCGTGCAAGGCAACCGGGCATTTTTCCCGGACAGCCAATAAGTCCGCGAGCGGACGACCGCCGGGAAACATGAAATTTTCCGAGATTAGCTCGGCAAAATCGAGTTGCACATTTCCCGATAGGACGTCTTCATAATGTGGCTTGCGCAGGCCCAGCCCGAACAACGTCATTGGCTGTTGCTCATGACTGGTTCAGCAAGCGAATTACTACTTGGCAGACTTGGCAGGGGGAGTGGTCTTGCCACCTTCTTTTTCGCATGTGCCCTTGGCGACATATTTCCATTCGCTAGGGGCATTATCGGATTTTGCCTGTCCTGCGCAGCTATGAACGCCATTCGCGTCAGCGCAGTCATTCTTGCCTGCCTTTGCAATGCCATAGCATTTTTCTTTGTCACCGGCTGCTGCTGCAGGCGTGGTGCTAAGCGCGACCGATACGGCGAGAGCCGCAATAGCGAATTTATGTTCGGTTTTCATGATCACTATTTTCCCATTTCATTAGATTTCGGTCGACATGATGCCAGCTAGTCCAATTTATTTTACAAGTATATGTAAAAGCGGGGAGGGCCTTTCGTGCGCGCCCCACATGGATGTCCGTGCATCAATGCACTTTGCCATATAATGCGCCCAGTGAATGGACAGTCCGCACAACGCCATTGGCCGCCGCGTTAACTTGGTTCGGCAAGATACCTACTTCTTACTAGGGGGCATGATTTTGCCGCCAATTTTCTCGCATGTGCCTTTGGCGACGTATTTCCAGTCGTAAGGATTATTATTTGCTTTTGCTTGGCCTGCGCAGCTGTGGCTTCCGTCCGCACTAGCACAGTCATTGGCACCGGCTTTGGCAACACCAAAGCATTTTTCTTTGCTTGCTTTGTCACTCGCAGCCGCAGCAGGCGCGGTGCTGAGTGCGACTGATATGGCAAGCGCCGCGATGGCATATGTACGGTCTGATTTTAAGGTCATTTTTTGCCCCATATTGTGAAGATTGACTGTATAATAGTGCACCTAATCGAAAATATTTTTCAAGTATATTTGAAACTTACACGCACCACCCCAGCCCCGCAGTTAAGATGGACAAAAAGTGGCCGTAGATAGGCGTATAACGATCACGGCGGCCATCGGTATATTTGGCTTTGGGCCTATCCGGTGGTTCTTTTCATGGTGCCGTTTGGTGTTATATCTTCCCAAAACCGAAAATTGAAACATCCGTCGCCAGACAAAAGAGCTGCAAACGATTGCATGGCTTCGCAATCTATGCAAATATCTTGTCCATAGATCAGAATTTGGGGGAGGATATCACATGCAAATCGCTGGCAAACCGCGATTGTCGCTCCTGAGAATCATCGAAATGAACATTGGCTTTTTTGGCCTACAGTTCAGTTTCGGCCTGCAACAAGCCAATATGGGGCCAATATACGGCTTCCTTGGGGCGGATGAGGCGACGATGCCATTGCTTTGGCTCGCGGGGCCGATGACGGGCCTTATCATTCAACCCATTGTTGGGGCGATGAGTGACCGGACCAACTCGCGTTATGGCCGCCGGACGCCCTATTTCCTCATTGGTGCGATCCTGTGCAGCATCTGCCTGTTTCTGATGCCGTACAGTGCGGCACTCTGGATGGCGGCGTCGCTGCTCTGGATATTGGATGCCGGCAATAATATTACCATGGAACCGTATCGGGCCTATGTCGCCGACCGATTAGTGCCGGAGCAACGCGCCGTCGGTTTCCTGACCCAAAGCGCCTTTACCGGATTGGCGCAAACGCTGTCCTATCTGGCGCCGACCTTGCTGACATCGTTTGTCGCCAAAGATGTGCTCGACGATAATGGCATTCCGGTCATTGTCCGCATCGCGTTCATTATTGGCGCGATCCTGTCTATTTCGACGATTATTTGGTCGGTCTGGCGGGTGCCCGAGCTGCCTTTGACCGATGCGGAAAAAACGGCCATCGATGCCAAGCCGATGACGGTGAAGGCAACGATGATGGAAATCGTGGACGCCATCCGCGATATGCCAAAGCCGATGCGGCAACTGGCCGTTGCTATGTTGTGCCAATGGTATGCGATGTTCGCATATTGGCAATATATCAGCTTTGCCGTGGGCCGTTCGATTTATGACACGAGCGATCCAACCAGCGCCGCCTTTCGCGACGCCACGCTCACCGCGCAGCAGGCCGGGGCATTGTATAATTTCATCGCCTTTTTGGGCGCATTGCTGTTGATACCCATTGTTGCGCGATTGGGGGCGCGCCTGACGCATGCCATATGTTTGGCAGCATCGGGCATCGCCATGTTGCTGTTGCCGGGAGTTGACACGCCCGCGGCGCTTTTTGTGCTGATGATCGGGATCGGGATCGGCTGGGCCGGGATGATGGGTAATACCTATGTCATGCTGGCCGATTGCATTCCGGCGGATCGAACCGGAATTTATATGGGCATTTTCAACATGTTCATCGTGATACCAATGTTGATCCAGTCGCTCACAATGCCATTGATCTATCGCCCGTTGCTCGGTGGAGATCCGCGCAATGTGTTGTTGTTGGGCGGCGTGCTGATGATAATGGGGGCGGCAGCCACATTGTTCATTAAGGCAGGCAATCGGGCGCCGGTTGAAAGAGCGTCCTTTGGCGGGTAAGGATGCGGGAAGGGGCTCTTTGCCATGCGGCAAAAGCGCCGTTTGGCGCATTATTGCGCGATCAAAGGGGTGAGTGAAGCGGATGGCTAATCAGGGCCGGATGACAATGAGTGGCCTTGCGAAATTGTCTGGCGTTGACATTTCCACGGTTTCCCGCGCGCTGAATGACAGCCCGTTGGTTAATGGCAAAACCAAAGACCATATACTGAAGCTTGCGCATGAAACCGGCTATGCGATCAACGCCCGGGCGCGCAATTTGCGCAAGCAATCCAGCCAGACATTGGGTATCGTGATCCCCGTTTATCCGGGCTCTCACCAGAATCTTTCCGATCCATTCTTTCTGGAAATGATCGCTGCTGTGTCACAGGCGGCGGCAAAATTTGATTATGACCTCATCATCAACCTGCCCAATAGCCCGTCGGAAATTGCTGAGCGGCGCTTATTATTGTCCGGAAAAGCCGATGGTTTGATTGTTATCGGGCAGGCCGGACGCATTGAAAGATTGCGGTCATTGGGTGATGCCGCCGACCGTGTTGTGGTGTGGGGCGGCATGATCGACGCGGCGGACTATACGCTGGTCGGCAGCGATAATTTCGAAGGCGGGCGACTTGTCGGAGAGCATCTCAAGAACATCCGCCGCCGCAGGGTCGTGTTCCTGGGGGACATTGACCTTCCTGAGGTCGCGTTGCGCTACAATGGTTTGATGTCCGTTTGGAATGGTGACAGCGCTGACACGTCCGTGATGCATGTACGATCATCCTTTGACGGGCATGAAGCCTATCGCCAAACGCTGGCTTTGTGTGACGGTGCGGAACGCTTTGATGCCATTTTTGCGGCGTCCGACGTGTTGGCCATTGCTGCAATCCATGCTTTGCAGTCCAAGGGCCTTCGCGTACCCGAAGATGTCGCTGTCGTGGGATATGACAATATCGGGCAAGCGGCCATGATTTCTCCCGGCCTGACCACCATTGATCAGAACATCAAATTGGGCGGCGAAATTTTGGTCAATACGCTTGTCGATAAGATTGCGGGCAATCCTGTCCGCGCAACCTTGACGCCCACAACGCTTGTGATTCGCGGAAGCACAGTCGGCGGTTAATTTCAAAACCACCGGGATCCAGCGACAGGGCTGGGACGCGATTTTTCTTCTCCGTAAAAGATCACATAAAATTCTGAAATATATGGGATATTTTTACACAAATTCACATTTTAGCAGTCTTTGCAATCGGTTGTATTTTTATATTGCAATCGTTTGTTTTTAGGCATATCCATGAGGAACAAAGTCAATAATTGTGCCAAAACGAACGGCGAAATTGGGAGGATATCTTAGATGAAGTTGATCCATCGCGTCTTGATGACAACAGTGGCTACCACAGCCTTTTTTAGCGCGAGTGCCTATGCACAAACCGCGCAACCCGAGGAAGCGGCGGCAGAAAATGATGCCATTGTTGTCACCGGCGTGATTTCGTCCGCGGGCCAAAACAAAATCGACACCTCGATTTCCGTATCATCCTTGAGCGCGGATACCATCGCAGACAGCAATCCGACCAACCTTGCAGAAGTTTTCCGTCAGCTGCCAGGTATTCGTTCAGAGAGCTCATCGGGTGGTGGTAACTCCAACATCAACGTGCGCGGTATTCCGATCTCAACCGGCGGCGCGAAATTCCTGTCGCTTCAAGAAGACGGCCTGCCAATTCTTTTGTTTGGCGATCATCTTTTTGCGCCAGCCGATGGTTTCTATAAATCAGACACGACCTTGGCGCGCGTGGAATCGGTTCGTGGCGGCACGGCCTCGACACTCACCACCAACGGCCCAGGCGGTATCATCAACCTGATCGGCAAGACCGGCAAAGATGGCGGCGGCTCGCTTGGCTTCGGCATTGGCCTCGATCACACCGATTATCGTGTTGACGCCGAATATGGGGCGAATATCGCAGACGATCTGTATTTCCACGTCGGCGGTCACTTCCAACAGGGTGGTGACTATCGCAACTCCGGATATGATCCTGTTTCGGGTGGCCAAATTCGCTTGAGCGTGACCAAAGAATTTGACGCTGGCTATGTCCGGTTGACGGGTAAAGTCATCGACAAGAAAGAGCAGGCTTATTTCCCGCAGCTCGTTTCGCGCACCGGGAATGCGACCAGCGGCGTCGTTGGCACCAGCCTCGGCAATTTCAGCGCGGCCAACCATAGCCTTTACAGCAATCTGACCCGCAATGGTCTGGCCGTAAACGGACGCAACCAGTTGGAGCCTTATGATACCGCCGACGGTCTGCATCATAAAGTAAAGTCCATTGGTCTTGAAACCAATTTTGATCTTGGTGGCGGTATCGAATTGTCGACCAAGTCGCGCTATCAGGATATCTCGGGTCAGTTTCTGGGCTTCTTTAGCTATGGCGCTTTGAACGCGGCTTCGCTCGCGGGTGCGACCTATTTCAACGGACCACGCGCAGGCACGGCTGTGACATCGTCAAACCTGCCCAACGGCTTTGCAACGGAAGTGGCAGTCTTTGACGTCAATCTCGACGATCTAAGCAACTTTGCAAATGACGCCCGTCTGTCGAAGACCTTTGAAATGGGCGGTTCGACCGTTGATGTCGCTGTTGGGCATTTCTTCATGCACCAAAATTTCAAACAGGATTGGCATTGGACGCGGCTTGTTACGACGACCGAAAATAATGCTGCGTTGATCAATGTTCCTGGATCGGTCAATGGCATTGCCGGCGTTAACCAGGCCTTTGGTTGGGACGGTTCGAACCGTAATTATGATCTTGAGGCGCAAGTAAGCTCGCCTTTTGCGGCGTTGGCCGTGAAAACGGGCGATCTGAGCGTCGATGCCAGCGTTCGTTATGACAATATGCGCCAGAATGGCATCAGGACAGCCGGCGCAGGTGCACCGTTTGACGTCAATGGCGATGGACGGATCACAGGATCAGAAGCCACGGTTTCGCTGAACACCGGCGTAGCCGATGCGCGCGCTGATTTCACCGCGAACAACCTTGCATGGTCGTTGGGTGCCAATTATCTGCTTGGCGACACCTTCTCGATCTTTGGCCGGGCATCCAGCGGTGCATCCTTCAACTTTGATCGCGCCTTGGATTTTGGTGTGCGTGATGGAAGCGGTGCCTTATTGGCTGGCGCAGAAGGCGCGTATGTAGATAAGGTCGACCAGTATGAAATCGGCTTTAAGGCGCAAGATCTCGAATTGGGGAACGGCAAGCTCGATGTTTACGGGACATTGTTCCTGTCGACGACAGAGGAATCGAATATCACGATTACGCCGCCAACCGGTCAGATCCGTAAATATGAAGCCAAGGGCCTTGAGCTGGAGGGCTATTATAAAAACGGAATCTTCGATCTGTACGCGACAGCGACCTATACCGACGCTGAAATCAGCGACGCCCGCAATTCTGCAGGTGTGGCGAACAGCGCACTCATTGGGAATAAGCCGCAGCGTCAGGCCCGCTTGATCTGGGCCGTAACGCCAAGTGTGAATTTGGATCAGGTTCGCCTGTCGGCAAGCTGGATTGGTACAGGCGACAGCTTTGCCAATGATGCGAACACGCTGACCCAAAAGGGATATTCGGTTGTGCATCTGACAGGTGCGGTGAACCTGACCGATAATCTGGAATTCTCGCTCAACGTGAACAACCTGTTCGACAAAGCGGGTATCACGGAATCTGCGAATGACGGACGTGAATCGCTCTTCGCGGGCGCGCCGAACACGGTCACCATCGGTCGTTCCATTCAGGGGCGCACCATGGCCGCAAATGTCCGCTTCAAATTCTAATTAAGAAGACACGAGAAACGGCGCCTGCTTTGTGCGGGCGCCGTTTTTGTTTGCGCGCGTGCGTTATGTCGCGGGCCCCGCAGTGGGTAAGCGACTAAAGCTTTTGTAGCGCTTCAAAATAGCTGCTGTTGGCCACTGTATCGCGCAGCACAAAATCACGCAGCTTGCTCCGCCGTTGGGCAAGTTCGCCCATCATGGCCTGTATTGGCGCGCTGGGTTCTGACGCCGGTATCGCTGCTTTGCCCCATCCCATACCATAGAGAACGAATTTGTAATTCGTGGCGGAAAAGCACTGGGTCGTGCTGTGAAAATCATAGATGCTGGGGACCGCTGTTTTCCAAGTCGCCAGATTGGCCTGAAGCGATGGTGGGATGGTCTTAGGATCGCAATTATCGCGCCAAAAGGCCGTGTCCCGGCGATTTGACAGACAGTAATGCATCTTCAGGAAGTCAGCGATGTTGTTGTAATGATTGTGCAGGATCCGGTTGTAGCTGGATTGGGGCTGTGATCCGCCCAGATAACGGGGCACAAATTCGAGCATGGCCCAATTGGCCATTTCAATAAGGTAAATTCCGGTCGATTCCAGCGGTTCCAAAAAGCCGCTCGACAGCCCGATGGCAACGCTATTTCCGCGCCATTGTTGGTCATGATAGCCGATCCGCATGTCCAGCCGCCGTGATTCCAGCATATCAACCGGTTGCTGCACATAGGCGGCGAGCTCGGCCTTTGCAGTATCATCATCAATATAACGCGAGCTGTAGACATGGCCCACGCCGCGGCGATCCTGAAGCGCGATGTCCCAGATCCAACCTGCGCTTTGCGCCGTAGACTTTGTGTAACCGATGACGTCGGAAAGGCTATCATTCGGCACCCGCGTCACAATGGCGCGGTCCACAAACAAGGTGTCGGAAAGGCTGTTGAATATGTTCTGTTGGTCTGAATTGATCAACCGTGCCGCAAAGCCGGTGCAATCGATGAACAGGTCGGCTTCGATCCGCTCCTTATTGTCGAGGTGCAATGCGCTTATGTCGTCAAAATCCCGATCAATTTGGATGACTTTTTGAACTTTGTGGCAAACACCGCGCGCCTTGCTATGTGTCTTTAGATATGTCGCCAACTTGCCAGCATCGAGATGATAAGCGTAAGCCAGCGCGCCATCATAAGGCTTGTCGCTGAAATTCTTCGGCGCCTGACCGCGCCGTGCGATTTCGGCCTGCACGGAAAATTGTTCGGCATAAGGCGCGCGTTGTTCCAAGGGCAGTTGCAGCCATTGCCACGTCGCATCCTTGCCCGCGACCATGATTTGGTCGCCAAAGGGGTGGAAATAGCTATTGTTACCGCACAATTGGGGGTCGTCGCGCCAATTGATGAATTCAATGCCATGTTTGAATGTCGCGCCGCAGGTTTTGAGGAAGATATGTTCTTCAATGCCGCATGCGGCCAGCGTTTGGCGGATCGACGGAATGGTGGCTTCGCCGACGCCGACGGTTGGAATATCTTCGGCCTCTATAACTGTGATCTCAACGGGCCGGTTCAATGTGTGCGGCAGCTGGTTTTGCAAAAATGCCGCCGTCAACCAACCGGCGGTGCCGCCACCGACAATGACGATTGCTACGGCACTGCCTGCATCATTTTTTGCCATTCACAGCCCTTTTTGCGAGTTCAAAGGCACCCGCAATGCCGGAGCGTGTGCCAAGGCCCGGCGGCGTGATGATCGCGCCAGCATCCACGCCGAAATAGCTGCCCACACGCTTTTGGGCCTGTTCTCTTATCTTATCGAGAAGCCCCGCGGTTTGCATCACCCCGCCACCCAAAATAATGCGCTGCGGAGAATAAAGCGCAATTTGGGTCTGACAAAGTTGCGCGAGATAATCGGCAATGATGTCATGGGCGACATGGTCAGGCGCCAATTCGGAGAGCGAAGCGCCCCAGCGGGCCTTAATCGCAGGGCCGG
>Ga0187843_10000040_pt1 | contig 105908 bp, 117 predicted proteins | sample SpaLakP09_SKY_43_FD_134516 | JGI IMG/M metagenome (GOLD analysis project Ga0187843, IMG submission 134516) | Oligotrophic lake water microbial communities from Sparkling Lake, Wisconsin, USA - SP09_SKY_43 | ecosystem: Environmental > Aquatic > Freshwater > Lake | place: USA: Sparkling Lake...
GGCTATGGCCTGCGCATCGTCGGCTGGCGCGACATGGACGGAGAAGACCAATCGTAAGGGATCCCTGGCGCATCCTCATCGTTGAGGCGCGCTTCTATGACGACCTGGCTGACGCCCTGCTGGAAGGGGCGAAGGATGCCCTGCGCGCGCGGGGTGCCGATTTTGACGTCGTCTCGGTGCCCGGCGCCCTTGAGGTCCCGACCGCCATCGCGCTTGCCGAGGAAGCCGGCCGGTTCCCGACCGCGCCCCGCTATGACGGCTATGTGGCCCTGGGCTGCGTGATCCGTGGCGAGACCTACCATTTCGAGATCGTTTCGGATCAGTCCGCCGCCGCCCTGAGCAACCTCGGGCTGAAGGGACTGGTCATCGGCAACGGCATTCTGACCACCGAGGACGAGGCCCAGGCCTGGGCCCGGGCGCGGATCAGTGAAGGCGACAAGGGCGGCGGCGCGGCCCGCGCCTGTCTGGACCTCATTGCCTTGCGCAAGCGGCTGCGCGTAGGACTGGGCGCGTGACCGAACCCGCCAGCCTTCAATCCGTGCTCGAGCAACTCGCCGAGGCCGAAAAACAGCGCGCCGAGCCGCAGCTGACCAGCCGTCAGCGACGCGCCCGCACCGTCGCGCGCCTCGCCGCCGTCCAGGCGCTCTATCAGATGGAGCTGGCCGGTGAGGGCGTGGACACGGTCATTTCCGAGTTCTCGAACCATCGCTTCGACTCCGACATGGAGGGCGAACCTCTGGCCGAGGCCGACGAGGACTATTTCGCCGAGATCGTGCGCGGCGTGGTCGGGGGGCAGCGCGACATCGACGCCGCCGTGAAGGCGCGGCTGGCCTCGAACTGGCGTCTGGAGCGGCTGGATTCGACGCTTCGGGCCCTGCTGCGGGCCGGTGCCTGGGAGCTGCGCGACCGCCATGATGTGCCGCGAGAGATCGTGATCGATGAGTACGTCGAACTGGCCAAGGCCTTCTTCGACGACGCCGAGGCGAAATTCGTCAATGCGGCGCTGGACGGTGTCGCCCGGGACGTCCGCCCGAAAGCCTGAGGTGAACCCATGCCCGCGGTCGATGTCGCCGGCGAGTTCGAGACCATCCGGCGGCTGTTCGCGCCACTCGCCCACCCGGAATGGGGCCGCGGGCTGGCGGATGACGTCGCCGTTGTGCCGTCGCGCGCCGGATATGACCTCGTCCTGACCAAGGACGCCCTCGTTGAGGGCGTCCATTTCCTGCCGACTGATCCGCTGGACACGGTGGCCCGCAAGCTGATGCGGGTGAACCTGTCCGATCTGGCCGCCAAGGGCGCAGAGCCGTTCGGCTATCTGCTGGCCTGCCACTGGTCGCCCCGCTGCGGCTGGCCCGAGCGGATGACTTTTGTGGACGGCCTGCGCGCCGATCAGAAAGCCTTCGGCGTCGCCCTCCTGGGCGGGGATACGGTGGCCACGCCCGGACCGGCCAGCTTCTCCATGACGTTGCTGGGCTGGACGCCCAAGGGGCGCACGGTCGGCCGCGCCGGTGCCCGTCCCGGCGATCTGGTGTTCGTCACCGGCGCGATCGGCGACGGCTGGCTGGGGCTGGAGGCGGTGCAGGGCAGGCTGTCGATCGACGCCGAGCGGGTCGTGGCCCTCTCCGACCACTACCGCGCCCCGATGCCGCGCATCGAGTTCGCGGGACCCGTTCGCGATATGGCCACGGCCTCGATCGACATCTCCGACGGACTGATCGCCGATCTCGGCCATATCGCCGAGGCCGGGCGGGTCGGTATCGAGATAGAGCTGGAAGCCGTGCCTCTGTCCGCCGCCGGCCATGCGTGGTTCGACGGCCGGGTCGACGCCCAGGCGGCGCTGGAGAAACTGGTCACCGGTGGCGACGACTATGAGATCGCCTTTACGGCCTCACCGCGTGACGAGGCGGTCCTCCGCCGGGAAGCGGACCGTCGTCATCTTCGTCTGACCCGGATCGGCCGTGTGACCGCGGGGCAGGGGGTCGTCGCCCGTCTCGGCGGCCAGCCGCTCACATTCGACCGCCCGGGCTTCACGCACGGCTGACAACGAATTCTCAAGGCGTCGGCTTCACTGTGGGTCCATGCGCCGTCGTGACCTCATAGCCGCCACCGCCGTCCTCTCAGCTGTCGCCCCGGCGGCCCTGGCCGAGGACGCGCCCGCCGCCGCCGCGAGCCTGAGCATGCCGGGCGTCGGCCTGCCGATCATTGCCGGCGGGCGACTGCGCAACTACGTCTTCGTGTCGCTTCGCCTGCATCTCGGCGGATCGGCGACGCCGGAGACGATGCGCGGCAAGGAGGCCTATCTGCGCGACGCCCTGGTGCGCGCCGGCCACCGGACGCCCTTCGTGGTGGCGGATGACTGGACCCGAATCGATCCCGCGGCCCTGTCCGCCAGCCTGATCCGGTCGGCGGCGACCATCGCCGGGCGCGGCTCCGTTACCCGGGTCGAGATCATCAGTCAGGTTCCGCGTCGCCGCACTGCTGTCCAGACCGGCTGATCAATATCGCCTGTTGCGTCGCCTGCCGGTATTTGGCACGTTTCCGCCGCAATTCCCCAAGGACGCAACATGCGTCCGGTGCGCACGGGGGGACCGGAAGGCGGAAAGAGGCGGCTAACGCCCACCGCGCCAAGGGACCGGGCGTCTGAAGATCACAGGACTTGGAAACGTCATGAGCAACTATCTGTGGCTGGTCATCGCCGCAGGCGCGCTGGGGGTCCTCTATGGACTGATCCAGACCGCCTCGCTGATGAAGGCCAGTACCGGCAACGACAAGATGCGCGAGATCGCCGCGGCGATCCAGGAGGGCGCCTCGGCCTATCTCCGGCGGCAGTACACCACCATCGCCATGGTCGGCGTGGTGATCCTCGTCGCCGCCTATTTCCTGATCGGCGAATGGGCCGCCATCGGCTTCGTCATCGGCGCGGTCCTGTCGGGCCTGGCCGGTTTTGCCGGTATGCTGATCTCGGTCAGGGCCAACGTCCGCACGGCGCAGGCCGCGTCGGAGAGCCTGGCCAAGGGTCTGGACCTGGCCTTCCGCTCGGGTGCTATCACCGGCATGTTCGTGGCGGGCGGCGCGCTTCTGGGCGTGGCCGGCTACTACGCCATCCTGACGGCGGGCCTGGGCTTTGAGTCCACCAGCCGCGAGGTCATCGACGGCCTCGTCGCGCTCGGCTTCGGCGCCTCGCTGATCTCCATCTTCGCCCGTCTCGGCGGCGGCATCTTCACCAAGGGTGCGGACGTCGGCGGCGACATGGTGGGCAAGGTTGAGGCCGGCATCCCCGAGGATGACCCCCGCAACGCAGCGACCATCGCCGACAACGTGGGCGACAACGTCGGCGACTGCGCCGGGATGGCCGCCGACCTGTTCGAGACCTATGCGGTGACCACGGTCGCCACCATGGTGCTGGCGGCGATCTTCTTCCGTGACCAGCCTTACGTCGACACCATGATGCTGCTGCCGCTCGCCATCTGCGGCATCTGCGTCGTCACCTCGATCATCGGCTCGTTCTTCGTGCGTCTGGGCAAGAGCCAGAACATCATGGGCGCCCTCTACCAGGGCCTGATCGTCACCGGCGTGCTGTCGGCGGTCGCCGTCTATTTCGTCATCGACGGCCTGGTTGCCGGCCCGATTGTCACCAACACCGGCCTGACGATCGAACCGATGAACCTGTTCTGGTCCGGCATGGTCGGCCTGCTGGTCACCGCGGCCATCGTGGTGATCACCGAATACTACACCGGCTCGAACTTCCGTCCGGTCCGCTCGGTGGCCAATGCCTCGGTTTCGGGCCACGGTACCAACGTCATCCAGGGCCTGGCCGTCTCGCTTGAGTCGACCGCCCTGCCGGCGCTGACCATCATCGTCGGCATCGTCGCCTCCTATCAGCTGGCGGGCCTGTTCGGCATCGCCATCGCCACCACGACCATGCTGGGCGTGGCGGGCATGATCGTGGCGCTGGACGCCTTCGGTCCGGTCACCGACAACGCCGGCGGCATCGCCGAAATGGCGGGCCTTCCCTCGGAAGTCCGGCATTCGACCGACGCGCTTGACGCGGTGGGCAACACGACCAAGGCCGTCACCAAGGGCTACGCCATCGGTTCGGCGGGTCTCGGCGCCCTGGTGCTGTTCGCGGCCTATACGTCCGACCTGGACTACTTCTCCGCCAACCCGGACCTGTTCCCGTTCTTCGCGGGCATGGGCGAGATCGATTTCGGTCTGACCAACCCCTACGTCGTCGTCGGCCTGCTGTTCGGGGGGCTGCTGCCCTTCCTGTTCGGCGGCATGTCGATGATGGCGGTCGGTCGCGCGGCCGAGTCGGTCGTGGCCGAGGTTCGTCGCCAGTTCCGTGAGAACCCGGGCATCATGACCTATGAGGTCAAGCCCGAGTACGGCAAGGCGGTGGACATCCTCACCAAGGCCGCGATCCGCGAGATGATCGTGCCGTCGCTGCTGCCGGTGCTGTCGCCGATCGTCCTGTTCGTCGCGGTCCTGTCGATCTCGGACAAGGCCACGGCCTTCGCCGCCCTCGGCGCCATGCTGATGGGTGTCATCGTCACCGGCCTGTTCGTCGCCATCTCGATGACCTCGGGCGGCGGCGCCTGGGACAACGCCAAGAAGGTCATTGAAGAGGGCTTCACTGACAAGAACGGCGTCGTTCACGGCAAGGGCTCCGAGGCGCACAAGGCCGCGGTGACCGGCGACACCGTCGGCGATCCCTACAAGGACACCTCCGGTCCGGCGGTGAACCCGATGATCAAGATCACCAACATCGTGGCCCTGCTGCTGCTCGCAGTCCTGGCCAGCGGCAAGGTGTTCTAGGACCCGCTTCCTGTCCTCCCGGGTCGCCCGGGAGGACAACGGCGTCCCGAGAATCAGAAAGGCCCCGGAGAGTGATCTCCGGGGCCTTTTTCTCTGTCGGTGAGGACTGCGACTATTCCCGGCGCTGCTGGCCCGGCTGGTCCTCGTCGGTGCGCGGAAGCTGGCCGCGGCCCACGTTGCCGAGCAGTTGCTCGAGGATGGTCAGCTGACGTCCGCGCGTCGGCGTCTCGCGATCGTTCATGGCGACCCGCTGGCCGTCCTCCAGGCCGAGGGTACGGACTTCGGACACCAGACCCGCGTCATTGAAGGTGATCTCGGTCACCGTCCGCTGGGTCACGTGGGGCCGGTTGTAGGTGTATTTCTCGGTCACCTGGCTGATGTAGTACCAGACATTGTCGCGCTCGAAGGTCGAGGTCGTCGACGGGGTCCCCAGTCGGGTCAGCACGGTCTGCTTCGTATCCGTACCCGCGACGATGTCCGCGGGCTTGGCGTCGATCGCCTGGAAGCCGTTCTGGCCCACGACCGGGGCGCAGGCGCTGGTCAGGGCGACAGCCGAAATAGCGGCGATCAGGAGTTTCGTACGGAGCATTTGCGGTGCCTGCGACTTCAACAAGGTCTTTGACCTAACCGGACCCGAGCCTTAGTTCAACGGCACGGCGGAAAAGGGGCCGTATGATCATGCTTCAAAATCTGTTCCGATCCCGTCCCCGCGAGCGTCTGGGCCAATCGCTGTATGAAGCGGTGGTGCGCCAGGCACGCGATCCGGCCTTCTACACGCGGTTCGGCGTGGCCGACCGTATCGACGCGCGGTTCGAGCTGTACACGCTCCATATCCTGCTTCTGGTCATGCGCTTGCGTGACGAGGGCGAGCGCGGCGCCGAGGCCGGGCAGGATCTGTTCAACACCTATGTGTCCGCGCTGGACCATGCCCTGCGCGAGCTGGGCGTGGGCGATGTCTCCGTGGGCAAGAAGATGCGGAAGCTGGGCGAGGCCCTGTACGGCCGCATGACCGCCTGGGAGGGTCCGTTGCGCGACGGTGATGCACCGGCGCTGGCCGCCAGCCTCGCGCGCAATGTCTATGAGAGCGAGGACATCGCCAAAGGCGAGGCGCTGGCCGCCTATGCCATCGCCAGCCGCGCCCGGCTGGCGGCCCAGTCCTTTGACGCCGTAACACGGGCCCCCGAGTGGGCGGAGACCGCCGCATGACCCTGCCCGACCTGCCGTACAGCGAGCCCGTGCGCCTCCATCAGGTCGCCGGGGGCGTGAAGCGGACGCTGGAGCCCGATGCGGCGGCGCGTGCGCGGATCGTCAAGGCGCTGGACCTGGCGTCTCTGGACGCCTTCACCGCGGAGATGGAATTGGCACCGTCGGCGGCGGGCTGGCGGCTGTCCGGGCGGGTGCGCGCCAGCCTGGCCCAGACCTGCGGAATCACCCTCGAGCCACTGCCGCTCGAGGTCGACGCTCCCTTCACGCTGAACCTCGCCGAGGCGGTGGAGGAAGAGTCCGACGAGATCGTCATCACCATGGACGACGAATCGCCTGACCTGATCGAGAACGGCCAGGTTGATCTGGGCCAGTACGCCGTCGAACAGCTGGCCCTCCGGCTGGATCCGTTCCCGCGCAAACCCGGTGCAGAGTTCGTCCAGCCCCCGGAACCCGCTGAAATCTCACCGTTCGCCGTGCTGAAGCAGCTTCGGCCGTCCGACGAAGGTTGACGCAGGGGCGACGCGGTTGCATCCCCCCGGTGCGACGCTATCGTCGCCACACTGACAAGCGCCGGACAGACGGCGCGACGGAGTCGAAACGGCTTGTCATCCCCTATCCTGATTTCGCTCGACGCCATGGGCGGGGACCACGGTCCGTCCGTTGTGGTGCCCGGCGTGCGTGACTACCGCCAGCGGCATGGCGGCGAAGGCGTCCGGTTCCTCCTCCACGGCGACGAGACCGCGATCCGCGCCGAAATGGTCAAGGCTGGCCTGACCGACGACCTGTGCATCGTGCGTCACACGGACAAGGTCGTAGCCATGGACGAAAAGCCCGCCCAGGCCATGCGGCGCGGCAAGGGCTCCAGCCTCTGGAACGCCATCGAGGCGGTCAAGCTTGGCGAGGCCGGGGCCGTGGTGTCCGCGGGCAACACCGGCGCGCTGATGGCCATTTCCAAACTGCTGCTGCGGATGTCCGCGCCCGGACTGGAAAGGCCCGCCATTGTGGCGAGCTGGCCGACGCCCAAGGGCGTCACGGCCGTGCTCGACGTGGGTGCCAATATCGAGAGCGACGCGGCGCAGCTGGTCGAGTTCGCGATCATGGGCGAGGCCTTCATGACCGCCGTCCACGGCGTCGCAAAGCCGACCATCGGCATCCTGAACGTCGGCTCGGAAGACGTGAAGGGCCATGAGGAGGTGCGCGAGGCGGCACGTCTGCTGCGCGAGGGCGGCTTCGGACTGGACTATTTCGGCTTCGTCGAGGGTACGGACATCGCCAAGGGCACGGTGGATGTGGTCGTGACCGACGGCTTCACCGGCAATATCGCGCTGAAGACGGCCGAAGGCGTGGCCAAATTCATCGCCGGCCTGATGAAGGAGGCCCTGACCTCCAGCCTGACGTCGAAGCTGGGCGCTCTGCTGGCGATGCCGGCCCTGAAGCGCATGAGCCGGAAGATCGACCCCAATGCCAACAACGGCGGCCCTCTGCTGGGCCTCAACGGCATTGTGGTGAAAAGCCATGGCGGGGCGACGGCGGGCGGCTTCGGTGCCGCGATCCGGGTCGCTGTCGAACTGGCCCGCAGCGACTATATGGAAAAGGTCGGGGCGAACCTGCAGCGGCTGACGGCCCTGCTTGAGGACCCCATCGTCAATTCGGCGGATGAACCCGCCGGGGAGAGCATTCAGTGAGCGTAGTCCGCAGCGCCGTGACCGGCGTCGGCTCCTTCCTGCCGGAACAGGTCGTCACCAACGCCGATCTCGCGAAGATCGTCGACACCTCGGACGAGTGGATCCAGGAACGGACGGGCATCCGGCAGCGCCATCGCGCCCGGGATGACCAACCGACCAGCGATCTCGCCACCGAGGCCGCCAGGCGGGCCCTGGTCGATGCCGGGCGCACCGCCGCCGACGTCGATATGATCATCGTCGCCACCACCACGCCCGACATGACCTTCCCCTCGGTCGCCTCCATCGTGCAGCGCAAGCTGGGTGCCCCGACCTGCATCGCCTTCGACGTCCAGGCGGTTTGTTCGGGGTTCGTCTATGCGCTCAGCGTGGCGGACGGCTTCGTTGCCCGCGGAATGGCGAAATGCGCCCTGGTCATCGGGGCCGAGGAGATGACCCGGCTGATGGACTGGACCGACCGGTCGACCTGTGTGCTGTTCGGCGACGGGGCCGGCTGCGTGGTTGTCGAGCCGCGCGAAGGGCAGGGGACCAAGGCGGACCAGGGCCTGCTGGGCTTCGCCCTGCGTTGCGACGGGACCAAGACCGACCTGCTGTATGTCGACGGGGGCCCCGCCACGACCGGGACCGTTGGTCACCTTCGGATGGCCGGGAACCAGGTCTTCCGCCATGCCGTGGTCAATATCGCGGAAGCCATCACTTCCGCCTGCGCCGCTTCCGGTATCGAAGTCGCCGATGTCGACTGGTTCGTGCCGCACCAGGCCAACCAGCGCATCATCAAGGGTGTCGGCGACCGCCTGGGCCTCGACGAAAACACGGTCATCTCGACCGTGGCCATGCACGCCAATACCTCGGCGGCTTCCATCCCGCTGGCGCTTGATTCAGCGATTCAGGACGGCCGGATCAAGCGCGGCGATCTGGTCCTGCTGGAGGCCATGGGCGGCGGTTTGACCTGGGGCGCATGCGCGTTTCGTCTCTGAGGCGATTTCCGGCTTTCCATTTGACGACGCTTGGCCTTTTATGTCCGTCGACCGACCTTTGGAGGGGAGCGGACCTTTGCCCGATCACCAGACCCTGACGCGCGCAGACCTTTGTGAAGCGGTTCACGAAGACGTGGGCCTGTCACGCCAGGAGTGCTCGGCCTTGGTCGAACGCACGCTCGAACTGATCATCGAATCGCTCGAGCGCGGCGAAACGGTGAAGCTGTCAGGCTTCGGCGTCTTCCAGGTGCGCGAGAAGCGCGCCCGCATGGGCCGCAATCCCAAGACCGGCCAGCCGGCGGCGATCCATCCGCGGCGGGTCATCAGCTTCCGCGCCTCGCAGATCATGAAGGGCCGGGTTCACGACGCTGTCGTGAGCGCCTGACGCCCGTGGCCAAGAGCCCGAACGCCTTCCGGACGATCTCAGAGGCGGCGACTGAGGTCGGCGCGCCCCAGCATGTGCTGCGTTTCTGGGAAACGAAATTTCCCTTCCTGACGCCGCTCAAGCGGGCCGGAGGCCGGCGGTTCTACCGGCCGCAGGACGTCGTGCTGCTCAAGGCCGTCAAGCGGCTGCTGCATGACGAAGGCCTGACCATCAAGGGCGTCCAGCGCCTCCACAAGGAGCAAGGGCTCAAGCGCCTGGCTCATTACGGTGACCCCGAGGGCACCGTGGCGTTCGAACCCGAGGGCGCCGCTCCGGCGGCTGTTTCGGCACCCGCCGCCACGGGCCAGTCGTCCATCCGCCTGCGTCAGGTGCTGGCCGAACTGGAAGGCGCACGCGCCCGTCTCGAAGCCGTCCTGTCGAGAAGCGCCTGAAGGCTGCTTTTTCGGTTTGCGACGCTGCGAACCCCGTCTATAGGGAGCGCCTCTCGGAGCGTGGCGCAGCCTGGTAGCGCACTTGACTGGGGGTCAAGGGGTCGCAGGTTCGAATCCTGTCGCTCCGACCATCTTCCGCTATGAAGACGGTTGGTTGAAGGGGTCGCTTTCGGGCGGCCCCTTTGCAATTCGGCCCTAGGTCTTGCCGCTCTCGGCCCATTTGAACAGCGGATACAGCGGCACGCCCCAGCCGACGCCGGCGACGGCGAAGACGGCGAGATCGATCAGCTGTCCGGGCGGCAGCAGACCACGCAGGGCGATCGCGCCCCAGATCCAGAATGCCATGAACAGCAGAACGCCGATCATGGCGACGAAGCGCCGGGTGCGCGGACCCATCAGCGCTTGCTCCTGAACAGGAAGAAGGCACCGAGGCCGAGGGTTGAGGCCGCCAGCGACCAAAGGACCCAGGTCCACTCCTCCATCGTGCTGGCCCCGAAGACGCGCACCGCCAGGAACCAGCCTGAAACGGCCGCAACGGCCGAGACCAGCGAGGTGGCGAACAGGCCACGACGGCCGCTGACCAGATCCGCCAGCCAGGCCAGGGCGAACGCCCCGAGGCACGCCATGATGATTTCGATGTACGGCAACCGGCCTCTCCAGACTTGCGGCGATGCGACGCCGAAAAGCGACTCGATCTCGCCGCACAGCGGGGGCATACCGCTCGGGCCGGCGTGATCCAAGAACGCAACGGCACTGTAACGGTCGGGACGGCAGGCGTCGAATGAAGCGTTTCATCGGTGGCGATCAGAATCGCGCGGTCGCCATCTGGCTGTTCTCGTGCGCCGTCCTCGTCTTCGCCATGGTCGTGGTTGGGGGCATCACCCGCCTGACCGGATCCGGCCTGTCGATCACGGAGTGGAAGCCCATCATGGGCGCCCTGCCGCCGATGAACGCGGCGGACTGGCACGAGGCGTTCGAGAAATATCGCGCCATTCCGCAATACACCCAGGTCAACGCCGGAATGAGCCTGGCCGAGTTCCAGGGAATCTTCTGGTGGGAGTGGGCCCACCGCCTGCTGGGCCGTCTGATCGGTGCGGCGTTCGCCCTGCCGTTCGCCGTCTTCCTGATCCTCCGCAGCCTGCCCCGGCGGCTGATCGTCCGGTGCGGCGTCCTGCTGGCGCTCGGCGGGCTGCAGGGGCTGATCGGCTGGTGGATGGTCTCCAGCGGGCTGTCGGAGCGCGTCGACGTCGCGCCTGAGCGGCTGGCGACGCATCTCGGGCTGGCCCTGGCGATCTTCATGGGTCTGATCTGGACCGGTCTGGAGGCCTGGAACGGCGAATCGCACAGTCGTTCGCCGGCGGGCTGGAGCCGGGGTGCCGCCGTCCTGCTGGGCGCGGTCTTCATCCAGTGTCTGCTGGGCGGACTGGTGGCGGGGGCCAAGGCCGGCTTCGTCTATACCGACTGGCCGCTGATGAACGGGTCCGTCCTGCCGCCGGTGGAATGGAGCAAGGGCGGCCTGGCCTTCCTGCACGACCAGGCGCTGGTGCAGTTCAATCACCGGCTCGGTGCCTATGGCCTGCTGATCGGCGGGACCGTCTATGCCGTGCAGGCCTGGCGCTGGCGGCTCGCTGAAGGGCTGGGCGCGGCGGCGTTCGTGGTCGCGGCGGCGCTTTGGCTGCAGGCCCTTCTGGGGATCGCCACCCTGATGAACGGCACGCCGCTCTGGCTCGGTGCCCTGCATCAGGCCGGGGCCGCGCTGGTGCTCGCGACGGCGACCGTCAATCTCTGGATGGTGCGGCGCTCGCAGGCGCGGCTGTTTACGTCCGGACCGAGGACCAGGGGCCTCTGATCGCCACGGTGATCCCCGGGTACTGGATGTTGACGAACAGCACCTCTCCGTCGGGCGAGAAGACCGCCCCGGCGAACTCGCTGTTTCCGGTGAAGACGTTTCGGGCGATGGTGTAGAGCTTGCCGTCCGGCGTAACGCCTTTGACGTGGTTCCGGATCTCGTCCGAATAGTTGTCCTCGCAGACGACCAGATGACCCCACGGTGCGACGGTGAGGTTGTCGCCCATGTTGATCGTCTTTTCGTCCGTGCTTTCAACGAACAGCTGGATCCGGCCCGGCCGGAGGCGCTCGCCCAGGGAGCCCTCGAACCGCGACGGAACATAGCGCAGGATCTGGCCCCGCTTGATCGGGCCGCCCGAGGTGGCGGTCAGATACAGTTCGCCTTCGCCCCAGAAGATGCCTTCGCCCCGCGACACCAGGGTTGCGCCGGCGGCGTGGCCGCGCATGCGGAGATCGCCGGCCGGGCTCTCGACATCCTCCAGATCGATCCAGACGACCTCGCGCCAGTCGCTGACGGACCAGATGCGGTCCACATTGTTCGAACTGTCCGATCCGCGCGCATCGCGGAAGGCCATGGCCTGCAGCCGGCCGCCCTCGGCCAGCTTGCCGGGCGTCGTGGGGATGAAGCGGTAGAACAGGCCGTCGGACTTGTCTTCGGTCAGATAGACGATGCCCGTGCGGGGATCGACGCAGACGGCTTCATGCTCGAACCGGCCCATGGCCTTGAGCGGTACGGGATCGGCCAGGCCTGTCCCGTTCGCCGGAACCTCGAAGACATAGCCGTGGTCCTTGGTGACGTCGCCCGAGCCGGACGTTTCCTCGGTCTCCTCGCAGGTCAGCCAGCTGCCCCAGGGCGTGTGTCCGCCGCAGCAGTTCGTGCTGGTGCCGGACAGGGACAGGAACTGGCGCACGACCTGACGCGTCTCGAGATCATAGATCAGGGTGGTCGTGCCCCCCGGAAGGGGCCGTCCGTCCTTGTAGGTGTCATAGCCCTTGGCCGGGTCCAGCAGGCCGATGCGCTCCTGATGGAAGCCGCCCGGACCGATGTTCCGGTGCAGGCCGCTGGATCCCTTCAGCTCGTGGTTCCGCACCAGGGCCACGCGCGAGCCGTCGAGGGGAAAGCAGCCCATGCCGTCGAACTGGCCCGGCGTGAACAGGCCGTCGTCCATGGTGTCGCCACCCTGCGAGATGACCTGGTAGGTGAAGCCTTCGGGCAGATCGAGCAGGCGGTTCGGATCACGCACCAGCGGCCCGTAGCCGGGCACCTGATTGACGTAGGTCTCTTCCGTGGCCGTCTGGGCCCGGGCATGCCGCGCCAGTCCTGTGAAGGCGAGGGCGGCGGCCGAGCCGGCGATCAACTCGCGACGATGAGGGCGCATGGGAACTCCGATAGAACGGCCCCGCTTATGGCCGGACCGGAGGCTCCGGTCATCATGGTTCTGTGACGCAGCCCGCTGGCCGCCTCAGTCCTTCAGGGCCCGCCCCGCCACGACGGCCTTGTCGCCGAATTTTGCCCGCAGCCGGTCGATCGCGGTCTCGGTCCTGAGCGTCCGGGTCTCGGCCGTCTCGAACAGGGCGTGGGAATCGACGGCGTCCACGACCTCGCCCATGCCAATGCCGATCAGACGATAGGGCTGGCCCAGTTCCGGAGCCATCAGCGCCCGGCCGGCGGCGAACAGGGCGCGGGCGGTCTGGACCGGCTCGGGTAGGGAGACGCGCCGTGTGACGATCTTGAAGTCCGTGCGGCGCAGCTTGAGCACCAGCACCCGGCTGGCCACGCCGTCCCGCCGCGCCTTGGACGCCAGCTTCTCGCACAGGGGCCAAAGCTCGGCCTCGAGGTCCTCGGCGGTGACCAGATCCTCGTTGAAGGTGGTCTCGGCGCTCATCCCCTTGCGTTCGTGGGCGGGGTTGACCGCGCGGGCGTCGCGGCCATGGGCGAGATCGTGCAGGCGCAGGCCGGTTTCGCCATAGCGCCGGACCAGATCGCGCACGTCGGCGGCGGCCAGATCGCCGACGGTGGCGTAGCCGTCGCTCTGCAGGGTCTTGCGGAACACCGGGCCGACGCCGGGCAGGATGCCGACCGGGCGCGGAGCCAGTACGGCGGCGGCTTCGGACCCCAGGACAGAGAAGCCGCGCGGCTTGTCCAGCTCGGACGCCACCTTGGCGAGGAAGCGGTTGGGGGCCAGGCCGATGGAGACGGTCAGGCCGGTGTCGCTCTCGATCTGCTGCTGAAGGCGGATCAGCTGAAAGGCCGGCGGACCGCCGTTCAGCCGCTCGGTGCCGGCCAGGTCGATCCAGGCCTCATCCAGCGACAGGGTCTGGACCAGGGGCGTCAGCTTGCCGACCGCGCCGAAGATGGCCTCGCTGGCGGCGATGTATTTGCTGAAGTCGGGCTTGATGACCACGGCCTCGGGACAGGCCTTGAGCGCCTTGAACATCGGCATGGCCGAGTGAACGCCGTACTGGCGGGCGATATAGCAGCAGGTCGAGACCACGCCGCGCTTGCCGCCGCCGACGATGACCGGCCGGTCGCGCAGTTCGGGCCGGTCGCGCTTTTCCACCGAGGCGTAGAAGGCGTCGCAGTCGAGATGGGCGATCGAGAGGCGATCCAGCTCTTCGTGCTGGACCAGCCGGCGCGAGCCGCAGGCCGGGCACCGCTCGACCTTCCGGTCGCCGCTTTGCAAGCAGTCGCGGCAGATGGATTTCATCAGAGCTTTCGTGGCGCGGAGGCAGGCCGCAAACGTCGGGCGATCAGAACGCCGACGATATTGACCGCAACCGCAGCTGCCAGAATCTTCAGGGAGCCAGCGGAGTAGGGTGCCCCGGCGGTGACTGCGTAGGCCATTCCAGTGAGTGCCAGCCCCAAGCCCAACTCCCACCGAAGAGACTGCTTCCAAGCACCCTCGACGAGTCGGCTGGCGACTACGCCGAGCAGGAGGACCCAGACGAGAGAACTGCCGGTGTTGAAGATGCTGGTGTGATCGAACATCGCCGCCTCCGCCCGGACAGTCTGGCTTCACCCCAACTTAAGACCCGCCGGGTCACAGTGCACGAAGAAGACGCCAAGCCTCCGTGCAGTCGCACCCAGAGGCAACCAGGCCAAGGTGATGATGTCCAAGAAAGTCCTCATCGTCGAGGATAACGAGCTGAACATGAAGCTGTTTCATGATCTGCTCGACTCGCAGGGCTATGAGACGCTGCAGACCCGCGAAGGCCTGCAGGCGTTGGCCCTGGCGCGTCTGCACAAGCCCGATCTCATCCTGATGGACATCCAGCTGCCCGAAATCAGCGGTCTGGAAGTCACCAAATGGCTCAAGGACGATGAGGAACTGAGCCACATCCCGGTCGTCGCCGTCACCGCCTTCGCCATGAAGGGCGACGAGGAGCGTATCCGCAACGGGGGCTGCGAGGCCTACATCTCCAAGCCCATTTCGGTGATGCATTTCCTCGACGTGGTGCGGAAACATCTGGGGTAGGGACCGATGACGGCGCGCATTCTTGTCGTTGACGACGTTGAAGCGAACGTCCGCCTGCTCGAGGCCAAGCTGACGCTCGAATACTATGAGGTGCTGACCGCCGTCGACGGCGCGACGGCCCTTCAGGTGGCGTCCGACGAACGCCCGGACATCATCCTGCTCGACGTGATGATGCCCGGCATGGACGGGTTCGAGACCTGCCGTCGGCTGAAGGCTGATCCGGTGACCCGGCACATCCCCGTCGTCCTGGTGACGGCGCTGGACGGCCGCGAGGACAAGCTCAAGGGCCTCGATGCCGGAGCCGACGATTTCGTCACCAAGCCGATCGATGACGTCATCCTGTTCGCTCGCGTGCGCTCCCTGCTGCGGCTGAAGTCCGTGATGGACGAGCTGCGCGAGCGCGAGGAGAGCGGTCGCCGGATGGGCGTCGACACCGACGGCGCAGGCCGTCTGCGCGGCTCCGGCGGGCGTATCCTGATTGTGGACGACAACGGGCGTCAGGCGCAGAAGATGGTCGAGCATCTGGCCGGCGAGCATCGCCCCACGGTCGAAAGCGACCCGGCCACGGCCCTGATCGCCGCGCGCGGGCCCGTCGATCTGATGATCGTCAATGTCTCCAGCGGTGAGTTCGACGGCCTGCGGTTCGTGGCCCAGACCCGTTCGACCGAGACGTCGCGACGAATTCCTATTCTGGCGGTGGTCGATCCTGCGGATCGTCCGCGCCTGCTCAAGGCCCTGGAACTCGGCGTCAACGACATCCTGCCGCGCCCGGTCGATCCGGAGGAGCTGGAGGCGCGCGCGCGCACCCAGATCAAACGCAAACGCTATGCCGACTTCCTCAAGCAGAAGCTGGACTACAGCCTCGAAATGGCGGTCACGGACGCCCTGACCGGTCTGCACAACCGCCGCTACATGGCGGGCCAGCTGCAGGCCCTGATGAGCCGGGCCGGGCAGGGGGGCGAAGGTGTCGCTGTGCTTGTCATGGACATCGACCATTTCAAGCTGGTCAACGACGGCTTCGGACACGACGCAGGCGATGAGGTCCTGCGCGAGTTCGCGGTGCGTCTGGCTACCAATGTCCGCGCCATCGACCTGCCGTGCCGTCTCGGTGGCGAGGAATTCGTGGTGGTGATGCCGGGCGCGAGCCTTGAGGACGCGGCCCAGGTCCGACCGCATCCGACGTGACGTCGGCGCCCAGCCCTTCCCGATCATGAGCGGCACCGAGGCCCTGACGGTCACCGTCTCGGTCGGCGTCGCCGCCAGCACCGGTCCCCATGACACGCCGGATGCCCTGCTCAAGCGGGCGGACGAGGGGGTCTACGAAGCCAAGGCGCGCGGCCGCAACCAGGTCATCGCGCGGGCCGCGTAGGCTCCGTCAGGTGTCGGCCCAAGGAATACCTGCGGGCGATTGGGCAATCCGCCGTGAGGCGTCATCCGCCTCTCCAACGGCGATGATGTGATGCGGCTCGAACGGAAGCTCGCTTCCGCGCCAGAAGGCACCGTTCTCCGATATCTCTGACGGCTCGTTGTCGAGTATCCCCATGTAGCCGGTTGCTGTACGGCGACTGACGATAACCCACATGCGCTCGACGGCTTCCGGGCTATCGGCACCTTCGATTGCGATCCTGAAGATCAGCTTGGCGAGATCACCCGGCTGGAGGGCTTGTCGCAGCCAACGTTCGGGAATCGGAAACGTCGTTGGCGACGCCCGGTGGCGTTCTTCACCGTCTTCCAGACACCAACCGTCGATCAGGATGTCAGGGGTTCTCATGCGCCATCCCCTGGAGCGACTGTCACCGGCTCATCCAAGGCTTGGACTTGCCGGTCGCGATTCGCGCGGCCTGTTCGCGCTGGAAACGGCCGCCGCGCGGCGGCTTCTCGCGAGCCTCGATCGCCGCCTTCTTCAGGCGCAGCGCCCGCTGGACGGGGCTTTCGGGCGGCGGGTCGTCCGTCGGATCAGTCATTCCAGCAACCTAGCACGCCTGCGATGACCGCATCGCCGCACAAACAAAAACGCCCGGTGTTTCCACCGGGCGTTCTGAAAGCCAGCAGGGCGTGAGCCTTACTTGATCTTGCCTTCCTTGAACTCGACGTGCTTGCGCACGACGGGGTCGTATTTCTTGACGACCATTTTCTCGGTCATGGTCCGGGCGTTCTTCTTGGTGACATAGAAGAAGCCGGTGTCGGCGGACGAGTTCAGGCGGATCTTGATTGAAGCCGGCTTGGCCATCGGAATTACCTTTGCGACGGCGAAAGCCGCTGAAATGAGAGGCGCGGAACATACTCAGGCGCGCTCCAAAGTCAACGCCGGTCAGACAGGCCGCCATCCGATGACCGGACGCACCGTGGCGCAGGCGGGGGAACCGTCCTTGCCGCGCCCCGGAAGATGGACCTCCAGCAGGGCGTCGGGGGCCAGCAGGGGGCTCGGGATGTCGTGGATGTCGATCTTGGCGCGCCGGCTCCAGGCCGCGGCATGGTCTCCCGCCGAAGTGCCGATGCGGATGTAGACGAAGCGACGGACAGGGCCTTCCCGCCGAACAAAGGGTCCGGTCATCCGGCCATCGGGCTGCAGGGTGATCGGAACCTCGAACACCAGCGGGCCTTCGCCGGCGGTGCGGGGCTCGAACGGCATGTCGTCCTTCTGCAGGCTGTAGCGCACGCCCGGCACAGGATCGTCGATGATGAGGCGAAGCGTCACGGTGTCGGCCATGGCGTCAGGTTAGGCGAGGCCCGTGGTTCGGGCTAGGCTCGGCAAATGAAACAGATCGTCGTCCTCGCCGCCGCCTTCGCCCTGACCGCCTGCGCCACCGTCCCTGCGCCGGCGCCGCAGCAGGACGCCTTCATGGCCAGCCTCAACAGCCTGTGCGGCCAGCGATTCGAGGGGCGGGTGGTGACCACGGACGGCGCCGACGCCGATTTTGCCCGGTCCCGCCTGATCATGCATGTGCGCGACTGTTCGGCCGATGAGGTCCGTATTCCATTCTGGGTCGGCGAGGACAGGTCCCGGACCTGGGTGATCAGCCGCAATGAAGACGGCGGCCTGACCCTGAAACACGATCACCGCGACCCGCAGGGCAATCCGGACGGCCTGCACTGGTATGGCGGTGACACGACCTCGGCCGGGACGGCGAACCGGCAGGAATTCCCGGTCGATGAATTCTCGATCGAGCTGTTCAATGCCGGCAACGCCTCGGTCTCGACCACCAATGTCTGGGCGGTCGAGGTCCATCCGGGCCGGATCTATGCCTATGAGCTCCGCCGGCCCAACCGCTACCTGCGGGTGGAGTTCGACCTCACCCGGCCGATCGCCGAATAGGCTATCCCGCCGCCATCACGCCGCAGGCGACCCGGTCGCCGGCCCCTCCGATGGGCTGGGTTGTGTGGTCATCGGCATTGGCGTGGATGACGAGGGCCGAGCCGTCGGCGTCCCACAGCCACTGGCCGGGGCCGTCTTCGGCGATTCGGGCGCGGGTGGTGAAGAGTTCCGCCCGGACCTGGCCCGCAGCGTCGGCGAAGATGTTGGGCAGGTCGCCGTCGTCGGGTCCGCCGGCATTCAGCAGGCCGTGCGGGGCTTTCGGCTCGCCGTGGTTGACGTGGGCACCTGCCGAGGTGAAGGGCGCGGCGCACTGGCCCGTCGCGTGGATGTGCACGCCGTGCCAGCCCGGCGTCAGGCCGTCTGCCTCGATCCGGATCAGCAGGCCCGTGGCCCCCTGGGTCAGGACCGCCCGCCCGATCCGGGTGCCCGAGGCATTGATCAGGGACGCCTCCCCGAAAGCGCCCGGCGCGGCGCGTGGCGGCGTGGCGGACACGTCGTTGGCGGTGACGCTGATGCAGCCCGAGAGGGCGGCGGCGAGGGGCAGAAGGGCGAGGGTGGCGCGCATGGTCGGTGTCCTTGTCCGGGCGGGGCTGGGGGCGTAGCGCCGCTTTGCCACGGCAGTCCCCGGATGCTAGAAAACCGGTTCGCGGATCACGTTCCGATTCCGGCCATTTAAAGCCTGATTTCCTTGACTGACGACAGCTATAACGACGCACTGCCCCCGGCTTCGGGCGGCGGCGGCGACATCTCCACCATCACCATCGAAGACGAGCTGAGACGCTCGTATCTCGACTACGCCATGAGCGTGATCGTGAGCCGCGCCCTGCCGGACGCGCGTGACGGGCTGAAGCCCGTGCACCGCCGCATCCTGTATTCGATGCACGACCTGAAGATGACGCCGGACCGGCCCTATTCGAAATGCGCCCGCGTCGTCGGCGACGTGCTCGGCCGCTTCCACCCGCACGGCGACGCCTCGGTCTATATGGCGCTGGTGCGCATGGCCCAGCCGTTCTCCATGGGTTTGATGCTGGTCGACGGTCAGGGCAATTTCGGCTCGGTCGACGGCGATATGCCGGCCTCGATGCGTTACACCGAGGCCCGGATGGCCCCGGCGGCCTCGGCCCTTTTGACGGACATTGACAAGGATACGGTCGATTTCCAGCCGAACTACGACGAGAAGGAGCTGGAGCCCGTCGTCCTGCCGGCGCGGATCCCGAACCTGCTGGTCAATGGCGCGGGCGGCATTGCCGTCGGCATGGCCACCAACATCCCGCCGCATAACCTCGGCGAGATCATCGACGCCTGCGTCGCCCTGCTGGACGACCCGAACATCAGCGACGACGCCCTTCTGGATATCGTGCCCGGTCCCGACTTCCCGACCGGCGGCGAGATCATGGGCCGTACGGCGCCCCGTAACGCCCTGCGCGACGGCCGCGGCTCGGTCGTGGTGCGCGGCCAGGCGACGATCGAGACGATCCGCAAGGACCGCGAGGCCATCGTCGTCACCCAGCTGCCCTACCAGGTCAACAAGCAGACCCTGATCGAGCGTATCGTTGAAATGGTCCGCGAGAAGCGGATCGAGGGCATTTCCGATGTCCGCGACGAATCCGACCGCGACGGCATGCGGATGGTCATCGAGCTGAAGCGCGACGCCTCGGCCGATGTGGTCCTGAACCAGCTGTGGCGCTTCACCGCCATGCAGAGCTCGTTCGGCGTCAACATGCTGGCGCTCAACCATGGCCGTCCGATCCAGATGGGCCTGCGCCAGCTGCTGGAGGCCTTCCTCGAATTCCGCGAAGAGGTGGTCGTCCGCCGCATCAAATTCGAACTGGCCAAGGCCCGCGACCGCGGCCATGTGCTGGTCGGTCTGGCCGTGGCTGTCGCCAATATCGACGAGGTCATCCACATCATCCGCAGCTCGGCCGATCCGGCCGAGGCGCGCGAGCGGCTGCAGGCCAAGAGCTGGCCGGTGGGCGACATGATCGCCCTGATCGAGCTGATCGCCGACCCGCGCTCCATGCTGGTCGACGGCGACAAGCTGAACCTGACCGACGAACAGGCCCGCGCCATCCTGGGCCTGACGCTCAGCCGCCTGACCGGCCTCGGCCGCGACGACATCTTCGGCGAGGCGCGCGGCCTGGCCGACACCATCCAGGGCCACCTGACCCTGCTGAGTGACCGCGCCAACATCCTGGCTGTCATCCGCGAGGACCTGCTGGTCGTGCGCGGGGAGTTCGCGGTGCCGCGGCGGACCCTGATCGGCGAGGGCGATTATGAGCTGGAAGACGAGGACCTGATCCCGCGCGAGGACATGGTCGTCACCGTCACCCATGGCGGCTACGTCAAGCGCGTCGCCCTGAACGCCTATCGGACCCAGCATCGCGGCGGCAAGGGCCGCTCGGGCGTGGCGATGAAGGAGGACGACGCCGTCGTCGGCATCTTCTCGGCCTCGACCCATACGCCGGTGCTGTTCTTCGCCACCAACGGCAAGGCCTACAAGCTGAAGACCTGGCGCCTGCCGCTGGGCAATCCCCAGTCGCGTGGCAAGGCCTTCGTCAATCTGCTGCCCATCGAGCCGGGCGACAGCATCATGAACGTCCTGCCCCTGCCCGAGAATGAGGCGGAGTGGGGCGATTACGACATCATGTTCGCCACCAAGTCGGGCGACGTGCGGCGGAACAAGCTCAGCGACTTCGCCACCGTCAACCGGGCCGGCAAGATCGCCATGAAGCTGGAGGACGGCGACCATATGGTCGGGGTCGCCCTGTGCACCGCCGAGGACGACGTCATGCTGACGACCGCCCTGGGCCGCGCGATCCGCTTCAAGGCCGACGATGTCCGGGTCTTCAAGGGCCGGGACTCGACCGGCGTCCGCGGCGTCCGTCTGCAGAAGGACGACGAGGTCATCTCCATGGCCGTGCTGGGCCGGGTCGATGCGACGCCGGACGAACGGGCCGCCTATGTCAAACACGCCTCGGCCATGCGCCGGGCGGCGGACGGGGCTGAGGACGAACCGGTCGTGGCGGCCGATGACGAGGGCGACGAGGCCGCGGGTGAAGCCATCCTCTCGACCGAGCGGATCGCTGAGCTGGGTGCCGCCGAACAGTTCATCCTCACGGTCACCGAGACCGGCTTCGGCAAACGCTCCTCGGCCTATGAGTACCGGCGGACGGGCCGGGGCGGGCAGGGGCTTACGGCCCACGGTCTGGGCGGTCGGGCGGGCACGCGCCTGGCGGCCTCCTTCCCGGTCGAGGACAGCGACGAACTGTTGCTGGTGACCTCGGGTGGCCAGATGATCCGCACCCCGGTCGGCCAGGTCCGTATCGTCGGCCGGTCCAGCCAGGGCGTTACCATCTTCCGCACCGCCGACGGCGAAAAGGTCGTCTCGGTCGAGCGGCTGCCAGACAGCGGTGGCGATGGGGATGCGGTCGAAGGTGAAGGTCTGGAGCCGGGCACCGGGGACGGCGAAGCCTGATCCGTGGCGGGTGCCGTTGAGCTGAGTGTCGACGGCGCGCCGGCTACACCCGGCGACCTGGCGCATGTCGCCCTGATCAACTACGGCGCCTACACCTCGTTCCGGGTGGAGCAGGGTGGCGTTCGAGGCCTCGACCTGCATCTGGCACGGCTGGAGGCCGAGGCGGTTGAACTGTTCGGCGAGGTCGTCGGGGAGCTCCGGCTGCGGAACTTCATTCGGGACGCCGTCGCGGGCCGGCAAGACTGCTGGCTACGGGTCAGTCTGTTCTCGCCGGACGTCAGCCCGCGGACGCCGGACTGGCAAGGCAAACCGCGCGTCATGATCGCTGTGTCGCCGCCGCCGCCGCCGCTCGCCGACGGCCCGCGCCTGCAACTCCAGCCCTATGTGCGGGAGGCGGCGCACCTGAAGCATGTCGCCACCTTCGGCCTGATCCGCGCCCGCCGCGCGGCGCGGGCCGCCGGATTTGACGACGCCCTGTTCGTGGATGGCGAGGGCCGGATTTCGGAGGGCAGTCTGTGGAACATCGGCTTCGTCAGCGGTGACGAGGTCGTCTGGCCCCAGGCCGAGATGTTGGCAGGCGTGGCGCAGGCCCTGGTTCACGAGGGTCTGGCCGGTGCCGGCCTGACCGGCCGCACGGCACCGGTTCCGGCCGGTGATCTCGCCCGCTTTGATGCGGCCTTCCTCTGCAACAGCGCCACCCCGGCCTGCGCCATCGCGGCGATCGGCGATCAGGCCTTCACATCACCGGCTGGCCTGATCGAGCGGCTTCAGCACGCTTGGGCCTCGAACCCGGTCCAGCCACTCTAGGCCAGCCGTTTGGTGCCTGCTAAACCACTGCAGAGACGGGGAGGAAAGTGATGCGCATCGGCCTGTATCCGGGCACGTTCGACCCCGTCACCAACGGGCATATGGACATCATCGGGCGTGCGGTGAAGCTGGTCGACCGGCTGGTCATCGGCGTTGCCCGCAATGACGAGAAGGGCCCGATGTTCACGACCGATCAGCGGGTCGAGATGGTCCGGGCCGAGGTCGCCCACCTGGGTTCAAAGGTCGAGGTGCGGCCCTTTGCCAGTCTGCTGATGCATTTCGCCGAGGAACTCGACGCCGGCATCATCGTGCGGGGACTCCGCGCCGTCGCCGACTTCGAATACGAATTCCAGATGACGGCGATGAACCAGCGCCTCAATGCCGACATCGAGACGGTCTTCCTGATGGCCGATCCGCGGCACCAGGCCATCGCCTCGCGTCTGGTCAAGGAGATCGCCCGGCTCGACGGTGCGATCGACAGTTTCGTCAGCCCCGCCGTCGCCGAAATGGTGCGGGCCAAGGTCAAGGGTTAGAATGAACGTCAAGATCGCCATCGCCGCCGCGCTTTCGACGGCAATTCTCGCTGCATCCGGCCCGGTCGTGGCCCAGACGGCGTCGCCGGAATGGCGCACCATCGCGCCCGAGAACCTGCTCATCATCGACACGGCCAAGGGCCGCATCCTGGTCGAGCTTGAGCCGCGGATGGCACCCCTGTCTGTCGAGCGTATCCGCACCCTGGCCGACCAGGGCTTCTATGACGGGTTGAAGTTCCACCGCGTCATCTCGGACTTCATGGCCCAGACCGGCGACCCGCTGGGGACCGGCGAGGGGGGCAGCGAGCTGCCGGATATTGATGGTGAGTTCCAGTTCCGGCGCGGCCGTGATCTGGGGTTCGTGAACGTGGCTACGGGTCAGGCGGGACTGCTGGGCTTTGCCGGGTCCATGCCGGTCTTCACCCAGCCCGACGCCCAGATGATGGTCACGGCCGACTTCAAGACGGCGGCGCAGGCCCTGTTCTGCCCGGGCGTTCTGGGTATGGCGCGCAATCAGGACCCGCATAGCGCCAACAGTCAGTTCTTCATCATGACCGGAAGCAATGAGAGCCTGAATGGCCTCTATGCGCCGTTCGGTCGTGTCCTGGCCGGACTGGATGTGGTCCGGGCACTCAAGCCGGGCGCCGAGGCTGCCAATGGCCGGGTCGAGGATCCCGATCTGATGACCCGCGCCCGCACCGCGGCCGCCCTGCCGGAACGGCAGCGCCCGGTTGTCCGGGTCAGAACGACGTCCAGCCCGGCGTTCACCGCCATGGTGGAACAGGTGCGGACCGAACGTGGCGCGCGCTTCACCGTGTGCGATATTCAGCCGATTGCCGAGGTTACGGGCGGATGATCCGCCTTGGGGAGGTTGCCGTGAACACCATAGCCGGCCTCGCGGCCCTGTCCGTCCTGATCGCCGGATCCGCGCTGGCGCAGGACGTCGGCGGCCCGCCGCCCCCGCCGCCCCCGCCGCCTGCTCCGGTGACGACCGTGGTCCTTCCGGAATGGCGTGCGGTCCCCGCGGAAAACCTGCTGGTGATCGACACGACGCGCGGCCGCATTCTGGTGGAGCTGATGCCGGAAGTGGCACCCCTGCATGTTGAGCGGATCAGGCTGCTCGCCCGCCGGGGCTTCTATGACAATGTGCCGTGGCATCGGGTCATCGACTGGTTCATGGCACAAACGGGCGACCCCCTCGGCAATGGTGAAGGCCAGAGCCCCTATCCCGACCTGAAGGGCGAGTTCACCTTCCGCCGCGACAGCGCCATGCCGTTCGCCGCCGTCGCTGAACCATCGGGTGCGCGGATCGGCTTCTTCCATTCCCTCCCGGTCCAGACCCAGCCTGATGCGGCCTTTGCCCTGACCGGCGACGGCAAGGTGCACGGCTGGGGCCTGTATTGCCCCGGCGTGGCGGGCATGGCTCGCGACGAGGGCAATGACACCGCCAACAGCCAGTTCTTCCTGATGCGTCAGTCCTATCCGGCGCTGGACAAGCGCTACTCCATCTGGGGCATGACCGTGTCGGGCCTCGACGTCGTGCGCTCCCTGCGGGTCGGCGACGGTGACAACGGCATGGTCACGGCCGAGCCGGACCGGATGACGCGGGTGCGGATCGCGGCCGACATCGCGGAGGGCGAGCGGCCGGGCGTGCAGGTGCTGGCGACGGATTCTCCGAGGTTCCGGGCCATGGTGGACCAAACCCGCACGACTCGCGGGGCGGACTTCTCGGTCTGTGACATAAGCCTGCCGGTTCAGGTCACGAACTAGGACCGGCCCCGGCGGCGTCTCCGGCTCGGTTTCCGGTCCTCGCGCATCTGTTGCAGCAGCAGGCCTTCGCGCAGGCCGCGGTCGGCGACCCGGACCCGTTCCGAGGGCCAGGCGCGCTGGACCGCCTCCATGATGGCGGCGCCGGCCAGGACCAGGTCGGCGCGATCCGGACCGATACAGGGCTCTGCGGCGCGGCCGGCGGCGCCCAGGCGCTTCAGGGTGTCGGCGGCAGCCTCGCAGTCGCGCCGGGTCATCCAGAGACCATCCACCAGATTGCGCTGATAGCGACGCAGACCCAGGTGAATCCCCGCCAGACTGGTGATGGCCCCCGAAGTGCCCACCATATGAGCCCGGCCGCTGACAAACAGCTCTCTCAATGCGGGATTGACCGGTGCCTCTGCGATCGCGACGCCCATGTCGATGACCATGGCCTCATACCAGTCCTCAAGGCCGCCATCAGGCTCGGGATGGCGCTCTGCGAGCGTGACGACTCCCACCGGTGCTGACATCCAGCCCTCCAGCACGAAGCTGTCGCCGCGTTTCGAGAGCCAGTTCAGCTCGGTCGATCCGCCGCCGACATCGACCACCAGCACCGCCTCGGCCGAGTTGTCGAACAGGTTCAGGCAGCCTCGCACGGCAAGGCGGGCTTCCTCGACCGGGTCGATGATCCGCAGTTTGAGGCCGGTGCCCACGCGCACGCGTTCGATGAAGGCAGGACCGTTTTCGGCCTGACGACAGGCCTGGGTGGCCACCGCCATGAGGCGCGAGGAGTCGACACCCTTTTTTGCGACCCGTTCGCCGCACAGCATCAGGGCCTCATAGGCCCGGTCCATGGCTGCGTCATCCAGTCGGCCCGTCCGTGACAGGCCTTCGCCCAGACGCACGATGCGGCTGAAGGAATCGACGACGCGAAAGCCGTCTCGCGCCGGCTTTGCAATCAGCAGCCGGCAGTTGTTGGTCCCGAGATCGAGCGCGCCATAGAGCGGCGCATCGCGACCTGACGCTCCTGGGTCCCCGGCGGCGCCGTTCGCGGCGCGCTGCCCATCGGACCTTCGGGGCTGGGACCGGTCGTCACGCCGTGGCGGCGCGCCGTCGGTCTCCGGCATGGGCCGAACTTTCATGGTGGGCGGTCCGAAGCGGCGCCCGTCCCCGACACTCTAGGACTGTGCAGTGCTCCACGCCAAGCGTGTCTGTCGCGAAAATGAACAGCGTACTGCAGACGAGGCTCAGGTTGGATCAGGCACTCTCTCGCCATGACCCAGGAAACCGTTGCAAAATTCGGCCTCGGCCAGATCGTCCGTCACCGCGACGCCGCCTTTCGCGGCGTGGTGATCGACATCGACGCCTCCTACGCCGGCCTGCCCGGCGAAACCGGCGAGGTCGCGCCGGATCAGCCCTTCTACCAGGTCCTTGCCATCGGCCCGGACGGCGGCTTCATCGCCTATGCGGCCGAAACGGCGCTGGAGCAGGATCCGGAGCTGTCTGCGCTTACGCGTGAAGCCGAGACGCGCTGGTTCACGGTCGACTCCCGGGGCCGCCACGCGCCCCGGGCCCACGCCATTCACTAGGCCGACGCTGGCGCGTGCGGCGCTAGGGGCCTAGATTGGAGGCAAGGGCCTTTGAGAGCCCGCAGGTTGCAGGAGCAGGTCCATGTCCGACTTCGAACATGTGTTCGACGCGCCCCCGGAAGGCGCCGCGGCCGACTGGACCATCCCGCAGGACTGGGCCGCCTATACCGAGGTTGAGCACCGGACCTGGGACACTCTTTACGCACGGCAGATGAAAATCCTGCCCGGCCGGGCTGCGGATGTCTTCCTCAAGGGGCTGACCGCCCTGGACCTCAACACCGGCGGCATCCCGGATTTCGCGGTAATGAACCCCAAGCTCCAGGCCCTGACCGGCTGGACCGTTGTCTGCGTGCCGGGCCTGGTGCCCGATGACGTCTTCTTCGACCATCTGGCCAACCGCCGCTTCCCCTCGGGCCAGTTCATCCGCAAGCCCGACCAGCTCGACTATCTCCAGGAGCCGGACATCTTCCATGATGTTTTCGGCCACGTTCCGATGCTCTCGGACCCTGACTTCGCCGACTATATGGAGGCCTACGGCAAGGGCGGTCAGCGCGCGGCCTCGCTGGGCGTGCTCCAGAACCTCGCCCGGCTGTATTGGTACACCGTCGAGTTCGGCCTGATGCAGGACACGAACGGGCTCCGCATCTACGGGGCCGGCATCGTGTCGTCCGCGACCGAGAGCGTCTTCTCGCTTGAGGATGCGTCTCCGAACCGCCTCGGCTTCGATCTCGAGCGGGTGATGAAGACCCTCTACCGGATCGACGACTTCCAGCAGGTCTATTTCGTCATCGACACCATCGAACAGCTGAAGCGCGAGACGCTGCAGGACTTCGGCCCCACCTACGAGCGACTGAAGGGGGCCGACACCATCGCTATCGACGCGATCCTGCCGACCGACCGGGTCTTTACCCGCGGCACCCAGGCCTATGCAGCCCGGGGTGGGCGGTTCGCGGCCTGATCATGTGTGATCAGGCTGTTGTGGCCCGTGTCTCGCATCCGGATGTAGGTCAGTAGCGACACGCCGATCAGGCCGGTGACGTACCAGAAATAGACGCTCTCCATCCCTTCGCCCTTGAACCAGAGGGCGGCGTATTCCGCCGTGCCGCCGAACAGGGCGTTGGCGATGGCATAGGGGAGGGCGACGCCCAGCGCGCGGATATGGGCCGGGAACAGCTCCGCCTTCACCACGGCGTTGATCGCGGTGTAGCCGCTGACGATGACGAGGGCCGCCATGGCCAGCAGGAAGGCCATGAACGGGCTTTCGACACCCGAGAGCGCGGTCATGATCGGCACGGTGAACAGCACACCCGCGACGCCGAAGGCGATCATCACCGGCCGCCGGCCAACCCGGTCCGACAGGGCCCCCACGGCCGGCTGCAACAGCATGAAGACGAACAGGGCTGCGGCACTGACCTCGGTCGCCGTCGCCTTGGAGAAGCCGCTCGTATTGACGAGGAATTTCTGCAGGTAGGTCGTGTAGGTGTAAAAGGCGATGGTCCCGCCCGCCGTCAGGCCGAGCACCATCAGCGCCTCTTTCGGATGCTTCAGGATCAGCAGCAGGGCGCTGGATTTCGGTGCCTCGTTCGCATCGGTGGCGATGAAGGCGGAGGTCTCGTCCAGCCGCCGCCGCAGCCAGAAGACGACCACCGCCAGTGCCGCGCCGACGAAGAACGGAATGCGCCAGCCCCAGGCCGCCAGATCGCCTTCGGCCATGGTCTTCTGCAGGACGATCAGCAGCAGCAGGGCCAGCAACTGTCCTGAGATCAGCGTCACATACTGGAAACTGGACCAGAAGCCGCGATGCTTCGCCGTGGCCATCTCCGACAGATAGGTGGCCGAAGAGCCGTACTCGCCGCCCACGCTGAGACCCTGCAGCATGCGGGCGAACAGCAGCAGGGCGGGCGCGGCAAGGCCGATACTGGCGTAGCCGGGCGTGCAGGCGATGATCAGGCTGCCGGTGCACATCAGGGTGACGGACAGGGTCAGGCCCGCCTTGCGGCCCTTGCGATCCGAATAGACGCCCATGACCCAGGCCCCTACGGGCCGCATCAGGAAGCCGACGGCGAAGACTGCTGCCGCGCTAAGCAACTGGGCGGTGCTGTCGCCCTCGGGGAAGAAGATCGGGGCGAAATAGACGGTGAAGGCGGCATAGGCGAACCAGTCGAACCACTCGACCAGATTGCCGGCCGACCCGCCGATGATGTTGCGCAGGCGACGGGCGGGGGTCATGGCAGGGTCCTCCATGCGGTCAGGGTTCCGATGGCATAGGTCAGGCCGAACACCAGCACGATCGCCGAACTGACCCATGCAAAGGCGTCGGCGCGGCCGGTCCGGATCATCATAACCGGCACAAACACCACGGCCCGGATCAGGTAGACGGCGCTGATTGCGACAAGGGCGGGCCGTAGCAGGGGGAGGGGCGGCAACCGGCCGGCTCCCGACAGGGCGTAGGCCGACCAGACCGCCAGCACCGCCGCGATTCCGAGGGTGATCAGCGTAGCCGAGGGCGCACCCTGCTCGGCCAGGCGAACCATGCGCTTGCCGGCACCAAAGAAGGCGTACCAGCGCGGCCCGCCGATGATGATGGCCAGATGGGTTAGCGATCCCGCCGCGCTGAGCGTGCCGCCGGCCAGCAGCCATGGGTTGGAAATCAGCAAGCCCTGCTCCCGTTTATCGCGGGGCATCATCCAGCCGTTTGCCCATTCTGACCAGCGGCACGGGCGCGCCGCCGCGGTCGTCCTCGAACCGTTCGATCTCGCGATAGCCGGCAGCGAGGTACAGGGGCTCTCCGCCCAGCGTCGCGACCAGTTCGGCGCGGTCATAGCCCGCGGCCCGGGCGGCGGCCTCGCACAGGTCGAGAATCAGGCGGCCGACGCCCCGGCGGACGAACTCGGGGGCGGTGTACATGGCGCGGATGCGGGCGGCGTCGACGCCAGGCGTGAGGGCGGCAGGCTTCCGTCCGGGCGTGTGGTCGCCGCCGTATTCGGTGATCCGCCCGCTCCAGCCGCCGCAGCCCGCGAGCTCGCCGTCAACCTCGACGAGGACATAGGTCCGGTCGGCGATGATCTGGCTGTCGATCCCCATCAGCTTTCGGCTGGCGGTGATCTGGTCGGGCGTCAGGAAGGAGGCCAGCGGCCCGGAGATCGAACGGTCCATGAGCGCGACCAGCGCCGGAATGTCGGCCTCGGTGGCGATGCGGTGGGTGAAGTCGGCCACGGGGTCTCGCTCCTGAACGCCCTCGTCCCGACCTAGGCCCGGACGCGGGCCATATAGACGAGTTCGATACCCTCATCCGAAACGCGCCGATCGAATTCCTCGAATCCGAGAAGCCAGTACAGGGCGATATCGCGCTCGCTCAGAGAGCCGGTGAAGAGCTCGAACCGCCGCACCGACGGCGGCGTATGGTCCTGCACCGCCTTGACCAGGCGGACGCCGAGTCGCGCGCCTGATCGGTCTGGCGCGACCACCAGCCGCCCCAGATGGCCCACGGACCCTTCAATGCGGCAACGTGCGGAGCCCACGATACGATGTCCGTCGACCGCTGCCAGAACGATCTGCGACCGGATCGCTTCGGCGACCTGCTGAAGGGTTTCCAGAAGGGGCGGCAGGAACGGGTCGCGATACAGCTGGGCCGTGCTCACATAGGCGGCCCGCTGCAGCGTCAGGAGCTCCCCGGCGTCCGCCTCGACGGCCCTGCGCAGAACGACGGCCATGCGAGTCAGCCCCGCTGGAAGGGATAGAAGCCACCGCCGAGGCCGAGCAGGCCGGTCAGTTCGTCCAGTGCTACGCGGCTCTCTTCGAGCAGGGCGGGGTCGGCCAGGTCGGCGGCCGTCAGCCGGTCGCGGTAGTGTCTGGCACCCCAGACCGACAGCCTGCCGTGCAGGTCGTCGGTCAGCCGCATGGCCGGGTTGGCCGCCGCCTGTTCGGCCTCGGTCAGCACCACCCGCAGGCGCAGGCAGGCCGGGCCGCCGCCGTTGCGCATCGACTGGCGCACATCGACGTATTCGACCTTGCCGATGGGCCCGTTCGAGGCTGCGAGCCGTTCGGCCACAGTGTGGCTGCGCGGGTTGTCACGCGTCTCGGTCGGACAGATCAGGGTCAGCCGGTCCTCGCCGGGGATCCGCACCAGCATGGAGTTGAACAGATAGCTGGAGATGGCGTCGGCCAGGGGCAGGTCGGCGGAGGACACTTCGACGAAGACCGGCTCGAACCGGTCTCCGGCGGCGGCGCGGATGGCGGCCTTCGTGCCGGCCGTGTCCTCGAAGGCCAGCTCGTGGAAGAACAGCGTCTCCAGCGCCCCGACGCAGACCACGTCATTGTGGAAGGTGCCGCCGGCGATGGCCGCCCGCGACTGGCGGGCCAGCACCGCGCCGGACGCGCCATGACGGCTCGCGACGGCCTGCGAGGCCTCGCGCGTCTGGCGGGCCGGGAAGGCGTCGGCCCAGGGCTCGAAGGCCTCGCGGCCCCAGACCAGCAGATTGACCCCCGGCTCGCCATGGTCAGCGCAAAGGCGAACGTGATTGGCCGCGCCCTCGTCGGCGAGGTGGGCGACAGAGGGCAGGGCGTCATGCACCGCGAACCGGTCGGGATCGGGGAACAGCGCGTCCAGCGACCGCTTCGTCTGTTCGTGCTCCAGCGAGCGGTGCAGGTTGGTGACCAGATTGGCGGGGGTGAAATGCACCCGACCGTCGGCGCTGTCGGCGCTGGGCGTCACCGTCGCGGCATTGGCGGCCCACATGGGCGAGGCCGAACAGGCGGCGGCGGCGAAGGATGGCGCGTCCTTCCACGCCTGTTCCAGCACCCGGGCGTCAGAGCCGGTGAAGCCGAGGTTCCGCAGGAAGGGGATATTCGGCCGCTCATGCGGCGGCAGGACGTATTGCGGCAGGCCGAGGTCGGCCAGGGTCTTCATCTTGTCGAGGCCCTGCAGCACGGCCGCACGCGGGTTTGAGGCTTCGCCCTTGTTCAGGCTGGACGCGAGGTTGCCCGGCGACAGGCCGGCATAGGAGTGCGTTGGCCCAATCAGGCCGTCGGCATTGGCTTCAACGGCTGAGGTCACGTCCTCAAGCCTTTGATCTCGCTTTCGATATTCTTCACCGCGCTCGCCTCGAAACTGGCCACCGGATAGGCGCAATAGTCGGCGGCATAGTAGGCCGACGGCCGGTGATTCCCGCTGGCGCCGAGGCCGCCGAAGGGCATATCGCCGGCGGCACCCGTGGTCGGGCGGTTGAAGTTCACCACCCCCGCGCGGATGCGCCGGATGAAGCGGTCCCAGTTCGTGGGGTCGTCGCTGACCAGACCGGCGGACAGGCCGTAGCGGGTGGCGTTGGCTGCCTCGATGGCGGCCTCGAACGAACCGACGCGGGTCACCGACAGGAAGGGGGCGAACATCTCTTCGTCGGGCACGGCAATGCCGGTGACGTCGATGATGGCGGGGGCGACAAAGGCACCGGGCAGGTTGCCGACGGGGCCGGAGGCCCGGATCACCCTGGCACCCATGTTGATCCGGTCCTGCAGCGCCTTCAGCGCGGCTTCCGCCGCCTTCACCGAGATCAGCGGCCCGGCGTAGGGCTCGGGCGTCGAGTTCCACGGGGCGAGGATCAGGCGCCCGACCATGGCGTTCACCGCCTCGACGATCGCATCGCCCTGAGGCCCGTCCGGCACGATCAGGCGGCGGGCGCAGGAACAGCGCTGGCCGGTCGTCACAAAGGCCGACTGGACCACGATTCCGGCCACGGCCTCGGCATCGGCGGCGTCCCAGGCCACCAGCGGATTGTTGCCGCCCAGCTCCAGCGCCAGGATGACATGAGGGTCGTCGGCGAATTTGCGCCGGAAATGCGCGCCCGCCGCGCCCGAGCCGGTGAACATCAGGGCGTCGATGCCGCTGTCCAGCAGGGCCGCGCCCGTGTCACGCCCGCCCTGGACGACATTGACCACGCCCTCGGGCAGGTCGGCCTCGGCGAAGGCTTCGGCCATCAGCTGGCCGATGTAGGGGGTCTCTTCCGAGGGCTTGAAGACGACGGTGTCACCGGCCAGCAGGGCCGGGACGATGTGGCCGTTGGGCAGGTGGCCGGGGAAGTTGAACGGCCCCAGCACCGCCGCCACACCATGCGGACGATGACGCAGGGTCGCGTGACCGAAGCCGGTCTCGGCCGTGCGCTCGCCGGTACGTTCGTCATAGGCGCGGATGGAGATGTCCACCTTGCCGGCCATGGCCCCGAGCTCGGCCGTGGTCTCCCACAGGGCCTTGCCCGTCTCGCGACTGATCGCCTCCGCCATCTGCGGGGCCCGGGTCTTCAGCACAGCCTGATAGCGTTTGACGGCGTCGATCCGGTCCTGACGCGGGCGGTCGGCCCAGTCCGGGAAGGCGGCGCGGGCGCGGTCGGTCGCGGCCTGGACCTCTGCGGCTGAGGCGGCGGCACCCTCCCAGACGGTTTCGCCGGTGGCAGGGTCGATGGATTTGAAATGGGTCATGCTGTCGCTCACGTCTTCACCCGCACCGTATCGCCCGCCCGGACCCGCAGCGCGTCCGCGGTCTCGTCGTTCAGGGTGACGACGTCGCCCTCGATCACCGCGCGCTGGCGCACGGAGCGGAAGCCGCCGACGCTGTCGGTTGAGATCAGGGCGGGCAGGTCGGCCTCGACCTCCTGCGCCACCGCCACCTTCAGGCTCCGGGCGTCGCGCACGGTGCGGATGTTGTCGCGGCCGCAGGTCACCGTCGGACCGGCGTCAAAGATGTCGATCAGGCCGTTGGGGCGGAAGCCCTCGCTCTCCAGCAGGGCCATGGCGGGCACGCCCTGCGGATGGACCTTGCCGATCACGGCGCGGGCGGGCTCGGGCAGCAGGTCCATATAGATCGGGTGGCGCGGAGCCAGGTCGAGGATGAACTGCTTGTCGGTCGAGCCGGTCATCCGGTCCGCCTCGTCGAAATCCATGGGGAAGAATTTGTGCGCGACATGGTCCCAGAACGGGCAGGCGCCGTCCGGCGTGAAGACGCCCCGCAGCTCGGCCAGCACCGTGTCGGCGAACAGATCCGGCTCGGCACCGATCAGCATGTAGCGCGACTGGCTGAGCAGCCGTCCCGCGCCGCCCTTGCGCCGGTCCGCCTTGAGGAACAGGGAGCCGACCTCGCTCCAGCCGGTGCATTCATTGACCAGCACCAGCGTCTTCTGTTCCAGCTTGATGCCGAGCGAGGGCGACGACTGGGTGTTGGTCACCACGCGGAAGGAGAAGAAGGGCCGGTTCAGACCCACCGCCGCCTTGACCGAGCCAATGCCGTCGACGTCGCCGGTCTCGGTCTCCTCCAGCATGAGGGTGTACCAGCGGTGCCGGGGCTCAATCTTGCCGGCGAAGCTGTCGCGACTCAGGTCCAGCCGTTCGGCCAGCTGGTCGGGATCCTCGGGCAGGCTGGTGAAGCCTGGCCCGGACAGGATGGCCAGCTCCAGCAGGAAGTCGAGATCGGCAGGGCCGGCGGGTCGGACGACGAGCATGGGGTTACATCGTCTCCAGACGCAGGGCTTTGAGTTTCAGCGCATCGATCTCGCCCGAGGCAATCTTGCACAGGATCAGGGCGCTCAGCTGGGCGCGTTCGACGAAGCTGGCAGGCCAGGCGAACTCCTGATCCGAATGGATGTCGCCGCCGAGGACGCCGAGGGTGTCGATATTGGGCAGGCCGGCAGCGTGCAGGTTGTTGCCCTCGCAGACGCCGCCCGACGGCTTCCAGGCGATGGGCTGGCCCAGCAGGGCTCCGGTCTCGCGCACGGCCTCGAACAGGGCCGTCTGGCTGGCGTCCATCGGCTTGGGCGCACGTGTCATGCCGCCGTGCAGGTCCAGCGTCAGGCCGGGGAAGGGGGGCTCGCTGGCGATCTGGCGCACCGTCTCGGCGATCCAGGCCGATGACTGGGCGTCGGGGACGCGGACGTTGAAGCGGACGACGGCATTGTCGGCGACGACATTCAGCGCGCCGCCGCCGCTGATCTTCGCGACATTGACGGTCACGCCCTCGCGCTGGCCGTTCAGGGCGTGCAGGCGGGCGGCGATCATGGCCGCGCCGGCCACGGCATTGGCCCCCTCGTGGAAGGCCCGGCCGGCGTGGGCCGCCTTGCCGGTGACGATCAGGTGATAGTTGCCGCTGCCCTTCCGCGCCCCTGCGAGGGTGCCGTCGGCCAGCGCCGGCTCATAGGTCATGCCGACATGGCCGCGCGCGCCCAGTGCCGCGAGCAGTGGTGCCGAGGCGGGCGAACCGATCTCCTCATCGGGTGAGAGCAGCACGGTCCAGCCGACGCGCGCGCGGTCCGGATGGGTCTCAAACGCCTCCAGCGCCGCGAGCAGGACGGAGATGCCGCCCTTCATGTCGGCGATTCCGGGGCCGTTCAGCGCGCCGTCCGCACGGGTCACGACCGTCTGGAACGGGCTCTCGGCCGGGAAGACGGTGTCATAGTGGCCGGTCAGAACGACCTGGATCGGGGCGTCGGGGCGAGCGGTGATCTGCAAGGCGTCGGCATGGGCCTCGCTCCGTACCGCGCCATCATCACCGACCGTCGTCGATCCCTGCGTCGGAAGGCGCTCGACCTCGGCCGGCAGGCGGCGCGCCTCGGCTTCGAGCAAGGCCAGCACCTGGGAGAGACCCCCGGCGTGACGGCTGCCCGAATTGACATTGGCCCAGTCGACGGCGCGGCCGACGATGGCGGTCTCGCGCGCTGCGACGTGGTCGAGCACGATCTGGTCGGGGGGCAGAATCCGCATGCGGGCGAACCCTAGCGGTCCGGACCGGAAAGGTGAAGGCGAGCCATGGGTTTCGCCCCGGGCGCGAGCGAGCTAGGCTTCGATCATCTTCAAGGGAGGAACCCACCAATGACTGACTGGATCAAGGCGTCGAATCCGACGGCGTCGATCACCACCGAGGCCGAGGCGATCGGTGCTGCGCGCGCCAGCGCCCTGGCGATTTTCCTGGGCGTGATCTGGGGCGGGATCGGGGTTGCCCTGCTGATGTCCGGCGGCTCCGCCGAGATCGAGGCGGCCATGGCCCAGGCCTCCGCCGATACGCCGGAAATGGCCGGCATGGGCGGCGCGGTGATGCAAATCGCCATGTGGAGCGCGATTGGCCTCTGCGTCATTCAACTCATTCTGGGTCTGGTGCAGTGGGCCAAGCCCAACATCGTCATCCCGATCATCTTCGCCATGCTGGTGGCCTTCGGCCTCGTGTCCGGCGTCTTCGGGCTGATGATGGCTGGACAGGAAGGCATGCCGGAAACGGCCGCCACGCCGACCTGGCAGGTCTATGTCGGCTTCGTGATCCTGGTCGTCCAGCTGGTGCTGCACATCGCCGGCATCCGCGGCGCCCGCGCGCTCGACCGGATCCGCATGGCGGCTGCCCAGTAGGCGGCCATCAAGGGTTCGGGCGTCGGTCCTCCCGACCGGCGCCCGGCTCGCGTGACTGACGGCGCCAGCGGATCGACAGGCTGGCGTCGCCCTGTCCCCCGAATTTCGAGCTCACTGTCAGGTTCCGGCGCACCTGCCATTCGACATTGACCGCCGCACCGTTCTCGCCGCCGCCGATGATCTCGAGATAGACGTCATCGGTGATGTAGCGGCCCCCGGCGACCGTCAGGCTTGAGGCCTCGCCGCCGAAGGACAGCCGGTCCAGCCCGGCCAGTTCCCTCAGATTTCCGATCACATCGAAGCCGCCGCCCCCGGCCAGCGCTGCCACGCCCGCGGCGAGCTGGGCTGCCTCGAAGGCCGACAACTGGGACGCCGAGCGCCCGAACAGAACCTGGGACAGGATCTCGTCCTGGGGCAGGGCAGGGGTTGAGGTCAGGACGATCTCGGGCCGCGCCGCCGTGCCCGTGACGCGGATGGTGGCGGTCAGGGACGGGTCATCGCGGGTGGCGGTCAAGTTCAACCGGATCTGCTCCGGGTTGGTCGACAGGGTCACGGTTCCGCGCTCGTCGAAGACAAACCGCTTGCCGGCGAAATCATAGTCACCCCGCACCACACGGGCCGTGCCGCTCAGCGTCGGTCGGGCGATGGTACCGGTCACGCGGGCATTGACGTTCATCTCGACATTGAGCCCCCGCCCGATCACGCGGACGTCGCCACCGGGCGAGCGCAGGGCGATGTCGAGGCCGAACTGCAGCCCGCGCTGACGGTTCTGCTCCTCTTCAGGCACGTCGCCGCCCGGCCGATTGATCTCGATCACATCCATACGGACGATCCCGTTCGATCCGGGCGGATTGGCCTGGATGCGTGCCTGGTCGATATCCATCTCGCCGCTGAGCGTGATGTTGCCCTCTGTGCCGCGGGTCACGGTCAGCAGGCCCGATGCCTTGGCCTCGGCTATGTCATTGTCGATGATGCGGAAGCGGTTGAGCAGCAGCTGGAAGCTGGAGCCGGAGCCCTCTTTCAGGCCGATCCGCCCGTTTCCGCTGATCGACCCGCCCGCGCCATCGACGGCGCTGAAACTCTCGACCAGCCCCGTCGTGTCGTCGAACCGGCTGGCCAGGGCGACATTCTCGAGCAGGACGCCCGTGGCGCTGTCCCGGAAGCGGCCCTGTTGCAGGTCCAGTCTTCCGTTGAGCCGGGGCTCAGACATGGAACCGGCAATGGTGGCGCGGGCGTTGACCTGGCCCGAGAGCGAGCGTTCGCCGCCGGCCAGCAGGTCCCAGATCGGCTGGATCTGACCCTGGATCGAGATCTCCCCGGACATGTCGCGGGTGCGGACAATCGCCAGCCGCAGCGGAGCCGCGGAGGCCTCGACCGGCAGGGTGATGTCGGCAGCGGCCCGGACGGCGTCACCGTCCGCGGCCTGCGCCTGGATGCGCAGGGTGTTGTTGACCAGCAGGGCGTTCAGCGTGCCGTCCACCGCGATCCCGCGGGGGGCGTCCACGCTGCGCATATCGTCGAGGGTGATGTTGGCCGAACCCGACAGGTCCTCGCCGGCGCCGCGCAGCGACAGACGGCCGGTGACCCGTCCGCGCATGTCCTGGACCAGCGAGCCGAGGTCGACGCTGGTCAGATTGGCCTCGATGATCGCGGCCCGGGAATCCTGGCGCAGCTCGCCGAGCAGTACGCCGCCACCGATGCCGAGATCGACGCGCGCGACCCGTCCGTCGCCGGACAGGGCGATGACCGCCGGGTTGCGGGTGGTGAAGGCGATTTCGCGCACGCGACCGCCGCCTTCGAGAACCACCGTCTGCGACGGGCCGGCGCGCGAATAGACGCCCGTGCCGTCGAACGACACCGGCGTGGCGCCGCCCACGTCGGCCTTCAGCGTGAAGGGCAGGCGCTCCAGCGTGCCGCGGCCGTTCAGGTCGAGGGTGCGGACCACCCAGGTCGACCCGGCCAGCCGCACATTGCGGCCCGTCACATTGAGGATCGCCGTCTCGGCCCCGGTGCCGTCGGTCAGGCGGATGCGGCCGTCCGCTGTCCCCGAAGCCAGGAAGGCACCCGGCCGGGCGGTAAAGGTCAGATCCGCGCTTGAGGGTATGTTGTTCGACAGGTCGATCGCCCCCTGGGCGGTCACCCCGCCCGCGTTCAGATCCACCTCGGTCAGCCTCAGCCGATCGCCGCCGAGGAAGAAGTTTCCGCTGGCCCGGGCCGGCCCGTAGTTCGAGCCGGCGGTCAGGGCGATCCGCCCGTCCGAGGCGTCGGGGCCGCGGCGGAAGCTGAGAAGCATCTCGGCGTCGGTCAGGATCAGGGCCCCGGCGCTGACCTTGCCGAAGGATGCGGTCAGGTCGGCGCGCGGCTCTGCGAGGGTGCCGGTCAGGGCTCCCTGGCCGGTCATCGCGCCGTCAATGGCCACGGGGCCGACGCCGAAGGGCCCGGTGGCGTTCCAGTCCAGGGAAAGACGCAGGCGGCCGTCGCTTTCGATCAGGCCGCGGGCCGAGGCCGTGCCCTGCGCCCCGGTCAGCTGCGCCCGTTCGACCGCGATACGGCCCGCGTCCAGCGCACCGGTCAGCTGCAGGCGAGGGGTCGCGCCCAGCAACCGGTCCATTTCTTCCATCCCGATCGACAGCCCTCGACCGCGCCCGTCGAACGTCAGCCGCCAGGGTGCGCCGGTGCGCGCTGTCGAGGCGGAAATCGGCCCTCCAAACCGGCCGCGCGCGCCCTTGCGCAGGCGCGAGGCGTCGGTGATCTCGGCGCGGCCGCGGAAGCCGAGCGCGCCGACAAGGTTGCGTCCGCCGGAGCCCGTCACCGTGATGGCCTGCCCGGCCAGATTGACCCGCTCCAGCAGGATGGCTCCGTCCGCCTGTCGCAGCGCCTCGAACGACAGGCGAGGCGTGGCGCCCAGAAGGCCGCCGACCAGTCCTGCGCTGGACCCGCCGGCGACGCGGATGTCGCCGTCCAGATCCATTCGTCCCTGCCGGACCTGCACGTTCAGCGGACCCCGGATACGTTGCGCGCGATAGCTCGCGACCTCGGCGGCGATCAGGTCGACCGATCCGTCCATGCGCCATTGTGCGGCATCGCCACGGAACACCCCCCGATAGGCCGCCGGACCGCCCACGTCCTGACCGATCAACTGCGTCAGCGACCGTGTCGACACATTGAGGGTGATCCCGTCAGGGCTGCTCTGGTCGCTCAGCCTGATCTCGCCGCTGGCGCGTGAGTCAAGATTACCGGCGATCAGGCGCCAGCCGATGCCGATGCGGCCGTCGTCGTCGCTGTCGCTCGAGGTGGCGAGGCCAAAGCGCACGGTGCGGCCAATCCGCTCGGCGAACGGTGCCAGCAGGTCCGAACCGGAGAAGTCCGCGAAGCCGGAAATTCGGGTGCGGGTCTCGCCATAGCGGCCCTTGATGACAAGCGGCACGAAGTCACCTGTGCGCACGACGGCATCAATGACCTCGCCATTGACCAGGGCGGTGGCGAAGAAGGGCTGGTCCGGGGAATAACCCAGCGCGCCCGCCAGCGGTCCGCCGCGGGCCTCATTGGCCCGCAGGTTCAGGCGCAGGTCCTCAAGACCGTCGCCGATCGTTGCGGTCAGGCGCAGGTAGTCGCCCGGGCGGCTGTTACTCAGGGCATTGACGATCGCCGTCTTGGCACCCTTGCGCGGCACGTTCGCCTCGCCCGAAAGCTTCCAGCGCCCGTACTCCTGGCTGAAGCCCTCCAGCAGTTCGACATCCGCGGTGAAACGGTCGATGTCGATCGATAGCGGCTGAGGGCCCGGCGGTTCGGTCGAGGGCTCGACGTCGGGCCGACGGATCAGGCGGATGACTTCGGCCTCGACCTCGGTGGCGTGGAAGCGACGGGTGATCAGCGGCCACCAGTCCCAGTCGACGCGCACCTTGCGCGCCTCAAGCCAGACGCCCCTCGCGTCGGTGACCGTGACGCGGTCGATGGTGAAGTCGTCGAACAGGTCGCCGCGCACGCCTTCGACATTGATACGGCCATAGCGGCCGAGCTTCTTGCCGGCGACAAAGCTGGTCACCAGCCCCCGGCCCGAATCCGAAAGCAGATACATCCGCCCGCCGACTGCGAGGACGATCAGCAGGGCCGCAAACGCAGCCGCCGCCATGCCGCCGAAGAAGGCCACGGCCTGCAGGCGCGTGCGCGTCTTCTTCGCCGCTTCAGCCGGCGTGTCAGGCGCATCCACAGGCGCATCGTCGGGAGGCGGGGCGGCGTCGGTCAAAACGCCTGCCCGATACTGACGTAGATCTGGAAGTCGGCGTCGCCGTCACGCCGGTCCAGGGGGAAGGCAATGTCGGCACGGATCGGGCCGAACGGCAGCTTGTAGCGCACCCCGAAACCCGCGCCGTAGCGCAGGTTGTTGAAGTTCGGTGTCTCCTGGAACCCGATCGCCCCGGCGTCGACAAATCCCACGGCCTGGAAATTGCGCCAGACGTCGCGACGGACCTCGATCGATGTCTCGAACAGGCTCAGGCCACCGCGCGGCGTGTTGTCGGGCAGGCGCGGCCCGACCCCCTGGTACTCGAAACCGCGTACCGAGCCGCCGCCGCCGGCATAGAACAGGCGATCGGACGGGACGGTCAGTTCCTCTCCGCCGATGATCGAGCCGATCCGCACGCGTCCGGCCAGGACGGTCTTGCCGTCGTCCTGCAGCGGCAGATAGGCGGTCGCCTGGGCCTCGGTCCGCAGGAACAGCACCGTGTCCTCGCCGGTCACCGCGGTCGGCTGGGCCGATGCGGACAGGCGCCAGCCCGTGACGGGGTCCAGGGGATCGTTCGAGCGATCGATATAGGCGCTGGCCCGTCCGGTCAGGATGACCAGGTCGCGGTTGAAATTCACCGGGGCCCGGGTGAGCGGGTCGAAGCGGTTTTCGTCATACTGACCCGTATCGAGGCCGATGCCGTAACTGACCCAGGATGTCTTGCCGAGCCGCTGCTGCAGATCAGCGGCCAGGGCCACGGCGGTGCGGCGGTAGGCGTCCGTATCCTCGTTGAGCAGAGCACCGGACAGTCTCAGCGTCTCCCCTGGGCGCCGCCAGTGGGGCAGGCTCAGTGAGACGCCCAGCCGGCTGTCCACGTCGGCGGCGCGGGCCTGCCAGACGAGGGTGTCGGCGCGGCCGAACCGGTTGTGCCAGGTCCAGATCAGATCGAGGCCCGATCCCTCTGCGGTCGAGAACGTCGCCCCGGCCTCGAGAATCCGGCGCGGACGGTCGGTCAGGGTGACGATGATGGGGCGATTGCCGTCGGCGTTGGTCTGGTCGGTCGGCGCCAGGGCCACCCCGACACCGTCGTAAACGCCGGTCTCGAGCAGTCGCCGTTCCAGCTCGGCGACGTCCTCCGGGTCGTAGACGTCTCCCTCGGACCAGGGTGCCAGGCCGGCGACCCACTCGGGATGGGTTGGCCCCCGGGTTTCCAGCCTCACCCCGTCCAGCCGAACCAGCGGTCCCGCCGCGATGCGGAAGCTCGGCTGGACCGTGAACGCGGCGTGGTCGACCACCACGCGACGCGGCTGGGCGTCGGCGTCGGCGTAGCCCCGGCGGGTCAGTCCGGCGACGATCCGGCCCTCCGCCGAGATGATGTCGCCCGCGCGGCCGGGCTGGCCCGCGCTCAGTCCGATTTCGCTGCGCACCGCCGTATCGGTTACTGAATCGGGCGAGGGGTCGGCCCACAGGACCTGGACTTCCGAGAGTGCGAAGCGGCGGCCGGGCGTCACGATCACAACGGCGACCGGGGCCTCGTCGCCCTCCACGGAGTCTTCGAGCACCGGCTGGTAATAGCCCTCGGATCGTAACAGGGCCTCGGCGGCCTCCATCGCACCTCGCGCGCGTCGGCGGGCTTCGAACCTGTTGGTGGGCGCGCCGTCGACTTCACCGACAGCCCGGATCAGCTGTGCGCGCAGGTCGGCATCCATCTCGCCGCGAATCTGGGCGCGCGGATCCGCCATGGCCGCGGACGCCAGCACCAGGGCACCCGCCGTGCTGATGAGAAACAGGGCGGGCCTTGGCGTCAAACTGGGACCTTCGTCAGGGTGCGGACGTGCCGACCGTCGCATCCCGCTGTGGCGCCGACAGGGCGGCGGCCGGGATCAATAGAAGAGGGTTTCACTTTCAGGCTGGACCGATTCCGCGGACGAGCGTTTTTCCGGCGGCATGGTGGTCGAATCGGCGGGCGGCGCATCGACAGCGCTGGGTGCTGCGACCGGAACACCCACATCTTCAGCGGCGGGCGCGACCGGGGCTTCGATCGGTGCCTCGGCGATCTCCGAATCATCGGCATTGGGATCGTCGCAGGCGGCGACGCCAAAAGCGGTCGACAGGGCCAGAATGGCGATCAGGCGTTTCATCAGCGGCATCTCCCCCGGAACGGCCTTCCAACGCGCGGTCGGCTCGCCTGTTCCATAACCTTGAACGCGCGGCCGGTCACCACGCAGCAACCAATCCTTTCAGAATTTGGCGTAAGCCGAAATCAGAGGGGTGCGAATGACGACCACGGCGTATGCAATGGTGTCGCTGGTGCGATACCGGGAACTCAAGACACGGATCGCGCTGGCGGCCTTTATCGGCTGCACCGCCTGGTTCGTCGTACCTTCGATATGGCCGCCACTCTGGTTCGCGGCGGTTCTGGTCACCCAGGCCCTGGACTGGGCCGTGTTCAGGCGGTTCCGGCTTCAGCAGGACTGGAAGCCGGACCGGCTCTATGTGGTGCTGTGCTGCGCCACGACGGTGCTCGGCGTGACCGTCTATGCCGCCATGAGCGCCTATATGTGGTTCTACGGCGGCGATGTCGGTCGCGTGTTCGCCATGGTCCAGTGCGCCGGCGGACTGCTGCATGTCAGCCTTCACATGCACCATGCCCGGCCGATCCTGATCTCGGCCGTCGCGCCCCATGCGACCTATTTTCTCGGCCTGCCGGTGTTCACCGCGATCTCAACCCAGAACTGGCAGGAGCTGCTCGTCGCGATCGGCTGTATTCTCTACATGAGCCACCTGGTCGTCACGGTGCGTCAGAGCTCATCGACGACCGGTGCCCTCCAGTCCGCCCGGGACGCCGAGAAGAGCGCCCGCCGGAAGGCCGAGGTCGCCAGCGCGGCCAAGTCGGACTTCCTCGCGGTCGTCAGTCATGAAATCCGCACGCCGATGAATGCGGTGATCTCGGCCGCCAACCTGCTGCGTCGCACCCGTCTGGACAGTCAGCAGCGCGAGCATGTGTCGATGCTGATCGACGCCGGCGATGTGCTGATGGGTCTGCTGAACGACGTGCTCGACTTCTCCAAGATCGAGGCCGGCAAGATGGAGCTGGAGAGCGCCGACATGGTCGTGCGCGACCGGCTGTCGACGATCGTCCGCCTGTGGGAACCGCGCGCCCTGGCCAACGGGGTCCGGCTGAAGATGCGGATAGCCCCGGATGTGCCCGCCGCCGTGCGGACCGATCCGCTGCGCGTACAGCAGATCCTGTTCAACCTCATGTCCAATGCGGTGAAATTTACCCACGAGGGCGAGATCCGGATCGAGGCCAGCTGGACGGACGGCCGCCTGAACATGGCGGTGAGCGATACCGGCTGCGGCATACCCGCGGACCGGTTGGGTCAGATCTTCAACAGTTTCGAACAGGCGGACGTCGGTACGACCCGCCGTTACGGCGGCACAGGCCTCGGCCTGGCGATCAGCCGCAAGCTGGCCGAGCTGATGGGGGGGTCACTGTCGGTCCAGAGCGTCGACGGCGAGGGCTCGACCTTTACGCTGAGCCTCCCGATGACCGCGGTCGAGACGGCGCCGGCCCAGCCGGTTCGTGCGACCGGGGCCGGTGCATCGTTGGCAGGCCGTTCGATTCTGGCCGCCGACGATCACGAGGTGAACCGCCGCATCCTGCAGCTGTTGCTCGAGCCTCATGGCTGCCGCCTGACCCTGGTCGAGAACGGGGCGGAGGCGCTTGAGGCGGGGTCTGGCCAGCGTTTCGACGCGATCCTGATGGACATGCAGATGCCGGTCATGGACGGGCTCGAGGCGACGCGCCGGATCCGCACCGGCGAGATCAACGGGGACACGCCGGTGATCGCCCTGACCGCCAATGCGCTGGATGTGCATCGCGCGGCCTGGGACGCCGCCGGCGTCCATGCCTTCCTGACCAAGCCGATCGATCCCGTCCTGCTGGCCACAACCCTGGCCGAGGCCTGTGCGGTCGAACGGCCCCGGGCCGAGGCCGCCGTCGCCTGATCACTAGCGCCAGAGGCACCCGGCCTCTTCGAGAGATATCGGCGCCGGCTGCGCCACGGGATCGGCCGGGGTTCCTTCGAACCGGGGCGTGGGCGCGGCCTGAACCACGCCCTGGTCGACAAGGGTGCCGCGCGCCAGGTTGTGAGGATGACGGGCCGCTTCGGTCGGTGTCAGGACCGGCGTCACACAGGCGTCCGTGTCTTCAAAATGCCGGGCCCAGTCGTCCCGGTCGCGGGTCGCGAAGATGGCCTCAAATCGCGCATGGAGGGCCGGCCAGCCCGGCAGGTCGAACTGCGGTGCCTCATCCGGAGACAGGCCCAGGCCGGCGATCAGGGCGGCGTAGAACTGCGGTTCCAGCGCGCCGACGGCCACGAACCGTCCGTCCCTGCAGGTGTAGCAGCGATAAAAGGGCGCGCCGCCGTCCAGCAGATTCGCCCCGCGCGCCTCGCTCCACAGGCCCCGTGCGCCAAGGGCGTGGAACAGGCTCATCAGCAGGGCCGAACCGTCGGTCATGGCGGCATCCACCACCCGGCCCCTGCCGGTCGATTTCGCTTCCAGTAGGCCGGCAAGCACCCCGGTGACCAGCATCATCGCGCCGCCGCCATAGTCGCCGACCAGATTCAGCGGGGGGCGCGGCGGCCGGTCCGGCTCGCCCATGGCATGAAGCGCGCCGCTCAGGGCGATGTAGTTGATGTCGTGGCCGACCTTTTGCGCCAGCGGACCCGTCTGGCCCCAGCCGGTGATTCGACCGAACACCAGCCTCGGGTTCAGCGCTGCACAGGCGTCGGGCCCGAGGCCCAGTCGCTCCATCACGCCGGGACGGAAACCTTCGATCAGGGCGTCGGCGGCCCCCACGAGCGCCAGCACCGCCGCGCGGTCGTCCGGATCCTTCAAATTGACGCTGACCGTGGCGCGGCCCCGGTGCAGCACCTCGCCACCGACTTCGCTGAACACCGGCGCGCCGGCACCGGCGCTCCGGCTGAGGCGCAGGACGTCGGCCCCGAGGTCGGCCAACATCATGCCGGCGAAGGTCACCGGCCCCAGGCCGTCAAACTCGAGGATGCGCAGGCCGGACAGCGGTTTCATGGTCACTGCCTATCCTTCGCTCGCCCGCGCGTCGAGCCAGCCCTTGACCCCGGCGACGGTTTGCAACAGAAGGCGCGTCGCCGGTCCGCGAACGCGTCCGGCTTGGTATGCGCCCTTAGCTCAGTTGGTTAGAGCATCTGACTTTTAATCAGAGGGTCCTCGGTTCGAGCCCGAGAGGGCGTACCATCCCTTTCCCGTGCTGGTTTCCGCCGCGTCGGGGCCTCGTTCGTCCCACCCTATGGCGACGGCCCGGTTACCGGGGGCGGGGCTGGCGTTTGCGGCAATACTTGCAGACCAGCGTCCCCGGTTTGCTCCGGCTGTAACGGTAGTGATGCTTGCACCGCAGCTGTGCCAGCCAGACTCCAAATCCCTGCATCCCGGTGCCCCCACACCCGCTCGATAAACCGTACACCGACTGTATATGGCAAAGCTTGCAGGGTCGAGTTCCGACTCCCGCTTCCGGTCCGGCCCGCGACGTGATTGAAAGAGGCATGCGCGCCGCCAGTTTCATTCTCGCTCTTTGCATTCCGCTGACGGCATGCGGTGCCGTCGCCGGTGGCGCACAGCAGTTCGGGGCCGGTCTGGGCGCCGCGGCCACGGCACCGCTCGACGACCTCAATCTGCGCCGGCAGTACATCCCGACGGTTTTGCTGCAGGCGGAAGCCAATCCCTACGACCTGCGTAATCTGAATCAGTGCGCCACCATCGGGGCCGAGATCGCCCGGCTGAACGAGGCGCTCGGCCCCGATACGGACGAGCCACCGGCGCAGGATGGCTCGTTCCTGAGCGAGCGGGCGGCCGACGCCGCCTCGGCCGCCGCGCTGGATGCCATTCGCGACGCCACGACGGACTTCATCCCGGGGCGGAGCTGGATTCGCCGTCTGTCCGGCGCCGAGCAGCACAGCCGCCATGTCCAGTCAGCCATCCAGGCCGGCCGAATGCGCCGGGCCTTTCTGAAGGGTACGGGGATGCAGCGGAACTGCGCACCGCCGGCCGCGCCGGGCTGGTTCCGCCCGCGAGGCCGTAGCCAGAGGTAGACCGGGAGATCGTCAGCCAACCCGTTCCGAGGCTGGTCACGTCATTGGCTTCGATGGCTTGACGGTCTCGCGCTGGCGATGCGGCGGACCTTGTCGCTGCGGTCGCCTCTGATTTCGCGGTGGCCGTCCCTGGTGAAGGCTTCGAACGACGCCTTGTCGATATTCCGGAATGTCCCGGTCTTGTCCCAGTCCCAGTCGAAAGAGATCCGTTCGCCTTTGTGGGCGAACTTCCCGGACCAGTGGGCGAAGAACGAATATTTGTCGCCGCCTATGATGATGACGTGGCGATGCAGAGCGGTCTCGTTGCCGTCCGGGCGGGGCGGTTCCTCCAGATAGGTATTGTAGGCGTGGAAGCCTGACTTCTCGATGCGCATGGCTAGTTCGACGTATGCCGGGCGTGGAAATCGCGGCGGAAGGCCTCGAAGCGGTTCTCGGCGATGGCGGCGCGCATGGCCGCCGTCAGGGCCTGGAAGAAGGCGATGTTGTGCCAGCTCAGCAGCACCTTGCCGAGGATCTCGTCGGCCCGGATCAGGTGATGCAGGTAAGCTTTTGAATATTGGGACGAGGCCGGGCAGGGGACGTCGGGCTCCAGCGGGTCCTGATCCTCGGCGAAGCGGGCGTTCTTCAGATTGATCGGCCCGGCCCAGGTCCAGGCCTGCCCATGGCGGCCCGCGCGGGTGGGCAGGACGCAGTCGAACATGTCGACGCCGCGATACACCGCCTCGACCAGATCGACCGGCTTGCCGACGCCCATCAGATAGCGGGGCCGGTCAGCCGGCAGCATCTCCGGGGCGTAGTCCAGCACCTCACACATGGCCTGGTGCCCCTCGCCGACGGCCAGACCGCCGATGGCGTAGCCATCGAAGCCGATCTCCTGCAGCCGGTCAGAGGACTCACGGCGCAGGTTTTCGAAGGTCGAACCCTGCTGGATGCCGAACAGGGCCTGGGTCTCGCGCGTTCCGAAGGCCGCCTTCGAGCGCGCGGCCCAGCGGGCCGAAAGCTCCATTGCGGCGCGGGCGGCGGGCTCCTCGGCCGGCCAGCTGACACACTGGTCCAGCTGCATGGAGATGTCGGCACCGATGCGGTCGGCCTGGATCTCGATCGAGCGTTCAGGGCTGAGGACGTGTTTGGAGCCGTCGATATGGCTGGCGAAGGTGACGGCGTCCTCCTTCACCTTCGAAATACCGGCCAGCGACATCACCTGGAAGCCGCCGCTGTCCGTGAGGATCGGCTTCGTCCAGCCCATGAATTTGTGCAGCCCGCCCAGTCGCTCCATCCGTTCGGGGCCGGGGCGCAGCATCAGGTGGTAGGTATTGCCCAGGATGATGTCGGCACCCGTCTGCCGGACCTGATCCACCGTCATCGCCTTGACCGTGGCGGCGGTACCGACGGGCATGAAGGCCGGCGTGCGGATGTCGCCGCGCGACGTCTTCAGCACCCCGGTGCGGGCGCGGCCTTCGGTGGCGGTGATATCGAATGGAAAGGTCATCAGGCGGCGCGGAATAGCAGGCTGCCATCCCCGTAGGAATAGAACCGGTATCCGTCCTTCACCGCATGGGCATAGGCCGCCCGCATCGTCTCCAGCCCGGCGAATGCCGAGACCAGCATGAACAGGGTCGACTTCGGCAGGTGGAAATTGGTCATCAGCACGTCCACGGCGCGGAAGGCGTAGCCGGGGGTGATGAAGATGGCCGTGTCGCCGTGGAAAGGCCGGACCTCGCCCTCGGGTGTCGTGGCGCTCTCGAGCAGGCGCAGAGAGGTGGTGCCGACGCAGACAATACGCCCGCCGGCGGCCCGCACGGCGTTCAGGGCCGCGGCGGTGTCCGGAGCGACTTCGCCCCACTCTGAGTGCATCTTGTGATCGGCGGTGTCGTCCGCCTTGACCGGCAGGAAGGTCCCGGCACCGACGTGCAGGGTCACGGCATGGGTCGAGACCCCCTTCGCCTCGAGCGCGGCCATCAGGGCGGGCGTGAAATGCAGGCCCGCTGTCGGCGCGGCGACCGAACCGTCCCATTTCGCGAACAGGGTCTGATAGTCGGACCGGTCGCGGTCGTCCTCGGCCCGCTTCGCCGCGATATAGGGGGGCAGGGGCATGACGCCGACGTCCCGGATCGCTTCGTCGAGCGCGGGGCCGGCGAGGTCGAAGCGCAGGACGACCAGCCCGTCCTCGCCCTTGTCGGCAACGGTCGCGTCGAGACGCCCGAGCAGACAGCCACCGTCGCTATCGCTTCCGAACCGGATGCGATCGCCCGCCTTGATCCGCTTGCCGGGCTTCATGAAAGCCGACCAGACATCCGGTGCGTCGCGATGATGCAGGGTGGCCTCGACCGCGACCGTCAGGGTCTCGCCCTCAGCGCCGATCCGCTCCCGCACGCCTGACAGGCGCGCCGGGATCACCCGGGTGTCGTTGAAGACCAGGGCATCGCCGGGCTGCAGGAAGTCCGGGAGGTCGCGGATGATCCGGTCCTCCAGCCCGCCGTCCCGCACGATCAGCAGGCGCGCGGAATCGCGCGGCTCGGCGGGGCGAAGCGCGATGTGGCTTTCAGGCAGGTCGAAGTCGAAATCGGCGGTCTTCATCAGGCGGCGCAGAGGCCACGGGGACGGTGCGGGGTCAAGGCGGTTAAATGTTGCTTCAGGGGCTCCCCGCTATCACGCAGAAATGAGCTCTGCCGCCAATCCGGAATTGTCATCGGCGGTGCGCGGCTGGGATCGGCTGCGCAGACCCGTCTGGATGTTTGATCCAGCCAGTTCCCGCGGCGTCTACGCCAACGCCCCTGCCTTGACGCTGTGGGGCGCGGACTCGCTGGACGAGCTGCTGGCGCGCGACTTTTCCAACCTGTCGCCCGCGGTCAGGGCCCGCACCGACCGTCTGAGGGACGCCACCGCAGACGGCAGCGAGGTCAGCGAGCGCTGGACCTTCTATCCCAACGGCCGGCCGGTGACGGTGCAGGCGACGATCTCGACCTTCCGGCTGGACGACGGCCGCGGTGTCCTGCTGTTCGAGGCCGCGCCGCTCGACGTCGAGGCCGGGGAGCGCCGGGCGGTGGAGGCGTTGCGGCATACTTCGGCGCTGATCACCCTGCTGGACGATACCGGCACCATACTGTTCTCCAACCCGGCGGCCTACGCCGCCTACGGACCTGGCGAGGACGGGCTTTCACGGCGCTTCGTGGATCCCGACCGCGCGCGCTGGTTCCTCGACCAGGTCGGAAATGGCCAGTCGGCCAGCCGCCTCTGCGAGGTCGTGACCACGGCGGGACGCCGCTGGCATGATGTGGACGCCCGCCCCGTGTCTGATCCGGTGACGGGGGGGATGGGCGTGCTTCTCAACGAGCAGGACGTCACGGCGCGCGTCGAGGCCGAGGGGGCGCAGGCCACGGCCGAGCAGAAGACGGCGATGGCCGAGGCGCGGCAGAAATTCCTTACGGACATGTCGCATGAGCTGCGGACGCCGCTGAACGCCGTGATCGGCTTCTCCGAACTGTTGTCCGGCGCGGGGCTGGCTCCGGCGCAGGGAGAGCAGGCGCGGCGAATTCATGAGTCGGGGCAAAGGCTCCTGGCCGTGGTCAACCAGATGATCGATCTGTCGGAGCAGGGCGGCGATCCGGCCCCCGCGCCGTCGCCCGAGCCGGATCGCGGGTCGGCGGACCCGGTCACGGAGCCCGCCGCCGGGCCACGGGACCACGCGGGACTGCGGGTGCTCTGCGTCGATGACAACCAGACCAACCGCATGCTGATGACCGCCATCCTGTCCGGGCAGGGCATGATCTGCGAGACCGCGGACGACGGAGCCCAGGGGCTGGCCGCGGCCGCGTCCGGTGATTGGGACGTCGTGTTGATGGACATCCAGATGCCGGTCATGGACGGGGTGGAGTCGGCCCGCCGCATCCGCGCCCTGGGCGGCGAGGCCGGCGCCGTGCCGATCATCGCCGTGACCGCCAACACCCTGGCCAGCCAGGTCGAGACCTATGTCGAGGCGGGCATGGACGATTTGGTCGCCAAGCCGGTGGACATGGCGGAACTGATCCGAAAGGTCGGCTACTGGGGTGGCTGCGGCTGGCGCGAGGCCCTGGCGGGCCAGCCGCCCGGGACGGCCTGATCGCGCCCGTGACGGTTGACGCTGGGAGGCGGACGCTCCAAACCCCGCTCATGCTGCAGAACCTCGAAACCCTCGCGCGCGACGCTAGGTCGTGGCCGTTCGAACAGGCCCGCAATCTTCTCGCCCATGTGCTGAAGAAGCGGCTCAGTGATGCCGAGCGGAATGCGGCGAAGCTGCTCATCGACGCCGGCAAGGCGGACGAGGCGCTGGCGACGTTCGAGGCGCTGCAGAAGCCCGTCATCTTCGAGACCGGTTACGGCCCCTCGGGTTTGCCGCATATGGGCACTTTCGGCGAGGTGGCGCGCACGACCATGGTGCGCAACGCCTTCCGCGCCCTGACCGGCGACCACTGGCCGACGCGGCTGATCGCCTTCAGCGACGACATGGACGGGCTGCGCAAGGTTCCGGAGGGCGTGCCCAATCCGGAGATGCTGACCGAAGATCTGCACAAGCCGCTGACTGTGGTGCGCGACCCGTTCGGGACGCATGACAGTTTCGGCGCCCACAACAACGCCCGCCTGCGCGCCTTCCTCGATGGTTTCGGCTTCGAGTATGAATTCCTGTCCTCGACGGAGCAGTACCGCTCCGGTCGCTTCGACGCGACGCTGCTGACGCTGCTCGAGCGGTTCGACGCCGTGCAGGCCATCATGCTCCCGACGCTCGGCCCGGAACGGCGCGAGACCTATTCGCCCTTCCTGCCGGTCAGCCCCGTCACCGGCCATGTGCTGCAGGTGCCGACGCTGGAGCGTCATGTGGAGAAGGGGACCATCGTCTTCGACGATCCCGCCGGCGGTCGTACCGAACTGCCCGTCACCGGCGGCCATGTGAAACTGCAGTGGAAGCCCGACTGGGCCATGCGCTGGACGGCGCTGGACGTCGACTACGAAATGTCGGGCAAGGACCTGATCGAGAGCGTGCGTGAGAGCTCAAAGGTCTGTCGCGCGCTCGGCGGCACGCCGCCCGAAGGCTTCAACTACGAGCTCTTCCTCGACGTCGAGGGCAAGAAGATCTCCAAGTCCAAGGGCAATGGCCTGACCATGGACGAGTGGCTCCGCTACGGCACGCCGGAGTCGTTGAGCTGGTACATGTTCCAGTCGCCGAAGTCGGCCAAGAGCCTGCATTTCAACGTCATTCCGCGGGCCATCGACGACTGGCTGGCCTTCATCGAGGCCTACAAGACCCAGGAGCCGGCCAAGCAGATCGACAATGCCGTCTGGTCGATCCACGCCGGGTCGCCGCCGACGCATACCTCGCCGGTGTCCTTCGCCCTGCTGCTGAACCTCGTCGCCGTGGCCAATGCCTCGAACAAGGACCAGCTCTGGGCCTATTTCGCGAAATACCTGCCGGACGCGACCCCCGCCAGCGAGCCGCTGCTCGACCGTTTGATGGGGCATGCGCTGAACTACTACGAGGATTTCGTCCGGCCGGCGAAGTCGTACCGGGCACCGGACGACAAGGAGAGGGCGGCGCTGCTGGATCTCGCCACGCGGCTCAGGGCCCTGCCGGCCGATACGACCGACGGCGAACTGATCCAGACCGAGGTCTATGCCGTCGGCAAGGAGCACGCCTTCGAGCCGCTGCGTGGCTGGTTCGGCGCGTTGTACGAGGTTCTGCTGGGCGCGTCACAGGGGCCGCGGTTCGGCTCGTTCGCGGCCATCTACGGCCTGCCGCAGACGATCCAGCTGATCGAAGCGGGCGCGAACGGCGCGCTTGTAAAAGCCTGATCCGGCGAGCGGCGTTCGTCGGGTAACGTACATGAACCGAACATAACGGCGCGGCTCCGGGAGCCTTCATCCGCCGTCGTGCATTCTCCCTGACATCGACCAACCTCGATGAAACGGAGAGAGCCATGTCGAAATTCATGAACACCACCCTGGCCACCGCCGCCGCCCTGGCGGCCCTGGTGACGGCCGTCCCGACCGTCTCGCTGGCCCAGCAGGCCAACGGCATCACCAACTGTGACGCCCCCGGCGGCCGCCAGCGCACCGGCGCGGTGATCGGCGGCGTCCTCGGTGCCCTGGCCGGCAGCCAGATCTCGGACAATGAACGCACGCTCGGCGCGGTTGCCGGCGGTGCTGCGGGTGCCGCCGCCGGTTCCTATATCGGCTGCAACCAGCAGCGCGCGCGGGCGACCAATGCCTCTGCCGGCGGGGCTTACCGGGCCACCTCGAACCTGCGCATCCGCTCGGGTCCCGGCACCAGCTACCGTCAGGTCGGCACGCTATCTGCCGGCCAGCCGTTCAGCGCCACCGGTTCGCAGGGTGAATGGGTCCAGATCGCCGGCGGCGGCTGGGTCAGCGCCCGCTACGTCGCCGCCAACTAGGCAGCGCTGCCTGGCATGATGAAGAGGCCGTCCCGGAAGGGGCGGCCTTTTCCTTATTGGCTGACCCAGAGGATACGGCCCATCCAGACGATCTCCCTGCGGGCCACGATGCGCGCCTCATAGGCCGGATTGACCGAGGCGAGGGTCACGGCTCGCGCCGTCAGTTCAGCCACCTCCTTTGCGAGGGTTTCGCCGCCCGTCGTGCGGACCACCACCCGGTCCCCCTTGCGAACCTCGGTCGCCTCGCGGTCGACGATGACCCGGTCACCCTCACGATACAGGGGGGCCATGGAGTCGCCGACAATGCCCAGGCTCAGCAGACTGTCCCTGGGACGGGGCAGGTCGGTCTGCTGCCAGCCGTCGCCGACCGGCAGTCCCGCATCGTCGAAGAAGCCGTCCTGCCCGGCCTGGGCCATGCCCAGCATCGGCACGGTCGAAGGCCGTTCGACGCCGTCCCTCGCCAGGGTCGCGAACTCGCCCAGCGAAAGACCGGTCACCGTCAGGACCCGGGCCAGGCTCTCGGTGGATGGCCAGCGCGGCCGAGGGGGATCGCCGGGACCAAACCGCTTGGACAGGTTGAAACTGGTGGCGTCCAGTCCCGCGCGTTTCGCCAGCGCCGAGACACTCAGGCCTTCATGGCGCGCCAGGCCGTCGATCGCCTTCCAGAGCTGGGCATGGGAGAGGGGCATGGGGGCGCCGCGGCCGAAAGGGTCGATCCGCGAAGGGTGCAGGAATAAATGCCTAAAGGCAACGCCCGTCGACTACTCCAGTCCGGCGGCGCGCCGCTCCTGCCAGGCCCAGAAGGTGCCGATGGCGATGACGAGCAGAATGCCGAGGCTCGCCAGGTTGACGACCGCGACGAAGGCCGACATGGGCGGGCGAATGTCCACCAGGGTCAGAATGTGACTCATCACGACCAGCGACTGAAGCGCTGCCGCCCAGACCGGCCATGAGCGGCGGCTCTTCCAGGCGAGCGCGACCCAGACTCCGAGCATGATGATGTCGATGCCCATGAGGCCCCACTGGGTCCCGTGGGTTGCGCCGTCGTTCTGCACCAAAAGGGAAGCGAACCATGCAAGGACATAGGCCCCGCCGGCGATCCGCTCCGGCTCGTCACCCTTGAGGAAGGCGAAAGCCACCACCAGAACGGTCAGACCAGCCCCGATCTGGGTTGGCAGGGTGTCGAACATGAAACCGCCCCCGTGCCGAAGAGCACGGGGGCGATATATCATCGAGTCTGCCGAAATCGGAATGGCAGGCGGCAGACATTACGGCGAATTAAACCGCGCGGAGACGGGCCGCGGGAGCGAGTTCGACGTTCGTGGAGGACTCGACCGGCTTGTTCAGAATGCCCGAGGCGTAGACACCGTAGCCGAGGCGACGGTGATCCTTGGCCAGCTCCTGGTGGCAGCCCACGAGGGCCTCACGGGCGGTGGCGAGGGCGGCGACGGCTTCCATCGCCTTGGCTTGGGAGGCCGCGCCGGCGATCGGCGACAGGGTCAGGGCCGTGCGAGCACCGATCATCGACTGGATGAGCGTCGTCGTCTGGGCGATGGCGGCATCCAGCGATTGTTCCGCAGAGTTCAGGTCGCCGGCAACGCTGGCGATCACTTCAGCCTTATTCATGTAAGCCTCCCACTGAGATCAGAATAAAGGAAGCGTTAACACACCTAGGACGCGAACGGTAGGGATTTGTTAGTCATGTCGGGTACGACCCCGCCGCCATCGCCGCCCCCTCCACCGATCGGCGGACCATCTCCGGGCTTGTCCACCGGCCCGACCGTCAGCGTCTCAAGGCCAAGCCTGCGGGCAAGGGCCGTCAGGGTCTTGTGGGTCTGCACAATATGGGCACGCGCCTCGGACAGGGCGGTGATGGCACCCGCCGTCCCGGCGAAGGCTCCCTGACCCGAGACCGCCGACAACCAGGCGTCTGCACGGGCCGCGGGCAGGGCGGCCGCCAGGGTCGCGGTCTCGATCAGGGCCTGGTCGATCGCCGACTCGGCGGCGTAGAGGCGGGCGGCGAGAGCTTCGCCGACGGATAATCTGTTCATGCTTGCATCTCCCTGTGACCGGGCGTCACCGGAACAAAACGAGCACAGGTTGTTAGGAAATGCAACTAATGGTCGTCTTCCGCCATCAGGAAATGCGCGGTCAGGGCGGCGATGGGCTGGGTTTCATCCTCCTGCCAGGCTTCCGCGAGAACGTGGGCGACGGTGCGTCCCGCCTTGCTGATCCGGGCCCGGGCGTGAACATCCACCGGCCGTCCCGAGCGGAGATAGGCCACGGTCACATTGATCGGTCGCGGCAGCCGCAGCCGCGGGTAGAGGGCGGCCACCTGGGCGACGGCGGTCAGTTCCAGCAGGGCGGCGGTCGATCCGCCGTGAAGGGCGGGCAGGACGGGATTGCCGATCAGCTTCTGCTCGAACGGCATGGTGACGGTCAGGGCCTGTCCGTCGGTCGCGGTGATCAGGCCCAGGAAGCGGGCGTAGGGCAGCCGGTTCAGGAGGTCGCTCATCCCTTGGCCTCCCGTCCGGCGCGGAGATTGGAGCCGATCCCGCGCCTGCGAAACGTGGACAGCATATAAGCGCTCTGGGCCGCAGCCACGGGGTCGTCCGGACTGTCCTCGAAGGCCCAGGCGCGGACAAAGGCGACCGATCTGCTGAGGTGATAGCAGCGCGCTTCCGCGATCAGATCCGTTCGCGCCCGGGCCGCCCGCATGTAGTCGACGCGCAGGTCGAGGGTCGCGATCGACTCGAACTGGCCCAGCGCGAGCCACACTGCGAGGCCGCCAACGTGGTCGAGCAGGGTGGTGACCAGACCGCCGGAGAGGACGCCGGTGTCGGGATCGCCGACAAGGTCCTCGCGCCATGGCGCACGGATCCGGACGCGGTCGCCGTCGACACCGTCATAGACGAAGCCGAGGGCATGGGTGTGGGCTGCGCCGGCGGCCAGCTGGGGAAGAATGTCGTGGATTGGAGAAAGCATCAAAGGCTTCTCGGTCCGTCCGGATACGAGCGCAAGGGTGCCCGGGTCTCGATCGCCGGCTCAGGCGGCGGAGCGGCGCTTGCGATGACGGTCCGGAACGGCCTCGACCTCGACCTCAACAGCCGCAGCGGCCTGCTCCAGCGCGAGGTTCATCGCCATGCGCAGGCGCTCGGGCTTGATCGGCTTCTCGACGACAGCGGCCATGCCGATCGTGAGGTATTTGCGGGCGTCGTCGGGGTCGGCGTTGGCGGTCAGGGCGACGATGGGGATGTTGCGCGCCGGGCCGGTCAGGGCACGGATGGCCTGGGTCGCCTGGACGCCGTCCATGCGCGGCATCTTGATGTCCATCAGGATCAGGTCGAAGCGACGTTCCTGCACAGCCTCGAGGGCCTCGACGCCGTCCTCGGCCGTTTCCGAGGTGCAGCCGAACATCTCGCACAGGGCCTGGGCCACCACGCGGTTGGTCGCATTGTCGTCGACGATCAGGATGTGGGGGCTGGTCCCGAGGTCACCCTCGCCGCCGAAATTCTCGACATTGGACGCTGCGGCGGCCTCGACCTGTGTCCGCTCGACGTCCAGATCGAAGGCGAAAGTCGCGCCGCGGCCCGGGTTGTTCTCAGCCCAGATCCGTCCGCCCATGCGATCAACGACCTGGCGGCAGATGGCCAGGCCGAGCCCGGCACCGTCCTGGCCGGAGCCATGAACGAACGGCTCGAAGACGGCGTCGACGCGATCAGCATCGACCCCTGCGCCGTCATCACGAACGCGCGCTTCCAGACGGATACGATCACCGTCCGCCACGGCCTTCAGTCCGGCCTCCACAACGCCATTGCGGGCGAAGTTGAGGGCGTTGCCGATCAGATTGTTGAACACCTGGGTGACCCGGGCGCCGTCAATGACGGCCGCCAGCTCGGTGTCGCCCTCATAGCTCACCATCAGGGTCACATTATCCTGCGAGGCCCGGGGAGCCCAGGTCGCCTGGATATCGTCCATCAGTGCGCGCAGCGGCGTGGCCACGGGATGAAGATCGAGTTCGCCGGCCTCGGCGCGCGACAGGTCCAGTGCGTCCTGCAGGATCCTCAGCAGGGTCTCCGACGACTCCACGATCGTGGTGATATGGGCGTGGGACTGGGCGTTGAGGGGTTGCCGGCGCAGCAGTTCAGCCACCGCCAATACGCCGTTCATCGGCGTACGCAGCTCGTGGCTCATGATCGCCAGGAACTGACTCTTGGCCCGTGCGGAGGCGAGGGCCTGGGTTCGGGTATCGGACAGGACGCGGGCCTGTTCGGTCAGTTCCAGGTTTTGCTGACGCTGGAGCTCGTTGACCGCCTGCAGCAAGGAGCCGGCCGTGCCGACGCCGTGGTAGCGGCCCTCGCGGGTGACAATGAAGCCGCGCATCAGGGCTTCCGGGCCACCTTTCAGCAGGACATCGCAGAAAGCGTCGATGCTGACGCCGGCTTCCACGACCGCCGGCTCGGGGTCCATGACATGGATGACCGGGCGATTGGCATATTGGGCATGACCCAGTGGGCTGGCGATTTTCAGCAGGAAGGCGTTGCGTTCGACCAGTCCGACCGGCCGGCCGTTGTCGACGACCGGGATCACCAGAGTCGCAGGTTCACGCTCGAAGCGCGCGAAGACGTCGATTCCCGGCGTCTCGGGCGAAACCGCCTCGGCGCGTTCGGTCAGGACTTCTAGGGTCGGCATGACAGGCCGCTACTCCACTGGGACCTGTGGACAATGCAGGAGAACCGTTTGCGGAAGGGTTAAGGCGGTAACCGCCATTTTTGGGCCCCTTTTGCTCTGCCTGCGGGGCTGGTGTAGAAGGCGCGCCCCGCCACTCAGCGGCCCATCCCCTTGTCCATGCGCGCGGCCGACCGGCCGACCGCAGGTTTGTCATGAGCGATACCCAAATCCCTTCCACCACGCCAACGTCCGCGACATCGGCCCTCGTCCTGTTCTCAGGCGGACAGGACAGCGCGACCTGCCTGGCCTGGGCGCTGGAGCGGTATGCGCGCGTCGAAACGGTCGGCTTTGACTACGGTCAGCGCCATCTCGTCGAGATGGAGGCCCGGCTGGCGGTTCGCGCCGGCATCACCGGGGTGCTGCCCCAGTGGGCCGAACGGCTGGGGCCGGATCACGTCGTCGACCTGACCGGCTACGGCCGGATTGCCGAAAGCGCCCTGACGGCCGACCGGGCGATCGAAATGGATGCGCGGGGTCTGCCGACCACCTTCGTCCCGGGCCGCAATCTGGTCTTCCTGACCTGCGCCGCCGCACTGGCGGACCGCCGGGGACTGGATGTGCTGGTCGGCGGCATGTGCGAGACCGACTATTCGGGCTACCCGGACTGCCGGCGCGACACCATCGATGCCATGGCGACGGCACTCAGCCTCGGGCTGGACAAGCCGGTTGTCATCGAGACGCCCCTGATGGCCCTGACCAAGGCCGAGACCTGGGCGCTGGCTGATCGCATCGGAGGGGCGGCGCTGGTCGAACTGATCATCGAGGCCTCGCACACCTGCTACCGGGGTGACCGGACCCATCGTCACGCCTGGGGCTACGGCTGCGGCGACTGCCCCGCCTGTGAGCTGCGCGCGGCGGGTCATGCCGAATGGGTCGGCGCATGACCTATTCAGCCAAGGAGGTCTTCCTGACGGTGCAGGGCGAGGGCGGTCAGGCCGGACGGCCCGCCGTCTTCCTGCGGTTCGCCGGCTGCAATCTGTGGAGCGGGCTGGAGCGTGACCGGGCCACCGCCGTCTGCACCTTCTGCGACACGGACTTTGTCGGCGTGGACGGCGACGGCGGCGGCAAATTCGCGTCGGCCGACGCGCTGGCCGATCATGTCGCCGCCCGGTGGCGGGGGCGGGCAGGGGACCCGAAGCTGGTCGTATGCACCGGCGGGGAGCCCCTCTTGCAGCTGGACGCCGTCCTGATCGAGGCCCTGCACGCGCGTGGCTTTGAGATTGCCGTGGAAACCAACGGTACGGTCGTCGCGCCTTCCGGGCTCGACTGGATCTGCGTCAGCCCCAAGGCCGAAGCGCCCGTTCTCCAGACCACCGGCCAGGAGCTCAAGCTCGTCTTCCCCCAGGCCACGGCCATGCCCGACCGGTTCGAACACCTTGCCTTCGAACGCTTCTGGCTCCAGCCCATGGACGGCCCCGACCAGGCCGCCAACACGGCGGCGGCGATCGACTACTGCCTGACCCATCCGAAATGGCGCCTCAGCGTCCAGACCCACAAATACATCGGCGTAAGATGAGCGTTTTCGAGATCACCAAGGCCGCCACCTTTGACGCGGCCCATCACTTTCCGAGCGAGCCCGAGGGCAGCCCCTACCGCCGCATCCACGGTCATTCGTTCCAGGTCGAGGCCACGGTGCGCAGCGAAGTTCTGGACGCGGAACATGGCTGGGTCGCTGATCTGGGCGCGCTGGACCGGGCCCTGAAGGCCGCCGCCGGAGAGCTGGACCATGGCATGCTCAACGAGCACGCCGGCCTGGAACTGCCGTCTCTGGAGCACCTGTGTCTGTGGTTCGCCGGACGCCTGAAAGCGGACTGGCCGGGCCTGAGCCGGATTACGGTCTCCCGGCCGACCATCCACGAACGCTGCGTGCTGACGCTCTAGTCTAGCAGTCGCGGCCCTGCCGCTGGCGCTGTTCGCAACGCCGCTGCTCGCGCTCCCGGTCACGTTGTTCGCGCTCCCGCTTGGCGCGGGTTTCCTCGTCGGAGGTCGTGACCGCATCCACGCCGGCACCCACGACGGCACCGGTGGCCTGGGCCGCGCCGCCCACGATTGCGCCGGCTGTGCCCACGACGGCTCCGACGAGGCAGCCCTGCAGCATCAGGCTCACGCCGAGGATGGCAACGATGGTCGCACCGGACTTGATGGTCTTGATCATGACGCCTTCTCCCTGTCGTGCAGGGTTAACCGGCAATGGTGAACGACGTCTGACCGGCAAACGGACACGGTCATGCCGGGACGACTGGTGGGCGGCGAGGGGTTCGAACCCCCGACCCCCTCGGTGTAAACGAGGTGCTCTGACCAGCTGAGCTAGCCGCCCGTCCGCTGAAACCCGAAGGCTTCCTGTACCCTAGAACCGGAAGCTGGCTCGCAGGAACAGCATGTAGCGGATGTAGTCCTCGATCATCTCGGCATCGGCGTTGATGGACAGCATGCCCAGTTCGTTGCCGATGTTCAGCCGGAACCCGACGATCGGCCCGCCGCCCTCGATCGAGCCGCCGTCCAGGGTGAAGTCCGGACCGCCCGAGCGGAAGCGGGCGATGGTCTCGCCCGGATCAACCGAGATGTTCTGGCGCCAGCCGACACGAAGTTCGGGACGAAGCCAGTTGTCCTCGCCCATCGACATACCGAGGTTGATGGCCGCGGTCGCCGAGAACAGGTGACCATCGCGATCGTCGATCTCGAGATCGAAACCGTCGCCGCCGCCGGTTTCGACGTGGCCGTCCTCGCTCAGCGAGAAGAACTCGGCATAGGCCTCGGGCCGAACGCTGAACCGTCCGAAACTGCGCTCGTAAGAGACGCCACCGGCCGCCGCGAGAGAGAAGCCCGACCAGTCGGATTCATTGGTCAGGTTCAGCCCGGAGCCGACGAAGCGGCGCTCGGACTCAAAGGTCGCATAGCCGGCCGCGGCCCGTGCCCAGGTGGTCCAGTACTGGCCCTGCGCGCGCCAGTAGACGCCCAACTCCAGCAGGCTGGCCGTCAGCACTTCCTCGGCCGCCGATTCGGGGTCCTCGAGGTCGGACGAGGTAAAGGCCAGCGAAAGCCCGACCGCGCCGAGGTCCGTTCCCTGTTCGATGCCACCGGCGACGCCGAAGCCCTCGGAACGGAAGCCGTAGGTGTCGGTCTTGTCCTTGTCGGCGTAGAAATTGATCTCCTGCACCCAGGCGCTGGTTTCGCCGGGGGCCGCGGAGGCATTGCGGCCCGTCAGGGCCCGCGTCACGGCGTCCACACCCGACGACAGCGAGAGCAGGGGGCCGCCGGCATGGTCAGGCAGCAGTTGCTCGTACAGGTCGATGAAATCCTCGCGCCCGGTCTGGGACAGGAAGGCATTGCGGACATTTGCCGCGCCCGTGCCGCCGAGGGCCGAATAGAAGGAATCGTACATCGCGGCCTCGACCGGGATGAAGTCGGCTTCCTCGGCGGTGCGACGGCGCACATCGACGAAGACCTGACCGGCCGGGACGTTGGCACCGGCCTCGACCATGTAGAGATAGGGTGAGTTTTCCTCGATCGAGCCGAGGTCGATGGCACCGTAATTCAGAGTACCCGCATCAATCAGCGTGAAACGCTCGGGACCCGTGAGGAGCGAGGTGAAGCGCACGCCGATGCCGGCGCCGTCCGCAAGGGTCGCGGTTCCGGAGACGTTGAAGCCGCCGGAGGCGCTGTTCGCGGGGTCGACGGTGATGATGAGGTCGCCGGCCGCGCCGACGTTCAACGTGGTGACGTTCAGAGGTGCCGTGTGCCGGGCGTCGAGGATGCCGTTGCTCACGTTGATGGTCAGGTCGCCGCCCACGTCCGACAGGGCGCTACGGACGATGGATCCGCCCGAGATCGAAAGCGTATCGGCACCCAGTCCGAAATCGATGTCGCCGAAGACGACGCCGTTGCGGATATCGATCACATCGGCACCGGTACCGAGCCGGATGTCGCCGACGATGATCGGCTCGACGCTGTCCGGCACGCCATCGCCGTCGCTGTCAGGGTCCTGGGCCGTCGGGGTGGCGGCAACGCCCGTCTGCAAGATCGTGACGCCCGTCGTATTGGCAGCGACGTTGATGGCCGTCGTCGAACCCGTGACCGCATCGCCGGCCGCATTGGGATTGAGGGTCGCCTGGAGCGAGCGGGTGTTGGTGATCGAGACGAGGGTGCCGCTCAGGTCGTTGATGGCGGTCACATCGGCGACGCCGCCGCCCGCCGAAGCAAGGATGGAGCCGTTGTTGGTAAAGCTCAGCAGGGACGCGCCGGAGTCGATCTGGATGGCGACCGCATTGGCCGCGACCTCGCTGGCGACACCGCCGGTGATGTTGCCGACGTTGATGAAGCGCGGCGTGGAGGCACCCACGCCGAAACGATAGGCCGTGGCGCTGGCTCCGTTGCCGAGCGCTGCGACCGTGCCCTGGTTGCGCACGCCGCCGGCAATGGTCACCGACTGGCCGGCGTTGCCGCCGAACACGATCGCATTGGCCGTGATGCCCGCATAGATGCCCTGGCCGGTGACCGTTCCGCGGTTGATGAAGCCGAAGTCGTTGTCTCCGGTGCCGACGACACCAAGCGTGATGTTCTGGGTCGTCGAGGCGACGAGAATGGCGGGCGCGGCACCGTAGCTGTTGATGTTGCCCGTGCCTTCGGTGCTGTCGGCGATCCCGTCAGCGTCCTCGTCCGTATTGGCGGTGTCCGTATCGGTCGGGGCGCGGTCGACGACGACGCCGCCGGCGACACTGCCCGCGATGATGACCGCGGGCCCGCCCTGCAGCCGGTCTTCGGCGTCGAGCTTCGCCTCAAACGCGTCATTGCCGAGGCTGGTGTAACGATAGCCGGTGGCGTTGATTTCACCCTGCAGCGTCAGCCGGCCGCCGACGTCGCCACCGATCGAGACTGCCGATGTATTCTGGCCGCGCGCCGTCACGCTGCCCAGAAGGGCGATGTTGCCGGTCACGGTGCCCTGGGTCCGGATGGCGGTCGAGTTGTCACCGAAGACGCGGATGTTGCCCTGGGACTGGATGTTGCCGATCAGGCCGGATTCGATCGAGATGCCGTAGGAGTTGTTCCCGTCAACGCCGATCGAGCCGAGGTTGCTGATGACCAGATTGCCCGTGACGGGTGCGCCGGCGGCATAGCGGACGCCGTAGCGACCCGTGCCCGTGGCCCAGGGTCCGTCGATATCGCCGTCGTTGTCTGTGTCAGGATAGGTTTCGATCGTGTCGATGATCGAGATGGTCGACCCGATGGTCACGTTGGACGTCACGCCCGCGTTGACCAGCACCGCTGTGGCCCCGTCCGCGGCCGGAGTCATCGTGATGGAGCTGGTGCCTTCCATGGTGAAATCATGGTTGGAGTTCACCGTCACGGCCGTTCCGGACGTCAGGGAAATGCCGCCGCTGCCGGAGATCCGGATGCTGTCGGCGGTGCCCCCGTCCGTCGCGTTCAGCGTCGTGATCGGCGTGGTTCGGACCGTCGTAATCACGACTTCGGCCATGGCCCCGGTGGCTGCCAGCAGGGGAGCGATCGCAACCGCGGTCGCGAGTAGAATACGCATTCGGTAGAAACCCCTGTGGACGACACACGCAGAGACGCCGACGATCCTCTAACAGGGACCGTGTGAGCCTGCCTCAAGTTTCTCGAATTTGAGGCGAATGCAAGGCCGAACCCGCGAGCGGGGCGTGTTCGGCAAGCGCGGCTATTGCCAATATCGCAATCAAAGTGATATCACTTCCATATCGACTTTGGGAGGGAATGATGACCCACGAGCATTCAAGATCCACGGAACGCCCCGCCAACACTGCCAACGGCATCCTGATGCTGCTGATCGGTCTGCTGCTGCTCGTCGCCGGGCCGTCCATCGTGGCGCAGGATCCGGACTCGGCCGTGCGCGTGGTCGCCGGGATCGCCGCGGCGACCGTCGGCCTGTTGCTGGTGTGCGGACTCTATTCGCTCCAGACCAACGAAGGCATGGCCATCATGCTGTTCGGGGACTACCGCGGCACGGATCGCAAGACCGGCCTGCGCTGGGTCCTGCCCTGGTACAGCCGCAAGAAGATCTCCCTGCGGGTCCGCAACCTGACCAGTGACAAGCTCAAGGTGAACGACCGGCGCGGCAGCCCCATCGAGATCGCCGCCAACGTCGTGTGGCGTGTCCAGGATTCCGCCCAGGCCCTGTTCGACGTCGATGACTACCAGGCGTTCGTGAACATCCAGGTGGACACGGCCCTGCGCGATATCGCCTCCCACTACGCCTACGACCACGGCGATGAGACCGATGTCCCCGAACTCACCTTGCGCGCCGACGCAGAGGACGTCGCAGGGCGTCTGCGCGAGGAACTGGTCGGCCGGGTCAGCGTCGCGGGCGTCGCCATCGATGAGGCCCGCCTGGCGCACCTCGCCTACGCCCCGGAAATCGCCGGTGCCATGCTGAAGCGACAGCAGGCCGAGGCGGTGCTGTCCGCGCGCCGTCTGATCGTCAAAGGTGCCGTCGGCATGGTCGAGAGCGCCCTCGCTGATCTGAACGAGCGCGGCGTCGTCGATCTGGACGAGGACCGCAAGGCCGCCATGGTCTCAAACCTGCTGGTGGTCCTGTGCGCCGACCGCGAGGCCCAGCCCGTGGTCAATACGGGCACCCTGTACGGCTGATATGGCCAGGCCTCGAAAGCCTTTCCTGATGCGCGCCTCTTCGGGGGTGATGGCGGCGGTCGAGCGATTGGCCGCCGCCGAACTGCGCTCGGTCAATGCCCAGCTCGAATGTCTGCTCCGCGAAGCCCTCGCGCGGCGCGGTATTTCGCCCTCGGAAGACGTTCCGCCGACGGACAGCGCTTGAGCTTCGCCTTCGGCGGCGTTACGGGCCGCGCATGGTGAAGTCGCATATGTCCAAGGTCCGCAAGGCGCGTCGCATCCAGCGGCGGGTCCGACGGGGCGGCGCGTCCAGTATCAGCGCCACCGAGCGGGAGCTCATGACCCTCGCCGGGCTTGAGGTCCAGGAAGGCGAGCTTCGCCTGTTCCCCGGCTGGGATGAGGAAGTCTCCGAGACGCTCGCGGCCACCAAGGCCGCCGGCGAGGATGCCCGTCCCCGGCTGGTCGACACGACAATGCTCTATGCGCCCCGGTCGGGCGGGGTGAAGCGCTACCTGCTGTCCAAGAAGGCCTGGCTGGAAGCGAACCGGCCGGATGTCGCCCATTCGCTGGTGGTCCCCGGTGCACACCACAAGGCCGGCGACGACGGCATCGTCCAGCTTCACGCCACCAAACTGCCCTTCGGCGACGGCTACCGCTGGCCCACCTCGGTGAGTCGCTGGGCCGCCTGGGTCGCGTCGCTGAATCCGTCAATCATCGAGGCCGGAGACCCCTATACGCCGGGGCAGGGGGCCCTCGCCGCCGGCCAGCGTGCCGGCTGCCCGGTTGTGGGCTTCTGCCACTCCGATCCCGCCGGTCTCGCCGCCCTGCATTTCGGCGAATGGGCCAAGAAGCCGGTCGAGAAGCGTTGGGCCCGCCTGTTCGGCCAGTTCGACCGCGTCGTCTCGCCCAGCCGCTACATCGCCCGTCGCCTGGAAGAGGCCGGCGTCGGCAACATCGTCATCCGGCCGCTGGGGGTCGAGATCGACACCTTCCGGCCTGACCGCGGGGACCGCGACTGGCTGCTGAAGAAGCTGAACCTCCCGGCATCGGCGCGGCTGCTGTGTTTCGCGGGCCGTCCGGCGCGGGAAAAGAACATCGACGTCCTCATCCAGGCCGTTCAGGCGCTGGGCGACCCCTATCACCTGATCCTCGTCGGTGCCGGCGCGGGCATGCCGGCGGAAGAGCGCGTCATCTCCCTGCCGTATGAAGCCAACCCCAAGGCGGTGGCGAAAATCATCGCCTCCTGCGACGCCTTCGTTCACGCCAATGACAAGGAACCGTTCGGCCTGATCGTGCTGGAGGCCATGGCCTGCGGTCGCCCGGTCGTCGGGGTCAATGCCGGCGGGGTCAAGGAGACGGTAGACGACACCGTCGGCCAACTGGCGAAGAGCGCCGACCCTCGCCATTACGCAGCGGCCATCGAGGCCCTGTTCGCGCGTGATATCGAGGCCCTCGGCGTCGCCGCCCGCCTTCGCACGGTCGAGCGGTTCTCCTGGAACCGCGTCTTCGAGGATCTCAGCTCGGTGTATGCCGAGGTCAGCGGAGAGCCGGCCTTCGCCCGGGTCCGCGACAGCCAGGCGAACTGATCCCTCGACAGCTGCGGTCGCGCCCGCCAGTCTGTCGGGAAACAGGGATTTGAGACGATGAAACGCCTCCTGCTGGCGACCGGACTGTCGCTTCTCACCGCCGGCTCGGCCATGGCCCAGACCGTGATCCTGGTGCGGCATGCCGAAAAGGTCGACGCCAGCGCCGATCCGCTGCTGTCCGAAACGGGGCAGCGTAGGGCCATGGACCTCGCGGTCGCGCTCAGCGACGCCGACCTCACGCACGTCTTCACCTCTCCGCTTCAGCGCACCATTCTGACGGCACGACCGGCCGCCGAGGCCCATGCCATCAACCCTGAAACCATCTCGTTCGAGGGCGGGACGGAGGCCCATATTCTCCGGATTGCCGAGCGGATCCGCGCCCTTCCGGATGACGCCGTTGTTCTGGTCGTCGGACACAGCAACACCGTGCCGCTGATCGCCCGGGCGTTGGGCGAGACCGGCCCCTCGGAGATGGCCGATTGCGAATATGACCGGTTGACGGTGATTTCGGTCGAGGATGACGGCGACTCGCCCGCCGTCATCGGCCGCTACGGCGAGCCTGCGGACTGCGGCTAAAATAATATCCGGGTAATATAGACAAGCCGGTTTCGTCCGGGTAAATCCGGATCGATCGGCATGGGCAGTCCATGCGTGGAGACGGACGACTCGCGATGCAGCAGGACCTGACCCAGGGCTCCATCAGCAAACAGCTGATCGGTATGGCGGCCTTCATCGGCCTCGGCCTGCTGTTCCAGACCCTGTATTTCCTGATCGACCTGTATTTCGTCGGCTCTGTGGGGCCCGACGCACTCGCCGGCGTCGGTTTGGCGGGGGTGGTCTTCTTTCTCGTCATGGCCGCGGCGCAGATGGTGAGCGTGGGCTCGCTTTCGCTGATCGCGCGCGCCATCGGCGGCAAGGATTTCAGCAAGGTGGACGGGGTCTACCGCCAGTCGATGCTGCTGTCCGTCGGCCTCTTCCTTCTGACCCTTGTGCTTGGCTACGGGCTGGGTGGCCGGGCGATCGACGCCCTGGCGGCAGACGTCGCCACCGCTGAACAGGGCAAGGCCTATCTGTACGGCTTCCTGCCCGCCCTGGCCCTGATGTTCCCCACGGGAGCCATGGGTGCCGCCCTGCGCGCGGCCGGGGTCGTCCGTCCGACCATGCTCGTCCAGACCGGCACAGTGCTGCTGAATGCCGTCCTCGCCCCCATTCTCATCGCAGGCTGGGGGCCGGGCCTTCCGCTCGGCGCCTTCGGAGCGGGCCTCGCCAGTTCCATCGCTGCCGGTGCGGGCTTCCTCGGCTCGGTCTGGCTGTTCGGTCGGGTCCAGACCCTGATGCGCGCGCCCCTGCGCCTCGACCGGCCCAGCCCCGAGGTGCTGACTCGGATTGTCGGCATCGGCCTGCCCTCGGCGGTCGAATTCCTGCTCATGTTCGTCACCATGGGCGTGGTCTATGCCGTGATCCGCAATTTCGGCAGCGAGGCCCAGGCCGGCTTCGGGGTCGGGTCGCGTGTGATGCAGGCGATCTTCCTGCCGGCGATGGCCATCTCCTTCGCGGTGGCCCCGGTCGCCGGCCAGAATTTCGGCGCGGGCCTGCCGGACCGGGTCCGCAGGACCGTTCGCGATGCCGCCCTGATGAGCTCGGCCCTGATGGCCTGCCTGACCCTGCTCTGCCTGTTCGAGTCGCGCTGGCTGGTCGCGCCCTTCGCACCTGACCCCGCCGTGGCCGAGGTGGCGGCGACCTATCTGCGGATCGTCTCGCTGAACTTTGTGGCCACGGGCCTGATCTTCACCGCCTCCGGCACCTTCCAGGCCCTCGGCGACACGCGGCCGGCGCTGGTCGGTGGCGTGTTGCGCCTGGTCTTCTTCACCTCGGCAGCCTTTTGGCTCTCGGCCCAGCCCTGGGCGCGGCTGGAACACCTCTGGTGGGCCTCCGCCGCCTCGGCCCTGCTGCAGGCCGGCGTGGCGCTTCTGTTCCTGAGAAGCCAGCTGAACCGGAAACTGGCGGGCCTGGCGCCGCGGGAGGCCGTCCCGGCAGGCGTCTGAGCGCCTTGCTCCGTCCTCCGGAACGGTCGGCTTCGGGTCTGTTCGGCAATGGCAAGCCACAGGATCGCCCGCCGAAGGGGCGGCTCAGTCGGGTTTCTGCGGAAGACCATCCGCGATGTCATAGTAGTCGCCCTTGTACGCGACGAAGATGTGCACCCCGAGCCGGGAGTTCGTCGGAGTGTCGAAGGCCCCCATGGCGACCCCGATCCAGTCCCGAAAAACCGGGTCCCAGAACAGGGAGGAGCCGCACGTCGCGCAGAAGCCGCGGCGCACCTTCTCGGAGGATTGGTGCCAGGCCAGACGGTCTTCGCCCTCGACCCTGAGCGCGGACTTCGGCACGTCGGTTGATGCGAAGAAATGGCCCGAGTGCTTCCGGCATTTCCGACAATGGCAGGCGTCGGGAGCGGCGAGTGCGCCTGAAACCTCGAATGTGACCGCTCCGCAGAGGCAGGATCCCCGGTGCATCTTCGAACTCCCCGGTTGGCCGGCGTCAAACGTCCAGATCGGCCACCGCGAACTGGGCATTGTCCTGGATGAACTGGAACCGGGCCTCGGCCTTCTTGCCCATCAGCCGCTCGACCAGATCCTCGATCTCGTCCTCGGAGGCCGGGACCGTGACCCGCGCGAGCGTGCGTTTCTTCGGGTCCATGGTGGTCTCCTTGAGCTGGGAGGCCATCATCTCGCCCAGGCCCTTGAACCGCCCGATCTCGGTCTTCTTGCCCTTGAACACCGTGGCCAGAAGCTCGTCGCGGTGGGCGTCGTCGCGGGCGTATTCGGACAGGGGGCCGGCACTGATCCGGTAGAGCGGGGGCAGGGCCATGAACAGCCGGCCCTGACGGATGGTCTCGGGCATCGACCGGTAGAAGAAGGTGATCAGCAGGGCCGCGATATGGGCACCGTCCACGTCGGCGTCGGTCATGATGACGATGCGCTCGTAACGCAGGTCCTCGATGTTGAACCGGCTGCCCGGCTGGACGCCGAGCGCCAGGGCCAGGTCGGACAGTTCGATATTGGCGCGCAGCTTGTCGGCCGTGGCCGAGGCGACGTTCAGGATCTTGCCGCGCAGGGGCAGGATGGCCTGGGTGGTCCGGTCGCGCGCCTGTTTGGCCGAGCCGCCGGCCGAGTCGCCCTCGACGATGAACAGTTCGGTGCCGTTGGCCGACTGGCGTGAACAGTCCGACAGCTTGCCGGGCAGGCGCAGCTTGCGCGTCGCCTGGGCCCGCTGGACCTCCTTGTCCTTGCGCCGCTTCAGCCGGTCCTCGGCCCGCTCGATGACGAAGCCCAGCAGGGTGTTGGCCTGTTTCGGACTTTCCGTCAGCCAGTGGTCCAGCGGATCGCGCATCAGCTGTTCGACCAGACGCTGGGCGTCCGGGGACGACAGGCGGTCCTTGGTCTGGCCCTGGAATTCGGGGTTGCGGATAAAGACCGAGATCATGGCCCCGGCGTTGGCGATAACGTCCTCGGCCGTGATCAGTCCGGCGCGCTTCTCATTGGTCAGCTCGCCATAGGCCTTGAGCCCCTTGACCAGGGCCGCGCGGAAGCCGGCCTCGTGCGTGCCGCCGTCGGGCGTCGAGACCGTGTTGCAGTAGGAGGAGACGAAGCCGTCGGCCTCGCCGAACCCGATCGGCGACCAGGTCACCGCCCATTCGACCGCCCCGGCCTCACCCTTGCGCTCGACGCGGCCCGAGAAGGCGGGGGTGACGGTTTCCAGCTCGCCGATCCGCTCGGCCAGGGCGTCGGCCAGTCCGTTGGGGAAGTGGAACACCGCTTCCGTCGGGGTCTGGTCGGTGATCCGCTCGGCCGCGCAGGTCCAGCGGATCTCGACGCCGCGGAACAGATAGGCCTTGGACCGCGCCATGCGGAACAGTCGGGCCGGCTTGAAGGCCGCGCCGACGCCGAAGATTTCCTCGTCCGGCTTGAACCGGATCAGGGTGCCCTTCTTCTTCGAGGCACCGCCCTGGACGATCGAACCGAGCGGCAGGCCGCGGCTGAAGGACTGGGTCCATTCGAAGCCGTCACGCCAGACGGTGACGTCCAGCCGCTCGCTCAGCGCGTTGACGACCGAAACACCCACGCCGTGCAGACCGCCCGAAGTTTCATAGGCTTTGCCGGAGAATTTCCCGCCCGAGTGGAGGACGGTCATGACCACTTCCAGCGCCGACTTGCCTGGATGTTTGGGGTGCGGGTCGACCGGAATCCCACGCCCGTCATCCTTGACCGACAGCCAGCCCTCGGCGTCGAGGTCGACGGTGATCAGTTTCGCATGGCGGGCCACGGCCTCGTCCATGGCGTTGTCCAGCACCTCGGCGAACAGATGGTGCAGGGCCCGCTCGTCGGTGCCGCCGATATACATGCCGGGGCGTTTGCGGACCGGCTCCAGCCCTTCCAGCACCTCGATCGAGGAGGCCGAATAGCTGCCGGGGACGGGCGGGGCGGACGGGGCAGGGGCGGAGCGCACGGGTTCGGGCTCAGGCCGCGGGGCCGCGGCCTGCGGGGCCAGGGCCGGTTCAGGCGGGGTCACATCGTTCGAGGGCGGCGCGGGCGTCGGCGCCGGGCCTTGCGGCTCGGGCAGATCATCGAACAGGGAAGGCGCGGCGGTGGGACCCATAGGGATACTGTGAAACGATTCGGGGACCGGTCTGGTAGGCCCGGCGGCGCTTCTCCACAAGCGGCGCGGCCACCGGCGCCGGCGAGGGCAACAGGGTGCGCGTCAGCACCGCCAGGAAGAGCACCCAGGGCAGACCCTGGTGCGCCATGAGAATGCTCTCCGACAGGCTCAGCACGAAGAAGGCGGCCAGGAAGCCGATACCCCACCACCCCTCGCGCAGACCCGAACCCATGCAACGGAGCACGGCGATCAGGGCCGTCCCGGCCATCAGGGCACCGACCAGAACCGCGCCCGGCCAGCCCAGCTGGACCAGCAGATCGATCCAGCCATTGTGCGCCGAGGGCACGATCCAGCCCGTCTCCTTGCGGACCCAGTCAGCGGGCGGCGACTCCCCGATCCGGCCCCAGAAGGCACCATAGCCGTAACCGGTCCATGGCCGGTCGGCGACCTTGCGCATCAGGCTGTCCCAGATCTCGGTCCGGCCGGTCAGCGACGGGTCCTTGCCCAGCGCCTCGAGCACCGCCACCGAATGGGTGTCCCAGATCCAGATGCCCAGGCCCGCCAGTACGACCGCGCACCAGATGGCGATGACGGAAAAGGCCGCGCCGCCGCGTCTCAGGGCCCAGAAGCCGCCGATCAGGCCAAGCCCCACCACCAGACAGAGCAGGGAAGTCTTGGACTGGGTCGCCAGCACCAGGCCGCTGGACAGCACCAGCGCCACGATGGGCAGGAGCCGGCGCGGATCGGGCGAGGCCAGGCAGGCGGCGGCGGCCGTCGCGCCGATCACCATCACCGCCCCCATCTGGTTCTTCTCGTACCAGAGGCCGCGCCACAGGCCGGCGTTGTCGAGCTGGTGCACCCCGATCGACGGGAAGGTGAAGACCATCACCAGACTGCCCACCGCCATGACCAGCGCCGTATGCATCAGCAGCCGCGGCAGATGCGGCCCCCGGAAGACGGCACCGAGATAGAGGGCGAAGCCGCAACTGATCGCGAGGGCGATCACCCGCCGCATGGTGGTGGCGAAATCCAGCGACCAGTAGCGCGAGGCAAAGGCCAGGCCGACCAGCGCGACGATGGCGATCATCGCCGGCCAGGCCCGCCACAGCCGGTCGATCCGGAACAGCAGCAGGCCGACAATGGCCGTATAGGCCGGCAGCCAGACCAGACGCAGCACCGGCGTCTCTTCCTGCATCGGCGCAAACACCGGCCCGATCAGGGCCCCGGTCAGCATGGCGATGATCACGCCGCAGATCACCCGCTCCCACAGGCTGGGGGCGGGTTCGGTCAGGGCGTCGGCGGGACGGGATTCGTGCACCCTCGCAGGGTCGGCGAACGGGCTTAACGAAGGGTTGGCTTTCCCGCCGTCACGCCTTCTCCACAAACGTATCGATGACCTTCTTCTCGCCGGCCTTTTCGAAGTCGATCAGCAGTTTGTTGCCTTCGATCGCCTTGACCGCGCCGTAGCCGAATTTCTGGTGGAACACGCGCTGGCCCAGCGACCAGTCGCCGCCCGCCTTCGGGTCCGCGGTCGCCAGCAAGCGTCCATCCCCCTCGATCAGCGTATGCCGCGCCGGCTTGGCCGCCGGGGCGCGGCCGGCGGTGAACGACTGCGCCCGCTTCCAGCCGGGGGAAGCGTAACTGGCACCGAAGGTCGGCATCTCATCCCAGCGGGACTTGGCGTCCTTCATCCCGGGGGTGACGCCGTAATAGCCCGTGTCGCTCTCGGCCTCGACGTGATCGATGGGCAGTTCGTCGACGAACCGGCTGGGCAGTTGCGAGGTCCAGCGGCCGTAGACCAGCCGGTTGGCGGCGAAGCTGATCCGCGCGTCCGACTTGGCCCGGGTCACGCCGACATAGGCCAGGCGGCGTTCCTCCTCGAGGCCCTTCTCGCCCTTCTCGTCGATGCTGCGCTGGCTCGGGAAGACGCCTTCCTCCCAGCCCGGCAGGAAGACCAGCGGGAACTCCAGCCCCTTGGCCCCGTGCAGGGTCATGATCTGCACCGCATCGTCCGAGCCGCCGCGGTCCAGATCCATGACCAGTGATACGTGCTCCAGATAGGCGGACAGGGTCTCGAACGACTGCATCGACTGCGTCAGTTCCTTCAGGTTATCCAGCCGGGTCTGGCCGGTGGCCCGGTCGGCCTTCTGCATGTCGGTATAGCCGCTCTCCTCGAGCACGGTTTCGGTCAACTCCCAGTGGGTCGTGGTCTGGGCGAAGGCGCGCCAGCGGTCGATGTCGCGCACGAAGTTCGACAGGGCTGTCCGCGTCCGCGCCTGCAGCTCGTCGGACGTAATCAGGTCCCGGACCGCGCTCATGGCGGACACGCCGGACAGCCGGGCGATCTGCAGCACCTTCTGCACCGAGGTGTCGCCGAGGCCGCGCTTGGGCACATTGACGATCCGCTCGAAGGCCAGGTCGTCGTCTTCCGACAGGATCAGCCGCAGATAGGCGTGGGCGTCGCGGATCTCGGCCCGTTCGAAGAAGCGCGGTCCGCCGATCACCTTGTAGGGCACGGCCAGCAGCACGAACCGTTCCTCGAAGGCCCGCATCTGGAAGGAGGCGCGGACCAGGACCGCCATGTCCTGATAGGGCATGCCCGCTCGGCGCGCCGTCTCGATCTCGTCGGCGACCAGCCGGGCCTCGGCCTCACCGTCCCAGACGCCCCGCACGCGCACCTTGTCGCCGCTGGAGTCCTCGGTCCACAGCGTCTTGCCCAGCCGGTCACGGTTGGCGGCGATAAGGCCCGAGGCGGCGCCCAGAATATGCTGCGTTGACCGGTAGTTGCGCTCCAGTCTTACGACCTTGGCACCAGGGAAATCCCGTTCGAAGCGCAGGATGTTGTCCACCTCGGCCCCGCGCCAGCCATAGATCGACTGGTCGTCATCCCCGACGCAGCAGACATTGCCGGTCGAGGACGTCAGCAGCCGCAGCCAGAGGTATTGGGCGACGTTGGTGTCCTGATATTCGTCGACGAGGATGTAGCGGAAGCGGCGGCGATATTCTTCTGCGATATCTGCATGTTTGGACAGGATCGTGAGATTGTGAAGCAGCAGATCGCCGAAGTCGCAGGCATTCAGGCTGACCAGCCGCGCCTGATAGGCGGCGTAAAGCGCGTGCCCCTTGCCGTTGGCGAAATCCTCGGACGGCGGCAGCTTCTCCGGCGTCCAGCCGCGGTTCTTCCAGTGGTCGATCAGCCCGTTCAGCGACTTGGGGGTCCAGCGCTTGGTGTCGAGCCCCTCAGCCTCCAGCACCTGTTTGCAGACCCGCTCCTGGTCGTCGGTGTCGAGGATGGTGAAGGTAGACTTCAGCCCGACCAGTTCCGCATGCCGCCGCAGGATCTGCGCGGCTACCGAGTGGAAGGTCCCCAGCCAGCGCAGGCCTTCGGATGACGGCCCGATCAGATGGGTAATCCGCTCGCGCATCTCGCGCGCGGCCTTGTTGGTGAAGGTGACGACCAGCAGCTCCCACGGCCGCGCCCGTCCGGTGGCCAGGATGTGCGCCAGCCGCGTGGTCAGCACCCGCGTCTTGCCCGTGCCGGCACCAGCCAGGACCAGCACCGGCCCGTCCACCGTCTCGACCGCCTCGCGCTGTTCGGGGTTCAACCCCGCCAGATAGTCGGCGGCGGGCGCGGCGACGCCGCCGGGTCCGCGCGAGCGGGCGAGGTCTGAGATGCGCGGGGCAGGGGTGTCGGGGAGACTCATCGGGAGAACATAAGGGGCACGGAGCGTGATGTCAGCGGCCGCGTGTCGGCGGCCTCGCGGAACCGGCAAGCGGCGCCGTCGTTCCGGCAGCATCGACAGCCCGGGGAAGGGATCATTCCATGACCGACAACAACACGAACAACACCGGCAGCGGCGGCGGCAACGCAGGCCTGGCCTTCATCGTCGGCGGCATCGTCGTCGTCCTGGCGATCGTCGCCTATTTCGTCTTCGCCCGCGGCGGGATGGCGCCGGAAAGCAAGGACATCAACGTCGATGTCAATCTGCCGGAAGTCTCCGCCCCCGCCGTGCCGACGGTGAACTGAGCCATGACCGATCCCAACCTTCCCCCGCCCGAGCGGCCGGACGTCGTCCATCATACCACGATCAACAACCCGCCCCGCAGCGGCGGCGGCAGCTGGCTGGCCCTGCTGGTCGGCGGTCTGGTGGTGATCGTGATCATCATCGCGGTCGTGGTCTTTTCGAACCGCGGCGCGATCGAAGCGCCCGACGGCACGGATGTCTCGGTGGACATCGATCTGCCGCGTCCCGAACTGCCGGATGCGCCGACGATGCCGGACCTGCCGGACGTTCCGTCCGTCAATCCGCCGACCCTGCCGCCCGAGCCGGCGCCCGGGACCTGAGCCTCAGCGCAACTGGTAGCTGACCGTCGCGACGACGCGCACCCGCTTGTTCAGTGAGGTCGTTTCGCTGTCGATGTCTTCGCGGGCGAGGATCTCGAACGAGCCCTGGGTCGCCTGGCGGATCGGGCCCAGTGGCGCGCCGGAGTCCTTGGCGAACTGTTCCGCGCCCGAGCGGGCAGAGGCCGTCGCCTCGGCGATCATGGACGGCCGCACCTCATTGAGCTTGGTGAAGACATAGGTCGGGGCGGCGAAGTCCAGTTGCACGCCCTCGCGCACCAGATCGTTCAGCGCCCGCTCGGTCTGGGCGACGCGCTGGACATCCGTGGTGCGCACCGTCACGCCCTGGCTCAGGATGTAGCGCACCACATTGTCGGTCGAGCCGTATTCCCGCGCCCGCGTGTCAGTCACCTGCAGTCGGCCAATGGTGATGTGCTCGGCGGGATAGCCCTGCCGCGTCAGGAAGGCCCGGACCAGCGCCAGATCCCGGTCGATCTGGGCCTGGGCGACGGGCAGGTCGTCATTCGCCGCCTTGAAGCTGAGCGTCAGGACGGCGAGGTCCGCGACCACATTTCGCTCGGCCACGCCGCGGACCGTCACCTGCCGGTTGCCGACCTGGGCGTTGACCACGCCCGAGCCGATAAAGGCCCCGGCACCGATCAGTCCGATGGCGATCAGCCCCCCGAACAGGGCGGGCGGGATCAGGGTCTTGTCGATCTTGTCGAACACGGCAGTTTTCCTTCTGGGACACTGACCATGCGCCAACCCTGACGGCTGTCAATCAGTCGAAACCTGTTCGATGAAGGACCGGTCGCCGCTCGCCCACGACAGGGCCAGAAGCCGGCAGGCCGAGGCCAGCGGCGTGCGCCCGCGGCGCTCGTCGATCCGCTTCATCAGCCCGGCCTGGGACAATCCTCCAGCCACCGCGACCGCATCCAGCACGGTCCAGAACTCGGCCTCCAGCGCCACCGAAGTGGCGTGGCCGGACAGGGAGACAGAGCGCTTCTTCAACATTATCGCCGCTCTTTCAGCGCTCGATCCTCAATGCGGATCCGCCACGCCACCAGTAGCGCGTTGGCGACACTCCATGCCAGAGCGATCCAGACCTGCCCGAAGGCCAGCGGAAGGACGGCGATTTCCAGCGAAGCCACGACATAGTTGGGATGCCGCACGAACCTGTAGGGTCCCCGACGGACGAGAGGGGCAGTGGGCAGGGTGATAATCCGCGTGGTCCAGAACCGTCCCAGCGTCGAGATGACCCACAGCCGGCCAAGCTGGAGCAGAAGATACAGGCCCAGCCACCACAGGTTCGGTACCATCGTCCATGGCGTGACGATCGCGATCGCCGCCAGCCAGCTCGCGTGCAGCAGGATGAACAGCGGATAGTGGGCGGCCCCGACCTCGACTGCGCCTTCGGCCAGCAGCCGTTTCGTATTGCGGTCGGCCAGCCACAGCTCCCACAGCCGCTGGGCCGCGACGGCGACAAGCACGACCCACAGCCACATCATGCGTGGACCAGCATCATTGCAGCGGTGAAGCCGGGTCCGAGAGTGGTCAGCAACAACGCCCCCTTGCCGCCGTCATCCAGCACGGCCTTGAGAACGAAGAGGACCGTCGCGGCGCTCATATTGCCGTGCTCGCGCAGGACGTCGCGGGTATGGGTCAGCGCGCCCTCCTCAAGCCCGAAACAGGCCTCAAGCGCGTCGATCACCTTGGCACCGCCCGGATGGCAGACAAAGCCGCCGACATCGGCCGCCGTCATTCCTTGTCCGGCGAGGAAGTCTGTCGCGACGGGCCGGAAGTCGTCCCGGACCAGGGTCGGGATATCGCGGCTGAACACGACCTTCAGTCCGTCATCGGCCACGTCCCAGCCCATCACGTCCAGACTGTCCGGCCAGGTGTGCTCGCGACTGGCACCCAGGGACGGCCCTTGCGCATCCGCGCGACAGGAGAGAATCGCCGCCGCTGCGCCGTCGCCGAACAGGGCGGTGGCGACCAGATTACTCTTCGACCGGTCCTGGGCGCGGAAGGTGAGGGCGCAGAGTTCGATCACCAGCAGCAGGACCCGCTCATCGGGACGCGCCCGCGCCAGATCGGCGGCCCGCGCGAGGCCGATCACCCCACCGGCGCAGCCCAGGCCGAAGATCGGAGCACGTCGGACATCGGGCCGGAACGGCATGACCTGCATCAGCCGGGCGTCCAGCGCCGGGGTCGCGATCCCGGTCGAGCAGATCACCACCAGGGCATCAATGTCGCCGGCCTCCAGTCCGGCCTCAGCCAGCGCCTTGCCGGCCGCCTCGGCCAGCAGGGCCACGGCATTCTCGAGGAACAGGTCGTTGCGCTCGGAAAAACTGTGCGGCTTCAGATACCATTCGATCGGCACGCAGGAATGCCGGGTCTCGATCAGGGCATTGCGATAGATCGGAGTCAGCCGTGCGAACCCGCCATGGGTGGTCGCGAACATCTCGGCACCATTGGCCGCAACATCCTCCTGACGCAGGACATGCGGCGGCCAGGCCAGGGCGAGCGACTGCAGTCGGGGGATCGGCGCCGGCGGATGAGCAGAAGACATCGAGGCGCAGCTTTCAATATGGATTATCGCTGTTAACCCAAGCTGGGCCGGGGCGTTCCAACTTGGTGTGGGTTTCGCTACACTGGGCGCTCCTCCCGGATGCCGCCATGACCCTGATTTCCGCTGACGCCGACGATTTTCGCCAGGTCCGGTCCGAACGGCTCCGCCCGTTTGCGGCCTTCCAGGCCTTCCGCAGACTGGCCCGCAACAAGGAAGACACCAGCCAGGTGTTCGAGATCATGCGGGCCCTGTCCGGGCGCTCGATCGGTCGCGGCTACAATCGGATGCTGAAAACCTTCGAGGGCGGCCGTCAGGCCTTTCTGCGCGAGGAACTGGCGCACAAGCTGGACGATCCCCTGTGGCTGTCGCGTTTCGGCCCGGGCACCGTCGGCGCGGCCTACCGTGAGTTTCGTGAAGCCCGGGGCTTCACGGCCGAGGGTCTGGCCGACGAGGCCCGCAAGGTGGCGCCGCTGGTCGACGCCCAGCACCCGGTGATCTGGTACTCCCGGCGAATCCGGGACGTCCACGACGTCTGGCATGTTCTCACGGGCTACGGCACCGATGCGCTGGGCGAGGCCTGCGTCGTCTCCTTCTCCTATGCCCAGACCCGCAACCTGGGCTTTGCTTTCATCGGCTGGGCCGCGGCCCGCGAGGTCCAGCGCGAGGTCCGCTCCGTGCCCGCGCGCCGGGCTGTCTGGCAGGCGTACCGCAACGGCAAGGCCGCCCGCTGGCTCCCGGCACTGGATTATGAAGTCCTGTTCGAGCAACCGCTTGAGGCGGTCCGTGCGCGCCTCAACATCCGCCCGGCGGATGTCTACCAGGCCGTGCCGGCAGAGGTTCGCGCCGGGCTGAAGCTGCGAGGCTGACGGCGTCTTTCAGGCGACATAAGCCCGACTTGTGTCGCCCGGCCGAAAACCCTGCTTGCTCCGCCGGTCGCCATCCTCCACTTGCCGTGCGTGACCTCCCCCGATTCCCTTCCCCCCGCGGTCCGGCCGCCGCTCTCGCGGGCCACCCTGCTGGGGATCGGCGGGGTCCTGATCTGCGCCATGATCTGGGGCACGACCTGGTACGCCATCACCCTTCAGCTCGGGACCGTGCCGCCGCTGGCGTCGATCGTCTGGCGCTTCGGTCTCGCCTCGGCGCTGCTGTTCATCGGCTGTCTGATCGCCCGCCAGAACCTGCGGCTGACCCGCGCCCAGCATCTGGCGGCCCTGGGGCAGGGCGCCTTCGCCTTTTCGATCAGCTACAGCTTCACCTATGCCTCGGAGGCGCACGTTGCCTCCGCCATCGTCGCCGTCACCTTCGCCTCCCTGACCTTCATCAATCTGGTGCTGTTCCGGCTGGCCGCGGGTCAGAAGGCGGCTGCCGCCTCGTGGGGCGGGGCCATTCTCGGCGTGGTCGGGGTCGTGGTTCTGTCGGGCAGCGAGGTCCTCAGCGCGGGGTTTGACCACGGCGCGGCGCTCGGCGTGGGCCTTGCCCTGGTCGCGGTCACCGCCTCGGCCTTCGGCAATTTCTTCGCCTGGAAGGGCCAGAAACACGGCTCGACGGCCATTCCCTCGACCGCCTGGGCCATGGCCTATGGCACGGGCCTTCTGGCGCTCTACGGCCTCGCCATGGGTGTGGAGTTCACTCTCGACCCGACCTTCACCTATGTCGGATCCCTGCTCTATCTGTCGGTGTTCGGCTCGGTGATCGCCTTCGGCCTGTATTTCACCATCGCGCGGACCATCGGCTACGCCATGGCCAGCTACGTCTCGGCCCTGACACCGCCCGTCGCCATGCTCGTGTCGGTGCTGTTCGAGGGTGCGCATTTCGGCTGGTCAGCCCTGGCCGGCCTGCTGCTGGTGTTGTCGGGGCAGGCCCTGATGATCCGCGCCCCGAAGGTCTCGACCTAGCCGAACCAGCCGCGCTTCTTCTTCGGCTTCTCCGGCGCGGCTCCGGCCTTCTTCGCCGCCTCGGCCTCCCGACGCTTCCGTTCGGCCGTGACTCGCATGGCGACGAGCACGGGGATGAGGCCGTGTTTGATGCGGGGATCCTGACGCGGGTCAGCCATGTTCAGTCCTCCAGCTTCGATCCATCGAGAAGACGCGCGGCGCGCTCGCGCTCCGTCTCGGCCCGGGTCCGGTCGGCCTTCGTCCGCCCGTGGGCGGCGCGGTTGGCGCTGGCCGTCGCCTTCGCCTCGGCCTTCGCCCGGTCCTTGCGCACCCGGTTCAGATTGACCACCTCGCCCATGCCGACCTCCGCCGTATGCAACCTGACCCGCGGTCAGGCGGTTTTCCTCGCCAGTAGCAACCGGCAGGAGCCCGTATGGTAGACCCGTCCCAAATCCGCGAACACCTCGAAGTTGTCGGTTCCGACGGCGAGCATGTCGGTCGGGTCGACCACGTCGTCGGCGACCAGATCGAACTGGCCAAGCTCGATCTCGCCGGCGGCTTCAAACACCACATGATCCCCGTCAGCTGGGTCCATCATGTCGATGAGCACGTCCATCTCAATGTGACCAAGGACGAGGCCAAGGCCCGCTGGACCGAGAAGCCGCACTAGGCCCGTCGGCAGCTTACTGCGAATTCACGAAGGCCCCGCTGTCGCAGGCGGGGCCTTCGACCTATGTGAGTCCTGCGTCGGCTCGCGACGCGCACGGAATGACGCCCTTGATCCGCCTGATCCTCAACCTGCTCTGGTTCGTTTTCGGCGGCTGGCTGTCCGGTCTGCTCTGGCTGTTCGGCGGCGCGATTCTGGCCCTGACCATCGTCGGCCTGCCCTGGACCTTCGCCGCCTGGCGGATCGCCAGCTACTCCTTCTGGCCATTTGGCCGTGAAGTCGTCTGGCGCGACGAAATGGGCCAGGTCGACGTCGGCACGGGCCCGCTGGGCCTCGTCCTGAACATCATCTGGTTCATCTTCGCCGGCTGGTACATCGCCCTGTCGCACCTGCTGATCGCCGTCGCCGAGTTCGTCACCATCATCGGCATTCCTTTCGCCCTGAAGGATCTGGAACTGGCCAAGCTGGCCCTGGCGCCGATCGGCCGGACAATCCGCGACAAGCCCTGATCAGTCCTCGGACAGCAGGACGTTCAGCATCATCTCGCGCCGGGTCAGGAAATTGCGCGTGACCTGATAGTGGTCCGTGTCCTCGTATTCGACGCGGTCCACCCCGTGTTCGGACACCTGGTAAATCCACGCGTTCGGATAGCCGAGGATGATCGGTGAATGGGTGGCGATGATCAGCTGTGACCGCGCCAGAACCAGCTCGTGCATCTTGGCGAGGAAGGACAGCTGCCGGGACGGCGACAGCGCCGCCTCGGGCTCGTCGAGAATGTAGAGGCCGTCGCCGACGAACCGGTTCTCGAACAGGGCGAAGAAGCTCTCGCCATGCGACTGTTCGTGCAGGGACGCGCCTCCGTATCGACGGCCACCGACGGACTCCAGATAGCTGGCCGTGGTGAAGAAGCTCTCGGCCCTGAGGAAGAAACCGTCCTGCAGCCTCTGCGGCGATCTGATCGGCCGCACGAACCGGTGCAGCGGCGAATGCGAGGCGCGGGTCTCGAACCGGTGCTCCCGCCCACCGCCCTCGGCGTTGAACCCCCATGCCACCGCCAGCGCCTCGATCAGCGTCGACTTTCCCGAGCCGTTCTCTCCGACCAGGAAGGTCACATTGGGGTGGAACGCCAGACTGTGCAGCGTCCGCACCGCGGCCAGGTTGAACGGATAGACCGACTCATCCCACCCCTCGCGCCGCTCGAACTGCGCCTCGATCCAGTAGGGACGGGTGAGGGCGGTCATGTCACCCCGGCGAGATCATCTTCTCGGGCCGCACGGCCTCGTCGAACTCGGCATCGGTCAGATAGCCGCCGCCGACGGCTTCCTCGCGCAGGGTCGTGCCGTTCTTGTGCGCCGTCTTGGCGATCTTGGCGCAGGCGTCATAGCCCAGCTTGCCGTTCAGCGCCGTCACCAGCATCAGCGAGTTATCCAGCCCGCGCTTGATGTTGTCCTCGCGCGGCTCGATCCCGACCACGCAGTTGTCGGTGAAGCTCACCGCCGCATCGGCCATCAGCCGCACCGACTGCAGGAAGTTGTAGGCCATCACCGGGTTGAAGACGTTGAGCTCGAAATGCCCCTGCGAGCCGGCGAAGGTCACGGCCGCGTGGTTGCCGAACACCTGGACGCAGACCTGCGTCAGGGCTTCCGACTGGGTCGGATTGACCTTGCCCGGCATGATCGAACTGCCCGGTTCATTCTCCGGCAGCGCCAGTTCCCCGAGGCCCGAGCGCGGGCCTGAACCGAGGAAGCGGATGTCGTTGGCGATCTTGAACAGGGAGGCGGCCACCGTGTTGATGGCCCCGTGGCTGAACACCATGGCGTCATGGGCGGCCAGCGCCTCGAACTTGTTCGGCGCCGTGGTGAAGGCCAGGCCGGTGATCGCCGCGATCCGCTCGGCCACCTGTTCGGCAAAGCCGATTGGCGCGTTCAGCCCGGTGCCGACGGCCGTGCCGCCCTGGGCCAGTTCCATCAGTTTCGGCAGGGTCAGTTCGATCCGCTCGATGCCGTTGGCGACCTGCTGCGCATAGCCGCCGAACTCCTGGCCGAGCGTCAGCGGCGTGGCGTCCTGGGTATGCGTCCGGCCGATCTTGATGATGTGGTCCCAGGCCTTCGCCTTGGCGTCCAGCGCCGCATGCAGATGCTTCAGCGCCGGGATCAGGTCGTTGACCACCTGTTCGGCGCAGGCGACGTGCATGGCCGTCGGGAAGGTGTCGTTCGACGACTGGCTCATATTGACGTGGTCGTTCGGGTGGACCGGCTTCTTGGAGCCCATCTCCCCGCCCAGCATTTCGATCGCCCGGTTCGAGATCACCTCATTGGCGTTCATGTTCGACTGGGTGCCCGAGCCGGTCTGCCAGACCACCAGCGGGAAATGCTCGTTGAGCTTGCCGTCGATGACCTCATCGGCCGCCACGATGATGGTCTCGCCCAGCTTCGGGTCCAGCTTGCCCAGCGCCATGTTGGTTTCAGCGGCGGCCCGCTTGACGATGCCCAGCGCCCGGACGATCGGCAGGGGCTGTTTCTCCCAGCCGATCCTGAAATTGCCCAGCGACCGCTGCGCCTGGGCGCCCCAGTAGCGGTCCGAGGCGACCTCGATGGGGCCGAAGGTGTCGGTTTCAGTGCGGTGGGTGGTCATGGGTCTGGGCTCTTCGGCTTGGCTCTCGGTGCGCGCGGGGTGTAGCACGGGCTATGGGCCGAACAAGCGGTTGAACAGGGGGAGCAGGGGCATGGCAACGTTGATCCGGCGGACGGGTGCGGTCCTCCTGTCGCTCACCCTGTTGATCGGCGCTACCGCGGCAGTGGCCCAGACTCCGCCGCCGCCAAATCCGATTCCTATGGTCGTCATCCGCACCAGCCATGGCGACATCGGTCTGGGTTTGAATATCTACCAGGCGCCCGTCACGGTCTGCAATTTCCTCCGGTACGTTGAGGCGGGCCACTACGTTGGCGGCCGCTTTTTTCGCACCGTGGTGGCGCGGACCAATGACAATCCCAACCCGATTGATGTCATCCAGGCCGCGACCCCTGCAGGCAGCGACGACGCCGGTTTCGGCCCTATCCCGCTTGAGCGCACGCGGGACACAGGCCTGACTCACAGGGGCGGGACCATCTCCATGGCGCGCGACGCGCCCGACAGTGCGACCTCCAGCTTCTTTATTGTGGTAGACGACGCCCCGGCGCTGGATTTCGGTGGTGCCCGCAACCCGGATGGCCAGGGCTTCGCAGCCTTTGGATTTGTCGCCGGCGGTATGGCGGTCGTGCGCGCCATTCAGGCACTGCCCGCCAAGGACGAGGTCATCGACACGCCGGTCATGATCCTCGACGTCGAACTGACCACCCCGTTTCCAAACCTGTGCCATCCGTGACGCCCGGCTGGATCGGCACGGGCAAGGTCCGTGCGCGCGAGACCGGGGCTGCGGTCGAGCTGACCATCGACGGCCTGACCACCCAGGCCAAATACTACAAGCCGCTGGTCTATGAGTTCATGCGCAAGGAGTGGAACTCGCGCCCCTCCTATGGCGACTACACGGTCGAGATCCTGATGGAGCACATCGGCGATCCGCCGTGGATGGACCTCGACAACCTGGCCAAGGCCCTGCTGGACGCCATCAAGGGCTATCTGTTCCACGACGATGCCCAGGTCGCCCGTCTGCTCGTCGAACGCCGCGAGGGCGAGCGCGAGCGGATCACCATCCGGGTCTTCCCGCGTCAGACCTAGGACGGCGGGGGCCGGTTGAACCGCAGCGTCGGCAGCCGCAGCTGCATCTCCGCCCCCACAAAAAGCTGCGGCTCGGACGGCAGGGTCACCCCCCGTTCGGTCTCCTTGCGGGTCACACAGGCGCGCGCTCCCGCCGCCAGGGCCAGAAAGTCGGTCGCCGTCGGCAAGGTCTCAAGGATACAGCCGTCGAACCACGGATAGGTCTCATCCGCGCCGCAGCCGAACGACGTCCGCTCGCGGCTGGCGGCCGTCAGAACCATGCGGTTCGGCGCCGACAGGGCGTTGATGAAGATGCCGGAATAGCAGGCGGAGACGATCACCACCGTGGGCCGTGTCCCGCACGCCGAGCGCACGATATTGGCCATCATGTCCGGGGTCATGCGCGGCGCCTCACCGAACACCATGGCGTTCGGCGCGCCGTGCGAGGTGAAATACAGCAGACAGCCCGAGGTCCCCCGCGCCGCCGCTGCATTGATGCCCTCCACCACGGCCGACGCAGACACCGGCTGCGGGACATCCGGCCGCAGGCTGTAGTCGACCATATTGCCGCGCGGAAAACCCGCGGCGAGGAAGCCCCTCACGAGGTCCCGACGGGCGTTGTCGAAAGCCTGGATCGGCCGGTCGGCACCATCGCGCCAGTCCGCCGCAACGATCGCCGAGGTCCAGTTCGCGAACCGGCTGGCAGGCACTGCGGTCTGGGCGTGCGCGGATGCGGCAAGGCCCAGCACCATCGCCAGAACAATGATCAGACCCCGACCCATGCGCTCCCCCAAGCTCAAGCCGGGGCTGAGACTAACCGAAGGCGCGGCGAGGGAAAGACCCTACTTCTTCCGGAACTGGTCCAGCGACACGACCTTGGGGCCGTCGTCATCACCGGTGTGCACGGGTGCGCGGGCGGGTTCGGAAGCGGCCACCTCGGCGGCAATTTCCTCGACCGTGGTCGGGGCCTCGAACTGCAGCAGGAACTGCACCGACGGATCATAGAAGCGGGTCACGGCGGTGTAGGGCATGGCCAGGACCTTCGGCATGCCGCCGAATTTCAGCATGACCGAGAATCGGGACTGTTCGACCTTCAGGTCCCAGTACTGGTGCTGCAGGACGACCGTCATCTCGTCGGGGTATTTGGCCAGGATGTCGGGCGGCACGCTCACGCCCGGCGCGCGGGTCTTGAACGTCACATAGAAATGGTGCGCGCCCGGAATGCCGTCGGGCAGGGCGGCCCGTTCCAGCGCCGAGCGGATGACGCCTCGCAATGCATCCTGAGCCAGCTGCTCATAGTGCATCTCGTCGATCGGGGGCGTCTCTTCGGCCATGGGTCGCCTCGGTTGTTCGCGCGAACTGATAGCTGTGCGCGACGGCCGGCGAAAGGTGGCGACAGGGTGAAACGACGGGATTCCGACGCCAGACCTGCTGATTTTCCGGAAAGTGCCAGGGGTTCTGTTGGCAGGCCCTCCACATCGCCCAAAAGCAAGAGGAGGGCGCGTCACTGGAGGTAGGTGGAGGGCTTCTGTTGGCAGGCGCCCCCAAAGACCCCGGGGAAGGCAGGAGGGCGCCTTCGTATTCGGGAAAGTGGAGGGCTTCTGTTGGCAGGCGCCCTCCGGGCCCCGCCTCAGGAACTGATCCCTGAGGACTTAAGTGTTCGAAATCACCCGAACCGCTTATGCGGCGAGAGCGACTTCTCCAGCGAAGTTATCGTTCGCAGTTAGAAAATGGCCCGATACGGTGGGCCAGTACGGGCGAAAGCAGTCTTCTTTACACGTCCGTCGATGCTAGTCGGCCCCATGCTCGCTCCGCCGATAACGCGGGGAAGAAATGGTGGAGCCGCCGGGAATCGCACCCGGGTCCGGTCCGCTTATTACAAGCGCGTTTATCGCCATAGTCCGGGCGAACCCGAACGGATCGAATATAGGCGCTCATGCCGGGACTTCCAAGGACCGATCAGACCCGTCTCCATCCGGGCGTCTGGTTCCTGAACCAGGTCAGCTGCCGCTTGGCGTAGTTGCGCGTGGCCTGTCGGGTCGCCTCGACCGCGGCCGCCAGCGTCATCTCGCCCGTCAGATGGGCCGCGAACTCACGCACCCCGACGGCCTTCATCGCGGGCAGGGCGGGGTCCAGGCCGCGTGCCATCAGCGCCCTGACCTCGTCCAGCGCGCCGGCCTCGACCATATCCGCCACCCGCAGGTCGCAGTTGGCGTACAACGCCTCGCGCTCCGGCTCGATCACCAGGCCGGTCCAGGATCCCGGCACCAGCAGGGGCGTCGTATCCGCCGTCCAGTCGCTGAGTGCCCGCCCGGTATGCTGTGCGACGGCCCAGGCCCGCGTGAGGCGCTGGCGGTCGCCCGCCTCGATCCGCGCCTCGGCCGCCGGATCGACCTCGGCCAGCCGTCGCCGGAAGGCCGTCTCTCCATCGGCGTCAAAGGCCGCGGCGGCCGCGTCCCGCGCCTCGATCGGCACATCCGGAATGTCCGCCAGCCCCGCGGTCAGGGCCGTGAAATACAGTCCTGTTCCACCGACCAGCAGGGCCGGTCGCCCCTCGGCCACCAGCTCAGCCAGCACCGGCATGACGGTCCGGCTCCAGCGCCCGACCGACCAGGCGTCGGCGGCGTCGGCCACGCCGTAAAGTCGGTGCTTCGCCAGCGCCTCTTCCCCGGCCGAAGGCCGGGCGCTCAGCACGCGCAGATCGGCGTAGAGTTGCTGGCTGTCGGCGTTGACGATCACGGCCCCGGTCCGCTGCGCCATGTCCAGCGCAAGCCGCGACTTGCCCGAGGCGGTCGGGCCGGCCAGCAGGGTAATCGGGGGCTCGGACAAGAAGGGGCTCGGATTTTCGTCCGGACAGGACGGTGCGTTCGGCGATAGAACGCGCCACCCGACCCCGCAACCCGCAGGTTCCCTCCGTGCCAGACCGCAAAACCGTCCTCGCCGCCCTCGACTCCGTGATCGACCCGAAGAGCGGGCAGGGGCTGGTCGCCGCCGGTCTGGTCCAGGGACTGGTCGTTGCGGATGATCGCGCCGGCTTCGCCCTTGAGGTCAAGGCCTCCGACGCCGCCCTCTACGCCCCCGTCCGCGACGCCGCCGAGGCCGCCCTGAAGGCCTTGCCGGGCATGACCCGGGTCGCCGTGGTCCTGACCGCCGAGACCGTCGCCGCAGCCCCGCGCCGGGCGTCCCTCTCGCCCCAGGCCGTCGATCAGGGTCGCCCCAAGGCCCCCGTCGCCACCGCCCGGCCCGCCCACGTCCGCCGTGTCCTGGCCGTGGCCAGCGGCAAGGGCGGCGTCGGCAAGTCGACCGTCGCGGTCAATCTCGCTGCGGCCCTCGCCGCGCGCGGTCTGTCGGTCGGACTGCTCGATGCGGATGTCTACGGCCCGTCCCTGCCCACCATGCTCGGCATGTCCGGCAAGCCGGAATACCGGGACGCCATGATGGAGCCGCACGTCGTCCACGGCCTCAAGGCCATGTCGGTCGGCCTGCTGACCAAGGCCGACGACGCCATGATCTGGCGGGGTCCCATGGCCTCCCAGGCCCTGACCCAGATGCTGACCCAGACCCGGTGGGGGACCGAGGAAGCGCCGCTCGACATCCTCGTCGTCGATCTGCCGCCCGGCACGGGCGACGTCCAGTTGACCCTGGTGCAGAAGACCCCGCTGGACGGGGCCGTCATCGTCTCCACCCCGCAGGAGGTCGCGCTCGCCGACGCCCGCCGCGCCCACACCCTGTTCCAGAAGGTCGAGACGCCGACCCTCGGTCTGATCGAGAACATGTCGGGACCCATCTTCGGTCGGGGCGGGGCCGAGGCGGAGGCCCGTCGGTTGGGCGTGCCCTATCTCGGCGACCTGCCACTCGACGCCGCCTTGCGCGAGGGTGGCGACGCGGGCGTGCCGGTCGTGGTCAGCAACCCCGACGGTGAGATAGCAGCCCGGTTTGCGGGGTTTGCGGCCGCGCTTGTGGAAAAACTCGGCCTTTAGGGTTTTCAAACGCAACCCTGATCGCCACCTTGTCGGTTCCAGTCACCCGAGAACCGCCCATGTCCGTCGACGCCCTGTTCCGCCCCTTCCAGGTCAAGTCCCTGAAGATGCCCAACCGCATCGTCATGGCCCCGATGACGCGGTCCTTCTCGACGGGCGGCATCCCGACCGAGGATGTGGCCGGCTACTATCGCCGCCGCGCCGAGGGTGACGTTGGCCTGATCATCACCGAAGGCACGGTCGTCGAACGGCCCGCCGCGCGCAATGACGCGAAGGTGCCGGTCTTCCACGGCGAGGCCCTGCCGGAATGGAAGAAGGTGGTGGAAGAGGTCCACGCCGCCCGGGGCCTGATCGCGCCCCAGCTCTGGCATGTCGGCGCTGCACGGGGCCAGGGGGCCGACTGGCAGCCGCTCGGCAAGGTCGACAGCCCTTCGGGCCTGACCGGCCCGGGCAAGCAGAAATACGAGCCGATGACCGAAGAGGACATCGCCGACACCATCGCCGCCTTCGGCGCCTCCGCCCGGGCTTCGCGTGAGCTGGGCTTTGACGCCGCCGAGATCCATTCGGCCCACGGCTATCTGATCGACCAGTTCTACTGGAACGGCCTCAACGCCCGCGGTGACCGCTGGGGCGGCCCCTCGATCGCCGAGCGGGCCCGGTTCGGGGTCGAGGTGGTCAAGGCCGTGCGCGAGGGGCTCGGGCCCGACATTCCGCTGATCATCCGGCTTTCCCAGTGGAAGCAGCAGGATTTCGACGCGAAGATCGCCCTGAACCCCGACGAAATGGCCGAATGGCTGCTGCCGCTCTCGGATGCGGGCGTCGACGTGTTCCACTGTTCCCAGCGCCGCTTCTGGGAGCCGGAGTTCGAGGGATCGGACCTGAATTTCGCGGGCTGGGCCAAGGTCATCACCGGCAAGCCGACCATCAGTGTCGGCTCGGTCGGCCTGGATGGCGAGTTCATCGCCGCCTTTGGCGGGGCCGGGTCCCGCCCGGCCTCACTGGACGGCCTGATCCAGCGCATGGAACGCGACGAGTTCGACCTGATCGCGGTGGGCCGCGCCCTTCTGGCCGATCCCAACTGGGTGGTGAAGGTCCGGGACGGTCGTCAGGACGAGCTGAAGGACTTCGAGCGGTCGGCGATGATGACGCTCAGCTGAGGGGCGAGGGACGAAAGGCGAGGTTCGAGGGGAGGGCAGGCGCTTTGGCCCCTCGACCCTCGACCCTCGACCCTCGACTCTGATCCCTAGCCTTCCTGCACCACCACCGCTGTCCCATAGGCCAGCACCTCGGTGACGCCTTCCATGATCTCATTGGCCTCATAGCGCATGCCGATCACGGCGTTGGCGCCCATGGCCTGCGCGTGTTCGACCATCTCCTGCAGGGCCTCTGCGCGCGAGGCCTCGGCCAGTTTGACATAGGTCTCGACCCGGCCGCCCAGCATCGACTGCAGCCCGCCGACCATGTCGCTGATGGCGTTGCGGGAACGCACCGTGATGCCCCGCACCAGGCCCAGGGTCTTCACCACCCGATAGCCGGGCGCGTCGTTGGTGGTCACGATCAGCATGGTCATTTCCTTTCGAGAACCCGGAAGACGAACCCGTGGTCGTCCTTCTCTCCGGCCGGATGCGCCTCGGAGGATACCTCCGTCCATGCTCCCTCGTCGAACGCCGGGAACAGTACGTCGCCCTCCGGCTCGGCCTCGACCTCGGTGAGATAGAGCCGCTTCGCCCGCGGCAGGGCCTTTTCGAACAGGGCCACGCCGCCGATGACACAGATCTCCGTGATCCCGTCATCCTCGGCCGTCTCGCGCGCGATCTCGACCGCCTCGTCCAGCGTCGTACAGACCACGGCACCGCGTGCCGTGAACGACTCATCGCGCGACAGGATCAGGTTCAGACGGCCGGGCAGGGGCTTGAGCGGCAGGCTCTCCCAGGTCTTGCGCCCCATGATGCAGGGCTTGCCGAGGGTGATGGCCTTGAACCGCTGCAGGTCGCTGCGCAGCCGCCACGGCAGGTCACCGTCCCGTCCGATGACGCCGTTACGGGCGCGGGCGACGACGAGCACGAGGGCGGGTAGGGTCATGATCGCGGCTCCAGCCAGTGCAGCCACTTCCGCTGCATGGCCTGTTCAAGATCGATGCCCGCACGGTCGCAATAGATCAGCAGCATCCCCAGAACATCCGCCGCCTCGTCGCCCAGCTTGCCGGCGTCAGCGACGCCGCGCGCACGCCCGCTCATGCGCAGATGCTCGGCCGTCAGCTCGCCCAGCTCCTCCTGAACCTTCAGCAGGGCCCAGTCGCCGGAGCGGTCGATGTTGTGCTCGCGCGCATAGATGTCCGAGATGCGCAGGACGTCGGCCTGCAGACCCTTCAGGTCGAGGGTCATCAGACCGCGACCGGTGCCTTGATGTGCGGCCAGGGCTCATAGCCCTCGAGCACGAAGTCCTCGAGCGTATAGGCGAACAGGTCGTCGCGCGGCGTGATGGTCATGGTCGGGGCGGGCAGGGGGGCGCGGGCCAGCTGGGTCTCGGCCTGTTCGATATGGTTCAGATACAGGTGGGCGTCGCCGAAGGTGTGGACGAACTCGCCCGGCTTCAGCCCGCAGACCTGGGCCACCATCATGGTCAGCAGCGCATACGACGCGATGTTGAACGGCACGCCCAGGAACACATCCGCCGAGCGCTGGTACAGCTGGCAGCTCAGCTTCCCGTCAGCGACGAAGAACTCGAACAGGCAATGGCAGGGCGGCAGGGCCATGTCGTCGACGTCGGCCGGGTTCCAGGCCGATACGATGTGCCGGCGGCTGTTGGGATTGGTTTTCAGCCCCTCGACCAGTCTGGTGATCTGGTCGATCATCCGGCCGTCCGGCGCGGCCCACGACCGCCACTGTTTGCCATAGACCGGACCCAGCTCGCCCTCGGCGTCGGCCCATTCGTTCCAGATGCTGACGCCGTTGTCCTTCAGCCAGCCGATATTGGTCTCGCCGCGCAGGAACCACAGCAGTTCGACGATGATCGAGCGCAGGTGCAGCTTCTTGGTCGTCAGGACCGGAAAGCCCTTGGCCAGGTCGAACCGCATCTGCCGGCCAAAGACGCCCAGCGTCCCGGTGCCGGTCCGGTCGTCGCGCCGGCTTCCGTTGTCGAGAATGTCGCGCAGCAGGTTGAGGTACTGCCACTCCGGATGATCCGCCGCGACGGCGCCGGTGCGGGTGTGGAGATCAGCGAGCGAGGCGACGGCGTTCATCTGGCCACAGTGCGTCTGATTCGCTCGCCTTGGCAGGCGTGACCTCGGCTTGCTCACAGAAACGTGCCGGCCTGTGGGCGGATCAATCGCGCATTCTGTCCCGGCGCGCCTGGGCAAGTTTGGCGCGGTTCTTCACGGCCCAGTCCCGCTTGACCGTGATGGGCTTGGCCGCGCCCGCGGCGAGCGGCTTGCGCCGTTTCACCCCGGGCTGGATCAGGCCATAGCGCCGCCGCGAATAGGCGCGCGCGCAGTCCATGCAGTGGCGGTAGGTCCGCGCCGCATAGGAGGCGTGCCAGTTGCGGCCCTCCTGCAGGACCGTTTCGCATTCACGGCAGCGGTGCATGAGTCAGCCGCGGAACCCGTCTTCATCCAGAAAGGCCCGCTCCTCTGGCGTCGTATCCCGGCCCAGGGCTGCATTCCGGTGCGGGAAGCGGCCGAAGCGGGCGATGACGGCGTGGTGGTGTTCGGCCCAGCGATCGTCCGGCTTGCGGTCCATCCGGGTCTGGAACAGTTCGACCTGCCGGTCCTGATCGGCGAGATCCTCTGAATGCTGGAAGGGCAGGTAGAAGAACCGGCGGATATCGCCCTCGACCTGCCGGTCGTGCCCGGCTTCCAGGGCGCGGCGGGCGACCATCCGCGCCAGCGGATCGGTGGCGAAGGCATGCCCCGTGCCCCGGAACACATTGCGCGGAAACTGGTCCAGCAGGATCAGCAGGGCCAGCGAACCCTCCGGCGTCTCCGTCCAGCCATCGAGTTCACGACGCGCCGCCCTGACATGGAGCGCCTCGAACCGCTGGCGGAACAGGTCGTCGAACGCCTCATCCTTGGCGAACCACTTGCCCGGTCCCGCCTCTTTCCAGAAGCCGACGACATCGGATGGCGCTATCTGTGTGTTCATGACCGATCAAATAGCGACACCGCTGCCCGTCTTCCATGACCGCGACTGCGATCTTTCGATCATTCGCGGCAAGCGTGTCGCCGTCATCGGCTACGGCAGCCAGGGCCGGACCCACGCCCTCAATCTGCGCGACTCGGGTGTTGCCGGGATCGTGGTCGGCCTCAAGGCAGGCTCGGCGAGCCGTGCCAGGGCGGAGGCCGACGGTTTCGCCGTCCTGACCGCGGGTGAAGCCGCCGCCTCGGCCGATGTGGTCGCCGTCATGGTCTCGGACGAAGCCCACCGCGACCTGTGGCGCGACGAACTGGCCCCGGCGATGAAGCCCGGCGCGGCCCTGATCTTCGCCCATGGCCTGTCGGTCCGATTCGGCCTGGTCGAGCCGCGCCCCGATCTCGACGTCATCCTCGCCTCGCCCAAGGGCATCGGGCCGCGCATCCGCGACCTCTATGAGGAAGGGCAGGGGGTCTTCTGCCTGTTCGGCGTGCACCAGGACGCCTCGGGCACCGCCCATGCGCTGGGCCTGTCCTATGCGGCGGCGCTGGGCTGCGGCCGCAAGGGGATTCTCGAGACCACCTTCGCCGCCGAATGCGAGAGCGACCTGTTCGGAGAACAGGTGGTGCTGTGCGGCGGTGTGGCTGAACTGGTCGACGCCGCCTTCATGAAACTGGTCAAGGCCGGCTACCCGCCGGAGGTGGCCTGGTTCGAATGCTTCTATGAGGTCAAGCTGGTCACCGACCTGATGTTCGAGCGCGGCGTTGCGGGGGCCTTCACCCGCATCTCCAACACGGCCGAATACGGGGCCTATCTGACCGGCCCGCGCATCATCGGGGAGCCGTCGCAGGCGGCGATGGACACCGTACTGGCCGAGGTTCAGTCCGGAGACTTCGTGCGCCGCCTGATGGCCGACTATGACGCCGGCTCGCCCGATCTGCTGGCCCGACGCAAGGCGCTGGCCGGCCGCACGATCGAGGCGGTTGGCGCGCATCTGAAGGCGGTGGCGGATAAGGCGGGGGGTTGAGGCCGGGAAACCTCGGGGCCCCGAAGGGCGGTCTCTTCTTTCCGGAGAAAGATGGTCGGAGTGAGAGGATTCGAACCTCCGACCCCTGCGTCCCGAACGCAGTGCTCTACCAGGCTGAGCCACACTCCGACTTGAGGAGGGGGCTTATAGCCACGGCCTTTCCCGCCCGCAAGCGCCGTTTTGCGGTGCAGTGAAATAGTCTCGAAAGCGGTTCTTGCATCGCCCGCGGCCTTCGCGTATCTCGACCGCCTTCCGGCGCTTCGGCCCCGGATGCGCCGGACCTGCTGGGGAATGGTGTAATGGTAACACTCCGGTTTTTGGTACCGTCATTCTAGGTTCGAGTCCTAGTTCCCCAGCCATCCGCCCCCGCTGACGGCGTCAGCCCTTCCGACAGGCCTTTCCCATCCAGCCGCCCCGTCCCGGGGTCGCTGCTGCATGGGAATTTGCGCAAACGCATGGACGGCGGTGAACCGATCGGGAATCCGTGCGTTGGGTGTCCGCTAACCGACACAAGAGTGTTAATGCGTGCGGCTAGCGCCCGGGGGATTGCCGTGTCTGAAGTACCCGACCTTCGGGTCCTGATTGTCGAAGACCAGGCCCTGCTTGCCATGGAGCTTGAACTGGTCCTGTCCGAGTCCGGCTGCGACGTCGTGGGCTGTGCCATGGACACGGCCGGTGCCCTTGCGATCGCCGAACGGGACCGGCCTGAGCTGGCCCTGGTCGACATCAACTTGCTGGACGGGATGACCGGTCCTGACATCGCCCGACGCCTGATCAAGGACCATGGCACGGCCGTGGTCTTCCTGACCGCCAATCCGGAACAGATCCCCGACGGGTTCGCGGGCGCGCTGGGGGCGGTGTCCAAGCCCTTCGACGAGGCCACCATCCTCGGCGTCGTCGCCTTCGCCCGTCAGTTCATCCGGCATGGCGCGCTTGCGGAGACGCCGCGACGCTTCAGCCCGGCCCCTTGGCTCACAACGGCCCCGAACGGGATCGCGCCGCGCTAGGCACCCGGCCTGCACGGCGCGACCGTCCGTCACTCGATCCTGAGCCGGGCGAAGATCATCCCGCCGTCCGGATCGCCGCCGTAGAGCGGCTCAAGCCCTCCCGGTACGCTGTTGACGCTGTAGAGCGCGCCCAGGCCGAGGTGGACAATGTCCGTCACGCGCCAGTCCCGGACGGCCCCGATCGAAGCCTTCGATACGACATGGAGCGGGCCGTGGCCTCCGCCCGGGCCCGCAGCCAGCTCGTCCGTCTCGATCCGCTCGGCCCGGGCGAACACGGTCCAGGCGCCGTCCGGGGTGAAGGCGGTCTCGGCCAGCCAGGCGTCCTTCGATTCGTCGTGGTCATTGGTCTTGCGGCCCCAGGCGAGCGTCGAGGCCCACCAGCCGTCCCGACCGACGCGCCGGGTGTGGATGGCGCTGGCGGACAGCTTGGTCTCGTCCTCATCCGGCTCCAGCTGCTCCGGGGCCGTCACATCGGCGTATGACGCCTGCAGCGACCATTCCGGCGACGGGTTCCACGACGCCCGCACCGCCCAGCTGTCCAACTCGGGCGTCTCGATGTCATAGCGATCCTCATCCGGCTCGCGGCCGCGGAACGTCGAGGCTTCCAGCTTGAAGGCGTCATGCACCCAGCCGACCGTCGCCACGCCGAAGACGATGTGGGTCGAGTCCAGCCAGTGGTGGGTGATCGGTGCCTCGGGGCTGTCCATGGCGCTCATGCGATGCATGAAGGCAGGCGGTCCGAAGGCGGGCTCGCCGGGCAGGCCGATGTAGGCGAAAACGCTGTCGCTCTCGCCAAGCCTGCGTGCGTATGAGGCCGACAGCTCCATCACCAGCTCATGCGGATGCTGCCGATCCACCAGGGGTGTCAAACCGTCCGCCGTCTCGCCGGCGGCCAGCAGCAGGGGAAAGCCCTGCTTGCCCATGAAGGGGTCCGGGCTCAGCATCGCCCGCAGGTTCAGGACCGAGCCGTCGGCGAAGTCGCGACGGGCGGCGCCCATGATCATGCCGCTGACAAAGGTCTTCTCGTCGCCGCGCGGGCCATTCTGCCAGTCGTATACGAGGTTCAGCCGGGCATGCCCCATCAACGACCAGTCGCCTGCCGTGGCGTGGACGCCGCCGTGCTCGGACAGGTCGGGCTGCCAGCTGGTGCCCGAGGCGTCGCGGCTCATCGGCCAGGGTCCGAGCGCACTGGTCATCGGGTGATCCATCGCCGCCATGTCATGGCCGGCGTGAGGGTCCACGGGCTCTGCCTGTGGCGCGGGCATGACCATGCCGGGCGTGTGAACGTGCTGTTGGGGCGCGGCCGCTTCGGGCGGCATGGCGTGGTGGGAATGATCCTGCGCGGCGGCGGGCACGGCCAGCGCAAGCAGGGATGCGCCCGTGAGGGACGCGGACAGACGGACAGCCATCATGGCCTCCTTGGAAACATGGGACGATCGCGCGCCGCAGCAGCGGCACAGTGAAGAGCGACGCGATCAGGCCTTCGGCGGCCCATGCTCCGGAGCGGGCATCCGGCCGATGGGCAGGCAGGCCGGAACCGGCGGCGCGGGCCTTGCCGGTCGGGCCGTCAGGTCGCGCGGCGGAGGCTGCACGGGCGGCGCGACGACGCAGGAAACGCAACAGGCCATGGCCGCCATGGCCTTGCCGGACGGGGCAGGGGCCTCATGCTCCACCCCGGCATGGGCAGGGGACTCATGACAGGGCGGGGCGTCCGTCGTCGTGGCTGCACTGGGCGCCACGCCAAGCAGAAGCACCGCAAAGGCGCCCAGCAGCATCAGGATGATATTCAGGCTCCGCACGGAGGCCATCCACGCCCGTTACAAGCCCGTGTCAAGCGAGGCCGCCCGTCAGGTCCAGCCCCGGCGAAGCCGGCGGCGCGCCATCGGGATCCAGGTCCAGCTGCATCAAGGTGACGTCCAGCCACCGTTCGAATTTCCAGCCAACCTGGCGATAGACGCCGGCGTCCCGGAATCCGAGCGCCCGGTGCAGGGCGATCGACGCCTCACTGGTGTCACTGTCGCTGACGGCACCGATCAGATGCCGCAGGCCGCGGTCGCGGCTTCGGGCAACCAAGCCTTCAAGAAGGGCCCGGCCCACGCCCCGCCGACGCGCGTGCGCCTCGACATAGATCGAAACCTCGACGCCGTATCGATAGGCCGGACGCGGCCGGAACGGCGAGGCATAGGCATAGCCGGCGAAACGGCCGTCGGTTTCCGCGACAAGCCACGGCAGGGCGTGTCCCTGCACCGCCATGAAGCGCCGGGTCATCTCTTCAAGCCCGGGCGGCGAGGTCTCGAAGGTGGCGGTGCCGCCCTCGACCTCGGCACCATAAAGGGCCGTGATCGCCGGCAGGTCGCCTTCGACGGCATCTCTCAGCACAGGGCTCATCGGGTCCGCCGGGGTCGGGGGCTGTCGTCAGCAACGGTCAGTGGCATCTTCGGAGAACCTTGTTAACCTAAGCCTTCAACCGGGGAGAGGGGATCATGAGAACACATCTTTTCGTCGCGGCTCTGGCCGTTTCAATCGTCGCCGGCTCGCCGGGCGTGGCCGCCGCCCAGTCCAAGCCGGGAATGGCACCCCCCGCGCCGCCGCCGGCATCCACCATCGACATCCGGGTCTGCAACGAGAGTGGCCGCAACGGCACCGTGGCGATCTCCTATATCGAGGTCGGGACCGGCCGCTTCATCAACCGCGGCTGGTACACGGTGAATGCGGGGGCCTGTACCGCGCTGGTCTCCACCGACAACACCATTTTCTACATGTATGGCGACACGACGGATGGCTCGGGCCGGGTCTGGCGTGGCAACCATCCCCTGTGCGTCCAGTACCCCGGGCCGTACACCTTCTGGTCCGACGGCAGCTCGACCTGCCCGGCGGGCTACGAGACTCGTGACTTCGTGGTTCTGACCGCCGAGGGCGTCGGGCAATATACCTGGACGCTCGAACCCTGAGGCCGGGGCGGGGCTCAGCCCCGCTCCCACCCCTTGTCGATGGCCCAGACCGCGAAGGCGTAGTCGTGGGCGACCTCCTTCAGATAGTCGAACCGCCCCGATGACCCGGCGTGGCCCGCTTCCATGTTGATCTTCAGCAGGATCGGCTTGCCCGAGGTCGTCGCCGGCCGCAGCTTCGCCACCCATTTCTCGGGCTCCCAGTAGGTCACCCGCGGGTCGGACAGGCCGCCGGTGGCCAGCACCGCCGGATAGGCCATCGGGCCGACCTGATCGTAGGGGCTGTAGCTCATCATGTAGTCGTAGGCCTCGGGGTCCTCGATCGGATTGCCCCATTCGGGCCATTCCGGCGGGGTCAGCGGCAGGCTGACGTCGCTCATGGTGTTGATGACGTCGACAAACGGCACGCCGCCGATCACCCCGGCCCACAGGTCAGGCCGCATGTTGTTGATCGCCCCCATCAGCATCCCGCCCGCCGACCGGCCCTCGGCCACGATCTGACCGGCCCGGGCATAGTCGCGCGCGATCAGGTGTTCGGCCGCCGCGATGAAGTCGGTGAAGGTGTTCTTCTTGGTCATCCGCCGCGCGGTCAGGAACCAGTTCCAGCCCTTGTCGGAGCCGCCGCGCACGTGGGCGATGGCGTAGATCCAGCCCCGGTCGACCAGCGACAGCCGGTTGGTCGAGAAGCTCGCCGGGATCGGGCTGCCGTAGGAGCCGTAGCCGTACAGCAGCACGGGCGCGGAACCGTCGACCGGCGTGTCCCGCCGGCGCAGCACCGTCACCGGCACCAGCTCGCCGTCGGGGGCAGGGGCGTTGAGCCGTTCCACGACATAGTCGGCCGCGTTGTGGCCGGACGGCACCTCCTGCACCTTGCGCAGGGTCCGCTCGCGCGTCGCGAGGTCGTAGTCATAGGTCGAGGTCGGTGTGGACGGCGAGTTGTAGCCGTAGCGCATGACCGTGGTGTCGAACTCCGACGCCCCGGCCAGCGACAGGGAGTAGGCGGGCTCGTCCACGGCGATCTCGTGCTCGGCACCGGCCCGGTCGCGGATGATGATCCGGGTGTTGGCGTCGGCGCGCTCCTGACGGGCGATATGGTTCTTCACCAGCGCCACGCCCTCGATGTAGCGGCCCGGCGTGTGCGGGACGAGATCGGTCCAGTGTGCCTTGCCCGGCGTCGCTGTCGGGGCCTCGACAATCTTGAAGTCGATGGAGTCGTCGGCATTGGTGCGGATCACCCAGCGGTCACCCCAGTGGTCGGCTTCGTACAGCCGGCCGACCTCGCGCGGCTCGAGCACAACGGGCGTGGCGGTCGGGGTGGCCCCCGGAATGACCCGCGCCTCGGATGTCTCCTGGTTGCCCACGGTGATCAGAATGAAGGCGTCGTCAGCCGTGCGGCCGACGCCAATGAACATGCCGTCGTCGTCCTCCTGATAGACGAGTGTCGTCTCGCCACCGCGCGCGGGCCGGCGGAAGATCTTGTCCGGGCGGCCATTGTCGTCGCGGTTGGTCCAGAACAGCCACCGGCTGTCGGGCGAAAAAGTGAAGTCGCCGATGGCCGAACGGACCGGATCGGGCAGGACCTCGCCGGTCGCCAGATCCTTGACGAAGATCTGGTGCACCTCGGACCCCTGCGCGTCCTCCGAATAGGCGAACAGGGTATGGTCCGGGCTCTGGCCCGCCGAGGATACCTCCGAATAGGCCTTGCCCGCCGCCAGGGCATTGGCATCGAGCAGCAGCTGGGCTTCACCGGCCCCGCCCCGCGGCCTGCGCATATACCGGGGGTGCTGATCCCCGGTGCGGTATTCGACGTAATACTCCCACGGGCCGTCGGGGGAGGGGACCGAACTGTCCGCCTCCTTGATCCTCCCCTTCATCTCCTCGAACATCGCGGCCTGCAGCGGCAGGGTCGAGACCATCATGGCCTCGCGATAGGCGTTCTCGGCCTCAAGGTGCTCCTTGACGTCGGCCTTGATCAGCGTCGGGTCGCGCAGCACGGCCTGCCAGTTGTCGTCCTTCATCCACTGATAGTCGTCGGTGCGGACGCGGCCCAGCTGCTCGATGCGGACCGGAATCTTCTTCGCGACGGGCGGGACGGGCGTTCCTTGGGACATCGAGGCTCCGGTTGGGCGGGCTTGGGCGGGAAGGGCGGTCACCGCGAGGGCTGCGGCGGATGTGGCGAGAAGGTCGCGGCGGTTCATGTCGAAGCCCCTGAAATGACGCCGGACCTTGTGCGCGCAGGCCGCCCGCCGTCAAATGAGAAACGCCAGTGACGGGACAGGCTCCATGTTCGATCTTCAGACGCCGCCTCAACCCGCCTGGGAGCTGGTGCAGGCGCAGGACCCGGTTCAGATCCAGGAGCCGCCCATAGCGGAACTCGCTGCCCCCGCCTGGGACCTGACCGTCGGTCTGATCAGCGCCACGGTCCAGATCGACCAGAACAACGGTGACGGCACGCGCCGTGTCGGCACAGCCTTCCTGATCAATGCGCCGCGTCCGGACGGCACGCCCCGGACCGTGCTGGTGACGGCGCACCATGTGCTCGACGGCATGAGTAACCGGGACGCCCGCATGGGCTGGCGCAGCGAGATGCCGGGTGGCGGCTGGCGGTTCGCGCCCGATCCCTTGCGCATCCGCGACATGGCCGGCGACCGCCTCTGGACCAAACATCCCGAGCGCGACATCGCCGTGATGGAGATTTCGGCCCCGCCGGTCTTCACCCGCGCCGCCATACCCCTGGGCTGGCTGGCCAGCGGTGAGGATCTGGACAGCTGGCAGGTCGGACCCGGGGACGAACTGATGACGCTCGGGTTTCCGCGCGGCTATTCGTCGAACACAGCCGGTTTTCCGATCCTGCGGACCGGCCGGATCGCGTCCTGGCCGCTTACGCCCGTCGAGAACTTTCCGGTCTTCCTACTTGATTTTCCGGTCTTTCCGGGAAACTCAGGCGGGCCTGTTTTCTGGACTCCGGCCGCGCGCAAACTGCCGGGTACCGTGCAGCCCGACCATCCGTTCATCGCCGGCGTGCTGACGTCAGAGGTCCGTCCGTCCGATGAGCCGCTGGGCATCGGGGTCGTCGCGCACGCCAGCTATGTCCGTGAAGCCATCGCCTTGCTGGATGCCGCGCCGACGGTGGGTCAGGGGCCGTAGGCCGCGGCCCGGAAGCAGGTTCCAGAATGCGCATAAGATATATTATGCGAAATAATGGAGCCGTATTCTGGCTCAGGACTTCCTGGCCCGGTCCTGCAGCCGCGCTGCGAGGCTCGAGGTGTCCCAGCGCGCGCCGCCCATGGCCTGCACTTCGGAATAGAACTGGTCCACCAGCGCCGTCAGCGACAGATGCGCGCCGTTCGCCCGCGCCTCATCCAGCACCAGACCCAGATCCTTGCGCATCCAGTCCACGGCAAACCCGAATTCGAACTGGCCCTCGGCCATGGTCTTCCAGCGGTTGTCCATCTGCCACGACTGCGCCGCGCCCTTGGAGATGGCGTCATAGGCCGCGGTCGTGTCGAGGCCCGCGACCTCGGCGAAATGCACCGCTTCCGCCAGGCCCTGAACGACGCCGGCGATGGCGATCTGGTTGACCATCTTGGTCAACTGGCCGGAGCCCGACGGCCCCATGTGTTTCACAGCCTTGGAGTACGCCATCAGGGTCGCCTCGACCCGCGCCAGCGCACCCGCATCCCCGCCGGCCATCACGCTGAGCTGGCCGTTCTCGGCCCCGGCCTGCCCGCCGGAGACCGGGGCGTCGATGAAGGCGCATCCGGTTTCGGCCGACAGCGCGGCCATCTCGCGTGCCACGCGGGCGGAGGTCGTGGTGTGATCGACGATCACGGCGCCGGCGGCCAGATGCGGCAGCGACTCGGTCACGACCTGCCGCACATCATCATCATTGCCGACGCACAGGATCAGTAGCTCGACGCCGTCGGACGCCTCCGCCACCGTCGCGGCGAACCGTCCGCCGGTCGCCCCGGCCCAGGCCCGCGCCTTGTCGGGCGAGCGATTGAAACCCGAGACCTCATGTCCCGCCTGAACCAGATGGCACGCCATCGGGCCGCCCATCACGCCCAGACCCGCGAAACCGATCTTCATACGCCTGGCTCCTCGGCGACGCCGTAGCGTCCACGGAAATACGTCAGGCCGGCCCCTGCCCGTGTCTCGAACCCTTTGACGGCGCCGACGATCGTCAGGTGATCGCCCATGATGATCCGCTCCGCGGCGACGCAGTCCAGTCGGGTCAGGGCGTTCTTCAATCTGGGCGGCTCAGGGCTGGAACTGTCGAATTCGTCGGATGACAGGCGGCAGACGCCCCAGGCAAAGCGATCCGACATCTCGCGGTCCTCGACCGGCAACATATGCACGGCGAATCGTTCAGCGCCGGCGAAGCCGTCGTGGCGATCCGACGCCCGGTCCAGGCACCAGAGCACCAGCGGTGGCCTCAGGGACACGGACGTGAAGGAGTTGATCGTGATGCCGTATGGCCCGTCGGGCGTATGCGCCGTCACCACGCAGACCCCGGTCGCGAATCCTCCGAGGGCCCGGCGATAGGCGGTGATGTCAAAGGCGTCGGTTTCGGAGGTGCTCACGCCTGACGACTATGCGACCGGCCGGGTCCGGGCAAGGCGCGACATGGGAAACGCGGCCTTAACCTTGAGGCCCCCACCCTGCCCCGGAGTTCTTCGCCAAAGGTCCGCCTGCCATGTCCCTGAGCGATCGTCCGATCCTCATCAAGAAGATCAAGAAGGTGGTCGGTGGCGGCCACCATGGCGGTGCCTGGAAGGTCGCCTACGCCGACTTCGTGACGGCGATGATGGCCTTCTTCCTGTTGATGTGGCTGATCAATACGACCGATCCCGAACAGAAGCGCGGCATTGCGGAGTATTTCGCGCCGGCCAGTGTGTCCTCGACCACCTCCGGCTCCGGCGGCATTCTGGGCGGGACGGCCCTCGGCGACGACGGCTCCAAGAGCTCGGGTTCCCAGTCCGTCATCAGCGAGCTGGCCCCCGAGGCCCCGGCTGATTCGCCGCAGGCAGTCGGCCAGAACGCCAACCTCGCCGCCGCCAGCGAAGAGGCCCTGCGCGAGGAAATCACCCGCCGCGAGGCCGCCGAGTTCGCCTCGGCCGCCGAATCGCTGCGCCAGGCCATGCAGTCGATGCCGGAACTGGCCGAACTGTCGAAACAGCTGATCATCGACCAGACCCCGGAAGGTCTGCGTATCCAGCTCGTCGACCAGGAAGGGCGGTCGATGTTCGACCCGACCTCCTCCCGGCCCAACGCGCGGGCCCAGTTGCTGCTGCGAACCGTCTCGCGGGTCATAAACCAGCTGCCCAACCGCATCTCGATCACCGGCCACACCTCGGCCGCGCCCGGATCAAACCGCGCCACCCTGCCGACCGACTGGGCCCTGTCTTCGGCCCGCGCCAATGCCTCGCGGCTGATCCTGCAAAGCGCCGGCGTGGACGGTGACCGGGTCTATCAGGTGTCGGGCAAGGCCGGTTCGGATCCGCTGTATCCCGACGACCCCACCCTGGCCGGCAATCGCCGCATCGCCATCGTCCTGCTGCGCGAGGCTCCGGTCCTGCCGACGGATACCAGCCTGTGAGCCCGCGCCCCGCATGCATGTGTGGGGCGAATGGCCTTGCTCCGGCCCCTGGCGCGGGTGCAAATCACGGGATGAAGCGGCCAGCACTTCCCTGTCGGCGAAATTGGATGCGGACCTGAGGCCGTGACCTTCGTTCCCCAGCGCCAGCTTCGCTTCTACATGACAGCCGTGGCCCCTTGCCCCTATCTGCCGGGCCAGACCGAGCGGAAGGTGTTCGCCAATCTGCCGTTCAGCGAAGGCGTCCACGTCAATGACGAGCTGACCCAGGCCGGGTTCCGGCGCAGCCAGAACATCGCCTATCGCCCGGCCTGTGAATCCTGCGACGCCTGCGTCTCCGTCCGCCTGCCGGTGCCTGAGTTCAACTTCTCAAGATCACAGCGCAAGGTACTGAAGCGAAACGCAGACCTTTCCCGCGATCTGGTCGAGGCCGAGGCGACGACCGAACAGTTCGACCTGCTGCGCCGCTACCTCAACGGCCGGCATCCCGGCGGCGGCATGAGCGGCATGGGCTGGCTCGATTACGTCGCCATGGTCGAGGACACCGCCGTCCGCACCCATCTGATCGAGTACCGCCTGCCCTCGCCCGACGGCGGTCCCGGCGATCTGGTCGGCGTCTGTCTGACCGACCTGCTCGGGGACGGCCTGTCGATGGTCTACAGCTTCTTCGATCCGACGCTTGAGGCCCGCAGCCTCGGCCGGTTCGCCATCCTCGACCATGTCCGGCAGGCGCAGATCGTCGGCCTGCCCTATGTCTATCTCGGCTACTGGGTCCGCGGCTCGCGGAAGATGGACTACAAGTCCGGGTTCCGGCCGATGGAACAGCTGACCAAACTCGGCTGGACGCGGCTGTCTCAGCCGGCCACGGGCGTCGACGTCGAATAGGTTTCGCCCGGGCCCGGAGCCGCGTCGTTCCACACCCCCGGGTCGATCCCGCCGCCGAATTTCACCAGGGCGTCGATCCGTTTCTGGATCGGCGGATGGCTGGCAAACAGGCCTTCCAGCCCCACGCCGTCCGGCTGGTTGTCGAGGAACAGCTGCTGCACCTCATCCGGCCCCTTCAGACTGGAACGGCCCTCCACCTTGCGCAGGGCCGAAATCATGGCGTCCGGGTTCTTGGTCAGTTCGACCGCTCCGGCGTCGGCGACAAACTCCCGCGTCCGCGACAGCATCATCCGGATGACGATGGCCAGGGCGAAGCCGACGGCGGCGAAGGCCAGGCCGATCAGGATCAGCGGCATGGCGTTCTTGTTGTCCCGCTTCCCGCCGCCGCGCGAATAGATCAGGCCCCGGAACACCAGCTCCGCGATTACGCTGATGATCCCCGCGAAGATCGAGGCGATCACCATGGTCCGCACGTCCTTGTTGATGACGTGGGTCAGTTCATGCGCCAGCACCGCCTCCAGTTCATCGCGCGTCAGGGCCGCGACCAGGCCGCGGGTCACCGTAATGCTGTACTGACCTTCGTGCAGGCCGGTGGCGAAGGCGTTGAGGCTGTCGTTGTCGATGACGCGCAGTGTCGGCGTCCGCAGTCCGCGGGATATAGCGAGGTTTTCCAGCAGGTTGTAGAGGTCCGGCTCAGACTTCCTCTCAACCTTCCGCGCGCCCGTCATGAGGTCGATCATGGTCTGGCTGCCGAAATAGGAGATGGCGAACCAGATCCCGGCGACGACGAAGGCGAGCGGGATCGTGCCGCCCAGCCAGGAGGCGGCCAGGGCCATGTCGTCGCCCAGCCCCCGCCCCGTTCCGGGCAGGAAGCCGAACCCCATCAGGACCAGCTGCAGTCCGTAGATGATGAAGATCATCAGCACCGGGAAGGCGGCCAGAAGCAGCAGGGACCGGGTGTTGTTCGCCCAGATATGGGTCTGGAGCCCGACGGCGCCCATCAATGCGACCCCTTAAGCCGTGAAGCTTACCTTGGGCGGCGCGGCATTCATGGCGGCGCGATCGCCCTCGCCCACGTCGAAGAAGGGCTTGTCCGCGCCGAACCCGACCATGCCGGCGAACAGGACGGTGGGGAACTGGCGACGAACGGCATTGAACTCGCCAACGGCGCTGTTGAAGAACCGGCGCGCGGCGGCCAGCTTGTTCTCGATGTCCGAAAGCTCGCGCTGCAGCTCGAGGTAGTTGGTGTTCGCCTTGAGGTCCGGATAGGCCTCGGCGACCGCGAACAGCCGGCCGAGCGCGCCCGTCAGCATGTTTTCGGCCTGCACCTTGTCATTGACCGAGGTGGCACCGGCGGCGGCGGCGCGCGCCTGGGTGACGGCGTCCAGCGTGCCGCGCTCATGCGTGGCATAGCCCTTCACGGTCTCGACCAGATTCGGGATCAGGTCCTGGCGCTGCTTCAGCTGCACGTCGATGTCGGCGAACGACTGGTCCGCGCGCTGGTCCAGGGCGACCAGCCTGTTATAGGCGCCGACGACGATGAACAGCACCAGGGCGACGATGACGGCGATGACGATCAGGGTGACGATCATTTCGGTTTCTCCAGCCTAGGGGGCGAGTATCGCCCGCGTCCGATCGCCCGGATAGTGAAATCGCCGCAACCCGCCGGCTTTCGCCCGCACGGCGGAACAGATTGATGCGCGTGAGCGCGGCGGATAGGCTGAAGGCTGTCAAAGGGACCACCATGTTCGCACCTCTCCTGGCCATCGCCTTCGCCCTCGCCTCGCCGCAGGACGCCGCCCCGCCGGCCGCCGCACCGGCTCCGGTGTCGTCCGAGCGCTACGAACAGGCCATGAACTGCGCCGGGATCATGGCCGCGACCTCATCGCTGCACGCCTTCACCGGCAATACCGAGGCCCGGGCCAGTTCAGACCGGAACGGCCGGGGATTCATCGCCGCGGCGACTCTGTTCGCCCAGCCGCTCGGCCTGACCGAGGCGCAGCTGTCGGAGGCCTTCGCCGCCAGCACGAGCCGGGCCCTTGGCTCGATCACGCGCAACACCGATCAGGCCGCCGCGGATGCCGCGATTGACCAGTTGAACGCGGATCACGACACATGCCTGCGGCTCGTGCAGCGCTGGATGGCCGAGACTAACGGAACTTCCTGAGCCCGCGCGGGCCCTGCCGCCCCGCCCCGGCCCGCTTGCCCAGCCAGTCTTTCCAGTCCGGCCAGTTGCGCCGCCGGCCGCCACCGTCGACCCACTCAGGGCCATGGGCACCGTCGAACACCGCCACATCGGCGAGGCCGCCCTGCTTGTAGTTCTGCAGCTTGACGCCCTTGCCCCGGCCCATCTCGGGCAGTTCGGCCAGCGGGAAGATCAGCGCCTTGATGTTGTCGCCGATGGCCGCGACGTGGTCGCCGTGGACCCGGATGGCCGCGAGCATCTCGCCGTTCAGCACCTGTTTGCCGCCCCGCTTCTGGGCCAGCAGTTCGTCCTCGGGGGCGATGAAGCCGTAGCCGGCCTTGGACGCGACCAGCAGCTTTCCGCCCGGCTGGTGGGCCAGGATGTTGATGATGTCGGCCTTCTCGTCGAGGTCGATCATCAGGCGCAGCGGCTCGCCGTGTCCCCGGCCTGAGGCCAGCTTGTCAGCGCCGATGGTGAAGATACGCCCGTCCGACGCCGCGACCAGGATCTTGTCGGTCGTATAGCCGGGGACCAGGAACGCCAGGCTGTCGCCCTCCTTGAACTTCAGCTCGGACGGATCCTCGACCTTGCCGCGGGCGGCGCGGATCCAGCCACGTTCGGACAGGATGACGGTGATCGCCTCGCGCGGGATGAAGGCCTCGACCGAGACGAAGGCCGATGCGTCGACCGCCTCGGCAATGGTGGTCCGGCGCGGCGAGACGAGCGCCTTGCGCACAGTCTCGAGGTCCTTGCCGACCTGTTTCCACTGTTTGGCCGGCGAGGACGACAGCGACTGCAGCGCCGCAAGTTCATCTGCCAGTGCCTTGTATTCATTCTCGATCGTCATTTCCTCGATCCGCGCCAGCTGGCGCAGTCGGGTATCGAGGATGAAGTCGGCCTGAAGCTCCGAGAGACCGAAGCGGGCGATCAGGACGGCCTTGGGCTGTTCCTCCTCGCGGACGATGCGGATCACCTCGTCGA
>Ga0187843_10000041_pt1 | contig 105451 bp, 92 predicted proteins | sample SpaLakP09_SKY_43_FD_134516 | JGI IMG/M metagenome (GOLD analysis project Ga0187843, IMG submission 134516) | Oligotrophic lake water microbial communities from Sparkling Lake, Wisconsin, USA - SP09_SKY_43 | ecosystem: Environmental > Aquatic > Freshwater > Lake | place: USA: Sparkling Lake...
GCAGAATATCTTCTATCTTCGCAAACTGTTCTCTACTGATGTCGCTTGGGTAGGCTTTTCTCATCACCTAAGTTTACGCAATATTCCTTTTGTTTACAATAAGATCTCGAACAGCCTCTTAGATTCTAAAGCGCAGTGACAGCCCAAGTTTTGGTAACTACATCATTCACACAGAGTCATTCAATCTGGGCATTTTCCCAGATTGAATGACGCACAGGCGTAAGTTGTCATTTTGCACTGAGTTATACCATTGCATCAACACATTGCGGTAACATTTATGTATTGCTCGCCATCAACGTAGCGAAATTTCCCCTAGTGTCAACATAGTTGTCACACCGTCAGATAAAAAAATATTGGGAGCAGGCCTGATTTTGATCATGTGCTGGCGATCAGTGTGCCTGCGAATGCGGCGATGCCGGATGTGGTGGTGAAGAAGACAGGATTGCAGGCAGTGAGTGATGCGGAGTTTTTGCAGGTATTACAGGGTAAGGTGGACAAGCGGGCTGGTGTTAAGGGGAAGATTTATCTTGATAAGGCGGATTTGGAATAGACGACCAAGCTGGACACACGCTACTCAACAGCACACATATTAGCGTCGGTTTTGAAGTTGGGGTTGATTTTGAATTTTGCAGTTCCCATGTGTCGATGCCTTTGCTGCAAGGCAGAAAATGGAAAAAGAAAGGCCGATGTTTGAGCCGCAGGCGAGTTTTCGGACTTTCCCATTTTTTGACTTGCAGCAAAGGGAACCCCCTTCAGGGGGCAGCGACGCCTGGGTCGCCTTTTTGGCATACCTTTTTGGCGAAGCAAAAAGGTACGTAGCCGCCGGTCTACCACCGGCCTGCAATCTTAAATAACGTATGCAGGTAGTTAAAAAGCGAACTCAGAAATATCGTTTCGTTTTCTTGAGCATACGTTGATCGAAGGCTAAGTGTTGGGCTGGTGAAGCGTAGCCCAACCTACTGATTAAGCAACTACCGATCAAAAATTTATAGCTTTCACAGCATACTCAAAACGCCGCTGGATTCCAGCCAAAAGCACGCTGGAATGACGTAAATATCTATACGGCTTATCAAAGGATAATAGTTTCAAATTAGGTTGATGGTCAAAGCAAGCTCAATGCTTAGGTCCACAACTCCCCCCACCCTTCACAGGCATAGGTGCATCCCGCCCAGTATCCCCGGCAAACCCCGCCGCCTGCAATTTCCCCAGATATTCCTGCCAGACCTGAGACTGGTTTTCACCCAGCCAATACAGATAATCCCAGGTAAAAATCCCCGAACTATGCTGATCAGAAAAGATAGGCTTGATCGCATAATTACCGACTGGCTCTATGCCGACAACGCCAACATCGCGTTTGCCGGTCTGCAGCGTTTCTTGCCCCGGCCCATGACCACGTACTTCAGCAGAAGGTGAATACACGCGCAGTAATTCAAAGGCCAGAGAAAACTCCTTGCCATCATCAAAAGCGACTTCCAGCACGCGCGATTGCGTACGGGCGTTCAAGGAAGTTGGTTGTGGTTTGCCTATGCTCATGATGAAAAATTCGAAATAATGGTTTGCTGTAATTGCGGAATGCGAGCACGCCGTATATCCAGACCAAACTGGTCTTGCTCGTCGCTACGCGCAGCAGCCCAGATGGGATTGGGGAAATGCGCATCATCGGTATACCGTGGTATCAGGTGCCAGTGCAGGTGCGGCACCATATTGCCCAGGCTGGCGACATTCATCTTGTGCGGTTGCATGACTGCACGTATGGCTGCTTCTACCTTCCAGACGGCTTGCATGAAAGTATTCTTGTCTGAATCAGACAGATCAGTCATTTCCTTCACGTGCGCATTCCAGATGACGCGGCAAAAGCCGGGGTAATTCGCATCATCCACCAGGATGACACGCAATTGATCGGTGCTGACGATGACATCGCCAGCATTGGCATCACATAATTCACAAGTAACTGACATTACACCAGCACCCTTTCTATACCACCGTTATTGGCTTTGGCGACATATTCCGGCATCCAGTTTGGCCCCAGGATATGCTTGGCCATTTCGACGACGATGTAGTCTGCAGTCGTGCCAGAATCTTCATCATAGCGCGTCAAGCCTTGCAAACAGGCCGGGCAGGATGTCAGGATTTTGACGTCACCGGTAAAGCCATCAGCGCGCAATTTGTCTGCGCCTTTGTTCATTTCTTCTTCCTTGCGGAAGCGTATCTGGGTAGAGATATCAGGACGTGATACCGCCAGCGTACCTGCCTCGCCACAGCAGCGGTCATTCTTTTCGATTTTTACATCATCGATCGTGGTGATCAAGGCATTCACCGTTTTTAATGGGTCTTGCAATTTCATCGGCGTATGGCAAGGGTCGTGATACATATAACGTGTGCCATTCACTGCCGCCAGCTTGACGTCTTTTCCAGCAAGAACTCATGGATGTCGATGATGCGGCAACCAGGGAATATCTTGTCGAATTCATAGCCCTGTATCTGGTCATAACAGGTGCCGCAAGAAACCACGACGGTCTTGATATCCAGATAGTTCAGGGTATTCGCCATGCGATGGAACAGCACGCGGTTATCGGTAATCATTTTCTCGGCCTTGTCGAACTGACCAGCACTGCGTTGCGGGTAACCGCAGCACAGGTAACCTGGTGGCAGCACGGTTTGCACACCGACATTCCACAACATCGCCTGGGTTGCCAGGCCAACTTGTGAGAACAATCTTTCCGAGCCACAGCCGGGGAAGTAGAACACGGCTTCAGTATCTGCTGTTGTGGTCTGCGGATTGCGGATGATGGGGACCATCTTGTCATCTTCAATATCCAGCAAGGCACGCGCAGTTTTCTTGGGCAGGTTGCCTGGCATTTTCTTGTTGATGAAGTGAATCACCTGCTCGCGTATGACAGGCTTGCCCAGACTAGCCGGTGGTGCCTTGGTCTGCTTTTTGGCGAGCTTTTTCAATACGGTATTGCCCAGGCGTTGTGCCGCCACACCCCAGCCAAAAATCACCTGGCGTGCCGCCTTGATGGTGGCCGGGTCTTTGGCATTCAAAAAGAACATGGCGGATGTCGTGCCGGGGTTGAAAGACTTCTTATCCATCTTGCGCAAGAGATTGCGCATGTTCATCGACACATCACCAAAGTCGATATCAACCGGACAGGGCGTTACGCATTTATGACAGACCGTACAGTGGTCGGCCACATCCTCGAATTCTTCCCAGTGCTTGATGGAAATACCACGACGCGTTTGTTCTTCATACAAAAAGGCTTCGACCAGCAGCGAGGTTGCCAATATCTTGTTACGTGGCGAATACAGCAAATTGGCGCGTGGCACATGGGTCGCGCAGACAGGTTTGCACTTGCCGCAACGCAGGCAGTCCTTGACGCTGTTCGCAATCGCACCGATATCGCTTTGCTGCATGATCAGCGACTCATGCCCCATCAGGCCAAATGAAGGCGTGTAGGCATTGCGCAGGTCGGCAGCAAAGTCTGGCAGGTTCAGCAGCTTGCCCTTGTTGAAGCGGCCTTCTGGATCTATGCGTAATTTATACGAGCGGAAATCCTTGATTTCATCTTCAGTCAAAAACTCCAGCTTGGTAATACCTATGCCATGCTCGCCAGAGATGACGCCATTCAGTGAGCGGGCCAACACCATGATGCGGGCAACAGCATGGTGCGCCACTTGCAGCATTTCATAATCGTCAGAATTGACAGGCAAGTTGGTATGCACATTGCCGTCACCGGCATGCATGTGCAGGGCCACGAAGACGCGGCTGCGCAAGACTTTTTTATGTATGGCCACGCATTCATCGAGTATCAGCTTGAAGGCAGAGCCATTGAAAATCTGGCGCAGTTGCGCACGGATTTCTGTCTTCCAGGATACCCGTACTGTCCGGTCCTGGACGATGGAAAATACCGTCACATCAGGCTGTATTTTTAATCTTTCCTCGAAGACAAATTCCAGCTTGTCCAGGCCCAGTTCCAGCAATTCTGTTTTTGCTTCACTCAGTGGTTTGTCGAGATTATTCAGCAAATAAGTCCAGCGTGCTTCTGCTGCCTGCAACAAGGCATTGGCTTCATTGACGCGGTCTTCCAGCAATTCAGATGCAGGGATATCATCGCCAGCGGCATCTTCACTTTTGCCCAGCGGCAGATTGCGCTTGGCGAAAAAGCCCTTCAAGCCATCGAGCAAGGCCAGCTTGTTTTGTATCGATAATTCTATGTTGATGCGCTCTATGCCATCGGTATATTCACCCATGCGGTTGAGCGGTATCACCACGTCTTCATTGATCTTGAAGGCATTGGTATGTTTGGAAATCGCTGCCGTCTTGGCGCGATCCAGCCAGAATTTCTTGCGTGCTTCAGGGCTGACGGCAACAAAGCCTTCACCGACGCGGGTATTGGCAATGCGTATGACTTCAGACGCGGCCTGGGCCACGGCGTTTTCATCATCGCCGACAATATCACCGAATAGTGCCATCTTGGGCAAGACACCACGCTTGGATTTGGTCGTATAACCAACGGCGCGCAGATAGCGTTCATCCAGATGTTCCAGACCAGCCAATATCGCGCCGCCCTTGCGGGTTTCGTTATCGAGGTAATCCTTGATTTCAACAATGCTAGGTATAGCATCACGTGCCTGGCCGAAGAATTCCAGGCAAACGGTGCGGACAAACTTCGGCATTTTGTGCAAGATCCAGCGCGCCGATGTAATCAAGCCATCGCAACCTTCTTTTTGCACACCTGGCAAACCCGCGAGGAACTTGTCGGTCACGTCCTTGCCCAGACCTTCTTTACGGAATACGCGGCCCTTGATATCGAGTTGTTCGGTCTTGAATGGCTGTTTCTCGCCTGGGTGTGTCCATTCGAGCTTGAACCTGGCAACTTCCACATCATGGATTTTGCCGAGATTATGCTCAAGGCGTGTCACTTCAAGCCAGTCACCGTTAGGATCAACCATGCGCCATGAAGCCAGGTTGTCGAGCGCCGTGCCCCACAATACTGCCTTCTTGCCACCCGCATTCATGGCGACATTGCCGCCTATGCACGAGGCTTCGGCCGAGGTTGGATCAACGGCAAACACAAAACCGGCTTTTTCAGCCGCATCAGAAACGCGCTTGGTGACCACACCTGCGCCCGAGTAGATGACCGCATAGTCGCGGTCTACGCCCGGCAGGCGCGTCATTTCTACCTCGCCCAATTGTTCGAGTTTTTCTGTATTGATGACCGCCGACAAAGGTGTCAGCGGGATAGCGCCACCGGTATAACCCGTGCCACCGCCACGCGGGATGATGGTCAGGCCCAGCTCTATACAGCTTTTGACGAGGCCAGCCATTTCATCTTCAGTGTCTGGCGTCAGCACGACAAACGGATATTCAACGCGCCAGTCAGTTGCATCAGTCACATGCGATACACGGCTCAGGCCATCGAACTTGATATTGTCTTTTGCAGTAAAACGCGCCAGCAACCTGTTGGCCTTCTTGCGCAAATCATAGGTGTCGCGAAAATCCTTGGAAAAGGCTGCCACGGCTTTGCGGGCAGCCTGCACCAGGATTTCCACGCTATTGCTGCGCTCAGCATCATCGTTGACCGTGCTCAGGCGACGTTTTTCAACTTCGGCCAGCCTGTGGTTCAGCGCATCAATCAAATCCTGGCGACGGCGCGGGTTGTCCAGCATGTCGTCTTGCAGGTAAGGATTGCGCTGCACGACCCAGATATCACCCAGCACTTCATACAGCATGCGCGCAGATCGTCCGGTCTGGCGTTTGCCGCGCAATTGATCAAGCAATTGCCATGCATCTTCACCTAACAGGCGGATGACGATTTCGCGGTCAGAAAACGAGGTGTAGTTATAGGGAATTTCCCGCACGCGGGTCGGTGTTGCGCCTTGGGGTGCATCTGCGAGCAAGGCCTGGATCTGGGCTGGAGCATTCATCAGTGACTTGGTTGGACGGATATATAAAAGTCCATTCTAGCTTATTGCGATGCACAACGCGCCAACAGCCTTGAAGTTTATACGGTAATGAATGGTGTTTGTGGCAATTTTCCAAATGGAATTTGGCAAAAGTCGTCAAAAATGACGCAAAAGTGGCCAAGCTTGCAAATTCATCTCAATTACGGCTGGACAAATGTTGGGCAGGAAAATTTGATTTACATCGATTGTCGTATTTTACACCTGACTGCAAGCTGAGCTGCGATCGTTTGGACACGAAATAAAACGAATGCTATGCAAACCAATATTTATAGCCTCCTACGACCCAATAAACCATTAAGTTTATTACAACAAATAGTATAAAAACGGGCAACCTCCGCCGCCCGTTCTTCATGCAAAAAAATCAACCCAGCAAAGCAGGCGCAGTCTTGCCCAGTTTCAGTGTTGTTTCCACTGGCAACCAGTTACCTGTGGATTCCTGGCGGCCTTGCAGCAGGAAGCGTGGATTGGCTTCTTTGGCGGCGTCAGCAGCGGCTTTGGACAATTCACCGATCTTGCCTTTTTTCAGGCGGTTCACGACCAGGCCGATTTCTGTTTCTTTGAAATCGCGCAGCATGTCGTAGTCACCATCGCTGTCACCAGCAACAAATACCGGGCCGTAGCCTTTTTTGGCAACCAGTTCGCGTTTGATGACGACAGTTTTGCCTGGGCCCCAGTTCAAAGGCCAGTCTTTGCGGTAGGCGTTTTTGTAAACATCGCCGTTTTGTTCCAGGCGCAGGCCCAGGACGTTTTCACGTTTGACGTGGTAACCGTATTTAGGATTGGTCGCGAATACGGCAACCACATCTTCCAGCGAAGCGGTGCTGACATAAACGTCGATACCGTTTTGGCGGAAAGTGTCCATCAGTGTCGCCACTTCTGTACACAGGCGTATGCCCTGGAAGTGGGAAGTCGTGATCACGCCAGCTACGCCTGGCAGAGATGCCGGGCTGGTGAATTTGATCTTGCTCAGGCCCATGCCCAGGTTGGCATCGTTGGATGCTTCAGCCAGTGCGCTGACTTCTGCCACGGTCATGTTGGCAAAGAAGTAGATCACCCAAGGATAACCAACGTTCACGCCATGCGTGTCATTGACGGCTTCATACAGGAAGTAAAGCTTGGCACGGAAGTCCTGGAACTGTGGCGTTTCCATGATTTCTTCAAGGCTGCGGCTACCGGCCATGCCTTTGTAATTGGCATGCAGGTAGGCATAGTCGCTGTCGAGGTCGGTACAAACGCTTTCCAGATCCAATACCTTGCCAGCTGCATTTTTGTAGTCAGCAGTGAAGTTACCAACCGGTACGTTTTGACGGATAACCGCAGAGAATTCTGCAGGGGTCAGTTTGAACGCCAGGTGGTTGATTTGATATATCAACAAGGCTTCTTCGCAATCATTCATGATGCTGGTGTTGTCCCAGTCAAACACGGCGTAAGGCTTGCGCTTGGCTGAATAATTTTTGCTGGCGCTACCATTGCGGGCGATCATTGCAGCGACCATCTCGCGGTTGCGTGGCGACCATTTGGCAGCATCCAGATGCACAGTCGCTGCACTTGTTGCCGGTTTTGCCATTGCTGGCGCGGCCAGAGTGACGCCAGCTGCAGTGGCCACCAGGCCTTGCAAAAATCCACGACGTGGTTGTTTATTTATTGATTTGCTATCTTGCATTTAATTTCCTTGTAATACGCATGCCTGAGCCGCATGCGAGGGCGGGTATTCTGGTCAAAAAATATGTAAAAAAACAAGCCTTGTTAGTGCTATTCGTACCACTCTTGCTGATCCTGCTATCTGGCTAACTGTGCTATGCGTGTTATACGTGCTTGTAAGCAAGCATTATAGTCAAACATTCTGGCATGTCTGCATAAAGCATAAAAAATTCAGGGGGATTTGTATGTACCTTTAAGCTGGCTTAATTCCCGCATCAACATGCTGCCCCTCATGTTCTACTATATCAAGAGCAGAATGCAAATGGCATAAATGCACTTCTGATGTGGCAAACAGGCGTATGGGCAAATCACTCATGCCTATGCCGCGACTGGTCAGCAAAGTGCGACCGCCTGGCAAGGCAAATAAACCCCGGGCATAACGGCGCTCACCCGAACCGGGCGGCAAGACCAGCGGCGTGCCGCCAGGCGTAGCAATTTGCCCGCCATGGGTATGGCCGCAAAAAGCAAGCTGAAAATCATGCCCAGCAACATGCTTGAGGCCCAATGGCGAATGCATGAGTAGCAGGCGCACCTCCCCTGCACCGGCAAAGGTCTGGTCGGCATCCGGCATACCAACCCCAGGTTCATCCATGCCACAGATGGAGATGGCGTCAAAGGGGGCGGGCAAGCGCCTGTTTTGATTAACCAGGACTTGCACCCCGGCATCCTGCAGGCAATTGCTAATGTGCTCGTCGTCCAGCCACAGGTCATGATTCCCCATGACAGCAAACTTGGGCGTAGCAGGATCAAGCAAGCGCAGCGGTTTAATCAGATGCTGCATATGCCTGGCATGCAGGGAGACATAATCTCCACCAAACAGGATGACATCCGGCTCAAAAGCAGCAATGGCGGCAAATGCCTGTTCCAGCAAGCGCGAATCGGTCAGCGGGCCTGCATGCAAGTCTGAGATAAATGCCAGCTTGCATTGGTAGCCCTTGGGCACAGGCAGATAAAGGTCGCGCCTGTCCTGATGGAGCTGGCCTTGCAGTCGCATGGTGTAGGCGATGCGCGCCGCCCAGTTTCCTTGATAGAAAGCAGCTTCCAGCCCCTCGCCAGCTTGTCGCCACTTGCCGTAATACTTGCCTCTGCCCATGGTCTAGAATATGAGGTTGGCCAGCCTGGCCCAGAAACCTTCTGGCACTTTGAGCAATAACCAGGTAATGAGGACATAGCGTAAAAATTTGCCGACCGCCATGTAGAACACGCTGGGCCAGAACGGCAGGCGTAACCAGCCCGCAAGAGTACAGATGGGGTCACCGATGCCAGGTAGCCAGGCCATCAGCATGGTCTTGGCACCAAAATGCTGTAGCCAGCGATACCAGTAACTCTCGCGTTCGCGGTCAAAAGCCTGCTTGGCGGCATAGCCCATGCCATAGTCGACCATGCCCCCCAGGGTATTGCCTATGGTGGCGACGATGATGACTTGCCAGAAAATCGCGGGATTGCTCTTGATGACAGCAAAAACTGCCGGTTCAGACCCCATGGGCAACAAGGTGGCGGAGATAAAACTGATGATAAAGACTGAACTGAGACCAATTTCAGGCAGGGCCAGCATGCTTAATATCCAATGGACTGCGGCTTCTATCATCGTGGTTTGATATGGCTGTAAAAGGCATACATTATAATGGCGCCTGCAATTTCAAATCAGTATGCAGTGACTTAGGGCTAAATTAGCTCTAGATCACTAGTAGATCAGCCATTTTTAACTAACAATAAGACATCCATGAGCACCGATTATCTGAAGAAGATCCTGACAGCGCGCGTCTATGACGTCGCCTTTGAAACCCCGCTGGAATACGCCACCAGCCTGTCGGCTCGCATGGATAACCGAATTTATTTCAAACGTGAAGACATGCAAAGCGTATTCAGCTTCAAGCTGCGCGGTGCTTACAACAAGATTGCCCATCTCACGCCAGCGCAACTGAAGCGCGGCGTCATCTGTGCCTCCGCAGGCAACCATGCCCAGGGCGTGGCCCTGAGCGCCCGCAAGAAGGGTTGCAAGGCCGTCATCGTCATGCCAACGACAACGCCGCCCGTCAAAATCGATGCAGTGCGCGCCCATGGTGGCGACCTGGTTGAAATCATCCTGTTCGGCGATTCCTATACCGATGCCTATGGCCATGCGCTGGAACTGGAAAAGAAACGCAAGCTGACCTTTGTCCATCCCTTTGATGACCCTGATGTTATCGCAGGCCAGGGTACGGTGGGCATGGAGATATTGCGCCAGCATTCTGAACCTATACATGCGATTTTCGTTGCCATAGGTGGCGGTGGCCTGATCTCTGGCGTGGCAGCTTATGTCAAGGCGGTGCGCCCTGATATCAAGATCATCGGCGTCCAAACTACTGATTCTGATGCCATGGCGCGCAGCCTCAAGGCTGGCAAGCGCGTTACCCTGACTGATGTTGGCCTGTTCTCGGATGGCACAGCCGTCAAGCTGGTGGGTGAAGAAACCTTCCGCCTGGCCAAGCTGTATGTGGATGAAGTGATTACCGTTGATACCGACGCTGTCTGTGCCGCCATCAAGGATGTCTTTCAAGACACCCGCAGCATCCTGGAACCCGCCGGGGCATTGGCCGTAGCTGGTTGCAAAGCCTACATTGAACGCGCCAAGGCCGACAAGAAACCGCTGAAGAATGAAGCTCTGGTGACGATCGCCTGCGGTGCCAACATGAATTTTGACCGTCTGCGCTTTGTGGCCGAACGTGCCGAAGTGGGTGAGGCGCGTGAGGCGGTTTTCGCCGTGACCATACCAGAAGAGCGCGGCAGCTTCCGCCGTTTCTGTGAACTGATAGGCGCGCGCAATGTCACAGAATTCAATTACCGCATCAGCGATGAAAAGGCGGCGCATATTTTTGTGGGCATACAAGTACACGATAAGCTGGAATCTGGCAAAATTGCCAAGAATTTTGAAAAGCATGGTTTTGCCACGCTGGACCTGACGCATGATGAGCTGGCGAAATTGCATATCCGTCATCTGGTCGGCGGCAAGAGCAGCCTGGCCAAGGATGAATTGCTGTACCGTTTTGAATTCCCTGAGCGCCCCGGTGCATTGGGACGTTTCCTGAACAGCATGGCACCGAACTGGAACATCAGTTTGTTCCACTATCGTAACCATGGAGCCGATTACGGCAGAACTTTAGTTGGTTTGCAGGTTCCAAAGAAGGAAATGAAGGCTTTCCGCGAATTCTTGGCGACCCTGGGTTACCGTTACTGGGATGAAAGCAAGAATCCCGTTTATCAATTATTTTTGGGCTGATACAGCCCATCGACTTAAGTAATACAAACATTAAGCAATACAAATAACATGACAGATTCCGCACCAAATACGCCTGAGCATTCCTTACTGGGCAAACCGGCGACCTACAAGTCCGAATACGATGCCAGCCTGCTGTTCCCCATTTCCCGTAGCGGTAAAAGGGAAGAGATTGGCCTGGGCAGCAGCCTGCCCTTCTTTGGTGTGGATATCTGGAATGCCTATGAGATCTCCTGGCTGAACATGTGCGGCAAACCGCAGGTGGCAATTGCTGCCATTACAGTACCGGCAGATTCACCCAATATCATTGAATCCAAGTCTTTCAAGCTTTATCTGAACTCGTTTAATCAAACCCGTCTGGCAGGGGCAGATGCCCTGATCAGCCTGTTGCAGGCAGATTTGTCTGCCGGTTTTGGTGCTCCTGTACAGGTAAAGCTGACTACGCCAGACCAGTTCGACAAACTGGCCATGCATGAGCTGCAAGGCCAGTTGCTCGACAGGCTGGACATAGAGGTCGATAGCTACACCCCTAATCCTGCACTGCTGACTGCCAACTTTGATGAGTCGCCAGTAGAAGAAACCCTGATCTCGCATTTGCTGAAATCCAATTGCCTGGTCACTGGCCAGCCAGACTGGGGTAGCGTACAAATCCACTATGTAGGCCCACAAATCAACCAGGAAAGCCTGTTGCAGTATTTGATAGGCTTCCGCGACCACAATGAATTCCACGAGCAATGTGTGGAACGCATTTTTGTCGATATCATGCGCCACTGCAAACCGCAGAAATTGTCAGTCTATGCACGGTATACCCGTCGCGGCGGGCTGGACATCAACCCCTGGCGCAGCAATTTCAGTACGGGCCAGGGCCCGGACAACCGCCGGAACGCACGCCAGTAGGACAGGCAGCATCCCAATTATTCCTATTTTTTGTATCCATTTGTAACCAATATTATGTCGACGTTCATTCATTTATCCCTGCGCGCTGCCTTGTGCATCTCCAGTTTCATGCTGTGCACCGTGTCCCGGGCGCAGACCACGACTCCCCCGGCTCAAGAAATAGGCTGGTGGGATAGTGCCAAAGCCAAGGCCAATAAAATCCTTGATGAAGGCGATTTGTCACTGATGGTTGCCGGCCACACTCACCATGGCCGCAATACTTACACCAAGGAAAGAATTGCCGAACTGAATGAGCACACCTGGGGCATGGGCTTTAGTAAAGCCATACGCACCAAGGACGATAATGAAGAATCCCTGTACTCCATGGTGATCTCGGATTCGCACTTCCGCCCGCAACCCATGGTGGGCTATGCGTATCAATGGACAAAAACCCTGGGCGAGAAAGTCGAAGTTGGTGGTGGTTTGACTGCTGTGATGATCAGCCGTACTGACTACTTTGGCGGTTTCCCCTTCCCTGCCGTATTGCCAATTGCCTCGATAGGCACACGCAATAGCAAACTGATGGCAACTTATGTCCCACGTTTTTCCAAGAACAAGGGCAATGGCGATGTATTGTTTCTGTTCGTGCGTTTTGATCTGAAATAAAACCCGGGGCAGATCAGTGTCTGATGACCTTATTTGCCCGTTGTCTGTCCTTAAAATTCAGGCAAATTTGCCCCGCACTGTATTCATATGTTTTTAGTATGCTAGCTAATTACCATCATTGTCCTAAGAACTTGCATGATGTAAAGTAGACAGACTTATTCGTTTTATAGATTGTCGTCGTGATAATTCCGGTCCCGTTTTCAAGCACTAGCACACACGAGCCTGTCGCCAGTCAAGACTGGCATATGGCCTTGCTGGAGCATAACCCGGACGCGATGTACGTGCTGATCGACGACAACCTGATCTATGCCAATCCAGCTGGTGTAGAACTGATGCATGCCGGGGACGCCAAGCAATTGATAGGCTTGAAACCTGAAGCCTTTTTGCATGGCAGGCATCATGAAGGCGCCAGGACCATACTGCAAAAACTGCGGCTGGATGGTGCCCAAAGCAAACATACCTGTCAGTGCATACGGCTTGATGGGCAATTGCTTGACATAGAGGTGCGGGGCACGCAATTCACTTTTAATGAACAAACCGCCATTTTGCTGACGGCGCGCGAAATCACTCCCCGCAGCAGTTCACGTTCCAGCGCTACTGTCACCGCACTGCCCCTCATCGATCAAGTCCGTTACAAATCCAGCCGCGTCCATGAAGCCCTGCATCACGAGAAAGAAATTCTCGAGATGATAGCGCTCGACAAACCCTTGAGCGATATCCTGGAAGACGTTTGTGACCGCATGGAAAGGCTGCTCGACAATGGTGCCCTGTGTGCCATCACTCTGTATGATGCCAGCACCCAGCAGCTGAGTTTTGGTGCAGGCCCTTCGCTGCCCGATGGCTTTTGCGCTCTGCTGGGCAACATGCCGGTAGATACCAGCTCAGGCTCTGCCTCGGCCGCGATCTATTACCAGCGCACCACGATAGTCCAGGACATTGCCGTCAGCCCGCTGTGGAAAAACCTGCGTGAACCGGCCTTGCGCTATGGCTTGCGTTCTTGCTGGTCACTGCCTATCACGACGGCCTTCAATACCCTGCTGGGTACGGTTGATGTGTATCACCAGATGGTGCACAGCCCGAATGAAGACGAGCAAGCCATGATGATGGATGCCTGTGACCTCATCGGCCTGGCTATCGACAAAAAGAACATGGAGCAAAGCCTGGAGGAAAGCGAAGAACGCTATCGCTCCGTGGTCACCAATCTTAGCGAAGGCATCATGGTGATAGGCCCCAGCGGCCAGATCCTGACGTGCAATCCCAGCGCCCAGCGCATCCTCAAAATCGACGATATCAGTGCTGTCGGCAGACGCCATCGCTATTTCAAGAACATACTCGGCGATGAAGGACAATGCATACGCATGGGCGATGACCCGGCATCAGTCGTGTTCCGCAGCAAGACCCCGATTTTGAATTTATCCATGGGTGTGGAATTACGTGATGGCTCCATCGTCTGGTTGCTGGTGAATGTACTGCCCATCAACAAGAAAAGCAGCGCCTCTGTATCTGCCGTGTTGATTTCATTTACGGATACGACGGAAGTACGCGAAACACAAAGGCAATTGCATTTCATGGCATCTTATGATGCCCTGACTGGCTTGCCTAACCGCCACCAGCTCAATCAGCGCCTGACCAAAGCCCTGGCGGGTGCCAAGCGCACCCAGCACCGCCTGGCCTTGCTGTTCCTTGACCTGGACAGGTTCAAGAACGTCAATGATACGGCTGGCCATGCGGCTGGTGATACGCTCTTGCGTGATGTGTCTTCGCGCCTGAGCTCTTGCATACGCACTACCGACATGCTGGCACGCCTGGGAGGTGATGAGTTCGTCATCGTGGCCGAAGCCTTTGAAGACGCCATGCAACTCAAGGACCTGGCGGAACGCGTGCTGGCACGTATGCGCGATCCTTTCGTGATTGATGGCAATGAATATCACCTCGGCACGTCCATTGGTATCAGCGTCTACCCGCATGATGGTGAAGATGGCCCCACGCTCATGCGCTGTGCCGATTCTGCCATGTACCATGCCAAGGAATCTGGCCGCAATAATTACCAGTTCTTTACGACTGAACTCAATGTCCGCGCCCAGCACCGTTATGCGCTGGAAACCAATCTGCGCCGCGCCCTGACCGACAATGAATTCCTGGTGTATTACCAGCCCAAGATTTGCCTCAGCACCTCACGTATCGTCGGTGCCGAAGCCCTGATACGCTGGCAAATGCCGGATGTGGGCCTGGTGCCCCCCAATGAATTCATCCCTATCTCGGAAGAAATCGGCCTCATACTGCCATTGGGCCGCTGGATTTTGCGCCAGGCTTGCCTGCAAACCCATTTATGGCGTGAACAGTATTCGCCCGACCTGGTCATCAGCGTGAATATCTCGCCCAAGCAATTCCAGGACCCCGGCTTGCCCAAGTACATCGAACAAGTCTTGCATGAAGTCGGATTACCGGCATCTGCCCTGCAACTGGAGATTACCGAAGGCTTGTTGATGGGCGACGCCGACTTGCTGTTACCGGTTTTTGATGCCATCAAGAAATTGGGCATCAGTATTTCACTGGACGATTTCGGCACAGGCTTTTCATCTTTGTCGTATTTACAACGTTTTCCTATCGACAATCTAAAGATAGACCGCTCTTTCATTCGCGACATCCCGGGCAACCCGGATTCCGTGGTACTGACGCACGCCATTATTGCCATGGCAAAGGCGCTGGGCATGAGCGTCACAGCCGAAGGGGTGGAAAAAGCCGACCAGATGTTTTTCCTGGCCGACTCTGGCTGTCAGGAGATGCAGGGCTTTTATTTCAGCCAACCACTACCTGTAGAAAAATTTGAAAAATTACTGAGAGACAACGTTCGCTAAAAGTGTTGTCAAGTTTTGCGCATATCAGCCAAAAGAAGCCTATAATTTGTCAAAACCTAATTTTGTGCATCGCACCATTTCGCTGTAAAACGATCTTGCACCATGACGAATATTGCAAAAATCCTGCCTCTTAACAACGTACTTCTGGATCTGGAAGTCTCCAGCAAAAAAAGAGCATTTGAACAGGCTGGGCTGTTATTCGAAAATAATTGCAGCATAGCACGCTCAGTTGTCTCCGATAACCTGTTTGCCCGTGAGCGCCTTGGCTCTACTGGCCTTGGCCATGGTGTCGCCATCCCGCATGGCCGCATCAAGGGCTTGAAGGCTCCGATTGCCGCCCTGGTCAGGTTGAAAGAGGCTATCCCTTTTGAATCGCCAGACAGCCAGCCTGTCAGCCTGCTGATTTTCTTGCTCATGCCTGACAATGTCACGCAACAGCATCTGGAAATCCTGTCTGAAGTGGCCGAGATGCTGTCGAATGAAACTTTCCGCGACAGCCTCAACACTGAAGCCAGTGCCGCTGCGATTTATGAAAAAATCATGGCATGGCGTCCCAATTTGCCGGGTCATGCCTGATGACCGGTCCGGTGCAGCCATGTCAAAGCATGGCTCCTGGACACAACCAGCAGTTCCTTCCAGCCACCCTGTAGCATATCGTCAGATTCAGCCCAACTAGCCATGCCATCATTGACAGAACTCACGGTACAAAAAATCTACGACGATAACCGCGACACCATGCAACTGGGCTGGTTTGCCGGTTTTGCTGGTGCAGACAAACAAATCACAGGCGATGCAGCTTCTTCTGCCGACCAGGTCGGCCATTTGAACCTGATCCACCCTGGCCGCATACAAGTGCTGGGCCATCAGGAACTCTCGTATTACAACCGTCTGTCGAATGCTTCGCGCAATAATCTCATGCGTGAACTGGTCGCCGGTGCACCGCCTGCCCTCATCGTGGCACAGGGCCTGGAATCGCCACCGGCATTTTTGACGACTTGCGACGACAATAATATCCCGCTGTTTTCTACCCCTTATCCATCGGCGCAAGTCATCGATTACCTGCGCGTCTATCTGTCGAAAAAACTCGCGCAAAAAATCACCATGCATGGTGTCTTCATGGACGTGCTGGGTGTAGGTGTGTTGATTACCGGCGAATCCGGCCTGGGCAAGAGTGAGCTGGGGCTGGAACTGATTTCACGCAGCCACGGCCTGGTGGCCGATGATGCCGTCGAATTCTCGCGCATCGCCCCGAACATGATAGAAGGTCGTTGCCACGAGCTGCTGCAAAACCTGCTGGAAGTGCGCGGCCTGGGCCTGCTCGATATCAAGACCATCTTTGGTGAAACCGCAGTGCGCCGCAAGATGCGTTTGAAACTTATCGTGCATCTGGTACGCCGCAGTACCCTCGAAGAAAATTACGAACGCCTGCCCATCGATTCGCAAACCGAAGAAGTGCTGGGCCTGCAGATCAGAAAAGTCGTCATCCCGGTGGCTGCTGGCCGCAATATCGCGGTCTTGCTGGAAGCAGCGGTGCGCAATACCATATTACAATTACGTGGTATTAATACTCTGGAAGATTTCATGGAACGGCAACGACGCGCCATGGAAAACGGTGACTAACCCATACGGCATCCGCTATGGACATCCTGCTTATCTCCGGTATCTCCGGCTCCGGTAAATCGGTAGCCCTGAATGTAGTTGAAGATGCAGGTTATTATTGCGTCGATAATCTGCCTCCAAGCCTGCTGGCTGAGCTAATTAATACACTGACGCGTGAAGGCATACCCGCCGCCTCCATTGCCATTGATACCCGTAGCGCAAACTTACTGACGGGTTTGCCAGACTCCATCAACACCCTGCGTGACCAAGGCCATCATGTCAAAGTCCTGTTCCTGACGGCCAGCACAGAATCCCTGGTCGCCCGTTTTTCAGAAACCCGCCGCAGCCACCCGCTGTCGCACCGCCTTGGCCTCGACAAAGAACCCGGCGACAGGCTCAGCCTGACTGAATGCATACAGGAAGAACGCGAGATACTCTCAGGCATACAAGTCGTGGCCCATGTCATCGACACCAGCGACCTGTCCGCCAACAAGCTGCGCGCCTGGGTTAAAGATGTCATACAGGTAGGCTATACCCCACTGACCCTGATGTTTGAATCCTTCGCCTTCAAGATAGGCGTGCCGCTGGATGCCGACTTTGTCTTTGACGTGCGCATGCTGCCCAACCCGCATTACGACCCCGTGCTGCGCCCGCTTACTGGCCGCGACGAACCCGTCATCCAGTTCCTCAAGGAACAGCCCATGGCCGATGACATGTTTGCCGACATCCAGCAATTCATCGCCAAATGGCTTCCCGCCTTCAAACGCGACAACCGCAGCTACCTCACAGTCGCCATAGGCTGCACTGGCGGCCAGCACCGCTCAGTCTACATGGTGGAAAAACTCGCTGCACACTTCAAGGCGCAGGAGCAGGTGCTGGTGAGGCACAGGCGTTTGAGTTAGGGTTTGTTGATAAACACCAAGCCAAAAGAACAAGGCCGTTGTTAGGCATTGATAAAAGAGTAGCCCTTTAATAAGAACTGAATATGCTCTTGGTCTTTAAATTACAGGGTATAAAAATTCCTGCCTAATTTATTAAATCTTTATTCTTAATGCGCAATATGCAGCTTAAATCAATGGTTCGTAGTTGATTTTTCTATTTATCAGAAATATATAAAAGTTAGACTTAATAGTATTTTTTGTATAAAGTTTGGGTAAGAATAAAATCATGAATTTTGGCAGAAATTCTATATAAATTTATTTCAAAAAAATTCGCCATATTTAATTAACATGAACCATTTTCTAAACGTTTTAACTAGATGAAAAAAAGCAATCGACTAACTGCAATTGACTTATTCTCCGGATGCGGCGGACTGACACAAGGTCTACTGGACGCTGGATTCGATGTCTTAGCAGCCGTAGAAGTCGACCTAAAAGCTAGAGAAACGTACGCCTTAAATCACCCAAGAATTCCAATTGCTGGCAACGACATTCGAAATCTCGAAGCAACCGAATTAATGTCAATGTTGAAAATTAAATCGGGCGAACTTGATCTGTTAGCTGGTTGTCCTCCATGCCAAGGATTTTCCAATATCAGGCGAAAAAACAAACCGCTTGCTGCACATGATCCCAGAAATGACCTCATTGACGATTTTTTGAGATTAGCCATTGCCCTTATGCCAAAATTGATAATGATGGAGAACGTGCCTGGCATTATTCAGTATGAGAAATTCCAATCCTTAGTCAGGACTCTTAAACAAGCAGGATATTCTGTAATTTACAAAATATTGGACGTATCTGATTTCGGAGTCCCTCAGAGAAGAAAAAGGCTAATATTATCTGCAAACAAAAATGGAGAAGCTATCATTGCGACTCCAAGTAATTATCAAGTCAGTGTTAGAGAGACTATAGGAAATCTCCCGCTTTCAGGTTCAAGTGGAGATGAACTTCATGATCTAAAGGCCAAACATTCATCAAGAATTAACGCATTGATTGCGGCCATTCCCAAAAATGGCGGTAGCAGAATTAGCTTACCTCTAGAAATGCAGCTGCCTTGCCATCAAAAAATGAATGGCTTTTCAGATGTTTATGGTCGAATGAGTTGGGATGACGTTGCGCCGACAATCACTGGCGGATGTACGAATCCGTCTAAAGGTCGTTTTCTACATCCTGAGTATAATCGTGCAATATCTTTGCGCGAAGCTTCGCTTTTACAAGGTTTTCCTAGAAACTATAAATTCAATTTAAATCACGGAAAACAAGCAATTAGTTTGATGATCGGAAATGCACTTCCTCCTTCATTTATTTCCAAGCATGCATTGGCAATGGCAACAAGCATTAAAAAATAAAATATGGCGACCATTCTTGAATTGATAAAGAGTATTAGAAAAGATTTTGAAGATAATAAATTCGATAAATTTATCAAGGATGCGACATTTCCAAATTTTAAAAAAATTACACCCTTAACAAAAATAGAATTCAAATTTCCGTTAACTCTTCTTGTTGGGCCAAACGGTGGCGGCAAAAGTTCAATTCTTCACGCTCTTTGGGGTATGCCCCTAAACCATAGTACGAGTCGTTTTTGGTTTTCTACAGATGTAGATCCTATTATCGACGAAACAGAGGGAAAACCAAATGTCCCGCGTTTTTGGTATACGCACTATATCAAGAATCTAGACATAAACGTTCAGACACGGAAAGTCAAAGGAACAAAAAGGCAAGGTTACTGGGAACCATCGAAACCATCAACACGTGATGGAATGGCGAAGATTGAATCTGATAAAGAATCAGAATATCGTTCCACCGATCGCTGGACTCCAGTAAAAAGATTCTCTCACTACATAAACACAAAAGCTGAGACAAGTGCTTTTGATCGATTTTTCTATTTTACCGAAGCGACATCACAACAAGAAAAACAAGCAATTTTTGTCAAAGAATCTTCAAGACTAAAAAACGTATTGGATAAAAATCTTCAGAGCAAAAAAATCGGCATTGGAGAATTTGTTTTTAAAAATGAATACATTGATGCACCCGCCTTAAAGAAAATAAACCAAATTCTAGGAAAAAAGTATATTAGTGCAAGATATGTAATACACAGGTTTTACGATAGAAACAAAGCGCCCAGCGTGATTTTTGAAACTGAAGGCCATACTTATTCAGAATCCTTTGCAGGAAGCGGTGAATTGGCTATCGTCAATCTCATCCTCAAAATTGAGCAATTGAAAGAATTTGATCTTCTTTTACTTGATGAACCGGAAACTTCATTGCATCCAGGTGCACAAAAAGAACTAATCCGGATTTTATTGGAACAAATTAAAGAAAAGAAAATTCAAATTGTAATTTCTACTCATTCGCCAACATTTGTTGACGCGCTGCCTGAAGATGCATTAGTAGTACTTGAAGAAACTCCAACAGGAGTGATCGTAAATAAAACTGCTTCCAAGACTAATGCATTCTATCGACTCGGTCATATTGATCCGCATAAGATTACAATATTGACTGAGGATATTCTGCTGAAAGTATTGGTCGAAAGAGCCTTAGATAAACTTGATCCCGCAATTAAAAGAAAGTGCGAAGTTAGCGCATGCAACGTTGGTGCATCTGAGATGCTATCAAATCAAGCAGCGGCTTTTATGACAGCAAAGTCAAATGTCCTTATGGTTTTGGACGGTGATCAAATTGACTTCAAAAACATTGTTGAACTTGATCTAAAGACACTTACTCAAAATGAAAAGGATCAAATTCCTGATCGTTTAAAATCATGTAATGTTTCGTTAGTTACCTCTAACGCAGATGATAAGTTTATTACAGAATATTTTGATTGGTGCAAAAAAAGAATACTCCTAATAAATCACACATGTCCTGAAGAAATATTTCTTAAAATACTTAAGCCTGCACATCCGCAACTAGGAAAAGCGACCAACCAAAAATATAAGGATTACTTAAGAAGTGCATTGCGGGATAACGGGGATGAGACAGCACTACCTTTAATGGCGGCGATATTTAAAAATAAATTAGGAGAAAAAGCATTTGATGGTGGCTTTGTACAAGATACACTTACTGATCTTTCAAAAAGAATCGGCTACGCCATTGCGGATATTTCTAAACAATAGCGCGCACAAATATAATTAGATGTAAACAATCACATGCATGTTACCCAATTCATTAAACTCGTAGGTTGAGATTCGATAAATTTCCATATTCCTACAGCGCAAGCGATCTGCCCATCAAACATTTCTCAAGGCACTAATCAGTTCAAGAAACTTCCGTCAGCCAGCCCAGTCCAAACGTTTTCAACATTTAAATCAAAAATAAAAATGAAAACCAAACCACAAAAAATCTGGGCGGCGACAGCAGCAACTATATTCAGCGGCTTGCTATGCATGGGCCTGACGGCATGCAGTACGGCACCACAGGCTAACGCACCGCGCTACCAGCTGAGCACAGATGCAGCATGGAGCAAACTCAATACTGTCGCCTACAAGGGCAAGCAGGATGATATTTTCTTTGTCCAGCCTGATCTGGGCTGGTATGTGAATGGTGCAGGCAAGATTTACAAAACCACGGACGGTGGCCAGAACTGGCAAGAGCAATTATCCAAACCCGGCACCTTCTTCCGCACGGTAGGTTTTGTCGATGCCATGCACGGTTATGCTGGCAATATCGGTACAGATTATTTTCCTGGTGTCACCGATACCACGCCGCTGTATGAAACCCATGATGGCGGTGTCAGCTGGCAAGTTGCCAAAGGGCTGGACGGCATACAGATCAAGGGCCTGTGCGCCATCGATATACTGCACAATCAATTCATCAATTCTGGCGTACTCGATAAACGCATAATCATCCATGCTGGTGGCCGCGTCGGTGGCCCGGCGACTTTGCTGCGTTCGCTCGATGGCGGCAATAGCTGGAAAAGCATGGACATGACGCCGTACACAGGCATGATACTCGACGTCAAATTCTTTGATGCGATGACAGGTTTTGTATTTGGCGCATCCAACAGCGACACAGAAAAATCCCATGCCCGCATCATCATGACCAGGGATGGCGGTATAAGCTGGAAGACCGTCTATGAATCCAGCCGCCCCTATGAGCTGACCTGGAAAGCCAGCTTCCCTACCCGCGATACCGGCTATGTAACCATACAAAGCTACAACCCTGACCCCGCCACCAGCCAGCGCTATGTTGCCAAGACAGTAGACGGCGGCTTGAACTGGAAAGAAATCCCTCTGGTCAATGACCTCAAGGTCAGAGAATTTGGCGTTGGTTTTATCGATGCCAATACCGGCTGGGTGGGTGCCATCGACGGTGGCTATCAAACCACCGATGGCGGCCAGAACTGGAAACACGTCCCCATGGGTCGCGCCGTCAACAAGATACGCCTGCTGCCAACGGACAAGGGCTTTGTCGGCTATGCGATAGGAACAGAGGTGTTCAAAATCAAGCAGGACAATGCGCGACTGCCTTGATGAGCCTTACTGGGCTTGTGAGCGTACGGGACCTTGATGGTCCCGCTATTCTTAAAATTCACAATAAACACCTATTCGCCATCCTTTAATGCCGAAAATTTTTCCTTGAGCTTTAAAATATTTTCTGCTGTAATTTTATAGTCTCGGTAAGTTAATTCACACATCTTCTTTTCATTGGGTGGCAATGGCTTAGCTTCTTCAAGATAAGGGCTAAATTGATCTATATCTCGTATCTCGCTGTAATCTGAAGATAAGCTTTGCAACACTTGTTTCCGCGCGCCAGCATGAATGATCAAAAATCGCGTTATTTGATAAATTGCGATGCCCCGCCCCTGTGACAATTGATATAAATGTCTGTACTCATCAAGCGGCATTTTGAGTAAATACGGCAAGCCGCATAGAAAAAATGCTTGAAAAACAGTACTAGTCAAACGATCAGACAGTTCAGCCAAAAGCACTATCTTGTTTTCTTGTTCAAAAATGTCCCGCATCAGACCTTCAAGCTCTGAATATTCTTTCCTCTTTACTACCCCGGTTATAGTCTTCGCGTAGAAATCAAGTTGTGCTTCTGCTTGCATAAACATGCTCCAAAATCTTAGTCAACGCGGTCAACGTTTTTAAGAAATCATCATAAAGGAATTCATGAAATTGCATAAGATATACAAGCAGGTTATATTGCTGAAAGATGAAAGCATGATCTTCAACGACACATACGTTTCACATCAGCATCACTCCCATTCAAATTTCCTTCACATGAAGTTCAATGACAACAATCCTCAATTGCCTGCCGCAAAATCTCAATAATCCAGCCTGCAATGATTACATCGCCAACACGCCTTTGGCAGTCTGGATGCCGGTACTGGAGCATCTGCAACAGGCATACAACCTGCCGTCTGGCACCTGGGAGAAAGTCCCGCTTGGCGCGAATGCCTTGTTCGGGCTGGGTGATGAAGTCATCGTCAAGCTCGTACCACCTAACTGGCGACGTCAGGGGGACAAGGAAATCCTGGTTGCACCACTACTTGACGGCAAACTCTCATTGCAGACGCCCAGCCTGATCGCCAGCGGTGAAATTGATGACTGGGTATTCGTCATCTTCAGCCGTTTGCAGGGTACTTTGCTGGCCGACATATGGCCGTCACTGGAACTGGAACAAAAGCAAGCCATCATGGTCCAGACTGGCCAGCTCTTGCGTGAATTGCGTCACGTACAGTTTGACGCAGACATAGCCATCAGGGTGGACTGGCCAGCGTATATACAAGAGTTAATCGCCGCATGCATGGCTCGGCATCAGCGCAGGAAAATGTCTGAAGGCTTGCTGGCACAAGTCATGCCGTATCTAGAAGCTGCCGGAGACTTTGCCAGCACAGGCGAGCCACGCTTTATCCACATGGACATACACCCCTGGAATTTGATGGCGAAGCAGGAAGAAGGGCAATGGAAGTTAAGCGGCTTGCTCGACTTTGGCGATGCCATCGTTGGCAACAGCGACAGGCTGGAAATCTTGACGCCGATGATATTCATGGCGCAGGGTAACCCTTTGCTGTTCAAGTCCCTGTTGCAAGCTTACGGCGAAATTGAAGATATCGGCACAGCAGATTTTCAACGCCAGTTGACCGCTTATATGCTGATCAGGCCAGATTCAGACATCACATTTTGCATGCAGCAAGTGCCTGTGAGCGGGCCACGGGACACTTGGGAGCAGGTTGCGACACAGATGTTTCCGCTGTGAGGCCGCGTGAGTAAATTACCCCAGTTGTAGGTGCGATTAGCCCAGCGTAATCGCACGTATGTGATTAACGAATAAAGCTCGCAATGAAAAGCGTGACCGCTGCATCGGACACACTCAAGGGGAAAATCCTCTCGCGTATAAGGGGATTTGCAGAAATTTTCCAGGTATCACATGCGTGCGATTACGCAAAGCTAATCGCACCTATCTTAAAATATTGCGCGCATCTTCAGTCAGTCGATTTTTCTACCAAACCTTGCGCATACCTCGCCAGCGAGCGGTTGTAGCGTGGCAGATAAGTCGACAAGGCTGTCAGGCTGATGGCCAGCGCCTCGCGTTCGCGGCCTAGGTCAGCCAGTGCCAAGGCCAGAAAGCCGCTTACCGCAGCATCCAGTTCATCACTGCCCATCTGCATTTCTGCAAACAGCAAATCCGCTGCAATTTGCGGGTCCCCCAGATAACGCAAGGAGCTGGCCATCTGTATATTTGCCCGGCGACGCCGCAACCCCGTCAGTCCGGCTTCCAGTGCTGCCTGATACAGAGGGATGGCAAGCTGGGGGAAACCGCAAGAGTCTCGCGCAGCGCCACGCTCGAACAGGCCAATGGCAGCACCTTGCGGTAGCTCTGCGGCCATTGCATCGATGCCTGCAATGAAATCCTGTACCTGCATAGTATCGAGCGCTGCCCAAAAGGCAGCCAGTCGTTCTTCCCAAGCTTCGTTAAGCGTAGTCATGGTTTCTATCGTTAAAGTAAGCCGGATCGATTATCCAGCACAACCCTCATAAGGGCCTGGTCGACATGACGAGAGAACAAGTATATAAAGCCTTAGCATGCATCAGGCATAAATTTTTTCATTTTTCAAATCTCAGAGCAATCAACTCAGGCTATACTCACTTTGCGTTTCCTCGGTGGGAACTAAGTTGTCTGATTGCAGAGGTTCTGACTCATGGGTTCAGGCTGGCACAGCGTATTTTATGCGTTTGTGTACCGCACCAGGCAACTGTTAATAGGTTCGATTCCTATACTACGCAACCATGCTCAAAGATGAGCCTCAGACTCGTAATCTGATCGAAGTAAAAATGTGTAATACATCAGTAGTAATCCTCAAGGGAACTGCTTTCCTGTTCTTGAACATGCAAACTCAAGTATTCAGTTTGCATGCGCCTGAACAACGCAGCATCGCTTCGCATGATTGTTACCATGTATGTGTCCCGGTTCTTAATTCAAACTATTAAGGCCAGGCAAACGTAAGCAGTGTCTTTGCTGACGTTTCTCTGGCGAGCGTACGAGAAGCAAGATTGCGGCACCTTACATGCACGCTCATCCGCCATGCTGCGGGGATAGTTCTCTTGAGGCTGTTCTGCACAAAACTGATGTGTGTCAGTGTGTTTTCGCCTGACTGAATTGCATAGTTTTTTCTTGCCCCGGCTTCTTGAGTTCGTCCGACGAAATATTTATCTTCATTGAGAATGTCTATGTTCCTCCGAAAAATAATTCAAGATCACCAGATTGGTCTTTTATATGGCCGTAGCGGTTTTGAAAAAATTCTTGCCAAGGGCAGTTATTTCTTACCCAGATCCAAGCGTGTAGAGCTTGGCAATCTGACTGATTTCCCGGCAAACATTGCTGACCTTGAGTGGATCAGCTCGCATCATCAGGCAGCACTGGCTGCAGATCTGGAAATTGTCCGCACGGGCCATGATGAAGTCGCACTCGTATGCAGTGGCCAGCAATTTCTGTGCGTGACACCAAATTCCCTGCGTGCTTTCTGGAAGCAGGGTCTGGGCGTTAAGGTATTCAGGGCAAATATCACGCCTGACTTGAAGGTACCTGTCGAGTGGCTAAAGCAAATCCCCATCGGCGTATCTGTTGGCTGCGTGAAGCAGGTAACCATACCGGCAGGTGCTTATGGCCTGTTGTTTGCAGAAGAGAGCTTCAGCGATTTTCTACTGCCTGGCAGACATGCTTATTTCGATGTTTTGCCCAAGACCAAGTTGACGATCTGCCCGCAATCACAAGTGATAGATGCCAAAGATGTCGTGCATGCCATCGTCGCCAGTGCGCATCCGGTTTTGTCAGCACAACTGAACAAGATAGAAACCAGTGACCAGCAACTAGCGGTCTGGTGGGACAAGAATGAGTTGGTGCATGTCACCGGCAAGGCAACACCCGCGCTTGCCAGCAGTGACCTGAAGCTGGAATTGATTTCACTGGCGCAGGCACCACGTGCCATTGAAGAACACATCGTGCTGGCTATGCGCAGCAACGCCAATAATGCGAAGTTGCTGGCACCGTACATCACAAGTTACGAAGTGCCTTCAGAACATGTGGGCATGTTGTACATTGACGGCGTTTTCCATGCCAGCTTAAAACCAGGTTTTTATGCCTACTGGCACGGTGGAAACCGTTTGAGCCTGACAGTCATTGATACGCGTCTCACAACGCTGGAAATTACCGGCCAGGAAATGCTGACACAAGACAAGGTGCCTTTACGCGTCAATGTCACGGCAGGATATAAAATCACAGACGCGCCCCTGATGCTGGCCAGCCTGAATGATTACAAGGACTTCATCTACAAGGAAATCCAGTTTGCACTAAGGGCCGCCGTTGGTGGCAAGACCCTCGATGGTCTGCTGGAAAACAAGAATGAAACTGATGAACAGATATTGCACTATGTTGCTCAAAAAGCGCAGGTCCAGGGCATAGAAATAGTCAGCCTGGGTATCAAGGATCTGATCTTGCCGGGTGAGATAAAAACCATGCTAGGCAAAGTAGTGGAAGCAGAAAAAGCCGCGCAAGCGAATGTGATACGGCGTCGCGAAGAAACCGCCGCCACCAGATCACTCATGAATACCTCAAGAGTGATGGAAGATAATCCGGTTGCCTTGCGTCTCAAGGAACTGGAGACACTGGAAAAAATGACTGAGAAGATCGATAAGATCAGTGTCTATGGCGGGCTGGAAAGCCTGCTTAAACAGGTTGCAGCCTTTAAGCCAGCAATCGAGAAATAAAAATCTTGGCATGGTGCGGAATAGGCCTGTCATCTGACATGCTATCCGCGCCATAATGATCAGAGCAGGCGGTCTGTTGTGCTTACTCTGCAGTCTGTGCTAGTCCGTCACGCTCCCCCGCATATTGAGACGGGCCAGCATGTTCTGCTTACTCTGCAGTCTCTGCTAGTCCGTCACTGGCAGGATGTAATAATTCACTGAATTCACTGGTGTGGAGTGAGAGACTCAAGCTCTTCTGCTCTCAATATTCTGACTGTTACGCTGCATTCATTCGCGTTCAATCTGGCAGATGTGCCGCCGTCGGGATCATAATAAAATTGACAATTGGCATCTGTAAATTTCAGCCATAGACGCTGCGCTTCCTGCAATTCCTTTTTCCGCTCTGCATTGAGTTTAGCCATCAGTTTTTTATAGGCATTATTCAGGCGTTTGTCGACACGGGTGTATTCAGCTGAAATGCAATCAAGCATGACCGGGTCAACCCCCTCTGATTTGTCCATGCACTTGTTATATTCGGCACTGCGCGCTGGTTCAGCCATGCCATATGCGGGTAATGAAAGGGTTGTGCTCAGAGCTGCGGTCAAGATAAAGATGAGTTTGTATCTGACTTGCATGGTTTATGGATAGATAGGATGTTCGTAAAATTTGCCGGGCTTTTTACACTTCTTTGCTACGATTTCTTTGCCGCTATGCATCGCCCAGGCGGTAATACAAATACTTGCAATAACTGTATTGCATATCTTGCCTGGGTTCAGCAATTAAAGTGCATCAAGTCCTGAAAAACAGCCTGCTCTCGAAAAACAAGCCCTTGATACGTTTGCGGAAAATGGCGATGGCAGCAGCAATCAATACGGTGACAATATTAAAACCAAGTATCTTGTCGCCCCCTACATCAACAAAGGGGATGGCATTGGAAGGCATGGTGGCGGCGTTCAGGCCGCGGTCGTAGCTTGCGCCTATGACTTGGCCTACGTTATTGATGGCATTGGTCAGGTACAAACTTTTGCCAGCCGGATGCAAGGTCATTTTATTGTCGCGCCAGACGAAGGATAAACGCAGGTCCTGGGTATCAACAACGCCGACGACGTGGCCGTCGTTATTGATGCCCGTCGCGAAGCTGTCGCCAAAACCTATCTTGGCACCGAGGTCTACCATCTGTTTGCCATCATGGACAAAGGCATGCCAGCGACGGTCTTTCATCTCTGAAGTACCGACCACAGCGCCTTGGTCATTGATGGCCGTGCCTGCACTATAGCGGCCACCCAGCGTGCCAAGATCGACCATGCCCGTGTCTTTTTTATACAAAAAAGCATGGCGTGAACCATCGGTAATCATGGAGGTACCCGTTACCTCGCCAGCATTATTAATGCCGCTGGCATAACTGACCCTGCCGCCCAGTGTGCCCAGATCTTGCAGTGCTTCGCCGGGCTGATACAGAAAGGCATGCCAGTCACGATCAGGTGTGTCAGAAAACCCTGCGACCATGCCAGCATTGTTGATGGCAGCGCCATAGCTATGCGGGCCACCCAGGGTGCCGAGATCTTTTACTTCACGATCGCGATTGCGGATGAATGCCCTCCAGATATCGCCTTTTTTGGAAGACCCGACGATGTCGCCCTTGTCATTGATGCGCTTGGCTTCACTTTCAGTTTCGCCAGGCATTTCCAGTTTGATCAGCTTGCCATTCTGAACAAACACGGCATGTGGCGTACCGTCCTTTTCCTTAATGACGGCTGCTACCTGCCCCGCAGCATTCATGTCATAGGCAATCGACTCGCCATATTGCTTGCGCTCTATACCCAGGGAATGACTCGTCGAGGCAGCAGCCTGGCCACCAGTCAAAGCCAGCAGAAACAAAGAACTACGCAATGCATGGTGCATACAGGTATCCTTTCTGGGGGGGGGACGTACAGGGAATTTGCAAGCAAATATACAGGATTATTATTTGGCAATAAAGATAATTGATTATTATTTGTTACCCTCGATGGGTGACTTGGGACATTTATACGTAAACCGGCAAGCGTGAGCGAGACTTGCTCCTCAGTACCTGCGCGCAGGCCCCACTGACGTTGATCACACAGTTGTTTCGCGCGTGGGCAATATGATCGCAGTAAGTGCATGTTCAAATTCATACCCGTCAAACCAGTTGTTGTCAATACAAGCGAGGCGTGCCAGGTGTTGACCCCGGATAAAGCCACATTTTTCCAATACCCTTGCGGATGCGGGATTATTTAGTGCAACGCAGGCAAACAGGCGTTTCAGTCGCCACTCTTCGCACGCCAATTTCAACAAATGTTGCAAGGCGAGTGTTGCGTAGCCTTTCCCTGCATTTTTTTCGCCAATACGATAGCCAACTTCGGCACTGCCATTGGCAATGTCGATATCCTTCAAATTAGCCCGTCCAATAATCTCACCAGTGCGGTCAACCATGACACAGGCATGCCAATTAGCTTGATTGTAGCCTTCAACAAATTGATGTATATGTGCCGCAATGCCTGATGGCGTGTAGAACACCGGACTACGCGCCTCAACGTGGCGCTCGAACCATCTGCGATTGTTGATTTCAAACTGCAACAATGCTTGTGCATCTTCAATGCATAAATTTCTGATTTGTACCTGCTCCATTATTTCTCCAAAAATGACACGTTAAGATGATCCGTTAGCAAAATACGCAATGAGCACAAAAGCATGAGCAATGCGGCTACCGTGCATACGTGACCGACACCCAGATAACTGGCCAGCCCCCCCCCAGCTCACACTCCCTATGGTCTGGCCAATAGCCACGGCAAGGATGAAGACAGCCAGTGTACTGGCGCGCATTGCATCGGGAAAGGTGGATTGAGCTGCACCGTTAAGGGTGCTAACTATAGCCGCCCATGTCATGCCGCCGCTAAACAGCGCTGACAACTGTAGTAGCCATGTATGACTATTCCCCACGACCATTAGCATGCCGCAGTAGATGGCCAGGGCACCGGCCAACAGTACACGCCTGGAAATCAGATTCCGCAGCACCGGCAAACTGAGTCCAGAAAACAGCGCTCCCGCACCCAGCATACCCATCATGATCCCGTAGCCGCTGGCATTTGTCTGTGCTGCCTTGGCAGCTAATAGCGGCAGAACCACAAACAATGCGGACGACGAATAAAAGATGCAAGCCGCATTGCCTAGCAGGTGTCGATATCGCACAGAGCGCCAGCACATCAGCATGACATCGCGCACGGCGGGCGAACTGCTGCGGGCGGACGCTGGTGCTTTCTGATGTAAGGTTTCGGCGCACCAGCGCAAGTACAGGTAGATCAATGCAAAAAATGAGCAGGCATTAAACAGAAACAGTCCGCCAGGTCCGACATAATCAAAGCATGCGCCCCCAATGGCAGGTCCCAATAGTGCTGCCGTGTTATAGCTGACATTATTCAGGGTAGCAGCGGCCTCTACTTCGTAGGGTTGTACCAGCCCAGACATGGAGGCCTGCCATGCTGGTAAAGTAAACGCAGCACCTGTTGCCATGACAAAGCTGAGCAACAACAGTGGTGGAATGGAATGCTTGGCGAATACCGTAGACAAGACCATGACAGAAGCAACACTAGCCATGACAATGTTGCTGCGTAAAAGCAGAGCTGGCCGGAACGACCGGTCTGCCAGCACGCCAGCAGGCAAAGAAAAAAACAATACAGGTGCCCAGCTTAGCGCCTGGAACAGCGAGAGCATCAGCGCCGAATGAGATACCGATGCAATTTCCCAACTGACCGCAAATGCCTGCATCCATGTACCCAGGCTCGATAGCAAATTCGCCAGCCAAAGCTGGCGAAAACGGGAATGACGCAAAGGCAGGAGCAGAGAGTTGCTGGAGTGGTTTGAAGACATGAGGCCAGTGTAAAATGGCCCTCAATCCAGGGTCAATCTTGATTCCGGAAATCGATATAAAGATAAATTATTTACATGGGCAATGATATTTCGGCACAGGAAGCAGCCAGCATACTAGGCATTAGCCTGCCCACGCTGTACACCTACGTCAGCCGCGGTTTGCTGACTGCAAGCCAGCCAGATAAAGCACGAAAAAAATCTTATCTTCGTGACGAGGTGTTGCGCCTGGCTGCTCGCAGGGCAGATGGCAAGCGTGGCGGCCACCAGGTTGCCGCTGCCATGCAGTGGGGCGTGCCCGTACTGGAAACACGGATTTCACACATAGCAAAAGGTAGTCTGTACTATCGTGGCAAGAATGTGCTGAGCCTGGCAGGCAACGGAACACTAGAATCAGTCGCATGCCTGATCTGGGATGGTGGTATGTCTGATCATTTTGCCCATCCATCACCACTTGTGCCTTCATCACTTGTTACGTCCGTACGCAAGAGCAGCAATGGCTTGCCCATGCTGGAAGCAGCCATGACCATGCTGCCACAACTAGCACTGGCGCTTCCGGTGCAGGAACAGACTATGCAAGGGCGCTTTCAACACGCCGCAACATTAATGCGCCTGCTGGCTGCCTTGTTGCTGGAAATGCCACCGGCTGAATTAGTATCTGCTACACCCTTGCATTTGCAGATTGCCCGAGCCTGGAAAGCAAACGATGTGCAAACCCGTTTCATCCGTAGCGCACTGGTATTGCTGGCAGATCACGAGTTGAATGCATCGACCTTTACCGTACGTTGTGTGAGTTCTACCGGCGCATCACTGGCAGCGTCATTAGCTGCGGGGTTGGCAGCACTTTCCGGCTCCTTGCATGGTGGTGGAAGCGCCCAGGCATTCGTCTTACTGCAAACCGCGATGGCATCCAATTCTATAGAACACAGCGTCACGAGTTTCTTTAGCGAACGTGATCCTGCTCTTGCTGGATTCGGTAATCCGCTTTACCCGGATGGTGATCCCCGCGCATCCTTTTTGCTTAAACGACTTGTCGCACTATCGTGTGCATCAACACAGTCCGCTACTATCTTACACATAGGCGAAGTTGCCAGCAATCTCACCGGCGCAGCACCCAACATGGATTTCGCCCTGGCCGCCATGTCCACGACATTTGCATGGCCAGCACAAGCAAGCATGATACTTTACGCACTGGCCAGATCTGCAGGCTGGATAGGGCATGCGTTTGAGCAGGCAGATACAGGCAAATTGATACGTCCACGCGGGCGTTATATAGGGACGTTTGCTTAATTGCTGCGCCCCTGTTTTTGATGATGTGAAACAAGCCAGGCGTGCCGAGCGCATCTTGATTCGGCGAGAGTGGTATTTGCAGAAAATGCTGCGCCCCTCAATGCCAATGGCATAGAGGCAGGTTTTATCATCACCCAGGCAGTTAAATATATCGCCTTCTCACGTGACACCGCCTGATACGCGCTGAAGCTGTGCACAAACCAAAGAAATAGGTTCAGACCCGGACCGTAAAGCGCAATAATTCGCCGTAAACACATTGCTTAAAAATTTCTGGGTTGCCTGGAAATTGTAACAATCAAAAAATTTTCAATGAAGTTGTTTTAGCTAGCAAGGATACGACTGCAATAAGTATACCTGGCATCGACCTGTCGGCGCTGAAACATATTGACTGTGATATCTCACCCTTTCCACGATCAACTTCGCAACAAAAGCCGAGATCAAGATTTCGAGGTGCATTTTTCTCTTGCCTGATGAACTCCGTCGGTCTCCAAGCCTGATTTTCTTTTGGGAAATTATCTTTGGAGGACGAGCGCGCAGGAGCTTGCGCCTTAACGTGTCCTAGTGAGTGAGCGAACATTTTTGAGACGCAAATTTGCGTACGATTTCGCTTTGCTGATTATATTTTCGATTACTTACTGGGACAGGCTACTTATCTACCTCAAATTCATTAACTTTCGCGCAAATTGATAACCGTAAGCGACACTATTATCCATAAAATTATCTTGGCTCTCAAATTTTATACACGAGCGAACTGCTGCAAACATTAAGTTGGCGTGAGTGAGAGTCGATCTGAGTTTTTACTTCAATAATTAATGAAAGGATAGATCAAAATGAAGAAAATCTTAATGTTGGGGCTGTTATCTATCGCTGGTTTTGCCCATGCTGACGAATACGTTTGCAAAGTTTATTGCAATAGTGGGGAAACTTACATAAGTGTAAAAGCCGATAGCAAGTCAGATGCTGCAGCTAAAGTAGACCGGCAGAGTGATCAAATTTGCAAGGCAGACAATAGAGGCAATTCATCAAGTCAAACCATGCGGCCCGAGCAATGTAACCGTAAATAGTATCGCGACGAGTGTGCACTACCTGCATACTCGTCTTATACATACAAGACGAGAGCAATTCTATTTTGCTTGAGAGAATCGTCAATTACTGCTCTTTCACTTAGCTGAAATTTGCAAGAGATGTCCCCAGGCCTGCAGCAAAAACTTCCCAGGCAAATATATTCAAAGAATTGTCCCCTTTGAGAAATTAGCGGCAACAAACAAAGTTGTTGCCCATCATCTACTGCGCTATCGCATCTGGGATATCAATAATGGGTACGTTGAGGAAATGCCTTGTTTCTCAAGATGCTACCAGTACTTGATTTAATTTCATTCTATTTGATTCGCCATTGACTAGCGAGCTTCCGCATTAAATCCAAAAAAGTATCATATTAACAACCACAAACTACATGTTCATTTATATAATTATCCAAATGACATCTAAGCATTTGGGAGATTAATTGAGCATCCTCGATTTGGTTAACTATGTGAGGCAACAAGCTCGTCTGCAAGGTGTCAATGACTCCGAGCTGGCACGGCGAGCAATGGTCAGCCGACCTGCATTGCTAAAACTACTGAACGCGGATGTCAAATGTCCTGAAATTATGACGCTTGCAAATTTGGCGTATGCCATCAACGATCATCCCTACCGTCTTATCAGTCTCTATCTTGCGGGTACTTCACCGCCGTCAAGAGGCGAATGGGTCATCAAAGGAAAAAAAGATAGTAGCCGGTTTATTAAAGATGTCACTTATGCTGATGGAACATTAGTCACCGCGGGACATCGATTTACCAAAATATGGGAAGTTGCCAACGCAGGTGAAATTCCATGGGTTGGAAGGAAACTCGTTTGTCAGGACAAAAACTCTTTGCTCTATCGCAAAGTCGACGATGAGTTTGTAGCGACCAGCTATTCTTTGATACCGAGTAAAACGGAACTTTCGATACCAGATACTATGCCGGGGAATTCAGTAAAATTAGCAGTGGATTTCGTCGCACCCGATTCACCTACCTGGGTCGTTTCGTACTGGAAAATGACAGACGGCAACGGTGAGTTATGTTTTCCTGCGTTAGAAGGCTTACGATGCTGTGTGAGTGTTGTAGTGATTTAGCTGTCGACTTTTAATTACCATGATGTTTAATGCTGTACATAGAAAAACTTATCCATCATTATCCACCAGCTGAATTGAAGATCCTTAGGTCATGTATTTCAAATGCTTAGAGGCTGTTGCAAAATTAAAATGGCTTGGTTTCCCCGACGCTGTCAGTACTTTAGGGCGCAACAACGCCAGGAATTTTTTTGAAACAGTCTCTTACTATTATATTGGCGCGTAGTAAGCGAGGTGCGTTCAGCTAATCGCGCTCAGAATAGTGACTCTAACACCTAAGAAAAACGGGACCTGAACGGTCCCGTAATCAATGCTTGCTAGCGATCAAGCCATCACACAACAATAGTCTGATGCTCATCACCTTCACGCGCACGGATTTCGCCGATCTTGTAGACGGATTCACCAGCCGCAGTCAGTTGTGACAGGGCTGCATCAGCCAGTTCAGCAGCAACAATAACGACCATGCCTATGCCGCAGTTGAAGACGCGGTGCATTTCTGCGTCAGCCACGCCGCCGTGTTGTTGCAGCCAGGTGAACAGGGGTGGCAGTGTCCAAGCGTCTTTATGCAGAACAGCCGTCAGTTTGTCGCCCAGTACGCGTGGGACGTTTTCTACCAGGCCGCCACCGGTGATGTGGGCCATGCCTTTGACTTCCAGGGATTCCATCAATGCCAGCAAAGGTTTGACGTAGATGCGGGTTGGTGCCATCAAGGCGTCACCGAGGCTGCGGCCATGAAAATCGGCATTCAGATCTGGCTTGGCGACTTCAATGATCTTGCGCACCAATGAGAAACCGTTTGAATGGATGCCGGAAGATGCCAGGCCCAGAATGACGTCGCCTGGTTGTATCTTGCTGCCATCGATGATCTTGGATTTTTCGACAGCGCCAACTGCAAAGCCAGCCAGATCGTATTCGCCATTTGGGTACATGGATGGCATTTCAGCTGTTTCACCACCGATCAGGGCGCAACCGGCTTGTTCGCAACCAAAGGCCACGCCCTTGATGACGTCGGTGGCAGTTGCCACATCGAGCTTGCCGCAGGCAAAATAGTCGAGGAAGAACAGTGGCTCGGCGCCTTGTACCAGGATGTCATTGACACTCATGGCCACCAGGTCGATACCAACGGTGTCATGCTTGTTGAGGTGGAAAGCCAGTTTCAGCTTGGTGCCCACGCCGTTAGTACCGGAGACCAGGACAGGTTCCTTGTATTTTTTGCTGACTTCAAACATGGCGCCAAAACCGCCTATGCCAGCCATGACACCTTCGCGCATGGTGCGTTTTGCAAAGGGTTTGATGGCATCAACCAGCGCGTCGCCGGCAACCATATCGACACCAGCGTCGGCGTAAGAGAGAGAAACAGGGGTAGAAGTGCTCATGATATTCGGCAATAGGGGCAGGAGGCGGTAAAATAGAGAAATTGCCAGAAAAGTCCGGCAAAAGCGCTATTTTAACAAATTGACCGCGAAAACCCCGTATTTTTGGGACAGACGGTAATTTTGATGACAAATGACTACTAACCAACTCTAAAAATGCCATTTTCTTTTACGTCGGAGCAAAAACAATCCATGCTGTGGCTGGCCCTGGCATTTGCCTTGTTGCTACTGCTGTCTTTGCTGGGTCCAGTGCTGATGCCCTTCATCGTCGCCAGCATATTGTCCTACGTACTGACGCCATGGGTAGACAAGCTGTGCGCCCTGCGCGTGCGCAAGATAGGTTTGCCACGCTCTGTGGCGGCTACCCTGGTCATCGTGATTTTGATTGCTGCAGTGCTGGCCATGGTACTGGTCATGATCCCCATTCTGCAAAAAGAAATACCACAATTACAAGATCAGATCCCGCGCTTCTTTGACAAGCTCGATGAAATGCTGGCACCCATGCTGTCTGAATTTGGTATCAAGGTGCGTCTGGATAGTACTGGCATTAAGGCTTTACTGACTGAGCAAATGGCAAATAGTGGCGATGTCATCGGCAAGGCCGTACTGAATTCGATCCGGGTTGGCGGCACTGCTGTGCTGGGCATGGTGGCTAACTTGCTGCTGATCCCTATCGTGCTGTTCTATCTGTTGATGGACTGGCATTCCCTGATCAGGCGTCTGAGTCATTTCATCCCGCGCCGCTATGTCAGCGTCACCGCGAACGCAGTGCTGGAAGTGGATGATATTCTGGCGCAATACCTGCGTGGGCAAATTCTTGTCATGATCGTGCTGGCAGTGTATTACTCTGTGGCGCTCAGCATTGCCCGTTTTGACCTGGCTTTGCCGGTGGGCATTATCACTGGCTTCCTGGTGTTCATTCCCTACTTGGGCTATGGCCTGGGGCTGGTATTGGCGGTGATTGGTGCTATCCTGCAATTTGATGGCTTTAGTGGCCTTGTGTGGGTAGCTGCCATCTATGGCATAGGCCAGGTTGTAGAATCGTTTTACCTGACACCACGCCTGGTGGGTGAGCGCATAGGCCTGCATCCTTTGACCGTGATTTTTGCCTTGATGGCATTCGGACAATTGTTTGGCTTTATCGGCATTCTGATTGCCTTGCCAGCCTCTGCCGTGATCTCGGTTGCCGTCAAGCATTTGCGTGTGTCTTACTTGAACAGTCCATTTTATAGTCAGACATGAGGCAATTATTACTCGACCTGGACGCGCAAAAACTGCCGTCCCTTGCCACCTTTGTGGTGGGGCAAAATGCTGAGCTGGCACAATTGCTGGGCATGTTTGACCAGCGTATCACTAGCCAGTATGGCGAACGCTCGGTCTATATTTGGGGTGAGCCGGGTGCTGGCAAGACCCATTTGCTGCATGCCCTGGCGGCTGATGCTACGGCCCGCTATATCCCGGCAGATGCGCCGGAAAGCGCCTTTGACTTTACCGAAGGTGTCAGCCTCTACCTGCTGGACGATTGCGACCAGTTGCCGCCGTTGAACCAGATCGCTGCCTTTAATCTGTTTAACGAGGCACGCGCTCGTGGCGGTTTCTTGATCGGTGCGGGTAATCGCCCGCCCATGATTCTAAATGTACGTGACGACTTGCGCACCCGTTTTGGCTGGGGCCTGATTTATCAGGTGCATGGCCTGACCGATGAAGAGAAGATCGATGCCTTAGAGCGTGCCGCCCATGCGCGGGGCATACAACTGTCACCCGGCGTGTTACCCTATCTGATAACCCATTACCGCCGTGACATGAGTTCGCTGACCGATGTTCTGGATCAACTTGACCATTATTCACTAGAAACCAAACGTCCCATCACCCTGCCATTGCTGCGCGAACTGATGTTGCAGCAACAGCCGGGCCTCGACACTACGAACGATTAGCAGACCTAGCATGCGCAATATCGCCCTCTTTGATCTTGACCACACCCTGATCCCCATCGATTCTGATTTTGAATGGGGCCAGTTCCTGTGCCGCGTCGGTGCTGTCGATGCTGATGAATTTGCCCGCAGCAATGCAGAGTTTTTCGCGCAATACCAGGCCGGCACACTGGACCCGGTGGAATATCTGGAATTTGCACTGGGCACACTGGCGCAATTCCCGCGTGCAAAACTGGATGAGCTGCATGACCAATTCATGCAGGAAGTCATACAGCCAGCCCTGTTGCCTGCTGCCTATGACCTGATCAAGAAACATCAAGACCAGGGTGACCTGATCGCCATCATCACGGCCACCAACCGTTTTGTGACTGCACCCATCGCTACTGCACTGGGTGTGCAACACTTGATGGCGGCAGAACCTGAGCTTGATGCCAATGGCAATATCACTGGCAAACTGCTGGGCGTGCCCAGCTCTGGCCCAGGCAAGGTCTTGCATTTGCAAGACTGGCTGGCAAAGCAAAAAGTGACGCCGCTGAGGCAACTCAGCGACTTTCACCATAGTTATTTTTACAGCGATTCGCAAAACGATATACCGCTGCTGGAACGCGTCAGCCATCCTGTCGCAACCAATCCCAATGCCAAATTAAGTGCCCATGCACAGGCAAAAGGTTGGCCTCAACTTCACCTGTTTGACAAGCAATGATCAAGAAATTTATTCGCAAAATACTGGGCGTAAAAAATAAGAGCGATGACGCCAGCGCCAACAAAAAGCCAACCGTGCTGAGTCATAAAGACCACGGTATAGACCCGCAACTGGTGTCTGCGAATGCCATACGCATCACCCAGACCTTGCAAGAGAATGGCTTCAAGGCCTTTGTTGTTGGTGGGGCAGTGCGTGACTTGCTGACGGGTGTCAAACCCAAGGACTTTGACATTGCCACCAATGCCACGCCTGAACAGGTCAAACGCCTTTTCCGCCGCGCCTTTATCATCGGCCGCCGCTTCCAGATCGTGCACGTCATGTTTGGGCAGGATTTGCTCGAAGTCACCACCTTCCGTGGCGCTGCCACCGATGGCGCGCCCAAGGATGAACATGGCCGCGTGCTGCGCGACAATACCTTTGGCGAACAATATGAAGATGCCGCCCGCCGCGACTTCACCGTGAATGCCATGTACTACGACCCGGCATCTCAGATCGTGCTCGACTATCACGGCGGCATGAAAGACATCAAGAAGAAAACTCTGCGCATCATCGGTGTGCCAGAAGCCCGTTACCGCGAAGACCCGGTACGCATGCTGCGCGTGGTGCGCTTTGCTGCAAAACTGGGCTTTACGATCGATGCATCCACCCGTGCACCTATCGCTGTGATGGCACCGCTGATCAATAATGTGCCAGCCGCCCGCGTCTTTGATGAAACCCTCAAATTACTGACCAGCGGCCATGCCATGGCCTGCCTGCAGCAACTGCGCAAAGAAGGCTTGCATCACGGCCTGATGCCATTGCTGGACGTCGTACTGGAACAACCTCTGGGCGAAAAGTTTGTCACCCTGGCGCTGGCCAATACTGACGAACGCGTGCAACAAGGCAAACCAGTCTCACCAGGTTTTTTGTTTGCATCCCTGCTGTGGCACCAGGTCGTGGAAAAATGGGAGGCCTATAAAGCCGCTGGCGAATTCCCCATCCCTGCCCTGCACCTGGCTGCAGATGATGTCTTAAATACCCAAACCGACGCCCTGGCAATCCAGCGTAAGATAGGCTCCGACATGCGCGACATCTGGGCCATGCAGCCACGCTTTGAAAAACGCGTAGGCAAAACCCCGTACAAAGTACTGGAGCACCCACGCCTGCGTGCCGGTTATGACTTCTTGCTGCTGCGTTGCGCATCCGGTGAAATCGATGAAGAAATCGGTGAATGGTGGACAGACTTCATGGAAGGCGACAGTGTAGAGCGTGACCGCCTCATCAACACCAAACCCAAGGCAACCGAAGCAGGCCCCAAAAAACGCAAACCCCGCCGCCGCGCCCCACGCAAGGCAGCCGCTGCAGCAGAATGAGCGTACAGGTTTTTATTGGTATCGGTGCCAACCTCGGTGATGCCAGGCTTACCGTGAGCAAGGCCATCGCTGCCCTGGCCCAATTGCCGGACACCATCCTTGTGGCGCAGTCTGCCTTGTTCGGCAGCGCACCCATAGACTCAAGCGGCGATGATTATGTCAATGCAGTGGCTGAACTGGCAAGCAGCCTGAGCGCCACCGACATTCTGCAACACCTGCAAGCCATAGAACTCGCGCATGGCCGCGAACGCCCTTATCGCAATGCCCCGCGTACCCTAGACCTGGACTTGCTCTTGTATGGTGATGAAAAAATCAATACGACCGACCTGCAAGTTCCCCATCCACGTATGACAGAGCGCGCTTTTGTCTTGCTACCTTTGCTGCAACTCGCAGCAGATGTCAGCATCCCTAGCAAAGGCCTTGCGCAAGATTATGTCGCTGCTGTGGCCGAACAACGCCTACAGGAATTATCGCCATAGGAGTGGCTTCGGCCGCGAATGATTAATATCATCACAATTCAGATGTTTCCGGCTAAAGAGGCTCCTACAACGCGAAACCAATGATTTGAGCAACATCACATCCAGGACCAAGGTGCCGCTGAAAATTTGAAAACCATTATAGTATTGTATCGGCGTATTTTCCCGTTGGTCGTTCTCTATCAGAATCACCCAATCAGACCATAGCTGACGCTACCAATTCAAATCAAATCGGTGAAAAAATCGTCAACAAATCACTACAGACAGCTGATTAATGAATCAAGATGATCACTTTGAGAAAGTCCGAACCAAATTTTTTTGGCGGCGAAGCATTATCCTCCCGAACGGGCGGAAACTGGCAATTGTTGTGTTGCTGCGCGAGGAGGACTGGAGGCCGCTCGATACTCCATGGTGGAGGGGGAAACAGGTTTGCATTATCGGTGTAGAAGAACACGGTAATTTTTTTCTACGCCACTGCGACGGCTCGGTTAGATACTGGGATCACGGCACCCAGGAAGATACAATCGTGGCGTCAAGCGTCCGTGCATTTGCAGCATGTATTGGCGAGGCAGATGACACAGGGGCCTAGCATAAGTTCGCAGCAAGAGCGGCCCCTACAACACCCACTGAACGTTTCCGACTTGCTGATGTATGATGTCGCCGTGGTATTTACATATGCGTAAAATGCTACACAAGCATGGCAAAAAAAATCAACATGAAAATTATCCTGCTGCTTTAGCTCTCCAACATCTTCATGATGATCGCCTGGTACTGGCACCTCAAAGGTGGGATGAACAAGCCTTTGTTTGGCGTGATCTTGCTCAGTTGGGCGATTGCATTTGTGGAATACTGCCTGGCTGTTCCAGCCAACCGGATTGGTTTCGCCAGTGGCTGGTCCCCAGGACAATTGAAGGTCGCACAAGAAGCCACTGCCCTGATTGTATTTGGCGTATTCATGGTCACTGTCCTGGGTGAACCTTTACACTGGCGACACGGCGCGGCATTTGCGTGCATCATGGCGGCAGTGGCGTTCCTGTTCATTGGCAAGTGATTAATACCTTGGATCTTAAGAGGCTGCTGGTGGAGACAAAATCGCTGTCAAACAAAAAACCAATGACAGCATCACCTTTGGAGAAAAGAGAATGGCTGAATATTTGCAAGACCGTAAAGCAGTAAGCATTCCTGGCTTGATCGCACTGCGTGAGAAAGGTGAAAAAATCACCATGCTCACCTGCTATGACTCCAGCTTTGCATCCCTCATGGACCGTTGCGGCGTAGAAATTTTGCTCATCGGTGATTCCCTCGGTATGGTATGCCAGGGACATGATTCCACCCTGCCTGTGACATTGCAGGACGTGGCCTACCACACTGCTGCCGTTGCCCGTGGCAATCAAAAAGCCCTGGTCATCGCCGACATGCCGTTTGGCAGCTATGCCACACCAGAAGCGGCTTTCAACAATGCTGTGCAACTGGTGCAGGCTGGTGCGCAGATGGTCAAAATCGAAGGTGGCACCTGGCTGCTGCCCACCATCAAGTTCCTGACTGATCGTGCAATCCCCGTTTGCGCCCATCTGGGCCTGACGCCGCAATCCGTACATCAGCTGGGGGGCTACAAGGTGCAAGGCAGACCGATGCATCCGCCAACCTGCTGAAAGCCGAAGCGCTGGCCGTGCAGGAGGCCGGTGCTACCCTGCTGGTGCTCGAAGCCATTCCCGCCAGCCTGGGCAAGGAAGTCACTGACTCTTTGCACATCCCCACCATAGGCATTGGTGCGGGCGTTGACTGCTCAGGCCAGGTATTGGTCATGCACGATTTGCTGGGGGTCTTCCCTGGTCGTAAAGCGCGCTTCGTGAAAAATTTCATGGAAGGCCAGACCAGTATCGATGCTGCGGTTTTGGCATATGTGGCGGCAGTTAAAGATAAATCTTTCCCGACGCTGGAACATAGTTTCTAAAGTAGGCAATCAGTTGGTAAACTCGTCGACATGGCTTTGCTCTGTCGACGAGTATCCCTCTAATCAGTGCCACTGCGCAGTATCTCAGGTCCCAAAAAAACTAAGCACGCATCCAGCAAAACCAGCGTAATGTCGCCTGCGAATCTGGTAAGTCAGGATCATCATGTTCGAATCCAACTTCTATGCCAGCCGCAGTAGTGGCAATCATGGCATACGGCGGTGCGTGCTCGCGCACATCGGAAATTTCCAACCCGGCTTGCCTTGCCATTTCTAAAAATTCTGGCAAAGGCAAATCTTGGCGCAAAAATTGCCCGTCTTGCAAAAGCAGAGGCCCGCCATCAGCTTGTTGTGCTACACCAGAAAATGTATCGACGAACACTGTAGCCAATTCTTTTTCGCCAGCAAAATGAAACTCCAGATCACCATAGGCGACTACGAGTGGAAAGCAGGCCGCATTGCCAGGCTGGTAAGGCAAGTCCAGGTCATCCGGCGTGTATACTTCATTGGCAGCGCCCAGGCAGGCAAGCACATCCGCCGGGCTACAGTCTTTGCGCGGGATGAAAGCACCCAGGCTGCCATCCCGCAAAAAGCCAAACAAAGAAATGTCGTGACTCATACGCTGGTCTGATTCATTCCGCCAGTGCAGACTGCAAGGACACAGGTTTGCTCGCTTGCGCCATGGGGAACAGCCACCAGCGCTTGCCGGTTTGTGGCTCGGCGATATCAACTTCTTCACCCATTTGCGGTGTGCTTATCCTCACCTCATGTTGTTTGGCCAGTTCAACGATGCGCTCGAAAGGCTCATACCAGCTATGCATGGATAAATCAAACGTACCATTATGAATAGGCAGCATGACCTTGCCACGTAAATCGATGTGCGCTTGCAGTGACTGTTCAGGCTGCATATGCACATCGGGCCACATCTTGTTATAGGCACCAGTTTCTACCATGGTCAGATCGAAGGGTCCGTATTTGTCGCCTATCTCTTTGAAGCCTTTGAAATAGCCAGTGTCGCCGCTGAAGAATATTTTCAGCTCAGGCGTCAGTATGCTCCAGGATGCCCACAGGGTCTGGTCACGGTCATGCAAGCCACGGCCAGAAAAGTGCTGGGCCGGTGTGGCGACAAACTGCGTGCCATTGATCCAGGTGCTTTGCCACCAACCCAGTTGCTGGATTTTGTCTGCAGCTATACCCCATTTGATGAGACGATCACCCACACCTGTCGGTGTCAGGATATGTTCAGTTTTTTTCGCCAGTTGCATGATAGCGGCGTAATCAAGGTGATCATAATGATCATGCGACAAGATGATGCCCTTGATAGGTGGCAGGTCAGCAATGCTGATGGGTGGCTGGTGAAAACGCTTTGGGCCCATCCACTGGAAGGGTGAGGCACGTTCAGAAAACACCGGGTCCGTCAGCCAGAATTCACCCTGCAATTTCATCAGCATGGTCGAATGACCTAGACGGTACAAACTATAGTCTGGTGCAGCCAATAACTGTTCTTTCGTCAATTCAAACACAGGGATACTGCCACCTGGCACCGTATCCCTGGGTTTGTCGAAGAAAAATTTCCACATAATTTTCATGTTGCCCAACAAACTGGGTTCACGCGTAGGTGCCTGGTTGACAAAACCTTCACTGGCAGGCTGCGGGGTCACAGCAGGTAACTGCTGGGCATTACTGGGATAAGAAACATAGGCCATGGTGATCAACACTCCTGTCATGAAGAGACTGAATACAAATCGCGAAAATTTGGGCATAAAATGAAAAACTGGCTCACAAATTAATTGCTTGTTACGTGATTACTGCGAATTGCCGCATCGAATTATTACACTACACAGTGTAGTTTCTAAATTTAGAAAAGTAAACTACTTAGTGTAAAATTCTTTTTATCCGCAGCCTCTCGCTGTAAACCAGTCAAGATTACTTAAATACAACATGTCCGAACCCGTACGCCAGACCGACCGCAAACGCGAAGCCATCCTGCAGGCAGCCATCCATGAATTTCGCCTCAATGGTTTCGATGCAACCAGCATGGACAAGATCGCTGCCACGGCTGTCGTCTCAAAACGCACGGTGTACAACCACTTCCCTAGTAAAGACGATTTGTTCGCCGCAATATTGTTAAAATTGTGGCAAAGCGCTGTTTCTCAGGATGATTTTCGCTATCAAGCCGATAAAAACCTGCGCGAACAGCTGGAAACTTTCCTTGGTAACAAGATGCGCCTGATGAGCGACACCAATTTCATCGACCTGGTACGCGTCGCCGTCGCCGCCACCATCCACAGCCCGGACCGCGCCCGCGACATGGTAGAGCGCATGAGCAAACGCGAAGAAGGCATCGTCGCCTGGATCAGGGCAGCGCAGGCCGATGGCAAGTTAAAAGCTGGCGACCCCTACTTCATGGGCGACATGCTGCAAGGCCAGCTCAAGTCCCTGGCCTTCTGGCCGCAGGTGGCAATGGGACAGCCCATGCTGGAAGAATCTCAGCAAAAGGTCTTGATCGAACTGACGGCGGGAATGTTTTTGGGGTATTACGGTGTGACGCATGCAAGCCTTGCAGGTACGATTAGCGCAGCGTAATCGTACGCATGTCAGCTGGTAGCTCCAGATTAGTCGCTACTTAATCGGACGCATCACATGCCTCAAAAATGACAGAAACATATCAAACTGATTTGTCATATCATGCCCCTGGTGCCCTCAATGCAGGAACTACGTCAAGTCAGGGGATATGTGGATGACATTAATACAGCAATCATTGCATGGAGGCACAGCTATCCGCATCTGGCCGCTAATTGCCATCCTGGCGATGCACATACTGCTGCTCCTGGTACTGTCTCAACACAATACTCGCCAGACTGATAATACGGCACAAGGAACAGACGTAACTTTCCTGACCTCTGTGGCGAAGCAAAACTCGCCATTGATACCAAAACCCGAACAAGAGAAACCCGCGCAACAAAAGCCACCGCTTACTTCTCAAAAAGAAACCCCGCTTCCAGCAAAGAAATCAGCAGCAACAAGCCCTGCAGCAGTCGATAAATTGCCCGTACCTCAGGCGACAGAAAAATCAAGGACTGAAATCACAGCCGGTGTCGAAGCAGATGTCGAAGCAAATGCGTCTGCCAAAAATTCAATCAATCTTGCGCAACTGCGCTCACAGGCAACATTGCTGGCCAGAGAATCAGCACAGGGTGGTGCCAGTGTGTCTGGCAACCAAGGCATACTTGGCGAATATTACGGTAGCTATCAAGGCGCCGACACAGGTACGTTTTATATCCACGTTGACCATAAAGGCAATATCCTAGGCTCTGCCGACTCGCGCACCGCCCGCAGCAGCTTTACCATTACTGGCAAGGTATCAACCGATGGTGTCGTACAAATGACAGGAAAAGGCCTTGCCGGTTCAGCCAACTTCAATGGCAAGATCAACCTTGCAACAGGCGCAGTGTCTGGTCACTGGAATTTGACAGGTTTTGGAAAAGGGCAATTTACCGGGCAACGTACAAAAGCCACCGGTACCAGGGCTTATTGATGCGATAGTCCGAGGCTATATCCCGTGCAAGTCCGATTAGCCCTGTGTAATCGGACGCATGCAAATAGTTGCTAACAACTCAATTGAGCATAAGTGTTACACATTTAAGCTAAGAAAAATTCATTTTCCTGGAAGCTCGAGCATGACGATTTAAGGTACATATTTTGATGCAAAGCATGCGTACGATTACACTAGGCTAATCGTATCTACGAGCTGCAACTGCTGTTTTCCAAAGAAGGTAAACAACTTTATCTTGAAACGCTGGATTACCGCACATCGCCTGTCAGCAAAACCATTGTTCTGAAAAAAGGGTTGCAAGCAGAGTTGCTAACTCCTGGACATGAATCATAAATCTGTCTGTCCTTAAAATACGGCATATTTACTAAGTGTCAGAAAACTCCCATGCCAAAATGCAAAATGGGAATGTGTCTTTGACATTCGTTCTCTCCAATAATGGAATTTGCTGCCTATTGGATTGTGTTCGCACAACAGAAGCTGCCCTGACATGTACCTGTGCAATTGAAAGCGAATCATATCCATAAGTTTCATATTTTAGATGTAGCGCAAAATTCTTTGACTGCCTCATCAGTTGTGATGAATATGAACGAGTATCACATGCATATTGGTCACTTTGACATGACCGCGTAATGATCACCTCCGGATCACATTTCATGATAGTTTTATCGAAACCCTTTCGGCTATTAGCATGATCTAACATAGATAATTGTGCGTTTTCTGTCAAGACAGACTCATCCCCAATTTGAACAGGCAGGGTTTTACGACGATAATCCAATATGATCGTTTGCCTCGCTCCAGGGATAACAAGTTCGCGCTCAAGCATCGTCTGTTTTTCATTGATTTTGAGCATAGTTGCATGCGTCGCTGGCTCATGAACTTCGTTCGCGATGAAAACTATGAATGTATAGTCGGCAGTACTTGCCAGCTTCAGGAACATATTCAGTAAATATTTCGGAGGGCTTTGAAGCGTAAATATTTCATAATCCTGCCACGCACCGCCTAAAGGAGATTTAAGGAATTCTCGGTAAGCATCGATATCTCTAAATATACCAGCAAGGTACCCCTCACTTCCTTCCTTAACTGAGCCTGGATGCCCGATAAGAAGTGCAACACGTATTATTCCCCGATGGTGCCGGTTTATGAAGAGTTGTGATGCCTTTAAAAACAAAGCTCCCAAGCCTTTCAAATAATTCCGATTAACAAAAAATTGGGATGCACTTAGCAGGCAGACGTTTAAGTTTTTCATGTGGTTTTGATTCATGGCGAATTGGGACCGCTCCATTCTGTACGAGAGGCAGGATCGAGAGTAACGCGGTCGTCATCTTTTTTATTTGCACGGACTCCGAACTGCTTCAGTCAGCAATGGTGCGAGTGGGTATACGGTTACTCGTCAACACACTTATTCTGTTGGATCAAAGTCCGGAGGCCAATATTCTCTTGTTGATGGGCGCACTGAAAAACGAGTACCTAGGCACGCTTCATATTGATTCAGAATGAATGCATTGGCTATCAGACGAGCGAGGAATTGCTCCAGGAAATCAGTAACACTGTCAGCAACGGGGGTTATGGCAGGTACATCTCCAGGAATATAATAGAGCCTGCAGTCATCTTCATTTTGGCAAAAACAAAGAAAGTCCGTTCCATTGTATTGAAATAATGGCACAAGTGATTTACTCTCTTCTCCCATGCAGACAGATTCAAGAGATATTTGCAGTTCTTCCAAATAGTTTTCAATCAAATCCAGCTCAAGCCATACCCAACCACCAAAAATCCCGTCCTCTTGGCTACACCCATTTGCCAATCCGTATAGTTCGCGTATAGGATCGGGCAATTGTATTTGTGTTTCTTGTTCAAACTTCGCAATCTTTTCTGCACTTGCTACCCTGTTCAATCGCCCTGGCAGATCAGGGTGAAGTAGTTCAAGCGCCAGTTTAATCGCGGCAAAGGTCTGTTCTAATTTTCTCATTATGTGTGTTGTAGGTACAAAAATTTGGTATTCAGACAGATGAATTAACTGTCATTTAAAAAGACTGCAACAGCTGGGCCCAATGAGGTCCAGAAATGTTAGCGAGATCAGAATGCGTCATTTTATTATTCTACTTCTCCAACACCGCCAACATCGCCCTCAACCCCTCATTCAAACGCTTCAAATCCGCAGCACTTAAACCTGCCATGATGCGCCTCTCATTTTCCACGTGAGCAGCCACTGCACGGTCTACCAAATCTTTACCCGTATCTGTCAATTGCACCAGCATGCTGCGGGCGTCGTCGGGGTTTTGCAGGCGTAGTATCCAGCCGCTGGCTTCGAGTTTTTGCAGTCTGTGGGTCATGGTGCCGGAGGTGACCATGAGTTTGGAGAACAGGTCGGTTGGGCTCATGCAGAATGTGTCGCTGGAGCGTCGAAGCGTGGCCAGCATGTCGAATTCCCAGGCGCTCATACCAAAGCTGCTGAAGGTGGCTTCCAGTTCGCGCCCCAGCAGGTCACTGCAACGGCGCAGGCGGCCTATGTTTTCCATGGGGCTGCAATCAAGGTCTGGCCTGGCATTGCGCCACTGCTCCATGATCTTATCGACTGCGTCCATCTTCTTTTCCCCCATCTTTTGCTCCCTGGCCGTTTATCTTTTATGTGCTTGCCATTATATGCGCTGCCAATCGCGATTCAGCTCTTTGGAACATCCAGGTCCCTGTTGATGCTTCCAAAGACCACACAATACACGTGGAATTTACCTTGATATCAAGATAGTTTGTGCTACCATTATTTATCTTGAACTCAAGACATTATCATGAAAACTGCAATTAGCACTCCCAACCTCGCCCGCCTTGGTTTCTGGTTCGATACCTTGCTGACCGCGCTGGCACCTGCCATCTGGGGTTCGACTTATATCGTCACGACACAATTCTTGCCACCAGACCGGCCATTTACTGCTGCCTTGCTACGATGTCTGCCCAGCGGGATTTTGCTGGTGCTGTTTTGTAAGCGCCTGCCCTTGTCGCGCGAATGGGGCCGCTTGCTGATACTGGCTGCGCTGAACATAGGTTTCTTCCAGGCGCTGTTATTCATTGCCGCTTACCGCTTGCCTGGTGGTATGGCAGCCGTGATTGGCTCCATACAACCCTTACTGATCATGGCCATGGTCTGGTTAATGGACAGGCGCAGGCCGGCCGCGCTGGCGATCATGGCCAGTGTCTGTGCTGTGCTGGGCATGGCAGCTTTGTTGTTGTCAGCTACTGCAACCATGGATGCCGTGGGCCTGGCTGCCGCTGCGGCTGGGGCGATTTGCATGGCGGGTGGTACTTATCTGTCGCGACGCTGGCAAAGCAGTTTGCCGGTATTGGCTTTTACTGGCTGGCAGCTCTTACTGGGGGGGTTGATCCTGCTGCCCTTGAGCCTGCTGGTCGACGCCCCACTGCCTGCACTGAACCTGACGCAGATATTGGGTTATGCCTATCTGTCCATTGTGGGTGCACTACTGGCGTATAGCCTGTGGTTTCGCGGCATAGCGCGCTTGTCACCGGTTGCTGTGTCTTCACTGGGTTTGTTAAGCCCTATCACAGCCGTCATCCTGGGCTGGGTCGTGCTTGATCAAAGCATGCGCGGGATGTCACTGGCAGGTTTATTGATCGTTCTTGCCAGCGTCATCGTCGTGCAAAAAAGCATGCGTAGTCAGGCCTGAATTTTTTATCGCCTTCCCCCTCACCTTCACCCCCATCAAGGAAAAAAATGCACCTATCCATACAAGAAATTATCGAGTCCCGTGTCTCTGCCAATAATTATGACCCCAGCCGCAAGCTCAGCCATGCCGAGATCAGCGAACTGGTGCGCCTGGCGACGCTGGCACCCTCTGCCTATAACTTCCAGAACTGGAAATTTTTGGCGGTTGTCAGTGATGAAGCCAAACAGCGTTTGCAGGCAGCAGCGTTTAATCAGCAAAAGGTCAGCGATGCTGCAGTGACTTTCATTATCTGCGGCACGCTCAATGCTCACACTCAACTGGAACCAGCCTTACGCCCCGCTGTTAATGCAGGGATCATCGACGACAAAATGTTGGCAACATGGGTAGGCATGGCAGAGCAAAGCCATACGGATAATGCAGTGCTGCAAAGGGATGAGGCCTTGCGCTCAGCTTCACTGGCGGCCATGACGCTGATGCTGGCAGCACAAGGCAAGGGGCTGGCATCTTGCGCCCTGAGTGGCTTTGATACAGATGCGGTGACGCGTGAGTTTGATTTGCATGAAACAGAAATCCCGGTCATGCTGATTACTGTGGGTTATGCGGCGGCAGGCAACTGGCCGCAAAAACCACGCAAGCAGTTGCATGAAGTTATGCAACTGCTTTGAGAATTTACCAGGGCAGCGTCTCTCCAGCATAGGTATAAAACTCGCCCGATTGTGCAGGCTGCATGCTGTCGATCACAGCCAGCATTTCACTGGCTGCCTGTGTGACAGGGCGGCCTATGCTGGCACCGCGAAAGGGTTGTGACAATGCAGTGTTGACCGTGCCGGGGTGCAAGGCAAATAAAACTGCGTTTGGCTGGGTGCGTTTGAGTTCTATGGCTGCGGTCTTGATCATCATGTTCAATGCCGCCTTGGAGGCGCGATAGCTATACCAGCCGCCAAGCCGGTTATCTTCTATGCTGCCGACCTTGGCGGACAACATGGCCATGACGCCTCTTTGCTTGTCGAGCAGAGGTGCGAAGTGACGCAGGAGCAAGGCGGGGCCAAAGGTATTGACGAGGAAGGTCGCCTGCATTTGTGCATACTGCAAATCGGCCAGTTTTTTCTCAGGCATGAAGTCAGCAGTATGCAATACACCAGTCGCATTGATGATGAGATGAAAAGGGCCGAGTTCTTTCATCACTTCAGCAGCTTGGGCGATGCTGTCTTCAAGGGCGAAGTCCAGTGGCGGCTGGCTTTGGCGATGCAGGCATACAACCTGGCCGCAATGTTCCTGAGCACGCAATCGTTCTGCAAATGCCGCACCTATGCCACCAGAAGCGCCAATCACAAGCGCCCTGAAGCCTTGCGGGAAGGAGCTTAACAAACTATCAGCCATCATACCCACCCTTGCTTCCACATGGTCGTGTCAGTCAGTTCCCGCCAGGCGATCTTACGCTTGGCCTTGGAATAGACAGCTTCAAGCTCAACAAATTCGACCTGGGCATTCATGACAAGCTGCCCTTCTTGTTCCTCAGGCAAATAGACTTTACTGACCAGAAAATGCTTTTGTTTGGCAACGACTTCTACCGCTGTCCATTTGGACAGCATGAGCTTATTGGGTTGTATAGGGTTCATTTTCTGGCTTTCAAATGCTGCTACATCTACTTAAAGATCATCGAGTCTGGCACGTATGTCTGTTGCCCTGTCGCGCAACGCTTGCAAGGTGTCTTTATCCATTTTTCTGAGTTGCGGATACACCATGCCTATGCGCGGGTTGCTGGATAACTTGCCTTCGTTGCGCGCAAAAAAATCCCAGTAGAGGGCATTGTAGGGGCAGGCACTATCGCCAGTACGTTGCTTTTTATCATAATGACAGCCCTTGCAATAATCACTCATTTTGTCAATATAGGCTGCGGCTGACACATAGGGTTTGGTAGCAAGCATACCACCATCAGCAAACTGGCTCATTCCCAAGGTATTGGGCAACTCTACCCACTCAAACGCATCAATATAAATACCGAGATACCAGCGATGTACCTGCTGTGGCTGCAAGCCCGCCAGCAAGGCAAAATTACCAATGACCATCAGTCTTTGTATATGGTGGGCGTGGGCATGTTCCAGCGACTGGCTGATGGCGCTGGAGAGGCAACGCATTTTTGTTTTTCCAGTCCAGAACCATGCTGGTAATTCTGCTTCATGGGCAAAGAAATTATGCTCATCATAGCCGGGCATTTGCGCCCAGTAGATACCACGCACATATTCGCGCCAGCCCAGTATCTGCCGTATATACCCCTCTACCGCAGGCAAGGCGGCATGACCTGACCACAAAGCAGCTTCGACCTTGCTGACCACTTCTTGTGGATGCAGCATGTTGACATTTAGGGCAAAGGAAATCAGCGAATAGAACAATCGCCATGACTTGCTGCTCATGGCATCCTGAAACTCACCAAAATGCGGCAGGGCATGCTGGATAAAAGCGTCGAGTTGCGCCAGTGCTTCTGCGCGGTTCAGTGGCCATGCGAAGTTGCTTGCGTTTGCGTCGCCAAAGCTATTGATCCCTGCCTGCTGTATGGTTGCCCATAAAGCTGAATGATCATGCCGTGGCCGGAAATCTGCCGGCTCCCAGGGTATGCCTGGCCAGGCTTTGCGATTGTCGTGATCATAATTCCACTGACCGCCTACTGGCTTGTTCGCCTCTTCCAGCAAGACCTGGTGCTTGACGCGCATGTGGCGATAGAAATTTTCCATCAGCCATTTCTTGCGACCTTCAAACAGGATGGCGGCTTCATCACGGCGGGTAAAAAAATGTTCGCTACTGCACATGCGGCAATTGATCTCGCTGGCGTCGCTGTAGGCAGCAAGTTGCGCATCGAGCCTGAATTCATCAGGCTCCTGGTATTCAAACTGGCTGCACTGATAATGCGCCTGCAGCCAGTCAAGATTGGCTGTCAGTGATTGTGTATTGTCTGCATCATCGATAGTCAGATAGTGCAGGCGATGTCCGGCAGCTTGCAGTTGCGTAGCCAGATCGCGCATGGCAGCAAAGATGGCGATGATTTTTTGGGCGTGGTGCAGGACGTAATCCGTTTCTTGCCGGATTTCCATCATGACATAAACGACATCGTCGGAAGTTTGGCTAAACCAGCTATGCACAGGATTGAGCTGGTCACCCAGAATAAGGCGCAATGTGGTTGCGGGTGCAGCAGTTTGCATGGCGCTTTCCGATTTGATAACGGCTCTCAAGCCTGTGACTTGCCACTGCTATTGCCGTGATTGTTGCTGCGACAGCGCTGGGAACAATATTTGACTTCGTCCCAGTTTTTTTCCCATTTCTTGCGCCAGTTAAATGGCAAACCGCAAGTCTGGCAAAGTTTGCTGGGCAAATCTGATTTTTTTCGCATTTTCATTTGGATAATTCCATTGCGAAGATGCATAGTCGTTGCAAATGTAGCGATGGCTGCTTAATGCAGCCTTCTATCCAGTCTACAACTTAATTGTCACTGATTTAGCCACTTATTTCGCCACTTCATCATAACGCGCCAAACTGGCTTCGAGGTGCGGGGCCAGTTCATCGGCTGAGCTGACGGTCATGCCCAACTCACTGAGCAAGCCATCACGCAAGCCGTACACCCAACCATGCACGGTTAATGGCTGTCCACGGTCCCATGCATCTTGCACGATGGTGGTCTGACACAGGTTGACGACTTGTTCGATGACATTCAATTCGCACAGTCGTTCGCTTTGCTGTTGCAAGGACAATGCCTCGCCCAGGTATTTTTCATGCTTTTGATGCACATCCTGTACGTGACGCAGCCAGTTGTCTGCCAGCCCAACACGGCGTTTGGTCAACGCGGCATGCACGCCTGAGCAACCATAGTGACCGCAGATGATAATGTGTTTGACGCCAAGCACGTCAATCGCGAATTGCAGTACCGACAGGCAATTCAAATCAGAATGGACGACGACGTTGGCAATATTGCGGTGGACGAATAATTCGCCAGGCAAAAGACCCAGCAATTCATTCGCTGGAACGCGGCTGTCAGAGCAGCCTATCCATAAGTATTCAGGGCTTTGTTGTGCTGCCAGCTTCTTAAAAAAATCAGCATCTTTTGCCGTGATCGCAGCAGCCCAATTGCGGTTGTTTTCAAATAATTGCTGTGGAGTCAATCCAGTGTTGCTTGTTGCGTTCATGCTCTCGCCCATTTATTTTAGACAGGCGAGATTCTAACCGCATTGGCGTTTGGCTGCATAATATATCCTGGCATGCTAATCTACCATGGCCCATCTGACATGATCTATTTGACATGAGCAAAAAAATTGCCAGGCGTATCTGCCTTGGCAATTCTTGAGGAAAACACGCATCCAGTGATGGAAATGGAGTTCAAACATGATCTCAGGCAAGTATGGCAAGACAATAGCGACTTGGCTTTATGCATTCAGCTTTTTTTTCCTCAGCACCACTGGGCCGGCCCAGGCGCAGCAAGAAAACTTGCGCATTGCCACGTTCGGCCAGGGTGGTCCCATGGAAAAAAATGCTGCTGCCTATCTGACTGAGCATTATAAAATGCTGGGCGTGCAGATTGAGTTTGTCAACCTGCCTGGCAATCGCGCCCTGCAAGAATCCAATAGCGGTCGCCTTGACGGTGAACTAATGCGTAAGGCAGGCCTGAGTATGGACTATCCTAATCTCCTGCAAATTTCAGTGCCTCTGGCAAGCACCAATACCGTAGCTTTTGCCTTGGATAAAAACATAGATGTTGATAAAGGCTGGGACAGTTTGCGCAAGCACACTTTTTCATATGAAATGGGCACCAAGCTCATAGAACAAAATACCCTGGGTTTCAGTACCGGCCATGCCGAACAAAATATCAAGGCAGCCTTCCGGCAAATGCTGCACCGGCGGGTAGAACTGATCATCATTGATGAACAGGCTGGCTTGCAACTGGTGAGAGAAATGGGACTGGAAGGCACCGTGCATATGTTGAAACCTGCAATCAGCACCACTCAGCTCTACCACTATGTGCATAAAAAACATGCTGCCCTGGCAAACAAGCTGGAAATCTTGTTACTCAAAAATTATTAATCCAGACTGACGCGCTGCTTTTGCAAGAAACGCCGCACGGTTATATCCGGCTCCAGCCCTATGGCAACATCATAAGCCTGGCGTGCTAGTACCAACTCACCGGCACTTCTCAATAAGTGCGCCCGCGCTGCCCAGTAAGCCTGGTAATTTTGCAGGCGCGGCTGTGCCTGTACAGTAGGCAGCATATGCAAAGCCACTTGTGGGCCTGCGGTTTCTGCCACTGCAATAGCATGGTTGATGGCGACTACGGGGGAATCGGTAATGTGCATCAACTGCGCATACAGTTGCGCTATGGCTGGCCAGTCAGTCTGGCCGCTGATGCGCCTTGCTACATGTGCAGATTGTATGGCCGCTTCCAGTTGATAGCGCCCGGTTTGTTGCAATGCACTAGCGCGTCTGAGGATTTTTTCAGCAGCATGGATAAGCTGACCATCCCACAAGCTGGTGTCTTGCTGTGTCAGCGGCACATACTCACCGTTAATATCTCGGCGCGCTGGCCGCCGCGATTCTGTGTACAGCATGAGTGCCAGCAAACCTAGCGACTCTGCTTCATCCGGTTTCAAGGCAGCCAATAAATCTGCCAGCCAGATGGCTTCATCAGCCAGATTAGCTTGCCCTTCTGCGCCAGTAACATCAGCCCAGCCTGCTGTATAAATGGTATAGATGGCGTCGGTGATGGCATACAGCCTTTCACCGATGACGCTCTGGTCCGGCACTAACAAAGGAATGCCAGAATCACGTATCTTGGCCTTGGCCCGTACCAGCCTTTGCGCCATGGTGGCTGGAGAAACCAGAAAGGCGGAGGCAATTGCCGCCGCATCCAGGCCAAGGATAGTTTGCAAAATCAACGGCGCCCGCATGCTGGCATCTATGGCCGGATGGGCGCAGGCAAACATCAGTGCCAGACGCTGGTCCGGGATTGCAGCGCTGTCTACCTCCTCCATCAATTCATCGCTGAGCAAGAGCAAATCAGGCAGGGCTGCTGCCTGGGTTTGCCGCTGGCGCACGACATCGATCATGGTGCGCCTGGCCACGGTCAATAACCAGGCTTCAGGCTTTGCCGGTATGCCAGTTTGCGGCCAGTGCTGCAAGGCACTTTCAAAAGCCGTGGACAAGGCATCTTCTGCCCAGGCCACGTCATGCGAACGTGCCGACAAAATGGCAAGCAGCCGCCCATAGCTGCTACGGACGGCGGCCTCTGCTACCCTCGCTGCTTCGGAACTTGCAACTAGGCTGCTGCCGTGCATTCGTCACCAGGCATATTTTCTGAAGGCCAGACAGGTCTGACTTCGATAGAGCCATAGGCTGCACCAGGGCAACGTGCTGCCCAGTGCATGGCGGCATCAAGGTCGGCCACATCGATAATATAGAATCCACCGAGTTGCTCCTTGGCCTCGGCATAAGGGCCATCCAGCACCATCGTCTTACCCTCGCGCACGCGCACCGTGGTTGCGCTGGTCGACTCACGCAAACGCTCGCCAGATACCAACACACCAGCCTGCATTAACGCTTCGGAATAGGCACCGTAGGCAGCTATAACTTGCATCATCTCTGCATCCGGAATTTGTTGCTCGTCGGCTTCATTTGCGGCAATCAATAACATGTATTGCATGATTTTCTCCTTTTCAATTGTAACGGGCAGGATGCGCCGTCATGACAATGACGTTTGGGATACAGGCAAATCGACAAAGTGCAGAAAATTATTTTCAACTGAATGACAAGCAAGTTAGCAGATAAAGCACCTGCCATCAACGTCCTGGTATCAACAAGCCTCTCTGCACTGCCGGACGCCCGACAAACTCGGCCAAAGCGCGTTGTACATGCGGGAAATCGTTGATACCCACCAGGTCACCCGCCTCATAAAAACCGATAAGGTTGCGTATCCACGGGAAAATGGCGATATCGGCAATGGTATAGGTATCGCCCATGATCCATTTGCGGTCAGCCAGGCGCTGGTTGACTACGCCCAGCAGGCGTTTGGATTCTGCCACGTAACGGTCACGCGGGCGTTTGTCTTCATAGGTTTTGCCTGCGAACTTATTGAAGAAGCCAAGCTGGCCAAACATGGGGCCTATGCCGCCCATCTGGAACATCAGCCATTGTATGCATTCATAACGCTCTGCCGCATCAGTGGGGATGCATTTACCAGTCTTGTCTGCCAGATACAGCAGGATGGCACCGGATTCAAACAGGGCCATCGGTTTATCACCTGGGCCTTGCGGATCGATGATGGCGGGGATTTTATTGTTCGGGTTCAATGACAGAAATTCAGGCGAGGTCTGTTCATTGGTTTCAAAGTTGACCAGATGCGGTTCATACGGCAGGCCAATTTCTTCCAGCATGATGGAAACTTTCACGCCATTTGGAGTGGGCAGTGAATACAGTTGCAGGCGTTCAGGATGTTGTGCTGGCCATTTTTGATTGATGGGAAAATTGCTTAATGCGGTGCTGGACATGGTGTTTCCTTCCTGATGTGTACTTGCCCTTGGGCATAAAATGGTGATGCTAATCTATTTAGGAAATTTCTGCGCACGATGGCAAGTCTCTGTTATTTGGGCTAAGCTGCACGACTTGTATTTTGCTTGGTCCAATTTTTCTCATGCACCGAACCTTCGTCATCCGCCTGCTGTTTGTCATTGCCATGATCGCCATCATACTGGGGCTATTGCGCTATCTGCCCAAGGATATACCAGCCACCATGCCTGAAAACATGCTGGCTAAAGTCGGTGTGATTAAAAAGCCATCCGGCACCTCGTTTGAATGGCAAGCCGAACTGGATGTGTATGCTGGCCTGCCGGATGTCGATGACAGTTATTTTTCTGATCCCTATGCAGTGGCGATAGACAAGCAGGGCAATATTTTTGTCAGCGATGCGGGCGAACATAACCAGATCAGAAAGATTGACAATAATGGGGCGGTCACACCCTATGCCGGTTCTGTCGAGGGTTTTGCCGATGGCATGACTGATCAGGCAGCGTTCAATACGCCGTCTGGCATTGCGCTGGATGGCAAGGGCAATTTGTTGGTAGCAGATACTGGCAATCATGCCATACGCAGTATCAGCCCTGAAGGCATGGTGACTACCCTGGCAGGCAATGGCAAACCCGGTTACCACGATGGCATCGGTACGCAAACACAATTCAATGGCCCGACAGGAATTGCAGTTGATGTAGCGGGCAATGTCTATGTAGCGGATACCTACAACGACCGCATACGCAAGATCAGCACGGATGGCCAGGTCAGCACGCTTGCTGGTGGCAATGGGTCGGGTTATCAGGATGGCCCGGCAGCGACTGCCCTATTTGATACACCTACAGGTGTGGCAATCAATAGCAAGGGGGAGCTACTCATCGCCGACAGCAAGAATGACGCCGTACGCAGACTGGGCATGGATGGGCAAGTCACAACCGTGGCGCGTGCCCTGGATGACGAAGAAAAACCCCTGATGCGCCGTCCTCTGAGTATAGTCGCCACCCATGATGATCACCTTTATATAGGCGAGGCTGTCAAGGGCCGCATCATACAAATTTCGCCCACAGGTGAAATGCGTGGCGTAACAGGTGTCGGTATTAATTTTGAACCTGGAGATGAGACAACCCCACGCTTCCAGCACCCTACAGGCATAGCGCTGAACAACAACGGCGCTTTGTTTGTCAGCGACTCAGTACGCCTGCAATTGCTGAGGATACGCGCCCGCGGCGCTGCTGATACCGCAACTGACACGAAACCTCCAGCACCAGCACCCGTGCACAAAATCAAGAACACCCGCCTGGACGATGAAATCAAATCCTACCCCTGGCCCATCAAGCCACAACAGTCACCACATGAAGTCGTCGGCACCATGGGTGAAGTGCGCGGCAATTATGAGGGCGAAAGTCGCGATCATTTCCATGGCGGTCTGGATGTGCAGGCAAATATGGGCACGACTGTGTACGCCATCGCCAGTGAAAAAGTGCGCGGCACCAGCGGTAGCTGGGGCTACGGTGGCCTCAGCGAAGGCATCAAGCTCGACAGCATGGCTTACATCCACATGAAGGTGGGGCGCACAGCTAAAGATGCGCTGATCGATGACGATAAATTCCAGCTGCAGACGCTGGCAGATGGCAAACCCTATGCAGTGCGTGTCAGGCGCGGCACCCGCTTCAAGACAGGCGAAGCACTGGGCAGTATCAACCGCATGTTCCATGTGCATCTGGAACATAATCACGCGGGCCTCAAAATCAATCCGCTGCAACTGAACTTCCCCGGCCTGGTAGATACCGTCGCACCTGAGATAGAAGACATCACGATCATCGATGGCAGCGGCAAAGAGATCAAGGACAAACAGCAAGGCCGCCTGCTATTGTCCAGCCAGGTCAAGGATTACGGCCTTGTCGTTGATGCCTATGACCAGGTGGACGGTAATGCCAAACGCCGCCGTCTGGGCTTGTACCAATTGGGTTATCAGCTCTTGTACACCGATGGCAGCCCAGTGCCGGGCTATGAAAACCCGCGCATGACCATGGAATTCAATGCCCTGCCACCTGACCGCGAAATGGTCAAATTATTGTATGCAGAAGAAAGCGGCATCACGGTACACGGAGCGAAGAAAACCCGCTTTTTGTACTTGGCCAGCAATTCGGTCAAGGATGGGATTGCTAAAAAAGGTAGCTGGGACGTCAGTAGGTTAGCACCTGGCAACTATGTCTTGCGTATCCATGCGGCGGACTTTGCGGGGAATGTGGCGAAAGATAATCGGGACCTGAGATTCACTTTGGAATAATGCTTTTGGAAGAGCAAAGTAGCTACCATCTGACCAATCATCTGCTACATTAAAGACACTAAAAACTCTTCACGATGATACATATTCACATAGCACGGTTACTTTTCCTCGCTGCTTTGACTCCTCCAACTTGCCCTGCATTTGCAGAAATTGTTCCAGAGTCAGTTGGGCATGGCCTGGTTTCGTTCGGTGGCTACCAGACGAAACAAACAAAATCCCTGGCAGATATCCCACAAGCCGTAGTAGCACGACTTGACGTACATCTTAAAAAACGCCTTGGAGAAACACAATACGCTCATTTGAAATTTTCCGGTGCTCAGTTGTTAGACGCACATTCCAAAAATGACGAGAGCAATGTCCCCGCCTATATATTGCAGTTCGATTTTGAATTGCCTGGAACACCCAGAATCATTTTCCCTGCTGAGATCTGGCTCAATTCTGACGCGAGTGTGATCAAGGAGATTAACCTACCTGCTTATGCGAATTCAACAAACAAGCAAGTGTTTCATAATTTCAAGGAATTTACAGAGCTCATAGCCAGGAGAGGTTTTCTCGAAAAGAACATGGCTTATGTGCTTGAACACAATGAAGATGGCGTCATCGTCAAGAAAGGCTTGTTCGAGAGAAACATGACCGTCAGGCTCGAATACTATGAAAAACTTGATACCCTCGCCTGGGTCTATACCAAAATATTATCGGACAACAGTTACACCACAGAGATGAAATCCATTGTGATCAATGCATATTCAGGAAAAATTATACGTACCCTAAAATCCCGCGCTATTCGTTGAAATGCGGTGCCAAGTCCGGCACATTTTGTACCAAAATCAGCCAGCCACACCCAATATCACACTGGAAGCCTTGAACAAGCCTGTCACTGCACCACCCACAGCCATGCCCATGCTGGTCGCGCTTTCATTGGTGATGATGGCGGCCAGGGTCGCACCACCGGGCAGTTCGACTACCACTTCAGTATTGACTGCACCGGGCAGGATACGGCTAATACTGCCTGTGAGCTGGTTGCGGGCTGACAGCTTGGCATTGCTATCATCTGTCATCAGGATGATGGAAGAAGATTTTACTAATGCAAATGCTTCTGCTCCTATTTGCAAACCCAGTTCCTGCGCACTCTCATGGGTGATGATGGCGACGATCTTCTGGCCACCGGCGATTTCCAGTTCCATCTCATCATTGATGGCGCCGTGCTTGACCTGGCTGACTTTGCCGAGGAACTGGTTGCGTGCGCTGGTTTTCATATTCATATTCCTGATCAATAAAAAATCGTCAGCAATGCCTACTGCCTGCCTGTCTAGCTGTGCGATGAAGTCGCGGTGTTCTTTTTCTATGATCTTGAAATTACTGACCAGTTGCTCACCGCGCTTCGTCAGCCGTGTGCCACCACCTCCCTTGCCACCAGTCAGGCGTTCTACCAGAGGTTCGCCTGCGAGATTATTCATGGTGTCTATGGCATCCCAGGCAGCTTTATAACTCATCTTGACAGCCTTGGCCGCCTGAGTAATCGAGCCGCTTTCGGCAAGCTGGGCCAATAAGGCAATGCGGCTTTGGCCGCCAAGGTTTTCTCCATCAACAGTCATCCAGACTGAGCCTTGCAGTGCGATGGATTTATTTTTTGTGTTCATTGCTTTGCCGTCTCCTTGCCCTTTCATGCTGCATCCTTAACGATGTTAATGAGTCTGCCATCCTGCAAATTCAGCACATGTTCACCAAACACCTGAGCATCTTCTGCATCATGTGTGATGAGCATCATGGGGATATTCAATTGCTTTTGCAGGCTGTCGAGTTCTTTTCGCATGCTGATGCGCAGGGGCTGGTCTAGGGCGGCAAAGGGCTCATCGAGCAAGAGTGCACGTGGTTCGGCGATCAGGGCGCGGGCCAGTGCTGTTCTCTGTTTTTGTCCGCCTGACAATTCATGCGGCATTTGCCTGGCCAAAGCTTTTATGTGCAGGGCTTCGAGCCAGTAATCGACCTTCTCATCCTGCACTTTCGCGGAAGGATTACGCCAGCCATGAGCCAGGCCAAAGGCGATGTTCTGTGCAACGTTAAGATGTGGGAACAGGGCATAGTCCTGGAATAAATAAGCCAGCTGGCGACGCTGTGGTGGCAAGTTGATGCTGGCAGTATGGTCGAACAGGGTATTGCCAGCGACATGGATGTAGCCAGTATCGGGAGTCATCAAACCGGCGATGGCTTTCAGTACCAAACTCTTGCCAGCGCCGGATGGGCCGAGTATGACGAGACGCTGGCAATCGCTGCGAACCACAACATCGAGTTCAAAACGACGCTGGCCAGATTGCAGGGTCTTGTGTATGTGCAGGTCAAATTGCATCGTGTCCTTTCACATGCGGTTGGCAATGCGGCCAGGTGCCAGCTTGCCTGCCAGCAGTAACACCGCAATACAGACTGCCGAAGTCAGCAGTACCAGGGTATTGGCAACATCGTCCTGCCCTGCCTGTACTGCTTCATAAACGGCAATCGACAAAGTCTGGGTCTTGCCTGGTATGCTGCCAGCCACCATCAGGGTGGCACCAATTCACCCAGGGCACGGGCGAAGGCCAGCAAGACGCCAGCCAAGATACCGCGCCATGCCAGCGGCAAAGTCACGCGGAAAAAGATCGCCATTTCAGATATTCCCAGAACCCGTGCAGCCTGTTCCAGTTGCCCGTCTACCGCTTCAAAAGCCGCCCGCGCCGGTTTGAATACCAGCGGAAAGGCAACGATGGCTGCTGCGATGACTGCACCTTGCCAGGTAAAAATGAAGCTGAAGCCAAAATGATCCTGCAACCATGCCCCCAGCGCGCTACGCTGCCCCAGCAAGACCAGCAGGTAATAACCGAGTACGGTGGGCGGCATGACCATGGGCAGGGTCAACAGGGTATCGAGCAAGTCACGACCAGGGAAGCGCTTGCGTGCCAGCAAATAACCCACGCCTATGCCAAAAATCAGATTCAGCAGCGTGGCCCAGCCCGCGACTTTCAATGACAATAGCAGAGCTGTCCATGCTGGATTCATTGGTAACCTTAAGGTTTTTACGGTTTCTGAAACCCGTGCTTAGTCAGAATAGCCTGGCTTTGTGGCAAGAACAAAAAGGCGATAAAACGCCTGGCCTCGTCACCATTACTGCTGGCCTTGATTTTGGCGACGGGATAAGTGACAGGCATGTCCAGCGGTACTGCCATGACGACTTTGACCTTGTCTTTCATGATGGCAGCATCGGTCGCATACACAAAGCCGCTATCGACTTCACCACGGGCCACATAGTCGAGCGACTGGCGCACATTCTGGGTATAGATAGCCTTGTCTTCCAGCGCTGGCCAGAGTTTTGTTGTAGTCAAAGCATGCTGGGTATAGCGCCCGACAGGTACGCTGGCAGGGTTACCGATAGCGATGCGCTTGACGCCAGCCTGTTTCAAATCTTCCAGGCGCTTGATGGACAAGATACTGTCTACAGGCGCGATTAACACCAGGGTGTTTTTGACAAAGTCACGACGGTCGGCAAGAATAACCAGGCCCTGCTTTTGTGCTTCATCCATGCTTTCCTGATCAGCAGAAGCAAATACATCAACCGGCGCACCTTTGGCAATTTGCTGTAGCAGTGCACCAGACGCGCCAAAGTTCAGCGATACCTTTGCTTCAGGATATTGCGCCTGATAATTTTGTGTGATTTCCTTGAAGGCATTGGTCAGGCTGGCAGCGGCAGAGACTGTGACTTCTGTTGCCTGAGCAATCGATGAGCTGGCAAGCAGGCCAATGACCGTGGTCGCCAGAACAAGCCAGCGTGAGCTTTTTATATGCACGACAAATCCTTAAGACAGTTGAACAAAAACGAAGGAAACAAAGCAGGAAGCGTAATATACACTTATATATAGCGACATCATAGCAGGCATGCCCATCATCTTCAGATTGGCTTGATCCTCATCATCAATTTCAAAATTATTGCCCTGCTCTATGTAATACAATGTGTTAATACAAAAGCAATCAAATATTGATCGTGTTGCTACCAGAAAAATTTAGATAAAAGGCAGGGGATGATAAAAAAACTGGCGCATTGGCTATGTCTGGCAAGTGGATTGATCTTAACTTTTGCTGGCACTGCGTTGGCCACCGACTTCTCCATCTTGAGCAGCACTATGAACAAATCCTTTGATGACTCGGGCAAAGTCAAAAATGTCCAACTCAGGATGCCTTACATCAAGATGAATGATGCCGAAGTTGCCAGAGCAATCAACGACGAGCTTTACTTAAGCACCCTTGCTTATTACGCACCGGCCAACTATGAACCAGAGTTGGCCGACGCCGGCGACAATATTGCGTATGTGAAGGATCTTTCATATGAGCTGTTCTATCAGAACAAGCACAGGATAGTGATAAAAATTTCACAACTAATGTGCAGGCCGGTCTGCAGCGTTAGCAAAATGTATTTCAATTTTGATTTACGGAATGGTCATCAAATTGGCTTTCATGAAGTCTTGCGACCTGATGCCAGCAAAATGATGAGCAAGATAGTTCATGCAATGCTACGCAAACGCTACCGCAAACAAATTGCCATCATACAAAAAGATATCAGCGAAATGAAGAATGGAAGATATCGTGGCAGTCGCAATCTCAGCTACTTGCAAGAGAGTCTGCAACTGAATAGAAACTGTCTCCGTGGTATTAAAGACAAGCAGTCACCCATGGCATTTTTTATAGTCTACCAACTCACAAGTCGTTTTTTCGACGACCGGGTGGAGTTCACCAATTTTGCATGCGGTGATCCGGACCAGGCACATCTGGATGAAGTGTCCAGCACTGATTTTACTTTCAGCTATGCAAGTTTGCGTCCGTTCATGACAGCTTATGGTCGCGCCATGCTGCTAAATGAGGGCGATGCCACAGGCACTGACTGGAGAGGACAAATCCTGACAGGCAGCGTAGATAAGGCACCAGTTAAGATGCGTGTGTACGAAACCTACAAGGATGGCTTCATTGGTTATTTTGGCGTTGCAGATATGGATGGTCAATCGCATCAATTTACAGGTAGCATGAGCGATGGTCAGCTTGTGCTATACAGCCTGTTTGATACCGATGAAAAGAAGATCCACATCAAACTGAAGCAAACAGGCAATGAATTGATTGGTGAGTGGCGCACCAAAGATGTCCGTCAGATAAAACTGCACATCCCCTGATCGAGTAAGTAAACACAGGCAATAAAAAAGCGCAAGGATTTGCATCCTTGCGCCTCTCATCTGATTCTGAAGGATTAGCGCATACGCGTATCCTCTTCTGCCAGCATAGCTTTTTTGAGGCTGCGGTCTACCGGGGATTCACCCAGCCAGATGCGCAGCAAGGCGTTGTAGAAAGCGATGTCCGGATAAGGATCGCCCATCTTTTTGCCGTTCAGTGCCACGACTGTGCCGACACCGGGTATCCAGTCATTGGTCATGACATCGCCCTTTTTGAGTTCCGGCACGGAGGCAAACAATTCACCGAAGCGGATAAATTGCATCGTCATTTTGGACTTTTCTGCCTTGTCGGTGTTTTGCTGAATACCGGTCATGAAGCCACGCCCGAATTCTTCATTGCTGAGGTCACGCAACATGACGATAGTCACACGGCGTGGCCCGGCTGATGCCAGTACTTCTGGTACTGTGGTCTTTTTCTCTTTCAGATACAGACCCGCTGCATAAACTTTGAAAATAGCCTTGTAGCGTATGCCAGCACCGTTGAGGCTCAGTTCTGTGCCGCCTACTTGTACACTTTCATCAAATTTAACACCAGCAACCTCTGCGGCACTAGCCTGTACACTCATACACATAGCCAGCGCCAGTCCTGCTAAGCGCATTCCTGTTTTATTCAATTGCATTTGTCTCCCCTTTTATTGTGCGTCCGTTTTAGCCGTCACGCTTTGGGTTGCAATAACGGTTACTCTAGCTTACCTGAATTTCAACTCTAGGGCTGTCGGCTTTTTTCAGGTATTGCCGGCTCGAAATAAACTCGTCAAAATCCTCTATGGGGATGGGCTTGCAGAATAGATAACCCTGATACGCCAGACAACCTGCTTGCAGCAAAAACTCACGCTGCTGTTCGGTTTCTACGCCCTCGGCAATTACATTCAAATCCAGGCTGCCGCCCAGACTGATGATGGTGCGGACAATATTCGCATTGTTCACATCGTCCGGCAGATTGTGTACAAAGCTGCGATCTATCTTGAGTTGGGTCAGGGGAAGGCGTTGCAGATAAGACAGGGATGAATAACCCGTTCCAAAATCGTCCATGGAAAAGCCAACGCCCAGCTTTTTAATGGCATGCATTTTTTCGATGACGCTGGTGACATCTTCCAAGACCACACTTTCTGTCAATTCCAGTTTCAGCAAGACCGGGTTGGCACCCGTTTCATGCAAGATGCGCGTCACATCACCTACAAAGCCGATATGGCGGAACTGGCGGGCGCTGACATTCACAGCCAGTTGCATGCCGGATTTTACGGGGTCACTGGCCCAGGTGGTGATTTGTCTGCAAGCAGTTTCAAGTACCCATAAACCTATGGGCAGGATCAGGCCGGTTTCTTCTGCCAGTGGAATGAAATCCAGCGGCGACACCAGGCCACGGACAGGATGCTTCCAGCGCAGCAAGACTTCTGCACCTATCGGGTCACCCAAAGCACTGACCTGCAACTGATAATGCAAAATAAATTGATGATGCATCAGGGCATGACGCAAATCGGTTTCCATGGCCGTGCGGAATTCCAGTGCAGCCTGCATGCTTGGGTCGAAAAAGCGGACATTATTCTTACCCATACCCTTTGCCTGGTACATGGCCATGTCAGCGCGGCGCAATAATTCGTCTATCCCTATCGCTTCCACGCCAAACATGGTGATGCCTATACTGCCCGAGCTTTCATAATCGATATGGCCAAGATTGATGGTCTGGCTCAGGGTCAGGCGAATTTTTTCTGCGACGTGTTCTGCCAGGCTGGCCGCATGCTGCACTTCTTCATGCAGGCCTTCCAGCAAAACCACGAATTCATCACCACCTGTGCGTGATACTGTATCGTCAGCCCGTACACAGGCGTGGATGCGCTTGCCTATCTGAGTCAGCAGCATGTCACCCATATTGTGGCCCTGGGTATCATTCAGGGTTTTGAAATTGTCCAGGTCTATCATCAGGATGGCGCCATAACGCTGGTGTCTGCGACTCAAGGCCAGGGCGCGTGCCAGCCTGTCGAGCAAGAGACGGCGATTCGGCAAACCCGTCAGCGGATCGAAAAAAGCTAGTTGATGAATTTTTTCTTCGGAGACCTTGTACTCGGTAATATCGTTGAAGGAGCCGACATAATTGGTCACGCTGCCATCGTTACCCAGGACGGCAGAGATCACCAGACGTTCCGAATAAATTTCACCATTCTTGCGGCGATTCCATAACTCACCCTGCCAGCGATGATTGAGGCGTATTTCTTCCCACATCTGAGTATAAAAAACTTCGTCATGGCGGCCTGATTGCAATAGCCGGGTGCTCTGGCCTACGGCTTCAGTGGCCTCGTAACCAGTGATGCGGGTAAAGGCTTTGTTGACACGCAAGATTTGCAGTTTGTCATCAGTGATGAGTATGCCCTCTTCCGTCTCAAACGCCATGGCCGCAATTTCCAGCTCTTTGTCGGCCAGTTTTTTGTCAGTGATATCCCTTAACAAGGCCACATATTGCTCTAAATGTCCGTGCTGATCATGCACTGGCGTCAGTAATAGTTCCAACCAGAGTTGCTGTCCAGGATCACTTTGCCTGCTGTATTCCAAAGTGAGCGGCTTTTTTTCTCCACTGCCTTCAGCCAGCATGGCAGCCACCTCGGGCGCAAACAAATCAGCCAGTTTTTTTTGATACAAGGCGTCCTGTTCATAGCCACTCAAATGGCAGGCAGCCTGATTGACGTAATTGATATGACCATCATTGCCAGCTATCATCACCCCTTGCGAAGTTGCGCTCAAGGCTTCGTTGCGCAAACGTAGCAATGCTTCACTTTCGCGCAAACTTCGGGCATTCAAGTCACGCTGTCTGTGTCTGATAATGGACTGGTAACTGAGCATCCAGACCATCAGGCAAACTACCAGGCCAAAGACTTCGATGAATCTCGACAATCTGGTGGCACCCTGCCAACCACCTAGCGGCAAAGCTGCCAGTTCCCAGCTACCGCCCGGCAAAATGATGCTCTGGGTAACGGCGTCGCTACCAAACAGGCTACTCTCACCCAAAAAGACCTCTCCCTTGCTGCCCTTGGCATCGCGCCCGCGTATTGCCAGCTGGATCTCCTTTTGCATCTGGGCGATACCTGCCTGTTCCAGCAATGCGTCGTAATTGACCACCATGGCAATCGAACCAAGAAATTCATCGCGGTTTTCATGTTGATACACAGGTATGCGCACTACCAGTCCAGTCCCACCTTGCACCAGGTTTAGTGGTCCGGCAATTTGTATATTGCGCTCTTCCATCATGCGCTGGTAGACAGGCCATTGCTGTGGCAGCTTGCGATAATCGGCACCCAGGACTTTTTCATTGCCCTGGTAAGGGTAGACATAATTGACGATGGTCCCTTTGACAAGCACCAGATTACGGATACTGGGATTGGCATTCGCCACTTCTGCCGCCAGTACCTTGAACTCCTGTTCTGGTAAATCCGGCTTGGTAGCAAAGGTGACGGCCAGCACCCTGGCGGCTGAAATATTCGAGGTCAGACCCGCACCCAGTTTGGCGCGCAAGACCACCAGTTTTTCTATGAGTTCGACCTTTTGTTTCTGGATAGCCAGCTCACGCTCATTATTGTCGACTGCCCAAAAACCAAAAAACACAATCAGTGCCGCTCCCAGTGCAAATAATCTGGGATATCTGGATGACATGCCTATGTATGAATTATCCATCAAGGCCTTAGTATGCTGAAATATGTCCTGAAAAATGTCCCGACAGCGGGTTTCAATCCGGGGCTTGTTTGTGGCTTGATACCATCCTGCACTCAGCGAGATTCAGTAGCTGCTTTATCTCACAATAGTATCAGAATGCTACCTTAATCTATTGCAAAATTCAGGACTTGAGACATAAGAAAATACATTCTATCCCCAGCGGCAACAAAAAAGCCTGCCAAGAGATACTGGCAGGCTTTCGTGTTGGATTAAACAGACTTATTCAAAAAATTTCTTGACCTTGTCCATCCAGGTTTTGCTTTGCGGGTTGTGCTTGGGGCCACCTTCTACCGTCAGCTTTTCGAAGTCACGCAAGAGTTCTTTTTGCTTTTCTGTCAGCTTCACCGGTGTTTCGATGACAACATGGCAGAACAAGTCACCAGCATAACCAGAACGCACACCCTTCACACCCTTGCTGCGCAGGCGGAAAGTCTTGCCAGACTGCGTGCCTTCAGGCACGGTGAACGATGCCTTGCCGCTCAGGGTCGGGACTTCGATATCGCCACCTAGAGCTGCCTTGACAAAGGAAATCGGGATTTCGCAATGCAGGTCATCGCCTTCGCGCTGAAATACCGGATGTTGCTTGATATGGATTTCCACATACAAATCACCCGGAGGGCCACCATTCACACCTGGTTCACCATTACCGGATGAACGGATGCGCATGCCATCGTCTATACCTGCTGGTATTTTGACTTCCAGTGTTTTGTTACGCTTGATGCGGCCTACACCAGAGCAAGCCGTGCAAGGATCAGGAATCATCTTGCCTGTGCCATGACATTTGGGGCAAGTCTGCTGTATGCTGAACAAGCCTTGTTGCATGCGTACCTGACCATGGCCAGCGCAAGTGGTACAGGTGACTGGCGAAGTGCCTGGCTTGGCGCCGGAACCATGGCAGGTATCGCAAGAATCCCAGCTAGGTACGCGGATCGTGGTATCAAAACCATTGGCAGCCTGTTCCAGCGAGATTTCCAGGTTATAACGCAAATCAGCACCGCGATACACCTGCGGGCCGGCGTTACGGCGACCACCACCGCCACCAAAAATATCACCAAAAATATCACCAAAGGCATCGGCAAAACCACCAGCACCGCCGCCACCGCCGCCGCCCATATTGGGATCGACACCGGCGTGACCATAACGGTCATAGGCATCGCGCTTCTGGCTGTCGGAAAGCATCTCGTAAGCCTCTTTGGCTTCCTTGAATTTTTCTTCCGCGACCTTGCTATCCGGATTACGGTCCGGATGGTACTTCATCGCCATTTTGCGATAAGCTTTTTTGATCTCGTCTTCGGTGGCGTTTTTGCCTAGCCCAAGAATCTCGTAAAAATCACGCTTCGCCATCTCTTGTTAACCTCAGTATTGTTCTTGAACTTAAGCCAAAACTTAAGCATCAAACTTAAGCGCAAACGCCGGGCAGGCACCGCAAAGCGAGCCACCCGGCGCGTCATGACGGGCACGCCCGTCACAGTGTGTATTACTTGCTGTCTTTGACTTCTTTGAAGTCAGCGTCAACTACATCATCATCTTTAGGTTTGGCATCTGCACCGGCAGCGCCTGCACCACCAGCAGCTGCACCTGCAGCGGCCTGTTGCGCCTGCATGTCGGCATAGACTTTTTCACCCAGCTTTTGTGATGCTGTGGACAATGCGCCCAGCTTGGTGTCGATCTCAGCCTTGTCACCGGATTTCAATACATCTTCCAGTTCCTTGATGGCGGCTTCGATTTTCTCTTTTTCGCCAGCTTCCAGTTTCTCGCCATGTTCAGCCAGCGCTTTCTTGGTGGAGTGCACCAAAGCGTCGCCCTGATTGCGGGACTCAGCCAATTCCTTGACCTTTTTGTCTTCTTCCGCGTTCAGTTCAGCGTCTTTCACCATTTTCTGGATTTCATCTTCAGTCAAACCAGAGTTTGCCTTGATGGTGATTTTGTTTTCTTTGCCTGTGGCTTTATCTTTTGCACCTACATGCAAAATACCATTGGCGTCGATATCAAAAGTCACTTCAATCTGTGGCGTGCCACGGGCTGATGGTGGAATACCTTCGAGGTTGAATTCGCCCAGGCCTTTATTGCCAGCAGCGATTTCACGTTCACCCTGATACACCTTGATGGTTACCGCAGGCTGGTTGTCGTCTGCAGTAGAGAATACCTGGCTGAACTTGGTCGGGATAGTCGTGTTCTTCTGGATCATCTTGGTCATGACGCCACCCAGGGTTTCGATACCCAGGGACAAAGGTGTCACGTCCAGCAACAACAGATCTTTACGATCACCAGACAAAACGGAACCTTGAATCGCTGCACCAACGGCAACGGCTTCATCAGGGTTCACATCTTTACGCGGTTCCTTGCCGAAGAATTCTTTAACAATCTCCTGCACCTTAGGCATACGTGTCATACCACCGACGAGGATGATGTCGTCAATATCTGTAGTTTTCACGCCTGCATCCTTGATCGCCATGCGGCAAGGATCGATTGTTTTCTGGATCAGCTCTTCTACCAGGGCTTCCAGCTTGGCACGTGTGATTTTCAAATTCAAATGCACAGGTGCGCCGTTTGCCATGGCGATGTAAGGCTCGTTGATCTCTGTCTGTTGCGAGCTCGACAATTCGATTTTTGCACGTTCGGCAGATGCCTTGATACGTTGCAAAGCGATAGGATCTTTGGACAAGTCCAGGCCATTGATCTTCTTGAATTCGTCGATGATGTAATCAATGATGCGTTGATCGAAATCTTCGCCGCCGAGGAAAGTATCGCCATTCGTGGACAACACTTCAAACTGCATCTCGCCATCTACGTCAGCGATTTCAATGATGGATACGTCGAAAGTACCGCCACCCAGGTCATATACTGCAATCTTGCGATCGCCTTTTTCTTTTTTGTCAAGGCCAAAGGCCAGCGCAGCAGCTGTTGGCTCGTTGATGATGCGTTTGACATCCAGACCGGCGATACGGCCAGCATCTTTGGTTGCCTGACGTTGTGCATCATTAAAGTAAGCAGGAACAGTGATCACTGCTTCTGTCACTTCTTCACCGAGGTAGTCCTCAGCGGTTTTTTTCATTTTACGCAAAACTTCAGCAGAAATTTGCGGTGGTGCCAGACGCTTGTCGCGCACGGACACCCATGCATCGCCATTGTCAGCTTTGGAAATGGTGTAAGGCATCAGACCGATGTCTTTTTGCACTTCCTTTTCTTCGAACTTACGACCGATCAAGCGCTTGACCGCGAACAGTGTGTTCTTAGGATTTGTAACAGCCTGGCGTTTGGCGGATGCGCCTACCAGAATTTCGCCGTCTTCCTGATATGCAATGATGGAAGGCGTAGTACGCGCACCTTCTGCATTTTCTATCACTTTTGGCTGGCCGCCTTCCATGATAGCAACGCAAGAATTGGTTGTACCCAAATCAATACCAATCATTTTTCCCATGATAATTCCCTCAGAATGTAGATTTTTTTGTCAATGTTGGTGAATCGGTCTGCTTTATCAATTTCAATTGAATTAGCAGAATCTGACTCGTCTGTTTCGGATATATGGTAAAAAACACGCTTTTCAAGCCATTTCTGCGTGTTTTTTACGCTTTTCTTACTTTCCTTGCGCTACTGTCACTAAAGCCGGACGCAATAAACGGTCGGCAATGGTATAACCTTTTTGCAATACAGTGACGACAGTATTGGCATCTTGCTCAGCAGGTACCATGGAGATAGCCTGATGCTTCATAGGATCCAACTTATCACCCTGTACAGGATTGATTTCAGTCAAACGATTCTTTTCAAATGCAGCACTGAGTTGCTTCAGCGTCATTTCCACGCCTTCTTTCAGCGCCTCGATTGATGGAGTATCAATCTTCAGGGCCATTTCCAGACTGTCCTTGACTGGCACCATGGCTTCAGCAAAGCCTTCGATTGCAAATTTGTGCGCCTTGCTGATATCTTCCTGAGCGCGGCGGCGGATGTTTTCACCCTCAGCCTTGGCGCGCATAAAGGAATCTTGCAATTCTTGCACCTTGGCTTCAAGCTTGGCAATCACTTGCTCGGCAGTTTCTGTTGCAGGTGCGGCAGGCTGTGCGGGTTCCGGCGCGGATGTCTGCACAGTTTCACCTTGAATTACACTTTCCTGTTGAACTTCCGGAGCGGCGGCTTCTTTTATTTCTACCTTTTCCGCGTGCTGGTTTTCTTGCTCTTGCATACTTACTCTCCCAATCAAAAACATACATTGCCCCTGCAATTGGGGATATATCCTTACGATTTCAAGGCTTTATCTAAAAAAATCCTCAACTTCCATGATTCACGGCAATCTCAGGCCACACAAGTCCTCTATTTCCCATGTACAAATAGACACATCTCGTCACAAAACCAAGGCAATCCATTACTGGAATCCGGCGTAGTGTGTCCTAAAATAGTGTCAGGGACACCATCATGAAACTCTCTGTTATATCTCTGCTATTAATTGCTTATACCATCGTCACCGTCGCCTGGATATGCTTATCCCAGAGCAATGTCATGGCTTCATGATCTTTGCCCCACGCCTGACATCATTGATTGCAAAATTGCAAGATCACATCACGCGTCGAACGGCCAAGTCTGCCCGCAGATAAAACAATTGCTAAAAGGCATTAAATAAACACATAGATTAAGCAGCCTCATCAACGAAACTGGCCGCATCTCAAGTAAAATCGCCTGTTGCGAACAATTCAGCGCAAATCAGAGTTTTTTACAGGAGTGAGGCATGATTTTTGTCACAGGGGGCGCGGGTTTCATTGGTGCCAATTTTGTTCTGGACTGGCTGGCCCAGTCGGATGAGTCTGTCCTCAATTACGACAAACTGACCTATGCTGGCAATTTGAACAATCTGGCCAGCCTGAATAATGATGCACGCCATGTATTTGTCAAGGGTGACATCATTGACAGTGCACATCTGTGCGGCTTGTTTTTTGAATATCAACCCAGAGCCATTATCCATTTTGCGGCAGAAAGCCATGTCGACAGGTCAATTGTTGGTCCGGCCGCTTTTGTTACGACCAATGTGAACGGTACCTTCGGCCTGCTGGAAGCGGCACGCACCTACTGGCAAAGTCTGGAAGGCGAAGACAAAGACAACTTCCGCTTCCTGCATATCTCTACCGATGAAGTCTATGGCACGCTGGCCGCAGATGATGCGGCATTTAGCGAAACCACGGCCTATGCGCCGAACAGCCCTTACTCTGCAACCAAGGCAGCCTCTGACCACCTGGTGCGGGCTTACCACCATACCTATGGCTTGCCTGTGCTGACGACCAATTGTTCGAATAATTATGGTCCTTACCATTTCCCTGAAAAACTCATCCCGCTGATGATCACCAATGCCCGCGCCGGCAAGGACTTGCCTGTGTATGGTGATGGCCTGCAAGTACGCGACTGGCCGTATGTCAAGGACCATTGCTCGGCAATACGCCGGGTACTGGAAGCAGGCAGGCTGGGGGAAACCTATAATGTTGGTGGCTGGAATGAGCAAACCAATCTGAGTGTCGTGCATACCCTGTGTGAATTACTGGATGAATTACAACCCAAGGCGCACGGCAGTTACAAGGACCAGATCAAACATATCGCTGACAGACCAGGCCACGACCGCCGCTATGCCATCGATGCCCGCAAGATAGAGAGAGAACTGGGCTGGAAACCGCAAGAGACTTTCAGCACCGGTCTCAGAAAGACTGTGGAATGGTATCTGGCCAACGACGACTGGACCAAACAGGTACAGTCAGGCGAATACCTGAAATGGGTAGCACTGCAATATGAAGATGAAGAGCAAGCATGAGCAATAGTGTGAATAATACCTCGGCCCGCTAGGGCATCATCCTGGCGGGCGGCTCGGGCACCCGCCTGTATCCAGTGACGCAGGCAATTTCCAAACAATTGCTGCCTGTCTATGACAAGCCCATGATTTATTACCCGCTGACATCACTGATGCTGGCGGGCATACGCGACATACTCATCATTTCTACGCCACAGGATACGCCGCGTTTTGCCGAACTGCTGGGCAATGGCAATCAGTGGGGCATACAAATCACGTATGCGGTGCAGCCATCGCCAGATGGCCTGGCCCAGGCTTTCATCATAGGCGAGGAGTTTGTCGGCAACGCCAATACGGCCCTGATACTCGGTGATAATATTTATTATGGCAATGATTTTGAATCACAATTGCGCCAGGCGGATTCGCAGCAAGAAGGCGCAACGGTATTTGCCTATCATGTGCAAGATCCTGAACGCTATGGTGTCGTTGAATTTGATGACAATCGCCATGCCATCAGCATAGAAGAAAAGCCGCAACAGCCAAAATCCAATTATGCCGTCACTGGGCTGTATTTCTACGACAATCAGGTTTGTGATATCGCCGCCAATATCAAACCATCTGCACGTGGCGAGCTGGAAATCACTGATATCAATAATGTATACCTGAAGCAGGGCAAACTGGATGTGCAATTAATGGGCAGGGGCATGGCCTGGCTGGATACAGGCACCCATGAATCCCTGCTGGAAGCAGGCCAGTTCATCGCCACTATCGAAAAACGCCAGGGCCTGAAAGTTGCCTGCCCTGAAGAAATTGCCTACCGCCGCCATTACATCAACGATGCCGAGCTGGAAAAACTGGCGCAGCCACTCAAGAAAAACGAGTATGGCCAGTATCTGCTGCAACTTTTGAACAAGAAAGCGTATTGAAACATGAAAGTAATAGAAACCGGATTGCCCGATGTCCTGCTGCTGGAGCCCAGGGTCTTCGGTGATGACCGCGGATTTTTTTATGAAAGCTTCAATGCCAAGACCTTTGCCGAGCTGACTGGTGTCACCACGGCTTTTGTGCAGGACAATCATTCCAAGTCGGCCAGGAATGTCTTGCGCGGCTTGCATTACCAGATACGTCAGAGCCAGGGCAAACTGGTACGTGTCACTGCAGGTGAAGTGTTTGACGTGGTGGTGGATTTGCGCAAGTCTTCGCCCAGTTTTGGCAAGGTTACGGCTGAAATCTTGTCGGCAGCAAACAAGCGTCAGTTGTGGATACCGCCGGGGTTTGCCCACGGTTTCCTGGTCATGAGCGAGAGTGCAGAATTTCTGTACAAGACCACCGACTACTGGGCGCCAGAACATGAGCGTTGCCTGCTGTGGAATGACCCCGCGCTGAGCATAGAATGGCCTTTGACGGATGCACCTTTACTATCCGCAAAAGACGCACAGGGCAAACCCCTGGCCGAAGCTGAGGTTTTTGCATGAGGATATTATTGACAGGCACGAGTGGACAACTGGGCAATGCCCTCCTGTCACACTTGCCACGCTTGCCTGCAACAGCAATAGTGCATGCTCCGCAAAGAGCAAAACTGGATTTGAGCAATGCCACGCAATTGCGCCAGTGCATCACGGACTTCAAGCCTGACCTGATCATCAATCCGGCTGCTTATACAGCAGTAGATCTGGCCGAGAGCGAGGCAGAAAAAGCCCATGCCATCAATGCGATTGCACCCGCCATCATGGCAGAAGAAGCACGCAAGCTTGGCGCTGGCCTGATCCATTATTCAACGGATTATGTCTTCTCAGGTGACAAGTCAGATGCTGAAGGCAACTGGCAAGCCTACACAGAAGCTGATGCGACGGGTCCCTTGAATGTATATGGTAAAACCAAGCTGGCTGGCGAACAGGCCATTGTTGCCAGTGGCTGTCAGCATCTGATCTTGCGCACCAGTTGGGTGTACTCAAACTTTGGCAAGAATTTTTTCCTGACCATGCTGAAGCTGGCGCGTGAACGCGATCAGTTGCGCGTCGTCAATGACCAGTGGGGTACGCCCAATTCGGCCGACTGGCTGGCTGCGGCTACCTGCGAGATACTGGCACAATTGCAGCAAGCCAATGATGCTGTGACCTGGTGGCAAGAGTTTGGTGGTGTGTATCACCTGAGTGCCTCAGGCAAGACCAACTGGTTTGCCTTTGCCACGGCCATCATAGAATTAGCGGACCAGCAAAACAAACTGGGCAAAGCCGCTCCGCAGATCAGTGGGATACCGGCCAGTGAATACCCTGTGCCTGCACGTCGCCCTCATAACTCTTTATTGAGTACAAAAAAATTGCAGACGGCTTTTGGTTTGTCCATACCAGACTGGCGCATCACCCTGGATGCCTGCATGCAAGGCGTGCAACTGTCTGTCTCTGAACCACTCCACTTAACAACTCAAGCTCAAGGTCAGGCCAAGTGAAATTGCAAATGATACCCATGCGCGTGCTCGGTGATGAGCGCGGCAGCCTGGTCGCCGTCGAGGCTAATCAGGACATCCCCTTTTCCATCGCCAGGGTTTACTATATTTTTGGCACACTGGAAGGCGTAGAGCGCGGCTTTCATGCGCACAAGACCTTGCAGCAAGTGGCTGTTGCCGTACGCGGTTCTTGCACCATGGTGTTTGATGATGGCAAAGAGCGCGTCGAACTGGAACTCGATTCCCCGGCCAAGGGTGTCTACATAGGCACGCGCATCTGGCATGAAATGAAAAATTTCACGGAAGATTGTGTCTTGCTGGTGTTTGCTGACCAGCATTATGACGAGGCAGATTATTTGCGCAAGTATGATGAGTTTTTGAAGTTCATAGAAACCACCTGAATTAGTAAATCACAAAAAAACCTCTCACCACAGAGACACAGAGGAAGGAATAAACTTTTGCAAAAGTTTATCGTTGCGCAAGCAAGCGACATGTCGCTTGAATTCCTCGCTTCACCACAGAGAAATTCATGAGAGAAAATCCATGCAAACTCTCTGTGTCTCCATTCTTTTGAACGAATGAATAACATGAAATCTTTACCTTATCTGGAACTCAAGCCTCAGCATCAGGATTTGCGCGCGGAGTTGAATCAGGCTTTTAATGAAGTATTGGATAGTGGCTGGTTTATCCAGGGCAAACAGCTGGAAGCGTTTGAGGCTGAGTATGCGGCATATTGCGGCAGCCAGCATTGCGTCGGTGTCGGTAATGGCATGGATGCGCTGCACCTGATCTTGCGTGCTTATGGCATAGGTGAAGGCGATGAAGTGATCGTGCCTTCCAACACTTACATCGCCAGTTGGCTGGCTGTGTCGTATGCGGGAGCAACGCCTGTTGCGGTAGAGCCTGACCTGGCTACTTACAATATGGATCCTGCAAAAATCGCCGCCGCCATTACTCCCAGGACCAAGGCCATCATGGTCGTGCATCTGTATGGGCAAATCGCGGATATGGACCCAATTCTCGCCATCGCCCATGAGCATGGTTTGAAGGTCATCGAAGATGCGGCGCAATCGCATGGTGCAACATATAAAGGGCGCGTCTCTGGTGGCCTGGGTGATGCTGCTGCGCATAGTTTTTATCCCGGCAAGAACCTGGGTGCGCTGGGGGATGCTGGTGGTGTCACTACCAATGATGCAGAATTGGCCAAGCAATTAAAAGTCTTGCGCAACTATGGTTCGCAAATCAAATATCATAACGAAGTCAAAGGCTATAACTCTCGCCTTGATGAATTACAGGCAGCTTTGCTGCGGGTAAAACTGCACAGGCTCGATGGCTGGAATCTACAGCGCCGCGCACTGGCGCAGCAATATCACGAAGGTTTGAAAGACTTGCCTGGCCTGGTGATACCATTTGTTCCTGAGTGGTCTGAACCGGTATGGCATATCTATGCCGTGCGTCATGCCAAACGTGATGCCCTGCAAAAACACTTGCAGGATGCTGGCATAGGCAGCCTAGTGCACTACCCTATCCCGCCACATCTCCAACCAGCATATGCTGAATTGCAACTGGGTGTGGACAGCTTCCCGCTGTCTGAACAAATCCATGCAGAAGAACTGAGCCTGCCGCTAGATCCTTATCTTGCACCAGAAGATGTCAGCCGCGTCATTGCAGCCGTGCGCGATTTCGTCCTGCAAGCTGCTTCAACTGCACCAACTCGCTGACAATGACACTGGTACGCACCAGCCTGTTAAATGCGATTGCAGTCATGGTCAGGATGCTGACCATGCTGGGCCTGAACAAATTGCTGGCCGTGTATGTGGGGCCAGGCGGTTATGCTGTCATAGGCCAGTTCCAGAATGCCGTAACCATGATCTTGTCATTTGCCAGTGGCGCAATTTCCACAGGCGTGACCAAGTACACGGCTGAACATGGCGACGATGCAACAGCCCAACAAAGAGTATGGGCCAGCTCGGCACGTATCTCTTTATATTGCTCACTGGTGGCGTCTGCTGTCGTTGCCGTGTTTCACCAGCAACTGGCGGTATTACTATTAAAAGATGCGCAGTATGGCAGCGTGTTTTTATGGCTGGCTGCCAGTTTGGTGCTGTTTGTACTGAATACGCTATTGCTGGCAATCCTGAATGGCAAAAAAGCAGTCGCCGCCTATGTCGCTGCCAATATTGCCACCAGCATCGTCAGCTTGATAATCACCTGGTTGCTGGCCAGCGTCTGGGGCTTGTATGGTGCGCTGGTAGCACTGGCGGTGAATCAATCTTTCGTCGCCATCATCACGTTGGCGCTATGCCTGCGCAGCGAGTGGTTCAGCTTTGGCATGCTGTTTGCAAAGGCAGACAAGGACATGCTGCGTAAGTTGGGCGCGTATGCCCTGATGGCCATCGTCACTGCCACCGTCGTGCCGCTCAGCCAGATGCTGATACGCAATCATCTGGTGCAGGATTTTGGCTGGCAAGAGGCCGGTTATTGGCAGGCTGTGACACGCATCAGCGATATCTACCTGATGCTGATCACCAGCACGCTGACCGTGTATTACCTGCCACGCCTGGCAGAAATCAAGGCAGCGGCGGAATTGAAAAAAGAAATTGCACGCGTATATCGTTTTGTCTTGCCTTTGACTGCGCTGGGTGCGGTCATGGTCTATCTCTTGCGTGACCTCATGTTATGGCTGGTCTTCACTGAAGAATTCCGCCCCATGTTGCAGCTCCTGGCCTGGCAACTGGTGGGCGACTTTATCAAGATAGGCAGCTGGGTGCTGGGCTTTGTCATGCTGGGCCGGGCGCTGACTAAGCCTTATGTGATTACCGAGATCGTCTTCAGCCTCTCGCTGGTTGTGCTGACTTATCTGCTGACCCCGGCATTTGGCTTGCGAGGTGCAGTGATTGCTTTTTGCATTAACTATGTATTGTATTGGGCATGTATCGCCTGGATTTTGAAAAAATATGCCTACCGCTGAACACGCTCTCAAGCTCGCCAACTTCATTCAGGATTGCACAAACCGTGTGCTGGCGGCTGGCGGGCTGGATGCCTGCGTGCGGCGCACCCGCGCCCTGGGTGAGTTGTTGTGGAAAAACGATCTGGGCCAATATGCCTTGCCTGCACTGGAACTGGCGCTACTGCAACGCTACCAGCACTTGTTCAAGGCCCCTGCACAGCAGGAAATCAAGGCAACTTATCTGCACGTGCTGAGCCAGGCTTACACCGCCAGCGGCCATACCCGCGTGGTAGAACACCTGATTGCCAGCCAGGCTTTGCAGGATTCTGCGGTACTGGTGACGGAAAAAGCACCGCCAGCTACCTGGGCGAAACTCAGTACACCGGACCACCCCTGTATCTGCCTGCCCAAATCCAGCGACAGGCAAGAAAAGCTACAGGCGCTGCTAAATCATTTTGCACAGTACAAAATTGTGGTATTGCATATCCACCCCTACGACATTGATGCTGTCATCGCTGCTGGATTAGCCAGGCAATTGTGCGGCACCCGTATTTACATGTACAACCATGCCGACCATGTGTTTTCTTATGGGCACGGCATGGCCGATGTGGTGCTGGAACTCAGCTATTATGGCTGGGAACTCAGCAAGCTGCGTGGCAGCCATGATAAATGCGTGTTTGCCGGTATCCCGCTAAAGTTGCCAGATGCCACTATCGCACGGCCAGAAAATGCCGCAGGTCATATCGCCAGTGCTGGCTCTGCCTATAAATTCAAGCCAGGTGGGGACTATTCCTTCCCTGACTTTGCAGTACGCCTGCAAGCCAGGACGGGGCGTAAACTGATGCTCATAGGCCCCAACCTGAAAACCAACTGGTGGTGGTGGAAACCTGCTCGACAAATGGGTGCACAGGCGATTTTCCATCAACGCATGGCCTATCAAGACTATTTGATTTGCATGCGCGACGCCAGCGTTTACGTGGATAGCTTCCCACTGACCGGTGGCACGGCCTTCCCAGAGATGGCGGTCAAGGGTTTGCCCAGCTTTGGCATCTTGACCGGCGCGCATGGTTATTCACCGGCGGACCTGTTCAAATCCAGCAGTCAACAAGCCTTGCTGGACGATATGGACGATTACCTGCGCCACCAGCAACGCCAAGGTATAGAGCAGACTGTGATACTGCAAAAGATCAGGGAAGTGCACGATATAGAGCAAGTCGCAAGGCGCATCAGCCAGGCAGAAATGGTGAATGCACAAGAAAAACAACCTCCCTGGCATAATCCTGCACCTATAAACTGTGATTTCTATGAGAAAATCTGGTACACAAGGAAATTGTTCACGCCGCCCATCCATAACTTCCCTGACTGGAAATTGGGCGTATTATTTTTAAAGTATTGGATACAAAGTCGCCAGCTTAGTCACCAGGCCTAGCTGCCAGCTGATTACTAGCTGAGTTGCAAGCTCCGTTACCAGCTTAGTTACCAGATTTAATGCAGCATCACTGAACTACTATGATACATGTCGCAATCGTCAGTCACGGCCATGAAAATCTGCTTATTGCAAGCGGTATGGGTGGCTTGCGCGATGCCGCCGCAGGCATGCATGTATGGATCAAGGATAACCAGCCATCCCCGGCGTTGAAGGCCTATTGCCTGCAACACGGCGTTTCTTACGTAGACGATAAGCCAGGCCTGGGCTTTGGCGAAAACAATAATTACCTGTTTGACCTGATCAGCAATAGCGTAGGTTTTGCCGAGGGTGACAGCTTCATCGTCATGAACCCGGACATTACCATCAGCGCCACCACCATCACTACCCTGGTAGAGAATATGCAGCGCGATGCCTTCCCGGTCGCCACCATCAATCTTTACCGTGACGAACAACACTTGCATGTAGATGCGAATGTACGCCGCTTCCCGAATGCCATTTCCTTGCTGCGCATGGTTGCGGTGCGGTCCCTGTCCGAGCCATATGACAAGAAAAGCATGACAGAAGCCTGCCATGTGGATTGGGCCTCTGGTGCCTTCCTGGCTTTTGATGCGCAACATTATCAGGCACTGCAAGGTTTTGATACCCGCTATTTCATGTATTTTGAAGATGTGGATATTTGCTACCGTTCCCAGCAATTGCTGGGCAAGGGCATACGTTTTTATCCGCAACTGCATGCCACACATACTGCTGCCCACAAAAACCGCAACCTGGTGTCCCGCCATGCCAGCTGGTTTTTCCGCAGCTTTTTAAAATTTCTGTCGCGTCGCTATTTTGTCTATGACAGGCGGTCCAACCTGTCGGCCCCTAAATAAAGTATGAAGCAAGCAATCTTGTTGACCGGTGCCAGCGGCTTTGTCGGCCAGGCTCTTGCCCGCGCCTGTCTGGCTGCTGATGCTAGCCTGATTTGCCCTACCCGCCGCCCGCTGGGCTGGCAGGATACAGAAATGCGCAATCCCCTGATTGGCGACATGAGCGCAGACACTGACTGGTCAGCACATCTGCAAGGCGTGGACATCGTCATCCATTGCGCAGCGCGGGTACATGTCATGCAAGAGACAGCGAATGATCCACTGGCGCAATTCCGTGCCTTGAATGTTGCAGCCAGCCTGCAACTGGCACGCCAGGCTGCCGCTGCCGGGGTCAAACAATTTATCTACCTGAGTTCAGTCAAGGTGAATGGTGAGGCCACAACATCAGGTCAGCCCTTCACTGCCGACGACGTGCCCATGCCGCAAGATGCCTATGGCATTTCCAAGCAGGAAGCCGAACAGGCCTTGCTGCAACTCGCTGCAGAAACTGGCATGGCTGTCACCATCATACGCCCGCCCCTGGTCTATGGGCCAGGCGTCAAAGCCAATTTTCTGAGCATGTTGCGCGGTATACGCCGTGGCCTGCCCTTGCCACTGGGCAGTATCCATAACCAGCGCAGCCTGGTGTACCTGGGTAACCTGGTCGATCTCATCCTGCATTGCCGTTTGCATCCGGCAGCACGCAACCAGATATTCCTGGCTTCGGATGGCAGGGATTTGTCGACGACAGAATTATTTCGCCTCTGCGCTCAGGCTTTGCAGGTGAAATCCAGGCTGTTCCCTTTTCCTGCCAGCCTATTGACACTTGCCGCCAGCATCCTGGGCAAGCGAAGTGTCGCAGAGCGTTTATGCCAGTCATTGCAAGTCGATATCAGCAAAACCAGAGAGCGGTTGGCCTGGTCACCACCCTTTACCGTAGAACAAGGCTTGCACGCCACTGCCGCAGCACTACCACCCAAATAGATATGTCATTATGTTAAAGCGTCTTTTCGATCTACTCCTTGCCCTGACAGCCAGCCTGTTCTTGGTCATCCCCTTGATCATCGTTGCCATCTGCGTCAAGTTGACTTCGCGAGGCCCTGTCGTCTACTGGTCAGACCGGGTCGGGCGTAATAATGTCATCTTCAAGATGCCCAAGTTTCGCAGCATGCTGATCGATACACCAGCAGTTGCCACCCACCTGCTGAGCAATCCTGATCAATACCTGACACCGATAGGTTCTTTCCTGCGCAAGTCCAGCCTCGATGAATTGCCGCAATTGTGGAGCATACTCTGTGGCGACATGAGTTTTGTGGGGCCACGCCCTGCCCTGTACAATCAGGACGACCTGATTGCCCTACGCACGGAAAAGCAAGTACATACTATCCCGCCAGGCTTGACAGGCTGGGCGCAAATCAATGGCAGGGATGAACTACCGATTCCTGTCAAAGTAGACCTGGATGCATATTACCTGCAGCATCAATCCTTCATGCTGGATATCCGTATTTTGTTCCTGACCTTCTACAAAGTGGTGCGTCGTGATGGTGTTACACATTAATAAGGGCAAGCAAATATGATGCAATCCCTGCTGAATCTGCCTCGCCTGCAAAAACAGGTAGTTGCTGCTGTTGCAGATGCAATTTGTCTGCCTCTGACCTTTATCCTGGCGATCTGGCTGCGCTATGAAACTTTTAATGGCAGCCTGTTCAATCATTACCTCTGGCTCATCGTTTCTGTACCTTTGATTGCCATACCGGTCTTCATACGCATAGGTTTATACCGCGCTGTCATCCGTTTCATCGACCAGAAAATCATTAGCGTGGTGATGATAGGTGTCAGCCTGTCGGTCTTGTTCCTGGCTTTTGTTGCAGTCATGCTGCACATCACACCGCTGTCGCGCGCGGTGTTTGGTTTCTTCTGGGCAGGGTCCATCCTGTATGTCGGTGCCAGCCGCTTTTTGGCCAGGGCCTGGCTGCTGCAAGCTGACATGACAGAAAACGCCACCCGTATCGCCATCTATGGCGCTGGCAAGGCGGGCGCGCAACTGGCCACGGCCTTGCGTGCCGGTGGTGAATATGTCTGCGTCGCGTTTATCGATGACAGCAAGTCGGTGCAAGGCTCTACCATAGGCGGCGTCAAGGTTTTCGCACCCGAGCAATTAAAAGATTTGGCCGAACGTCATGACATACGCGAGATCTTGCTGGCCATGCCCAGCATCAGCAAGACGCGGCAAAAGCAGGTGCTCGACCAGCTCGAACCTCTTAAGTTGAAGATCAAGGTCACGCCATCAATACAAAGCCTGGTGAATGGCGAATTGCGCTTGCAGGACATACGCGAAGTCGAGATAGAAGACTTGCTTGGCCGCGACCAGGTAGAACCCGATGCCCGCCTGCTGAGCATCTGCATCACCGGCAAGCGCGTCATGGTCACCGGGGCTGGCGGCTCTATAGGTTCTGAACTATGCCGCCAGATCTTGCGCCAGCGCCCCACCAAGCTGGTCTTGCTGGAAATGTCGGAATACGCCCTGTATGCCATAGAACAGGAATTGACTGGCCTGCGCCAGCAACTGAAGCTGGATGTGGAAATCCTGCCGTTTTTGGGTTCGATACTCGACAGCGCCAAGCTAGACCGCATCTTCACCACTTGCGAAGTTGAGACCCTGTACCATGCTGCGGCCTACAAACATGTGCCGCTAGTGGAGCATAATCCGGCAGAAGGCATACGCAATAATGTGTTTGGCACACTGTCGGTAGCGCAGGCAGCGATGGCAGCAAAGGTCAAAAATTTTGTACTTATCTCGACCGACAAGGCCGTGCGCCCTACCAATGTCATGGGTGCCACCAAGCGCCTGGCAGAACTGATTTTACAAGCCTGTTCACGCCGCCAGCAGCATACACGTTTTTGCATGGTGCGCTTTGGCAATGTGCTGGGATCATCCGGCTCGGTCGTCCCCTTGTTCCGCAAGCAGATCATGGCAGGTGGTCCCATCACCCTGACCCATCCAGAAATCACCCGTTATTTCATGACTATCCCTGAAGCTGCGCAACTGGTCTTGCAAGCCGGGGCGATGGGCGAAGGCGGCGATGTGTTTGTGCTCGACATGGGTGAGCCTGTACGTATCATCGACTTGGCGCGCCGCATGGTGCACCTGAGTGGCCTGGAAGTGAAGAGTGAAACAACACCAGATGGCACCATAGAAATCCAGCATGTAGGCTTGCGCCCTGGCGAAAAACTCTACGAAGAACTGCTGATAGGCGACAATGTAGAAGGCACTTCTCACCCGCTGATCATGCGGGCGCAAGAGAATGAATTGCCGTGGGATCAACTGAATACCCTGTTGCAGGAATTGAATACAGCCTGCACCGCCTTTGATTATGCGCAAATCCGCGCCCTGTTGCTGCAAATAGTGGCAGAATACGAGCCACAATGCGGAATTGAAGACCTGATCTGGCAAGCCCAGCAAGTTGGCTCTGACAACCAGACCACAGGGGCCACCACTGGCCTACTCCACTGATACTTTTTAATAAAGAAAAATAATCATGTCACTACTCTCCCCCAGCATATTCAAAGCCTACGATATTCGCGGCATCATCGACAAAACCCTGGATGCAGAAGTTGCCCACCTGATAGGCCAGGCCTTTGGCAGCGCTGCCATCGCCAAAGGTGAAAAAACCGTGGTCATAGGCCGTGATGGCCGCTTGTCCGGCCCTGACCTGATCACCGCGCTGGCCAAGGGTTTGCAATCGACTGGCGTCGATGTCATTGACCTGGGCGTGGTGGTCACACCCATGGTGTACTTTGGCACCAATGTGCTGGGTGCTGCCTCCGGCATCATGGTCACCGGCAGCCACAACCCGCCTGACTACAATGGTTTCAAAATGGTGCTGGCAGGCGAAGCGATTTATGGCGATGCCATACAAGCGCTGTACCAAACGATTCTGAACAAAGACTTCAAACAAGGCAGCGGCAACTACCGCACGCATGATATCAAGGCGACTTACCTTGAGCGTATCATTGGCGACGTCAAACTTGCCCGCCCTTTGAAAATTGCCGTCGATTGCGGCAATGGCGTGGCTGGCGCGTTTGCAGGGGAACTGTATCGCGGCATGGGTTGCGAAGTCATCGAACTGTTTTGTGAAGTCGATGGCACTTTCCCTAACCACCACCCTGACCCAGCGCACCCTGAAAACCTGCAAGACCTGATACGTTGCCTGCAAACCACCGATGCAGAGATAGGCCTGGCATTTGATGGCGATGGAGACCGTCTTGGTGTCGTCACCAAGGATGGCCAGATCATCTACCCAGACCGCCAGCTCATGTTGTTTGCCGAAGACGTATTGACACGCAACCCAGGCGCGCAGATTTTGTACGACGTCAAATGCACACGCCATATCGCTCCGTGGGTCAAGGCACGCGGCGGTGTGCCGCTGATGTGGAAAACCGGTCATTCCCTGGTCAAGGCCAAGCTGCGCGAAACAGGCTCACCACTGGGTGGTGAAATGAGTGGTCATATCTTCTTCAAAGACCGCTGGTATGGTTTTGATGATGGCCTGTATGCTGGCGCACGCTTGCTGGAACTCGTCAGCCGCGTAGCCGACATGACAGCCACGCTGAACAACTTGCCACAATCGACTTCAACACCAGAACTGCAATTGCAACTGGCCGAAGGTGAAAACTTCAAGATCATCGCTGCCATGCAGGCGAATGCCAACTTCCCTGGCTCAGACGAAATCATCACCATCGATGGCTTGCGCGTTGAGTACCCGGACGGCTTCGGCCTTGCACGTTCATCCAACACCACCCCCGTCATCGTCATGCGCTTCGAAGCCGAAAACCCGGAAGCACTGGCACGCATACAGGGCGCAATGAAGCAGGCTGTACTGGCTGTGAAGCCAGATGCAAAATTGCCGTATTAATTTATATAAACCTGCAAGCTCACCACAGAGGCATGGAGACACAGAGGGGCACAGAGGAAAACCGAAAAGTTAAAGGAAAAGGTAATCAAATTTATCGCCTTTACCCGCTAAGGTTTTCTCTTGTTTTTCTCTGTGGTGTAGCAGGGAATTCAAGTGGCATGCCACTTGCCTGCATAACGAAGGCTTCTTGCAAGAAGCCTTTCCTTACTCAGTGTCTCTGTGATTAAATTTTTGGTCTTACTATCCAAGTGAAAATCCTTCTTGTTCGTGTCTCGTCTCTGGGCGATGTTTTGCATAATATGCCCATCGTGGATGACTTGCGCCGCCAGTTTCCGCAGGCCCGTATAGATTGGGTGGTTGAAGAAGCCTATGTGCAACTGGTGCGGCTCAATCCTGGGGTCGACCAGGTCTTCCCCTTTGCCCTGCGCCGCTGGCGCAAAAGTCTGGGGCAGGCGGCAACGCGGCAAGAGATCAAGAATTTCTTCCGCCAGTTACGGCAAGAGCAATATGACCTGGTACTTGATACCCAGGGCTTGCTGAAAACCGGCATCATCATGGGCCTGGCCAAAACCGTCTAAGGCGGCAAGAAAGTCGGTCTGGCAAATGGTACTGAGGGTTCAGGCTATGAAGGCATTTCCAGAATCTTCCACGACATCAGCGTACCAGTAGACAAGCGCACCCACGCCGTCTTGCGTGGTCGCCTGGTCGCTGCCGCCGCTGGAGGCTACGCCGTCAACACGCCTGCCAGCTTTGGCTTGCAGGCACCGGATATGCCCGCTGACCAGCGTGCATGGCTGCCGACTACACCGTATGCGGTGTTCTTTCATGGCACCGCAGGTGCAGCCAAGAAATGGCCGCGGGAACACTGGCAAGCGATTGCCGCCGAATTAAAAAACTACGAATTACCGATATTGCTGCCTTGGGGCAGTGCTGCTGAAAAAGCCGAGGCCGAAGCGATGGCTGCGGTCATGCCTAACGCCAGCGTCTTACCTGCGCTCTCCATGCAGGCCGCAACTTTGCTGGCGCAAAAGGCACGCCTCGCCATCGGTGTCGATACCGGCCTGACGCATATCGCTGCTGCTTATGAAACACCGACCATAGAAATCTATTGCGCTTCACCGCGCTGGAAGACTGAGGGGAACTGGTCGGACAGGATCATTAATCTTGGAGATAATGGGATTCCTGCGACTGTTGACGAGGTTCGAGTTGCGATTGGCACACTTATGAGAGCAACCAGCACTCAACAATAGCCGGGCGGTTGAGAATAATCCCCTACCTTAGTAACGTCATTCCAGCGTGCTTTTAGCTGGAATCCACCGGGCTGGCGCTCCAGCGGCGTTCGTGGCATGCTACGAAATGATTAAATTCCCACGTTGGTAAATCAACGATTGAGTCTGTCGAATAGTTTCGTACGTCATTTGCGATCACAGGCCGGGGGTAGCCCGGCAGCTACTCACCTTTTTTGCTTCGCCAAAAAAGGTAAGCGAAAAAAGGCGACCGAGGCGTCGCTGCCCCTTCGGGGTCCCCTTAGCTGCAAGTCAAAAAATGGGAAAGTCCGAAAACTCGCTACGCTCAAACATCGGCCTTTCTTTTTCCATTTTCTGCCTCGCATCAAAGGCATCGACACATCGGAACGGCAAAAGTCAAAAACAACGTCATCGCAACCGACATTCATGTTTTTTAGTTGATCAGATAACTACTTCATTAAAAAATAAATGCGACAGATCTAAATCATTGTCACCCAAAGCGAATTAATTTACTCTTCCGTAAATAACTCAAATTTAGTAAGCAAAAAAAATGAATGCCATCAACGTAATCGCCCCCTACAAATACCTCGACATGTGGGTGTTTGATGATGAACGCGTAGGCCTGCTACAAGAACCTTTCGTCAGCGGTGCTGACACCATGATAGATCAAGTCGTTGCCACGATTCCTGATCCGGAATCAGGTTTCATCATGCTGTTCTCTGCCGACCCGTTCCCTGGTCATCAGATTAAACTTTCGTGGTGCAGGGCAGACAGCAATGGCAATTGGTATTTTTCAGAAAAACTGGATATGGAAGGATGGCTGTGCCCGGCCTTGCTCAAATATTTTGAGCAGCCACCAAAAGAAATTTACGTGCAGGTCAAAGCAAAAAGCAATCCGCATATCAAGCCAGTTTAAGTAAACTCAATAGGCGAACTAATGGTTGAAAATTTTTCCTGATGCCTCAAAAGAATTGGCCGAATGAATGGGGTAATCGACCAAGCTTCACTCAAATCGTCGAGATCGGTGCATGACCAATACCAGACAAGATGAATATGTATGTCAATGTCTCGTTCAAGCAATTCCAGAAACTGCGTCCAGTTCTCGCTGCGCAGAAAATTTTCATCTTCATCTATAGCGTCACAAGATGATTGCAAGAGCATGGACATAAGTGTGAATTTTTCGTCTTCGCTCAACTCACCACTATCATAGGCAGCAAGAAATTCAGCTATCCTGCTTGCATCAGCAACTTCATATTCCCAATCCTGCATATTTTTTGTATTGGGCAGATTGAAGCGAATTGCCAACACATCAATGGCAGCTCGGGTGGGGAAGCGGTAAAGACGATTGAGGTCTGCATACATGTTGGCTTTAAACATTTCTTAGTTGAAAAATCTTTTACTGACATTTTCAATTCTTAATTTGTTCGCGACGGCAGAAACCTCAGAGAAATCGTTGATGCCCGATTTCCCTTTTCATTCGATGCCGGTTTGAACTTACAGGAACGAGCAAGCCTTAAACTTTCTTGGTCCAATTTGTTTTCTACCTGCCATTGGAGTTCAGTTAAATCGATCTCACCCTCTTTATTCAACCAAACGCCAACTACAATACCGCGCCCAGGCTCTCCTGAATCTGCGACATGTACCAATTCAGAATTGCTACAAGTCTCTGTCAACAGCTTCGCCGGAACTTCAGATGGGCCTTCCAATTTCCAGACAAAATTACCCTTTACGTATATTTTCTCTAACCACGCTTTATCAAATATCTTACACCCCATGATACTTGCCAAAACAGTTTCATCCAACAAGCGCCAGCCGCTGCTTTTCACTACTTCAACAGTATTGACACGCGCATCTGAATCAGTCACGGCGATAAGTTCAGTTGTTCCTTCAAATTCATGCCTCAGCGCAAACCTTGGATATTCGATTTTTTTGCAGCGGTGAAATGCTAGTGGTTTATCAGAAAAATTGGCTTGTATCTCCGACATTTTCGCATTGTTAGGACTTATTGTTGAATCAACTTGTGCCTGTGCTAAAGACGTTCCCCAATGTAAATTTAAAAGAGCGAATAGAAGAATAACGGAAACCGGAATTTTATTTTTAAGCATTTTTTCAAGCATCAAATCAAGATCAAGTAAGGCCAACATACTTCTTGCAAAATGAATTTGAGATTAAATCTCCAACTTCCCAAACGACTTCACCAAATCATCCAGCGATTTCAACTGCGCCAGGAAAGGCTCCAGCTTATCCAGCGGCAAAGCACTTGGCCCATCGCATTTGGCTTGCGCCGGATCAGGATGCGCTTCCAAGAACAAACCTGCCAGACCAGTCGCCATACCAGCACGGGCCAGTTCGACGATTTGTTCACGGCGGCCACCGGAGGCTGCTGCGCCAGCTTCGCGTTGTTGCAGGGCGTGGGTGACGTCGAAGATGACGGGCAGGTTGTTGGTGACTTTTTTCATGACGGTAAAACCCAGCATGTCGACTACCAGGTTATCGTAGCCAAAGCAGGTGCCGCGGTCGCAGAGTATCAGTTGGTCGTTGCCTGCTTCCCTGAATTTTTCGACGATGTTTTGTACTTGTGAAGGGCTGAGGAATTGTGGTTTCTTGATGTTGATGACGCGGCCGGTTTTGGCCAGCGCCACAACAAGGTCAGTCTGGCGTGCCAAAAAGGCCGGCAGTTGCAGGACATCGACCACTTCTGCCACTTGCGCAGCTTGCCAAGGTTCATGTACGTCGGTGATCAAGGGTACGCCAAATTCTGCCTTGATGGCTTCGAATATCTTCAAGCCTTCTTCCAGGCCGGGGCCACGGTAAGAATGGATGGAAGAACGGTTGGCCTTGTCAAAGCTGGCCTTGAAGACGTAGGGGATGCCCAGCTTGCTGGTGACACGCACGTATTCTTCGGCAACGCGCAAGGCCATGTTCTTGGATTCCAGCACATTCATGCCGCCAAACAGGACAAAGGGGCTTTGGTTGCTGGCTTGAATTTTTGGGGTGATGGCTACGGTAGTCAAGATGGTTCCAGTTCTTAAAAATAGTTTGTTCAGGTTGCTATCAGGCGATATCTTTTCAGGAAACCCAGCGCAGATAGTCTTGCCACTGCGGGTCAAATTCGCTGCTGATTTCAAACTCCAGCGGGGCAAAGTTTTGTGCCAGTTTATGTGACTTGGCCATGGCAGTTTGTGCATCACTGACATGCCAGTTCATGCTGCGTACATTGCCATACAAGGTGATCTGGCTGGTGATGCCTTCCTGGGTTTGGGTCAACAGGGTTTCCAGCTGGTCTTCAAACTCGCGTGCGGTTTCCAGATCATCTTTGTGATCCAGTACCACATCGACCTGCACGCGCCACAGCATGTCGGCCCTGCCCACCAAAGACATGGCAGATTCATTGCGTTGTACCAGCAGTTTGTCGTCGGGGTCGGTATTGCTGACGAGCTCAAAGCCTGTCCATTCATTTTCACCGGTGGGGAACAGGGCAGTATGTTTGAGCTCATCGCGCCAGAAAGCATCCAGCACAGCCGGGAAAGTAGCCAGGCTGACGGTTTTTTGGGCTGGTTCGTCTTCCATGAATTCAACCGGGCCTATCTTGATGGCAAAATCATATTCACCCAAGGCATGGTCAAGCAGGATGAAGGACATATGCCTGGCATGATCGATCATGTCTTGCGGTATGGGCTTGGCAAACCACAATTGCAAACCCACCCTGCCTGCATCTGCATAATGGCTGACCAGTATATCTGCCGGGTTGAGGCTGAAATTATCCATATTAATGCCAAACTCACCCATTTCGGCACGAGCCCTGAAGGCAATCACATTGGGGAACATGGCCAGTTTGGGTGCTGATCGCGTGAGCGTCATGACATCCTGAAAATGCTCTGTTGCGCCGTGAGCGGTGATAATCAGATCATATACGCCGTCTTCATCCCTGCCTTGCAACTCAGCAGCCAGCTTGGGAAAGCGGGGTTCAAGCAGTGTATTGATGGTTTCCATCACATCGCGGATTTCCATTTTCTGCAATTGTGGCTGAGCATTTGCCAGTGCCTGCCAAAAGAGTTCTGTGCTCATCTATTCATTTCCAGGATGGTGGGTGGTTCAACATGTCCTTGCATGTTGTTTAAGAGGCATAGGATATCATTTTATGGGAGTGGTTTTGTACAAACGCAAAGTAGCTTGTTCAGCTTTCTCTTTTTTCAAGCCGCATGTATAGAGGCAATCGCCACAGGAGGGCAAGCCCAGTTGCCTCTTGCCAGTGCAGGAGCGACTGTTTCGCGTTTTTGCCTTATCAAAAGTGCAGTCTGCAGGGGCATAAATGCTACTTATCAGAAAATTAATCATCTGGTTTATTGGCGTTGGTTTCTCGTTAAATTGCAAAAATACATGCTCATCGCTGCATTTAGTCCAGGCAAGACATGCACCCTTGTGTACCGTTTTCAGGTATATTCCCCCCTCTTCGCCAACACTCCCCAAGCTTGATGTCTGCTCATCGTAAAAATCTGGATGGTTTTGCCATTTCGCTTATGCTTTTGCTCTGCATGTGCTGGGGTCTGCAGCAGGTGGCTGTCAAGCTGGCGGCCCCGGTAATAAGTGCCAGCATGCAATTGGGACTGCGTTCTGGCCTGGCGGCGGCGATGGTGCTGCTATTGATAATTATCAAAAAGATTCCATTTTCTTTGCGTGACAAGCATGTCTGGCCTGGTATCGCTGCGGGTGTCTTGTTTGCCATAGAATTTTTATGCATATCGCTGGGCTTGAAGTACACCACGGCTTCGCATATGTCGGTGTTTTTATATACAGCCCCTATTTTTACAGTGCTGGGCCTGCACTGGCTGATCCCGGCGGAACGTTTGCAATCAACTCAATGGATAGGTATCTTGTCTGCCTTTGCCGGGGTTTCAATTGCTTTCTCTGGGGCCTTCAGCAGCAGCCAGCGTGATGTGGCTGACATGCTCATCGGTGACAGCTTTGGAGTTGCGGCAGCAGTGCTGTGGGCAGCGACCACAATTACCATACGCAAATCCAGCTTGTCTGAAGCTGAGCCGACCACCACCCTGTTTTACCAGTTAGCGGTAGGTGCCGTGATCTTGCTGGCTTTTGTATTGCTGCGTGGCGAGAGTCTGCCTGCGCAATGGGATATGACCAGCATCATCAGCCTAGCCTTCCAGACGGTGGTGATTGCTTTTGCTAGTTACCTGACCTGGTTCTGGCTGATGCGGCGTTATCTGGCATCACGTCTTTCTGTATTTTCTTTCCTGACACCCTTGTTCGGCGTGGCCGCTGGTGTCATTCTTATGCACGATCCCATTAGCCCGCGTTTTGCGCTGGGCGCAGTACTGGTGTGTGCTGGTATTGTATTGGTGAACTTCCGTCGGACATAAAGCATGCGTCTTCTTTACTCCCTGGTATGGGGCTTTTCCCTGCCGTTTGCCCTGTTCCGCCTCTGGTGGCGTGGCCGTCTTGAGCCTGGCTATCGCCAGCATATAGGCGAGCGCTTGGGCTTTTACCCTGCCTCTGCCAGCATGCCTACGATCTGGGTGCATGCCGTCTCCGCCGGTGAAACCCGTGCGGCAGAACCGCTGATACGCGCCCTGCTGGCACGTTGCCCTGAACACCGCATCTTGTTGACGCACATGACAGCCACCGGACGTGAGACCGGTGGCAAGCTGTTTGCCGATGTAGGCCAGCGCCTGCAACAGGCGTTCTTGCCGTACGACATTAACTGGATGATCCTGCGCTTCTTGCGTCATTTTTCGCCGCAATTATGCATCTTGATAGAAACAGAAGTCTGGCCCAACCTGATCGCCCAGTGTGAAGCCAAGTCCATACCGGTGACACTGGTGAATGCCCGCTTGTCTGAAAAATCCCTGCGCAAGGCCCAGCGCCTTGCTTCGCTGATTTTACCTGCGGCGCGTGCGATCAGCATTGTGGCTGCGCAATCCAATCCTGATGCACTGCGCCTGCATGAGCTGGGTATAGAACAGCCGGGTGTGACTGGCAATATGAAGTTTGATGTGACGCCTCCGCCCTTGATGGCAGAACGCGGTGCTGCCCTGCGCCGTAGCTTTGGTGAGCGCCAGGTGATCCTGTGCGCCAGTACCCGTGATGGCGAAGAAGAACTGATACTGCAAGCCTTTGTCGAGCAAGTACCCTTGCTGCAAACCAACCCCCTACTGATCATCACACCACGTCACCCACAGCGCTTTGACCATGTTGCCAGCTTGCTCGAATCATACGGCATCAAATACCTGCGCCGCTCCAGCCTGAACCATGAGGAAATCGCTCCTATAGGCGAAGATATACGGGTCGTGCTGGGTGACAGCATGGGTGAAATGTATATGTACTATGCCGCTTGCGACATTGCCTTTGTCGGCGGTAGCCTGGTGCCACTGGGTGGGCACAACCTCATCGAGGCCTGCGCCATGGGCAAGCCTGTGCTGACGGGCACGCACACTTTCAATTTTTCTGAAATCACGGAGCAGGCTATTGCCAGCGGCGCGGCCTTCCGTGTTGATGGCGCGCTCAGTCTTTTCCAGCAGGCGCATTCTTTGCTGGCAGACAAAAAACAATGCCAGCGCATGGGTGAAGCGGCTTATAACTTCTTCCTCCAGCATCAGGGGGCGACTGTGCGTACCATGCAGATGCTGGAGAAGTATCTATAAGGCCGGACTATCTGCAGGAGCAATACTGTCAAGTATCTGCAAGGCGATTTCAAAATCAAACACTTGCAGTGACTGTACAAATTCTTCAGCCTGCGTCCCCAACGCCTGGCGCAGGCTGCGCTGATGGGTATTGAAATAGTCCAGCGCTTCACTGTCTGACTCTTCCAGATACTGGCGCAGCGTGGCAAATAGCCGGGCGGTTTCTGTCACATCAGCATCTTTGGTTGCCAACTCACTTTCTTGTTCTTGCCTGGCTGCTTCTTTGGCAGACCGTTCTTGCAATGCCTGATTCAATGCATGGATCAACCCGGCACTGGCGGCAGTGAATTTTTGTATCAGTGCCTCATTTTCCTGCGATTTTTCTATCGCCAGTTCCAGCTCAGTTGATACTTCCGCCAGCAGGGTAGCACCAATATTGCCAGCAGCGCCGCGCATGGTATGCGCCTCACGCTCGGCAGTGACACGATCACCTTTCTCTAGCGCCAGCCTGATTTTTTCTGGCGTGGATGCGGCGCTGTCGACAAAAATTTGCAACAGACGCAAGTACAGGTCGAGGTTTTGTCCACAGCGGCGTAAAGCTGGTGCGACATCAACGCCGAGTATAGCAAGATCATGATCCGGCACTTCCACTTTTACTGGTTTGGCTGTGCTTGCTAGTGCTGCCTCTGAGGTAGTCGGTTTGCTGCTGGCGCTGACAGGTATATCGACCTGATAGCCCGGCATGCGGTGCCCACACCAGCGGCCCAGGGTAGCAAAGAAATCGTCCGGGTCTATCGGTTTGGCGATATGGTCATTCATACCGGTATCCAGACAGCGTTGCCGTTCTTCATTCATGGCATGGGCAGTCATGGCGATAATCGGCAAATCCAGCCATTCGGGATAAGAGCGGATAACGGTGGTGGCGGCATAACCATCCATCTCCGGCATTTGCAAATCCATGAGGACGATGTCATATGGATTGCCAAGATTGAGTTTGTCGATGGCGATGCGGCCATTGTCAGCCACGTCTACAATGATGCCGGCCTCAATCATCAGTTCCGCCGCGATTTGCTGGTTGATGTGATTGTCTTCCACCAGCAAGATGCGCAAGCCTTCAAAGCGGCTGTCGCTTTGCGTCACTGTTGCATTGCTGTCCGGTGCTTCACGCGAAGTTGCACTGATGCGTAGCAAGATTTCCAGCAATCCAGCCATGCCTATCGGCTTGGACAAATAAGCGACTGGCGCATAAGCCCTGGCCTGTAAGGTGCTTTCATCAAAATTCATGGTGGTCAGCATGACCACTTGCGGGGCTTCCTTGTCCATGATGGCGGCAATGGCATTCATGGTAGCAACACCATCCATGTCGGGCATATGGGCATCCAGCAAGAGCATGTCATAGGGCTGACCAAGTACGCTGGCCTCGCTGAGCATATGCAAGGCCAGCTTGCCACTGTTGGCGGCATTCACTGTCAGACCCAGTTGCTGTCCCAGTTTTTGCAAATGCTGGCGCGCCACATCATGGTCGTCCACCACCAGCAGTTTAAGATCGTGCATATGTGGCGGCAACAGGGTTTGCGTGGCAGCATTGGCAAAGGCAAACCAGCAATTGAAGTGGAAAGTGCTGCCCACCCCGACCTGGCTTTCCACCCAGATAACACCACCCATGAGTTCCACCAGATGCCGTGATATGGTCAGCCCCAGGCCAGTGCCGCCATACTTGCGCGTGGTTGAACTATCTGCCTGGGTGAAAGCCTGGAACAGGTTTTCCTGCTGCTGCTCTGTCATGCCAACACCGGTATCCTGCACACTGAATTGCAATTGCACCTTGTCGATCTCTGCCTGCACCTGCTTGACCAGGATAATGACCGAACCCTGGTCGGTAAACTTGATGGCATTGTTAACCAGATTGGTAATGATCTGGCCCAGGCGCAAGGGGTAACCGCGCATGCTGGAAGGCACATGGGTGTCGATATCAAATACCAGTTCTATGTCTTTTTCTGCCACTTTGTGGCTGACGATGGTGGCAACATCGTCGATGACATCAGCCAGCACGAATTCGGCAGATTCTATATCCAGCTTGCCCGCTTCTATCTTGGAAAAATCCAGTATGTCATTCACTACGCCAAGCAGAGATGTACCGGCGCTGTGGATTTTATCGATATAGTCGCGCTGCTTTAAAGTCAGGCGGGTTTTCTTGGCCAGGTGCGAGAGACCGATGATGGCATTCATAGGAGTGCGGATTTCATGGCTCATATTCGCCAGGAAATACGACTTGGCGACCGTGGCCTGCTCAGCCTGTTCCTTGGCTTCACGCAACTCATCTTTTTGCAGATAGGTTTCAGTTTCATCGATCCAGAAACCATTCCATATCCAGTCCCCATTGACACGCTTGGGAGCCACGGTTTGCGAACGCAGCCAGCGAACCTGTCCATCCACCAGGACACGCTGGTGGAAATTGCTGGAACTGCGGCCATCCACTGCCCGCTTCAGGCTGGCTTCTGCCGCTTCCCTGTCTTCAGGCAGCGTGGTACGCCAGCGTGCAGTCTTGTCGGCCAGGATATCGGCAGCCGGGACGCCCATGACGTTTTTGACGTTCTCGCTGACATAGGCATATTCTCTCTGACCATCCGACCTTTCACGGAACTGGTATACCGATAAGGGCAAGACATCGGTCAGGTCGGTCAGGCGTTTGCGTTCGCGGTCAGCATCTGCGGTTCTTTGTTTGACCAGTTCTTCCAGCAAGCTTTGCTGGTTGGAAAAACGCCTGACCCGCCAACGATAGATCACGTACACAACAGCCAGCAAGAGCAGGCTGACGATGCTCCGGAACCACCATTCCATCCAGAACGGTGGCGTGATGGTGATGAGCAGGCTGGCACCTTCATCATTCCACTCACCATCCTTGGTGGCAGCTCGTGTCCTGAAGATATATTCACCCGGCACCAGATTGGTGTAATTGGCAGCGCGATGGGCTCCATCTATTTGCACCCAATCTTCGTCAAAGCCATCCAGCTTGTATGCATAGCGATAATGCAGAGGATCTGAATAATTCAGTGCTGCAAATTCTATCGAAACCACACTATGTTTATAAGACAGGGTAATCGACCTGGCATCAGAAATATTGCCATCGACCTGCACCCCTAGCGGCAATTTACCTCCGCGCACCGACTGATTGAAAATCAGGAAGTCAGTAATCGTCGTCACCAACTTACTGGAGTTGTCGCGTATGGCAGCGGGATAAAACCAGGTCATCCCCTGGAAGCCACCAAAGTACAGTGCACCATCAATATCCCGGTAGCTGGCACCCACAGTGAAGGTACCGTTGATAAGGCCATCATCTGCAGAGTATTTTTTCAATGCCTTGCGATCAGGTCCCAGTTTGTACAAGCCGCCATCGGTGCTGATCCACAGATTGCCGGCATCATCTTCAGCGAAACCGGCCGTCGCATCGTTGCCCAATGCCCCACCAAAACGGATGAAGCTGATCTTGCCATCTGCCCCTTGTACCATCTGGTTCAAACCGCTGGCTGTTCCTATCCAGATTACGCCGGCTTTGTCTTCAAACACTGCATAGACGCGGCTATGGCTGAGGCTGTTGGGATTATCCGGCTCGTGGCGGTAATGTTCAAAGCGACCAGTGTTGCGGTCCAGTTTATCGAGGCCACCAAAGGTGCCTACCCACAAACGATCACGGCGATCAAACAATAAGGACACCACGCGGCCATGACTGAGGCTGTCGCTGTCCCTGGGGTTGGTCATATAGCGACGGAATTTGCCATCCTGCATGAGATTGAGCCCATCATCACTGGCCACCCACAGATTTCCCCCCTTGTCATAAGCCAGTGTATGCACAATGCTTGAGCTGAGGCTGTCAGGTTTTTTGGAATCATGCTGGAAATGCGTGGCACGTTCTGTCGCTGGATCAAACAAGTTCAGGCCATTTTGTGTGCCCACCCAAAGCTTGCCATCCGGTGCCAGCTTCACGGCCCTGATCTTGCTGTTACTGAGACTGCCTGCCTGGTTCAACTGGTGATGAAAGGCCCGTATCTGACCAGTTGTTTTGTCCAGCCTGTTGAGGCCATTGCCGGTACCTATCCAGATCACTTCTTCCGTGCTGGTAATGGCAGATACTGTGTTGCTGCTTAGGGTCTTGGCTTCGCCCGGCAAATGCAGCAAGCGCTCAAAGCCACCGCTGGCCAGGTTGGTGCGACTTGCCCCACCCAGCCAGGTGCCTACCCATAAAGTGCCAGAGCGGTCTTGCAACAAGCGGGTAACGCGGTTATCAGCCAGGCTATGCCTGTCGCTGGCATGATGACGGTAAGATGAGAATTTTTTGTCTTCCGGGTTCCTGCGCTTGAGACCATCATCTGTCCCTATCCAGATTACACCATCGCGGTCTTCCAGCAAGGATGTGACTGGACCTGGGTCCAGTCCATCCGCCAAGCCCATACGGTTTTTTTGTGTGCGCTCACCGCTCCACACTTCCAGACCTGAAGCCGTGGCTATCCACAAATTGCCGTACCTGTCGTTGAGCAGGCTTTGCACATTATTGTGGCGCGGGTCAGGCCTGACATCGCTGTCGAGACGAAAATTTTCAAAGGCAGTCTTGCCACGGTACATGACGCTCAGACCAGCGTTTGTACCTACCCATAAATTGCTATCTTTATCGAGGCTGAGTGCATTCACCTGGTCACTGGCAATACTACTGGCGTCTTTGTCGTCATGGCGCAAGATCTGAAAACGCCCGCTGTCGGGATCAAAATGTGCCAGGCCATCGCCAGTCGCAAGCCATAGTCCGCCAGCACTGTCGCTGATGATGGCTTGTATCTGATTGCCACCAGAACTGCGGATATCTGACAGATTAGGCTTATACCTGACCATGGTTTCGGTCGCCATGTCATAGCGATGCAGGCCACCATTGCGCGTGCCCACCCAAATCCTGCCCTTGTCATCCTGATGCAAGGCCCAGACCCAGTTATCTGCCAGGCTGTCAGGGCGATTAGGGTCATGACGAAAAAAAGCGACCTTGGCACCATCATAGCGATGCAAACCACCCTGAGTGCCGAACCACATATAACCCTGGCGGTCTTGCAGCATGGATTGCACGGATTCATGCTGAAAGCCCTGCTCACGACCTACTTGCTCAAAGCGCAGGCTTTGCACACCGGCAGCAAAGACTGCTGAACTGGAGAGCAAGGAAAGCAGACTCAGCAGGCAGAAAAAAGCGAACAGAAACCGGGGAGATAGGTATCGCTTAGCCAAACTGTCCTGCCTCATTATCTGTCCTCAGAAATATGCGTGTTTTTATCATGGAAGTTTTAAGCAAGTATATGTTATTCAGACATCAAGAAAACATAGATATATCGATCTGGCCCCCAGATTTTTTGAGTTTGTAGGGAAATCGCGAAAATGCAGTAAAAATGGCAAGGGATAGCGATGCCGCATTTGCCAGAAAAATAGTAAAGTACCTATTTCTTTGCAAAAGCACATATCTGCCTGGCAACTCTGTTGACGAAATTTTTTGTACTTAGAAATCTGCTCATGACATCTACGTACAATGCCCGATCAGATCAACTTCAGGCATTTCGCTGCATATTCCGGCAAAAACTGAGCAGCTTCCTTTAACCAAAAAACCCGTATGTTTTTAAGGCAATTTTAGCGTGATTGTTTTGCTATTCCCGGCCTGGTAATTTGGTTTTAACTTGAAGCGGGTCAAGAAAAAATCCGGCAGTGAGGTTTATAATAGAGGCATCCGACGTCAGGATGGCAGGCACTACAGTGTCCGATTCTCAATAAAGCAATGTTTGTATTGCATGTGTTTTGCATTTTTTTGATAAATGGACTTACGCAAAATTGTCACAGCAAGGCGTAGCGACGAAAACAGTACTTTAGTACGGCTAAGAGCTGCAACGCAGCTGGGGCTGTTTTGCGTAAGTCCCAATAAAGATGATGCCACCCTGTTTCACCAAATTGTATAGCCCCAGAACCCAAGTCTGGTAGCCACTTTCCCTTGCTGAAATTGCTGGTCCAGACTGGCGGGCTTTAAGTTTCTCTCTGCAACAAGTAACAATGAAAACCTCTTCATATGAACGCAAATGAAAAAATTTTAGGATTGACAGAAATGTCTCCTCAGGAAATCTCCCTTGATGTCTTGCTGGAAAAATATGCCAAAGGCGATGAAGTCACTATCCACGATGTGCAGTCACGTGTTGCCAAAGCACTTGCGAGTGTAGAACAGCCAGACTTCCAGGCCTACTACGAGGAAAAATTCTTGTGGGCGCAAAAAAATGGTTTCGTGCCAGCTGGTCGCATCAATTCTGCCGCGGGAATGGACCTGCACGCAACCCTCATTAATTGCTTCGTGCAACCGGTAGGCGATTCTGTTTCCAGCGCCACCGATGGCAAGCCAGGTATCTATACTGCGCTGGCAGACGCTGCTGAAACCATGCGTCGCGGTGGTGGTGTAGGCTATGATTTTTCCACCATACGTCCCAAGGATGCGCTGGTGCGCGGCACCCGCTCACGCGCCTCCGGCCCTGTGTCTTTCATGCAGGTTTTCAATGCATCCTGCTCGACGGTGGAATCTGCCGGTGCGCGTCGCGGTGCGCAGATGGGTGTCTTGCGTGGCGACCATCCTGATATCCTTGAATTCATACGCTCCAAGGACCAGGGTGGTTTGACCAACTTCAATATCTCCATCGGTGTCACCGATGAATTCATGGAAGCTGTCGCCAAAGACACTGACTACTGCCTGGTCCACAAAGCTGAACCTGGTGAAGACAAGAAAGAAGCCGGTGCCTATCAGCGTGAAGACGGCCTGTGGGTATATGAAACCGTGCGTGCACGTGATCTGTGGGATGAGGTCATGAAATCGACCTACGATCATGCAGAACCGGGCATCCTGTTTTTGTCACGCATGAATGCAGAGAATAATCTCTACTACTGCGAAAAAATCGAAGCCACCAATCCATGCGCAGAACAACCGCTGCCTGACTATGGTTGCTGCTGCCTGGGTTCGATCAACCTGACCCGCTTTATCAAGGGTGCATTCACCAATGCTGCCGAGTTTGACTTCACAGCATTCGAAGCCGTAGTGACAGTAGCGACGCGCATGCTCGACAATGTGCTCGATGCTACTGCTTGGCCTTTGCCACAGCAAAAAGCTGAAGCCATGTCAAAGCGCCGCGTGGGCCTGGGCTTCCTTGGCCTGGGCAGCAGCCTGGTCATGCTGGGTCAGCGCTATGACTCCGATGTCGGTCGTGCTTTCGCACAAAAAGTATCAGAAGTCATGCGTGATGCTGCCTACCTGGCATCGGCAGAGCTGGCCAAGGAAAAAGGGCAGTTCCCATTGTTTGACAGCACAAAATACTTATCAGGTGCTTTCGCCAAACGCCTGCCAAAAAATGTACGAAATGCGATTTCCAAGCATGGTTTGCGCAATTCCCATTTGCTGTCGATCGCCCCTACCGGCACCATCACCCTGGCCTTTGCTGACAATGCATCGAACGGCATAGAACCAGCTTTCTCCTGGGTGTATAACCGCAAGAAACGCATGGCTGTTGGCGATGCAAAAATCTATGAAGTGGCTGACCATGCATGGCGCTTGTACCGCCATCTGGGCAATGATGTCTCCGACGACAGCAAATTGCCTAAGCAGTTTGTCACCGCTCTCAATATGTCTGCCAGCGACCACATGAAGATGTTGCAGGTAGTACAGCCTTACGTAGATTCTGCGATTTCCAAAACCGTTAACGTACCGGCAGATTATCCTTACGAAGATTTCCAGAACCTGTACATGGATGCCTGGCGCGCTGGCCTCAAAGGCCTGGCAACTTACCGCCCGAATAGCATACTCGGCAGCGTTTTATCTGTCTCCACTGAAGCCGCACCAGAAGTCAAGCAGACACCGGACGATGACCTGCTGCGCAAGCAATTCGATGGCCGCCCGTTTGGCGATCTCGAATCGGTCACCTCCAAAGTGCAGTACATGACTTACGAAGGCAAGAAGACTGTCTACCTGACCGTCAGCTTCATTCACATAGATGGCATGGTCGGTGGCGAGCGAGCGACGATAGAGCGCCCGTTTGAATTCTTCATGCCTGCGGGCCAGAAGAATGATGGCCAGCAATGGATATCAGCCAGCATGCGCTTGCTGTCCATGGCAGCGCGCTCAGGTGGTTCCATCGCCAAGGCACTGGCAGACATGCGTGAAGTGGTGTGGGACAAGGGCACAGTACGCTGCGGCATGATCACAAAGGACGATGGCTCACAAGCACCTTTGTTCCATGAATCCGAAGTCGCTGCCATCGGTTACTCGCTACAACGCATACTGATGAAACGCGGCTTCCTCGACGCCGCAGGCAACCAGATCCCTATCACCGTACTGGCAGAAAAGTTCAAGCAAAGAAGCCACCACTATGGCATGGACGACCTGGCCTATGAAGGCGAAAACGCAGCACCGATCAGCTATATCCCTACCGGCAAAAAATGCCCGGATTGCGGCGCACATGCCTTACAAAAAATAGATGGCTGCAGCCGTTGTGTTTCTTGTGGCTATGTTGGTGCTTGCGGATAAATATGCCTGTGCTACTTGTTGGGCGACCATAAGCCGTAAGTAATCAACATTATCTGCACTAAGCCGTTCAGCCTGAAAGCTGGACGGCTTTTTTATTCAATTTCTTATGGCATGAAGCTGGCGAATGCAGGTATTCCTTAGCCATATCGAATAGCAAATTTGTTTCAGGATGCGCGCTTATCCCCGTGATCAGCGCTAGCCTCAGTGCCAGTTCATCGCCCTCTTTCAGCTTGCGGTATGACACGCCATTTAAGCGTAGTGCCTTGAATGATGATGGCAACAAAGCGATGCCTTTTCCGGCAGCAATGTCACTTAAAAGGACATGATGGTCATTCGGTTCCAGCAAGAAGCAGGGAGCAAAATGATGTTGCCGGAAAACCTCGTGGCAATAATCAAAAAACGCAGGCTGGCGTGCCCGGTCGAAACAATAGACAGGGTATTTTGCAATATCTGCCAGTGACAGCTGCCGGCGCTGGGCCAGGGCATGTTTGCTGGAGAGTGCCACCATCATGGCTTGCTGCCCCAGAGGACGTACAGGGAAATCAAATGTCCTGGTGGGCATGGCAATCACTGCTGCATCGAGGCGTCCGGCCTTGATGCCGGCCACCAGCTTTGGTGAAGTATCAAATGAAATTTCTACAGACATGCCTGGCAAAGCTGCTTCCACTGCCTCCGTCAACAAACTGAAGCTGCCCGTTTCAACCGAGGTGGTCAGACCTAAACGCAGTTGCGATGGCTCAGTAAAACGCGCCATCACTTCCTCAGTTTCATCCAGCATCGCTAATATGGCTAAGGCACGCGGCAGCAAGAGTTTGCCTGCACTCGTCAGTTGCACGCTTTGCGTGTCGCGCAAGAATAATTTAACGCCCAGGCGTAATTCCAGATTTTGTATCGCACGCGATAGAGGTGGTTGCGTGATATGCAATTGCTCGGCTGCCAGACGGAAATTCAGTGTCTGCGCTGTGACTACAAACATGTGCAACAGGTGGGTGTTTATTTTACTCATACCGAAAAGGTATCACGCATTTGGTATTTCCACAAAGCTCATCTGTTGCCTATGCTGGCGCTTTCACTCAAGCAAACAGGGAAAGCATCATGAAACAAAGGAAAATAGGAAACAGTGGCATGGCGACTTCCGCCATGGGACTCGGTTGTATGGGCATGTCTGAATTTTACGGCAATGCTGACGATGCCGGTTCACTGGCGACCCTGGAAGCTGCCTTTGAAGCTGGTGTCACCTTATTTGATACCGCCGACGCCTATGGCATGGGGAAAAATGAAGAGCTGCTCGGTCGCTTTATCAAGGGCAAGACTGACAAGCTGCGCATCGCCAGCAAGTTTGGCCTGATTCGCAAGGAAGGCAGTTATGAACGACGGGTAGATAATAGCCCGGCCTATATACGCACTGCAGTCGAAGCTTCGTTGCGCCGACTGGGCATTGAAGCTATCGATCTTTACTACATCCACAGGCTGAATCTGGACACTCCGCTGGAAGTATCCATAGGCACTCTGAGCGATCTGGTTGCTGAAGGAAAAATACGGGCGATCGGCTTATGTGAGGTGTCGCCAGAAACCTTGCGTCAGGCCTCCACCATTCACCCTGTCGCGGCAGTGCAAAGCGAATATTCCTTGTGGACCAGAGATCCTGAAGCGGGTGTGCTGCAAGCTTGCCGTGAAGTCGGTGCCAGCTTCATTGCGTACAGCCCACTGGGACGTGGGTTTTTAACAGGGGCAATTCAGGATAGAACCAGTCTGTCCAAAGGAGATTTTCGTAGTTTCAATCCACGCTTCTCGGATGAAAACCTGGTACGCAACCTGGCGATAGTCGAGGTCATCAAACAATTCTCGCTGGACATGGGTTGCACTCCCGCTCAACTGGCGCTGGCCTGGTTGTTGGCTCAAGGCGAAGACATCATCCCCATCCCCGGCACCAAACGTATCAGCTACCTGCATGAAAACCTGACAGCTATCCAGATTTCTCTCAGCAAGTCGGACCTGGATAAAATCTCTCAGGCATTGCCTGCAGGTATGGCTGCAGGAGAACGTTATACCGAGGAAGGTATGAAAGGCATGCATGCATGATATTGAATGTGCAAGCCAGAGCTTTTGTAAAGTATGAATCTATAAGTCTTTTCCTTGACGTTGGTGTAGGCTTTTCAATACATGCAGCATCCTTGCCGGATATGCTATTGTCTTGAAAAGCCGTAAAGGACAGGAGTTTTTCCTGGAACTCATTTCATAAATAGGGATGAATACTAGAACTCATTTCATAAATAGGATGAGTGCGAACAAGGCGATTTGGGATGCAGTGCAAGGCGTGTCCCGCTGCTAAGGCTCCTGCCTTAGCAGCGGGACACAACGCTGCAATGCGCCCAAATCGTCAGTTCCCGAAGGGTTTGCCTCATAACGCGTGCTGGACTGTGTTGGACTCGTTGTCAATAGGCAAAGCTATTGACTGCCTCGTCCGCCTTGCCA